>WBZO01001800.1_pt1 | contig 31335 bp, 38 predicted proteins | sample 5204261 | NCBI WGS metagenome assembly WBZO01 (sample SAMN12412400, study PRJNA552823) | activated sludge metagenome | isolation source: activated sludge from anammox sidestream of wastewater treatment plant... | place: USA: North Carolina | collected 2017-09
TAGAAAAAGACGAACCCACAAAAAGCGGCAATCAACTACAGCTTGATTTAAGAAGTCGATTCTTAAAAGAAATGGATGAAAAAAAATCTACAGTCATAAAAAGCACTATGGATAACCTGCTTAACGAAATAGGCAAAACAAGTGGAGGAACTAATTACAGGTCTTTGAGAAAAAGTCTGCAAAAAATGGAGAGTGTATCTGTCAAAAAAATAGTCAGATCAGGCCAGACGGGTAAACTAATAGATTTTCCAGCCACGCGGTTATTATCCTATGGGTACGATGAACACGACCAATCATTGTTTGTGGTGCTGAATCCACGAGTAACTGAGTCTATTTTAGGAGACAGGCAATATGTCAGTCACGACATGCCTGACATGAGAGCCATATCCAACGAGCTAACCTTAATGATCTGGTTCAAACTCTGTGGCTGGGTCGATTTCGGAAGAACAGGAAAAGTAACAACCGATACCTTGATTGGGTATATTTGGGGTGGCAAACCTGATAAGGCTTGCACAACAAGAAAATACAAAAATAGAACCAGAGTAGCCATAAAAGAACTGGAAAAAATAGGTTGGTTGGTTAATGAGTATTCCAAAGATAAATGGGAAATAACGCGCCCAAATACCCTTCTATCGTCCTGAGTGTCACGCTTACCCTTCTATCGTCCTGAGTGTCACGCTTACCCTTCTATCGTCCTGAGTGTCACGCTCACCCTTCTATCGTCCTGAGTGTCACGCTCACCCTTCTATCGTCCTGAGTGTCACGCTCACCCTTCTATCGTCCTGAGTGTCACGCTTACCCTTCTATCTGTGGATAACTTTTGTTAGTAAATCTGTTGATAACTTGTTATTATTCTGTTGATAACGTGTTGTTTCTATCGTCCTGAGTGTCACGCCTTGTCGTCCTGAGTGTCACGCCTTGTCGTCCTGAGTGTCACGCCTTGTCGTCCTGAGTGTCACGCCTTGTCGTCCTGAGTGTCACAGGCCATTTCCTCAAAACCCTTGCGACATAAGGCTTTTCAGCCATTTCAAAAAATCCATCCATTACTTTATCTATTATCTTATCCATTACTTTATCTATTACTTGTCTTTCTATTACTTGTTTATCCATTACTGTAAATTGATTCAACAACAAAATAATCATTCACTAGATGGGTAAAAATAAGTCTTTTGGTAAAAACATTAAAAACAACTACAAAAACAAGCCCACCAGTAGCCACAGGAGAGCTTTTCAGTGGTTGGGTGGTGCGATGGTATGGCTTAAAGCCTTTTCGTTCAATACGGGACGCTACAGGCGGTTTTTAGCTTCCAGATGGGAAATCAAAAAAATCGAATGGGTCGGTAGCAGTAAAAAATCTTGCCTGTTATAGCGTGACACTCAGGACGATAGACAGCGCAAAAATGCCTAAAAATGCCAAAATAGTTCTGGTATTGCCTAAAAATGCCTGATGATGCCAAAAGTGTAGAAAAAATGCGTCATTTGTCATGGTGAGCAGCCTGTCAAACAGGCTGGGCTTCCGCCAGTACCCTATCCTTGAAGGAGTCTGGCAAGGCATAGGGTGTCAGCACATCCACTGGCACATTAAGCAGTTCGCCGAGTTCGTGATGAATGGCTCCCAGATCAAACAGGGTCATGTTTGGGGCTGGCTCGACCAGTAAATCAAGGTCGCTGTCTTCGGTGTCTGTGCCGTGCAACACCGAGCCAAAGACGCGAGGGTTGGTAGCGTGGTGGGATTCGACCACCCGCCTGATTGCAGCGCGATGTAAGGCCAAGGCTTGTGAGGGTTTCATCGGATTGATTTACAAGTGTTTGCTTGCCGCCATGATAAGAAAATAGGTTGCTCTGGTCACGAGAAAAAGATGTCTAAAAATGCCTAAAGTTGTGTAAAAATGTCTAATAATTCGTGCCACTGCCTAAACATGCCAAAAAATGCGTAAAAACGCCTAAAAATGCCAACGGTAGACTGCTTACAGATTCAATGCGCTGTCATTGTTTGGTTCGTTGTTTGGTATATCGGGCATGGGTATATCGTCGATGGAATCGGTGGCTCGGCAGGCTTGAACAAAGCGCATCCAGACGGCATAGCTGTCGGGGTCGTAAGGTTTATTGATGTTGGCGCGGCAAAGCCGCTCTATTTCGTCCAGCAACGCCCTATCGGTCAGCACTGCTTGATTTTGATGTGTGCTGGGCAGTTTGGGTGAAATTGCACCCCTATTCTTCGTTGGCTACACCGAATCATTACGGTTCAACCGATCTGTCATAGTAGTCATCAGGAAGGTCGCGCACTGCATTTTAAGCAGGGCTTGAATGTACCAGTCATGCAAATCTCCGCACAGGTAAGGCTGGAACCTTGTCTACGTCTGATAGGCCAAGTCGGTAGTGCCAGTACGCCCAAGAGCGTTCATTGAACCAGCCTGCTTCGGCGTGTATCAGGACTTCACGAAGCACCTCGTCGCCTACCTGTGAGGCTAGTGCCTGAACGTCAGCGTAGTCGCCCAGATTCATCACCTGAGCCATTACGCGATAAGGGTGGGCAACGGCATCCTCTGGTGTTTTCCACCAGATGTATCTTTTAGCAAATGGCTTCAATAGCGCCTGAAAAGCCGACATCATCATGTCACCTCTTATGGCATGTTATCAGTAATCCCAGCCTTTAATGCTGTCTTTAGCGGTTTTCAAAATGGGCGCGGCAGGCGGCGGTGTGAGCATCATCCGATGCGCATTGACCATTGCTATCGTGTCCGCTGAGGGTTTGAACCGTTGCTGTATGCGGCCTTTGCCGCCAGTTTTTTTAGCACGAGCATAACTTTTTCCCTGTGTGCGTGTACTGGTGTGGCCGCAATAAGCTGCGATCTCCACGTTTGTCATGGTGGACGCTTTAAGTCTGGAAAAGCACTCATGCCGTGCGCTATACAGCGTGATGTTGTCGCAGCAAGGGTCTTCGGTTTGTTTGAAATACAGCGCCGAGGCCGCTTTTATGGTTTTCTGAACATGGCGGTAAAAAGATTGGATGCGGGATGTGCCATCACGCAAGCTGTCGCGGCCAGCAGCAACAACATCCTGTATCAGTCGTATCTGGCTGACAACAGCGATCAGTTCATCTTGCGTGATGTCATGCAGTTCTAACACGCGGTAATCTCCGCAACCCCTGCCTTGCGTGTGCTTGGCGTTCTCGACCCACAGAGCCAGCGTTCGCTTGTCCTTGCCATTCTTTTTTGGGGGAGGGTAGATGCTGAATAGCCGCGCCTTCTCCCACTCGTGAGGCCGCAACCCCAACAGGATTGTGGCGCGCAGGCAGGCTTGTGCAGCCTCGATGTAGGTGCGGTCGCGCTTGGGACGTGTGAACGCCAGATTTTCCAGCGCGGTAAAAATCCTTTCATCAACCGCCTTGGCTTTGAGGCTGGCTGTCACCAGTTCTTGTTTGCGCAACGTCCCAAGGCGTATGCCTTGGGCTTGTTGGTACAGTTGCCCCAGCGCCTCGACCAGTGCCTCGTCGGGTACTCGTGTCTGGTTGCTCAATTCCCGCTTGGCCTCGACAGTAATCCAGTACATGACCGCCGCCTTGTAGTTGCGGATGGAGGATTCGGTCAACAGGCCGTCACCGATCATTGTGTACAGTTGCCGCAAGATGCCTTGGCAGAGTAGGAAAGGGTCTTGGTTCTCTGTATCCAGAAAACCACTGCCCTCGCCCTTGCGGGCGAGGGCTTTGATGCGGCGTATGTACTGCCGCGCCGTTGATTCCTCGATGTACTCGTTTTCACTTTGGCTACGATGCCAGAAGTTTTTGTAGCTGCTCACAAAATAACGGTTGTCTTGAATCGGCTCAAAAGACATCAGCCCCCAGTCGTCAATGCGTCTATTGATGCTGTCCTCAGACATAACAAAAACCCTCAATCCAGCCCTGATGCCAGTTTTTGCGGCCTATGCCGCCAGATGTGAAAATCTAACAAATCCTTGATGCCTAGTCTATTGCGGCCTATGCCGCCAGATGTGTTTTTTTGCTTGATGCCAGAAAATCGTCATTGCTTGGCTCCACCCCGTTAATACTCCCAACTCGGCCTTTTTGCTTGTCATTGCGTAAGTACCTATTCATTTGTTTGTATACAGAATCCTATCATTGCGTAAGTACCTGTTCAATGTTCGCTGAATAAACGCAATCATTGCATAAGTACCTGTTCACAGAATATGATCGTCGTTCAGTAAATCCCTGTTCACAAAATAGACTATCATTTTTCCGATGTATACAGAGCGCCTACCGCTACCGCTGATTGGCGCAAAACCCGTTGGGAGTATTAACGGGGGAGCGCGACCACTTGGCATCCGATGAAAAGCAGGGGTTTTTGGGTGGTGTAGCTGGGCATCAGGGGTGGTGTTGGTTGGTTTTATGGGTAGGGGTTTGGGCATCAGAAAAGGCCGCTGGTGAGTCTGGGATTGGCTTGGGTTGGCAAGGCTCGCGTAGCACACTCGCACCGCTGGATGGCGGCAGAAGCCCCGTTACGGAGCTAATGGCAAACGGGCTTGTTCTGGCTTGAGATTGGCTAGGCATCGGCATTTTTGGTGCTGCCTAAAAATGCCTGAATTGTGATTTATTTATGTAAAAATGCCTAAAAATGTGTAAACATGCGTTTTTATGCGTAAAAATGCCAAAACATGCGACTGATTGGGCGTTGTTGTCTGGATACCGTGATATAGACATTTTTTCGCATTTTTAGGCAACGGAAGGCATCATCAGGCATTTTTTAACAACTTTGTGCATTTTTAGGCAATGGGAGCTAACAATAGACATTTTTTCGCATTTTTTAACAATAGCCGCTTGTGGCGCTGGAAAAAAATGTGCTACTCTCCTCATTCAGATAAAAAAGAACAGATAATTTTTCCAAAAAACGATATATCACTGGAGACAGATGTATGACAGCAAAGCGTTACGCAGTGGCAGTATTAGCGGTTGCCTTGGCAGGCGGCTGTTCTTTCAAAGGCTCAATCATGGGCAACGGGGACAAGGCGACCGAGGCTTACGCTTCGGCACTGATTGCAGACAAGGCCAGCATTGCATCGGGCGAAATGGCCAGATACAAAATCGACACCCGCACGGCCAAAGATGACCTACAGGCTCGCCGTGACAGCTATGCTTACGACTTTATTGATGTTGATTATGTCGGTGCGCCTGCTCCCATTCTGGAAACACTGGCGCACCGTTACGGCTACACTTATGTTGAGGTCGGTAGGCACAACAACATTCTGGTCAATTTGAAATACAAGGCGCTCCCTGCGCCCGAAGTCCTGTCTCTGATTGCCAGTCAGGTACAACCCTTGGCGAAGCTGGACGTGGATAACAAAAACCACGCCTTCCGTCTGATTTACCAACGCTGAGGGTGACACGATGGACATGCCGCAAGCCGTTACCCTACAAGATGTAATGACGCTCTATGAAAAGCCCGCGTTCGTGCAGTCCGATCAAACAGCACTGGCCGAGTATCGCAAGTCGATAGCCAGCGCCCGTGAGCAGGGCGTGTTTGATGAAGCCGTCAGGATTGCGGCCAGCGCGGGGCTGGCCTACCAGATCGCCAATATCAAAAAGGCGGTCGAAGCCAAGGCGAGGGAACTGGATACTATTTATAACTTCGCGCCTTTAATGATCGCGGGGCGAGTCGTTCCGCCCGTTATCAGCGAAAGTCGTGACATTTACACGCAAGATGGCGAACAAACGCTCCGTTTGTCGGGCATTCGGTATGAAATCGTGTCGCAGGCGCGGTTTTCCTCCACGCCTCCCAACTGGCGGGCTTATCTGACCCTGCCAGAACCCACCACCGATTTTGTGGTAGGGATTCGTCCACAAAACGAGGGGGAGCAAAAAATATGGCGCTACGCCTCGCGCATCGCGTGGAATGAGGGGACAGCGCAAGCCAACACCATGCTTGACCGCGCCACGGACAAGCTGAACAGGGATTTTACGGGCATGATTCGCTATCGAACCATGCTGGCCGAAAACCGTGTGACGGCTCCCTTGATCGCCACCCAAGATATTCCCATCACAAAAGAAGGGGCTGCGCTGGTGATCGACGATACGCTGCTGCGCATTACTGCGCTGCCTGATTTCAAGGTCAATATGAAAGAAGTGGGCAGTACGATTGTCGGCAGTTCCTACGGCGGTCTGTCACCTGCGGCTGCAAGGCTGCAAGAGAACATCCCTGAACCGCCCCCCGCCAAATCGACATTGGCCGACAGGATTATCAAATCCCCCCCTGTGGCTGCGCCCCAGAGCGGGAAAAAGAAAAAATGAAGATCGCGTTCTGTGGCTTTATGAAAGTGGATAAGCTGGTCGAGTACGAAAGCGACTTGCTGAAAAGCCTGTATGACACTGGCGGTATCCCCAGTTCGATCAATGAAAGCGATGCTTCTCGGCTGTATGCCGATGCCCTGTTGATAGAGGCCGTGCATCATGGCGCATCGGATGTATTCATCCGCGTGGGTTCGCCCGTGTTTATGTCGATTCACGAACAACTGATTGCTGTAACACCTTCTGCACTGGATAACACAGAAGTCACGGCGCTGATTGCGATATTCTGCAATCGTCAGAACGCTGTGACTGACATTGCGGCAGGCATGGCGGTATCGACTCGCTACAGCGTTGTGCTGCGAACGGGCGAGAACATCACCGAAAAGCGTGTTTATAGGGGCTTTCGTGTGCAAGTCAACCCCATCCTCGGCGAATCCAATAGCGTCGAGGCCAGTGCTGAAATTATTATGCGCCCGATCTCGCCTGTACCGCCCACCATTGCCGAGGTGGGGCTGACAGAGGCCGATATGTTGGGTATGTGTCCCCGCGATGGCTGTGTGTATCTCGCGGGGGTTACGGGGTCGGGCAAATCAACTACATTGGCTGCCGCTATTCGGTTTATTCTGGAGTCAGACCCTCCGACAACCATCAAGGGCAATATCTGTACGGTCGAGGAACCGATTGAATACACCTACAACACAATAGAATCGAGACACAGTGTTGTGTGTCAGTCACAAGTGCCTGAGCATTTCCCCAACTTTGCAAACGCAATCAAGGCGTTCATGCGGTCAGCGCCTCGGCTGATGTTGGTCGGGGAAATGCGGGATTCGGCATCGGTCATGGCGGGCATTGAAGCCGCGCTGACAGGCCACCCCGTTTACACCACGGTTCACGCGACCGATGTGGCTTCCATTTTCAGACGGCTTCTGACCCGCTTTGAGGTGGGGCAGGAGCCTATCTTTGACATCATTGACACGACTCGCATGGCGATTGCCCAGCGCCTCATTCCGCGCAAGGGCGGTGGTCGGGTCGCGCTCAGGCAGATGTTGATTTTTACGCCCGAAGTGCGAGCTATGCTTTATCAGATCAATGACGTGAATCGCATCACATCCGCGATTCGTGAGTTGGTTCCCCAGCACGGCCAGACGTTCCATGCTCACGCGACAAAATTGTTTGAGGAAGGGCTGATTACCGAGGAAATGCTGAATCTGACAGAGAACTTTGACCGATAATGCTAACGCCACAACAGGCATTTTTACGCATTTTCAGGCATGTTTAGGCAATGGCACAAATTATTAGACATTTTTACACAACTTTAGGCATTTTTTGGCATTTTTTCACTTGCAATAAAATGCCGCTATCGGTACAGTAAAGAGGTCGTTATGGAAACCAATGGGGTCTGGGTACACGCATCAAGAAAGGCCGAGTTTTTTGGTCTGTCAGCGAGTAGCTTTTTCTATCTGCTGCTGCTGGCTCTTTTTTGGAGCATACCCATGCTGGTCATTGTTTCTGCCTTGATCGTGGTCGATTCCGTACTACGCAAGTGGCTCAAACTGAGCATGGCGACAGCACTGCAAGCACTCCTGCGAGCCGTGCTGGGTAACATCATTCCACGACATCAATAACAGAGGGTTCTACCATGACAGCAGCACAAACAGGAATGACAGCAGCGATTTACGGCGTGGACGATGGCCACGCTTTTATTAAGGTCTTTGACGGGGAGCGATACACCAAAGTCCCCGCTCGTGCCAAGGCTGGCCGCGCCTTCACGGGTGCAAATGAAGTCCTTTTGAAAACCGAGGGCGGGGATTTTTCGGTCGGACAATACCTGTCTGACCCGATTGATACCCGCACCAGCGACTACCCGTTTTCAGCGGCTAATCGCGTACTGGTGCATTACGCCCTGCGCGCAGCAGGTGCAGCAGGCGATGTGGTTATCGAAACGGGTTTGCCCATTGCGCGCTACTACGACATCACGGCAGGCATGAAAAACGAGTCTGTGATTGCGCGTAAAAAAGACTCCCTGACGCTGCCTGTGCGCTTTGAAACCGCGCAGGGCGATAGCGGTGAGATTATCAAGGTAGTGGGGCATGGTGTGTCGCCAGAAGCCGTAGGTTCGTATTTCGATATGAGTGTTGATCTGCAAGGCAACACAACAGCGTTCGGCCAGTTGGCTTCTACAGGGGTTGTGACGATTATTGACATCGGCGGACGCACGACCGATGTAGCGACATTCAACCCCGATGGCAGTGTGTCGTTTTCGCATTCAGGCACAGCCTTGGATTGGGGTATTTTGAAGCTGCTCGACCGCGTTGCGTCTTATCTCAAACAGAAGTTTGACGCAGAAACGATCATGCCTGATCTGGTCGAGCAGGCAATGGCTACAGGTGAGTTCCGCTATTCAGGCGTAACGGCCAACATTGCGCAAGACATTAAAAAAATCAAAGCCGACTATGCGCGTGAATTGGTGGCGATGATTAAACCAATGTGCGGCGCTATCCAGATGCACAACGCAGTCGGTTTTGTGGGGGGCGGTAGCTACCATATCGCTGACGATCTGGCTGATGCACTGGGAGTAAAAAACCAGATGCACACGGTTGAACAGGCTGAATACTCGAACGCACGGGGATTCTGGAAAGTGGCGAAACACATTCGCGGGGCTTGAACCGATGGCCGATGAAAAAGCCAGTAAAGCGGATACCGAACGGGTACAAAGGCCGTGGCATTTTCTGCTCAATTATTTTGACGAGCAGGAGATTCCACTGCTGATGCAGTGGTTGGAAGTCTCGCAGAATGCCGCTCAAAAACGCTGGGACATGACTCAAAAAATGGGTGTCGCTGTCAAGGAAGCCAGCGCACACACTTTGCGTAAAAAACGAACGGATGCCGCCAACGCAACTGTGCTGCGCACACTGGCTACGCTGGGTGTGATCGCAGCGCGGTTCGATCTGAAAAAAGGAGAAAAACATGGCAACGACTGATTTTTCTTCGGTTAATTTCAGCGTGGCGTGGAAAACGCAATCGCTGCTGGGCAGGGCAATGGATGAAGGTTGTACCAACAACAAAATTGCGTTGTTGGCCAATTTTATTCGTCATGGAATGCGCATTATGCAAGCCGCTGTTGACAGTGGTGCGCAGGGCGATGACGTGATTAAACGGGTATGCCGTGAGTCGGGCTTGCCCGTCAACGATAGCGCCTATATCGACATCGTGAATCTGTACACGATGCTGGCAAACCGTCCCTTTATCACCGATATTGAACAAGAAACGGCGGTAACGGGTAGTCCTGTTGCGCCCGTTCCTACCTTGCCTGTGGTGGATGGCTATAAAACTGCTGTCGATGATAAACCGCTGTTGGTGTCGTCACCGCCTACGCTCAACGACACTGTGCAAAAAAGAGCGGAAGAACCGCGTCAAGGCAACGCCAGTTTTTTACAAAACATGCGAGGTAATATCTCGTAATGGCCGCACAACCTGATGGCCGCAGTGGGATGGATGATCTGCTGCCTGTGGTGCTGTGTGCATCCCTGTACATCATTGGCTTGATTTTTTGGCTGGTCGGTCATCAATACATCAGTGCGGTGTACGTTTATCTGCGCACGTTTTTTTTCTATCCCTTAACGGCCTTGGGCGCGTGGACACAAGTGGACAGCTTGATGGGTGTCACGCGCTGGGTGATGCAGCACTGTCAGCCTGATAGTCCGTACAGCCTGATCTGTCACGCTGATTTCAAAAAAACGCAGTGGTCGGTGATTACCCAGTCAAGTTTTTGGGTGAATGCCGTGATGTTACTGCCCTTGGGTTGGCTGTGTGTGCGGGCGTTTGTGGCCAGTGACAAACACCCCGATAATCGCTTTGCGAGAAAGCATACTGTCGATAGTTTTATCAAAGAAAACAAACCGTCTTACCCGCATTTATCGGTGGTCGAGAAACTGGATTTGATTCCTGTTCCCCTCACGGATACTGATTTCAGAATGTCCTATTCTGCTTACGATTTTTGTGTCCTGCATCGTTTGATAAAGGGATTTGAGGACACCAGTGCCACGCCTACGGCCAGTGGCACGGATGTTAAACCTGTGATCGACGATAAATTACTGGCGCAAGTGCTGGAAAATCAATTAGGCGAAGCGTGGGGCGGTTCGCCCCGTGGGATTCTGACAATGACCACCGCCGAATTATATTTGCTGGCTATCACGATGCCGATTGTTGCGGCCAGTGATACAGTCGCGCCCGTCAGTGATAAAGTCTTTGCGCAAGCGCGCAAGGATTCCGATGAATTGATGCGCTTTTTGTTCGCGTTTTTTGCTATTGAGAAAGACGGTGTGGTAGATCGGTCTTGGATGCACCGCGAGCCGCCACGCGATAAAGCGATAGCGGTTATCAAGCGGTACATCGACAATCGTTTAGTGCAAGAATTGCTGGGCTGTCATGCGTACAACCGCACGATCATCATGCGGTTTTTTTCACAGGCGCGGCGACTGGGGAAACTGGCTGCCAATAACCTGCTGTGGCTGCGTTATTACGATAAGGATATGTGGTATCTCGTGCAGTCCATTGGACGGCCTTCGCCGTTTGTCGAAGCCGCAGGCGTTTTCTATCATTTTCTGGTCGAGGCCAAGCAGGGCAATGCCATTATCGACCCGCAAATCGACAACGCGATCAAGGGTGTGATCGCACAAGTGGACAGCTATAAATACTCGTTCAGGCGGCGCGATGAATACCTTGCGCTGCTGAAAGCGGACGGCGGAGCATAGGGTTGCCAGATAAAAAAGCCTTGCCAAAAAATATAAATAAAATACAATGACCACCATGTAAATGCTGGGGGAGGGATAAAATGATAACAACAGCGGTGTATGGGTTTCTGGGGGTTATTCTTGGCCTGATTGTCGGGCTGGTGGTCGCGGTTATCGTCAAAAAACCCGTGTGGCAGCGGGTTTGTCTATGGTCGCTATTGGCTGTATCCGTTCTGTTTATGGTGTTTGCGGTGGTGGCGGTTCAGCGACATGCTGCGCCCCGTGTCAGCGATCATCCACGGCAACGGGCGGTCACTCCTCCAGCGCAAGCAGCGCCCAGCGTTACCGCCATCACCTCTGCGACCCGTTCTATCACGACAACACAGCCTATCAGTGCGCCATCGACCTATGCGATGGCGGGCGAATGGGACGGTGAATTGCCGCCTTCAATGGTGGCACTGGATAAGCTGCTGGCTTTCACCGAAGGCGATAGCGATGGGGCGGTGGCGGATACCGTTTACATCATGTTCGACCCGCGCTGTCCCTACTGTCACGAGGCGTTTCGTAACGTCAGGGACTATGTAAAAGCGGGTCGTCGTATCAAATGGATACCCGTGCCGATTCTGGGCAACAAGGAGCAGGGTGAAAAGATCATCGCGGCGATTCAGGCCAAGCCTGAACTGCTGGCCGCTGTGATGGAAAGCCGTGCCAACATCGACCTGATAACAAAAGACGTGGCGGTGTCCCCCGAACTCACGCAGTCCTTGAATTACAACATCGCGTTTATGATGGCCGCTTTCAAAAACAGCCAGTACCCGCAGGCGGGCGTACCCGCATGGTTTTGGCTCAACCGTCACGACAATGTGGCGGATATGCGTATCAATATCACGCCTGATGATCTTAAACAGATATGGGGTACACTCTGATGGATACACAAGCAACAGAAGTACCGCAACCGTCTGTAGCGCGCTCTTTGGTCGTGGCGTTCAAAACGGCTGATGGCGCTTTACTGCCTGTGGCCGAGCGCGATCTATCCGATACGGTTTGGATGCAGGCAGTGATGGCGGCGGCATTGGAGGCAGGCCGCCCTGCGCCTGTGGAGGATAAAAAAACAGATGGCGTTTCCCCGCACTGGATTTTTCTGGTTCCGATTGTGTTGTGCCTTGCGATGGGGTCGTTATTTTTGTTTGCCAACAGAACCTATTTTTTTGGGGAGTCGTCGGCGGCGATGGTGCAGCCGCCTGTTCAGTCTGATACCGCTACCGACACCGTGGCGGCAGCGCGGGCTATTCTGAAAGACATGGGCATTGACGTTAAAAAACAGAACATGAGTTGTTTTGGTAAATAACATGGGCATTGACAGTATTTTGCAAGGCAAGCACACGCTGGACGCGGTGGCGATAGGGACAAAATCGCGTGACGCGATCTGCAAAAGTTTGTCGAGTTTGCAATCAGACATCCGCAAACGCGGGGTGATTCCTGTTCCCGATGATGCCGATATTTTGCGGTTGACGATCATGCTGGTGCATGAGTATTGCGCGCTGGCCTCTGTCAGCAAGGGCAAGACCATTCATGCGGCAGGGTTCAGCGACTTCGTGGCAGAACAAGTCGCGGAGCAACTGGGCAAAATAAAGGCCAAGGCGTACAAGGAGAGTTATTTTGTGGCGGCTTGTTGGGCGTTGAACCTGCGCGTGTCGCGGCGCAGTGGTGTGTATTTCATCATTGCGTCAGGCGCAACGACATTGAGCGCGGAAGACAAACCATCAAAAATACAATGCGCTTCGTCGTACACCTCGCAACTGCTGCGCGACAAAGATTCTCCTGAGAGCATCTTGGACTTGGCGTTTTTCATCAAAAAGTCAAAACTGTCAAAATCCAAGTCAGATAAAAGTCGGCAGCAGCACGGGCTGGAATACCTGAAAAAGATGAAGGCCAGAAAAGAGCTATCGCTGGTGATTCTGAAACACATTGAGGCCAGCCGCAACAGCGGCTCAGGGAAGAATGTCAGCAAGTCAGCCGTGGTCAGTTATTTCAATATCCAGATGGCCGAACTGGAAAAGCTCGCGGCCATCGCTGAGGCGATGGACAAAAAAATGGTGTTCACAGGCGGCTCACGAGCCAGTTCGGAGCGAGACACGTTTGTGTTGTATGCCGAGGCAAAAGCGGCTTTGAATGATCTGGTCAAAATATACAAAAAAGGCCACAACCAGACGCTTAATGCGGCGATTGTGGACTATCACAAGATAGCCAGTGTGGAGAGTGCCGAGGACAGCATTTTCAAAGCCAAGGTGAAAGTGCGCGCTAAAAAAAGAAAAGTCTCGCCCAGTGTGCGTACTGTGATTATGAAAGATAACGCGGACATTCAATTATGATGAAAACAGAAGATGGCGGTTTAGCGTTAAGTCCCGAAGAACGCTTGCGGATGACCAAGGCGACCCGCTACATGGCGGGGCTGGCCAAGTTTTTGCTCTGGTGTAATTCCATGCCTGCCCATGCCGTTTCGTTTTATGCCAGCTTTCAACAAGCGGGTTCTGCCAGCACCCAGATCGTGCAACTGGATGCGGCCTTGTCTTCGCGGTTTGTCGTGGCAGACAGCGACATCGAGGGCGATGACACGGTTTTTTTTGGCGCGCAAGCGCATGAACAAGTCTGGCTGTCGATTATCCCGTGGTCGGAGATTATTTTTGACGGCGAATGCCTGTTTTTTTTATACGAACCCGATGCGGTGATGGGGATGCAGACCATGCAGACCTTGTGCGTGGCTTTGCGCATCCCTCATGTCGATGCGCGACGACTACTGAGAAAAAACGAGACACTGCGTTTTTTCGAGATTTACAAAATCGTCAATGGCCGTGTGACGGATTACGGCGGGGTGTTGCGCGAAACACACCCGATCACCCACGCCAAAGATATAGTGAAACATTTGCTGGAAAGAGCAGCAGCCCGTCAGCAAAAAACCAAGGCAACGATGGCGTTGCTGTAATCGGGAGGGATTCTGATTTACCAGTTATCCAGATCGCCAGAGTCGTAGTTTTTCTCTGGCGCTTGGCCAGCGGCGAGCCAAGCATGGTCAAGGTTGTTACCCTGCTCAATGTTATCGACCATGTACTCACGGCTGGCAATTTCAACCACCACCGTTTCACACAATGCCGCATCCAGAGCCTTGTATTCCATCAGTGCGGCACTGGTGTCGTTGTCGAGTACGTTCAGGTGGCGAATCAAGCCCTCGCCGTGCGCGGACAGCACGGCGTTCTTGGAATTGCGGTCAATGCTGGTGGGAGATACAGACAAGGTATCTTGTCCTGTCAGCGGAATGATAGCGCGCATACCCATTGTGATGCCCTCTTTGGCTGGATAAAAAAATACGGACAAAAAGAGAATACTTTGATATAGCCCGCAGTGCAAATCGGGCTATAGGCGGGGTAATTTCTCGGTGTCACTGAACAGGGCGGCGGTCATCGCCTTGGCATAGCGGCGCGTGGTATTGATGTCCTGATGCCCCAGTTCGGTTTGCGTTGTCACCAAATCAGCCCCGAACCGCAAGCGGTGCGTGGCGTAGGTGTGCCGCAGCTTGTGCGGGCTAAGTTTGGCTATGTCAGCGGTCAATTCGGGCGGACATTGGGCTTTTGCTGCTGCCACCAGTTCAGTGAAGACCGTGTTGATGGTGCGGGTCGTGGGCGGTGTATGCCGTGTACGCGGGCTGCTGCCCAGTACCAGCGGCAGGTAGCTCGTTCCCATGACCTCACTCCCGTTCAGGCCGTGGGCGGCTAGGTAGTGCAGGATTTCATCGTACAGGGCGCTGTGGATGGTCACGCGGCGCTGGACGTTGCCCTTGCCGTTCACCCGCAGTGTCCAGCCCTCGGTGGACTGCTGGAAATGGTGGTAGGTCGTTGTCACGGCCTCGTGCCGCCGAATCCCGCAGTAGTAAAACAGGAAGAACAGGAAGCGCGTTCTGGCGGCGATCTGGGCTTGTTTGGGGCTGGCAGGGTGGGATGGTTCACGCCTGACAAAATCGGCCAGCCAAGCCATCGCCTCGACGGACAAATAGGCAGGCTCCACCTGTGACACCGTGACGCTGGGGGTCGGTGTCAGTTGGAAAGGATTGAAGCGAACGTAACCGATCTGCCCCAAAAAACTGTAAAAATCGACTAAAACAGTGCGGTGCAGTGCAGCGGTGGCCGCTGACACAGGGCGCTGATCGCGGGTGCGCAGTTGCACCAGATAATCAATAGCCTGTGATACCGTTATGCTGCTAACGTCTTCGATATGGCGATAAAATCGCCCGATAATGTATTGATAACTGGCTAATGTGTTCGCGTTATTGCAGCGCGCAGCCAGCCATAACTGGCGGGCATCCTCGTCGGTAGCCGCCTGAACGCCTATCCCGTTGTGTTGGACGGGCGCGTTGACGGGTGTGGGTAGCTGCTGGGTCATTGAGGGGCGTTGGCGATAGCCAGCAGCACATCGGCATGGCAGGGTTGAGGGGCGCAAAAGCACACCAAATCTTTGCCGCCCAACTGCGCCCTAGCCTGCGCTTGCAGGTCGGGGCGGCTGTTCAGGTACTCCCGAAACTTCTGTATGACGGTTTCCCAATCACCGTCCTTGCCCAGCACAAAGGGGTTGCCCCACTGGGAAGGGCGACCGACATAGACGGCATTGGGTGGAATCTTGTCTTTGTGTTTGTTCAGGACTTTCGGCATGGGTATCGCCTCTGGTTGGGGTTGTTAGGTGTTCCACGGATGCGGCAGGAGAAAACCCTGCTCGGCTGAAAGCCCCGTGGTGACTGGCTTTTTCGCGGTTATCAGCCTCAAAAACAGCCCGTCCATGTGGAACAATGTGATGATTATGCCGACCCTGTGGCGAATAATCAAGTATTTGTCTCATTATGTATATAATGAGAAAAAAATAACAAAAAGTGTAGTATTTAGTATTTTTATTGTGTATTATTACAAATGAGGAAAGCAAACAGCCCAGATCACTGTAAAAAGGAGAAGGAATATGACCATCAGAACGCATATTGATGCTGCTGCTCTCAATAAGGCATGGACGGCCTTTGAGCAGTGTGCCAGTGAAGCCCCCAAAGAAACCTACGAGCAGGCTAAGACGGTTGCTCAAGTGGTATGGCGCTGTGCTAACAGTCTGATAGAGGAGCTTAGTGAAATAGGTATGCGAGCAGACAACTGTGACGGGATTCGGGAAGTGGAAGCTGTGATTTATGGTTATATTAAAAACGCCAACCCTGACGCAGCGGTGTTCCCGATGGCCGAGGGTTTTGGTGAGGCAATGGATGGCGAGGCGCGTGAGCGTGTGTTGGCTCAGACTGTGCGAGACAGGGATTTTTTGCAGCAACCCAAAAGAAATTGCACCTTACCTCAAGCGCCAACGCAGGGATAACACACGTTTTATCACGTTTGGCAGGCGCTTTGAAAACGAAATTGAACAGAGAATAACGGAATGAAACTACAGACCTTGAATACCGTCGATGACATTGAGAGGCTGACACAGCAGTTTCAGGCGATGTTAAAAGAACAAAACAAAGCCTCCACCAACGCTTTTGAAAAAACGCAGTTGTTGTCGGAGTACCTTTTTTTGCAAGGCTTTCAGTTACCACCGCACAACATCGTGCGTGAAATGATCGGCGGGGGGAGCAATACCAGTATTGTCGCCGCCGTGAACGCGGCGCACCCGCGCATTCTGGACGCGATTAAAGCCTTGACAGTGGACAATGAGAATGACGTGCCAGTCCCAGTCATTGTCACGTCAGCCGCGTTGCATCTATGGGAACGTGCCAGCACGATAGCCACGCATCGTGCCAATGCGTCTGTGCAAGAACAAGTGGCTGGCCTGCAACAGCAAATCGTTGAACAAAGCGAGGCATTAAATACTGCGCAGCAGCAGGTGGCTGATGCTCATGCGCAATTAGCGCAGATGGCCACCCAAGCGGCTGAGGACAGAGGGCGTTGTACGGCATTGGAAGAAACGGTGGCGGCGTTGGAAAAAGAAAAACAGGAACACATTACGCGCTTGTTACTGCTCGACAGTGAACAGGCGCATAGAACCAAGGAACATCAAACCGCTATGCAACACGCGCAAGACGAGTTGATGAAGGCGCTGGACAGGTTGGAAGCAATGGAAGCGCGCAGTTTGATGGATATTGATAACGCCAAACAAGCGGCGCAGGCCGAACGGCAGCGCATGGAGAGCCATTTCCAAGCCGAGCGCACAGAAAAGGCTATCGAGATTGCGCGGCTTGAAAGGCAGATGAAAGAATCGGTATCGACTTTGCAAGATGAATTAAAAGCCGCACAGGAAGAAGTCAAAACCCTGTTGCAACGCAAGCTGCTCGTGGACGATCTGGCTATGCTGGTGCGTCGATTGAGTAAAGCCTTGCCTGTGACAGACAATAAAGATCACCCGCTCAAAGAGCAGGCGATGCTGTATTTAGAACAACACTGTTTAACGGGAGAGCCAACGCGATGAAAGCACAATACGATTTTTCAGCATTGACAGAAAAACAGAAAGCCTTGCTGACATTTCAAGGATGGTCTGTTGATAGTTCTATTCCTCAGCCCAGCCCTTCTACGGTTAAAAAATTGATCGCTCGTGGCTTGGTGATCGCGCATGAATTGGTACGCGGTCATTGGAAAATCACCGAGTACGAAGTACCTATCCCTGTACATGCGGCGTGGTGCGCTTACTGCGCAGCACGTCTTGGCGATGAATGATATTCATGCGGCTTTATCCTGCTCTCTGGGCAATGCCACAAAGCACCAGTCATTGCCCACTTCACCCTTGTTTTTGATCTGAGCCAGAATGATGCGTTGCGGAACCATTTTCTTGTGGTAGTCCTCTGGAATACGCATCGTGTTTTGCAGTTTTTTCCAGTACATTTCATCGACACCCAGAATAATTTTGGTGGCGACACAGGAAATAAAATCCTCGGTAAAGTGGGTCGGGTTTTGTGAGGCACACCACAAAGCCAGCCCAAACTTCCGCGATTCCTTGGCAATCGAGTTCATCGGGTTTTCGTTATCATCGTCCTGATAAATGTGCGCTTCATCGGCAATGATGATGTCGGTGATCTGGCTTTGCTCACCGAGCGCACGGGTTTCTTCAAACAATTCCTGCATTTTGAACAGGGCAAAGAGTTTTCTTTCTTTTGTACCCAGATTCGCCATGTTGTAGCGCCAGATCGTTTTATGCGGGTCAAACGGTGGCGCTTTTTCCCGAAAAATCCCATAGCCCAACAAGTTTTCCAAACGGTCTACGACACTTTTCAATACGTCTACCGAATCGTATTTGAGCAAATTATCCAGTTCTTTGCCGCTCACCACACTGTTGACGTATTCCGTGTAAGTACCGATGGCACGTTCCCGTGCTTTGTCCAGTTCGGCGCTTTCTGTGTCATCCAGTTGGGTTTCGCCCCCTGCGCGAATGGTTTTGATCTGTTTGTTTTTTAATGTCCGCGCTGTGGCGTGTGCTGCTTGCAGCGCATTGATGGCTTTTTCGTTAGCGGAACCGAAAAAGCAGCGGCGCAGCACTTGTTTTGCTTCTGATAATACGTCCTGCAAGGTCGGGCAGACTGTGCCACGGCGCTTTTGTGGCCACTGGGTCAGTTCGCCCTTGTAACCGTCAATCGGAACGTACCAGCTTTTCACTGTGCCGTCCCAGCGCGCACCGAGGGTTTGCGCGATACTTTTTTCATCGTAAGGCACGTCAATGTACAAACGGTTTTGCGATTCGTCGATCAGACGCTCACCGCTGGTTTTGGATAAATCCCATGTGGCAGGGTCATCCACATCAAAACCAAACCGTTTGTAAGTGTCGAGCATGATGTTGCGCAACACGGCCTGCTGTTTGTTGCCCAGCTTGCCGAGCGTCGATTCAATGATCGCAATGGTGGACTGGATGCGTTTACGCACCCCGCCACTGTGCGGGTCAGGGTTGATGGTGAGAGGATTTAAGCCATAGGGCATACTTTCTGAAAACACGACTTCCGAGCATTCCGAGGCGGGCATGTCGATGTCGCCATGCACATCCAGAATGTGTATCCGTGGGGCAGGGTGATGGCGGGTCATCTGCCGAATCATTTTTTTCAGAGAGTAGGTTTTCCCCGCCCCTGACATCCCGCACATCAATAAATGCGGGTTGGTCGTGCGGCTGAAATCAATGGTCACAGCCGCCTCTTGGGGGCTTTTCTTGTCGCGCTGAACGGCTTGCCAGTCAGCGCCAAGGTGGGTAGTCAGGCTCATGGGGTGGTATTCCTGCGAACAGTGGAAGGGGTCGGTTGATAGAACGGCAAGCCTGCAAAGGCATCGCTGTAATGCGGGGGGCGCAGATCATCACGACTGATGATCTTGTTCAGCCAGTTCTCGGAAATGCCCCAGCGGGCAGCCAGCGTTGCTGTTGTCCAGCCGCGCTGCTTCATCAGGATTCGTGCTTGTTCTGGGGTCACGCCAAGGCTACCGTGGGTATCAGAGTCAGTGATTATACTGCTATTTTAGGCCAATGGGCATTTTTATGGCTGGCGTACAATACAGGCATTTTTTGGCAACAAAACGCATAAAAAAGTCAATTCAGGCAAAATAACAGCGGTTATTTGATAAAAATATGTATGAAATAAAATAATTAGGATATTGCTTTTTATCTGAACGGTGATTATAGTGTGGTTGTTCGTTGGGAGATTGAAGGCATCCCAACGACCAAAAAGGGAACGGACAGGGAGGTATCTGACCTTACGACAGTTCACCCGCCCCTCAAAAGGCGGGTGTTTTTTTGGTTAATGGGTAGGCTCCAGTGCTTCGCCATCGTGCATGTACGCTACCAGCAGTTCCAGCATCCGATGGCCGCTGATATGGCCTGCCCGTGCCAGATTGACGAGCAGATCGTCGATCTCGTCTTGTTCGACTTCGTGCTGTTTTGCCAGTTCTCTAATCTGGGCTTCTGCGGTCATGGCATCATGCACCACAGACCCGATTTGACGTAATCGGAAAACCCGTTGGCTTGAAACAGGTGTTGGGTGCGCACCTGCCAGCCTCGGTAACGGTACTTGAGATAAAACACGGTCAGAGGTGCGCCCAATGCAGCAATGCCCACCAGTTGAAACAAGGGCTGGTTGCTGGCAATGGCATAGACCAGATAAGCCAGTAGTGCGCCCAGCGCGAGCAGAGACACCCAAGCCCCGCGCTCGTGCTGTCTGGCCAAGCGCAGCAGGGTTTTTGTGTCGTTGTCCGTAAAAAAGTGGCTCGCCTGTGCTTGTGCAGCAGGCAGTACATAGTGGGTCATTAAATGCTGGGACAGATCACGCGGCGCAAGGGCGCTCGTGATCGAAAACCCGCAACGCTGACAGCCCCATGTTTTTTCAGGGGAGGGGGTTTGTTCGGCGGCTGGCACGATGACCAGCGTGGCGCGGCAATCAGGGCATTGCGGGTAGGTCAGGCTGTGCCAAAGATCACGGATAACCGCGTTGTTGGCCTTGATACCACCCACACCCGCGATGCGGGCGGGCATGGTGACAGTGACCCAGCCTGCGGCCTTGCGGATAACACCCACGGTTATCTGCCGAATCCGTGGGTGTCTTGGGTTGGCAGTTCACGCGGCAGTTGGCCAGCCGTTTCGCTGTCTACGGCCAGCCAGTCGATCAGGCGGCGGGTTTCGTCTTTCCAGTCGGGAACCGTCAAGTTTTTTGCGAATATCGCTGTAAAATCCTGTCGTGTGCCTTTGGCATTGGTTTGGGTGCGCACGACATCAATCACCCTCGCCCGCGCTCTGTCCAGCAAGGGCTGCGCGGTTGGGTTGCCCGCCAGTTGCTCGGCCAAGGCCAAGGCTACGCTGGTCATAATCCCGCGTTCCATTGCCGTGCGCTGTAGTTTGGTTTCCAGTTCCCTGATCTGTGCCTCCTGCTCCTCAATGCGATCATCCAGTCGATCAATGATCGCCTGTCCCTGCGCTGCCATTGCGTCCTGTCCACGGCGAAAGGCTTTAGGGTCTGGACGATACTCTATATCTGCTCCTAGCAAGAAACTCATGGTATTTCTCCTGTTTGCAATAACCCAATTCTATCATTGCATAAAAACAATCAAGAGACAAGAGGCTTTTGAAAAAAATTATGCGTCTAAAACAGTGCTAGAAACCGTTGGAACAGGCGCAGGGGCTTGGGTATTGCCCCCCGTGGCGGGTTCGTTGCCTTTTCCATTACCGCCACCACCGCCCTTGCTGCCGCCGTCCCCTTGGAGTTGGGCGCGGGAGCTTGGTGGTTTTCCGCCACCGCCACCGCCACCGCCACCGCCACCGCCACTGCCCGCGCCTGTGTCTCGTCCGTGTCTCTCTGAGCGTTGTTGCATCTGACCGAGTGCCTCGGTTTGTCCGAGCGGTTTCACGCCAGCGCCTACCCATGTCAACACTTCATCAGCCAGCGATGCAGATAAACCGAACACCATGTAGACAATGGGCAGCAGCATCATGCCGTAAACAATGACCCAGTTTTTCCATTGAAAAAACTGTGCAAGGCCGCTTTCATCTTGCACCACTGCGGAGCGCATTGCCCAGAACGCTTTGCTGGAAAACGCCACAATCGGGTTAATCATCTGGAATGCAGCGAATAAACCGAAGGTGAGTAATGCTGGGCGCACAAACAGCGACAATAGCAGTAAATAACCTTGTGATTGTGAACCAATAAACGTGCGGTCGGGAGTCATGTGCATGACCGCCCACAGGCTTGCGGCAATCGTGGATTGCAGCACGGCAATAAAAAAACCGACTACCGCAATGATAAAAATGGTGTAAGGCAACGAGGGTAAAAACACACCAAAATAAAATGCAAATAAATCCATGTAGTTCATTAAAGAAGTCAGCCAACTGATAGCTGTGTCTTTGAGAAACTCTGTTAGTGCGTTAGCTACATTAGTGGTGGTATCAAGAGGTGCTGCTACTATTTTTCCACTGAGTATGCCTATTTTTAATGCACCTTGCACCAGCGATAAGGTTGCAGATATGTCTGCCATCCATTCCCCTGTGTTTTTCATGCGCGCCACCGCGTCAACATCGGTGGATGTGCCAGCCAGCAATTCTGTGCCGTTCTCAATAATACTTGATATGCACCGACCTATCATGCTTGAAGTTTTCCCGCCTAACGAATCTGCATCAATATCATCTTTTTTCATTTCGCCCAAAAAGCGGTAAGAAGACGGGGAGCAAGTGGGTGTATTGCTGCCAGTAACATCCCCGTTAGAGAGGCTGATGGCTTTCATTAACATCAATGTGTTAATGGTGTTGTAGCTGTTTCGTGCTGTCTGCCCGTATGAGTCTTCTGGCAGTGCGCTGAGACTCGGCGGGTTAATGGCTAACACTTTCTCGGAATACAGCTTGCTCATGGTTTCACGCGCACCACCCAAGCGTTGGTAAAAACCACCCGTCATTGCCCATCCATCGCGCTTCAAATCATCAATGTAAGTATTCAGGATATTTTTTAATGTTGGGTCGTTGTCGATTTCGTTTTTTAATGCCTGAATCAAGCCTCCTTGCGACTCGTTCACGATAGCATTGAATTGATTGATGTTGACTCTATCCCAGCCTTCGTCTTCGGCGCTGTTTGGCCACGTCCCCACCCAACTGTTCAGACGATTCAACATTTGATTAGCGGCCTGTGCTTTGGCCGAAGCAGCAGCCAAACGCAGTTTCATAATAGCTTGCTCGTTCGCAGTGTTGCGCGTGTCGGACGTGGCTTGCCCCGTCAGCGAAACACTAGCTGCGGTAGAGGAATCAGGCGGTGGCGGGTTCTTGAGTTGATACGTCGAGATTGTGCCGCAAATAGCGCCGCCCCCCGCCAAATTGGTTTGCGGGTTGCGATCTTTGTACAAGAAAATCGACGTGTCCTTGTCCACGGCAGTAATCACCTGATCTGGCGAGGCGCTAATATCAATGTTCGGTACGCCAGATGAGTGACTGCTGTACACCGCTCGCAATGTTTTCTGACACCACGCAACAGACAAATAACTTTCGGCAACTGTGCGCAGGTCGTACAACGGGTAATTTTTATTAGCTACTGCTTCTTCCCCCATGCCCAACATCGGGGATACCGATGTCAAGGTTCCACCCAAAAAACCTTGCTCAAGGCCAATTTTTTGAATCTGATTAGCCAAGCCAATACCCCAGAGGGCGAGCATCATCACGATCAGTTGCAGAAAGCTGTAGCCTGATGCGGTGGGCAACAGTACACCGCCATAGGCAACGACCCGCGCAGGGGTGTAGACGCTAGACCAGTTGCGCCCCATTGCCTCCCCGTCATTGGCGGTGTTGGCGACACCCATCATGGCGATATAAGCCACAATAAAGGCCGCTACGGTCAGAACACCGTTACCCCAGACCTGAAACAATGCGCCGAACAAGGAGGTGGCGGCTTGCGCGTCATCGGGATTTGCGCCTGTGGTCAACTTGTCGATGACCCCGCCAAAAATCCAGCGCAACACTTCGACTGAAACATCGTGGCAGTCTTGCCCTTCCACGCAGGGGCTAAACGGCATCTGAGCCATACGGGTACTCCGTTATTCTTGCTTTTCGGGGTATTTAGTGGGCTTTATACCATAGCCCCGCCAAAAAATAAGATTTTTTTCCTGTTTTTGGGATATGGGCGACATTGTTTTTTTTGTTTTTTGGCTAGTGTTTTTGTGTCGTCAGGCGTAGCATAATGGTATAACAGCAAGGAAAGTTCAGGGAGCCAGCCATCGTGTCCGATATTGCCGCCACCGATGCCGCCCAGCAAGCCATTCAACAGGCGGTGTCTCCGACACCGACCGATATAGCCGCGTGGATAGACAATAGCTGGGGTCGTGCGTTCGGCTTGGCCATGCCCTCGGCACTGCTGGCCATGCGCGCCCTGCCTGTGCAACGGGCTGACACGGGCATGGACAATGAAGCCATCGCGGAGTTGTCAGTGCGGCTAGGGGGGGTGCTGGCCAGAGCCAGCGGCTTGAGACAGCAGTTAATGGGGGCAATGGCTATCGAGGCAGGACACGCGGATTATGTGCCTGCCCACCACATTGCCACCGTCTGCGCCCTGTCCCTGCTCGACGCTGAAATGCGGCACACCGAGCAAACAGGTCGCCTTGTTGAAATCTCACAGGCAATGGTGACTTCCATCGTCCTGCCGTTTGCGTCCCTTGCGATCAACGACCTTGAACAAGCCACACCGCCATCCCGACCCGCCAAGGGTGCGGCACTGCCGACCCGCCTCATGCTGTTGGGGCTGCTGTGGGGTGAGTTTTACCGCTTTTTTGATCTGCTGGCCGACCTGCTGGCCAAGGACAGTGGTGAGAAAGAAGCCAGCCCCACGGAAGCCCTTGTTCTGTTTCTGGAGGCTGTCTGTGGGGCGCTTTACGATCAACTGGATGCGATAGTCCAAGCCGCCCAGTTGACGACACAGGCCGCGCCTGACGCGCCGCTGGATACTGCGAGCTATAAAAAGCAACTGCTGGTTGTCGTACAGCCCATCGTTGCCCGCGTGTTGACCGTGATGGAACAAAACGCGAAAGACACCGCGTTGTTTTCCAGTGTGGAGTCGGTGATGGCGGGCATCACGACCTTGCTGCAACGGGAGTGCAGTGTGTTGCGCACAGGGATTTTATTGTTGCTGCAAGCACATCAGGAGCGTGTGACAGGCACAATAGCGGATACAGAAAAACCAACGACCGACGAGGATGTTTTTTAATGGCCGATCTTGTGCTGTCCATAGAAAACTTGTTGCGTGGACGCGGTGAGCGGGCGATGCGCAAGGGAACCGATTTTGTTTACGGGGATGTGGTGTTTACGCCGCGCACCCTGCAACTGGCGATCACCGATGCGGTCGTGGTGGTGGCAGGCGCAACGGGGGTCATGGCTGGGGCTTTTGCACAAAGCCCCGTGCAAGGCGTGATGTCTCAAGACAGCATCAACCCGCTACAAGTGTTTCCGCTGACAGCTACATGGCAAAACCCCAACGTGACCTTGGAGCAGTTCTTGCCGCTGGTGGATGTCACGTTTGAGAGCTTTGTGTTACCGAACGCCCATGACCTGACTCCGTTTTTTTTGTTGGCTGAACAAGTCCTTTCCTCAGACTATGCAGACCGTTTGTTTTTTGACAGAAAAACAGCCGATGCTGTCGAAACCCTTGCCAGCCATCGCAACACCCAGCCTGACGATACGACCGACTTGACCACAGGAGACATCAGCCCATGACATCACTCGATCACGGACGCGCACAGCACACCGACCCACTGGAACCCACCCGCACCCCGATGGTCGGGATTTTGGTGGTGGATGATCTCATTGACTTGGCTAAACAAGACAAGCGGTGGACAGAAACATTGCTCTGGCAACAAGATCAATATGTCACTCGCGCCCTGCGTTTGTTTCAAGCGGACATTGCGCAAGCGCGAGAAGCCGCGATTGATGCGGGTTCTGACCCGCTGCAAGCCATGCGGCGCGTGATCGTCGATAAAACCCGCGAGGTGTATGACGAATGCAAAGCCAATTTGCGCCATTCACCGCAAGAGGATTTGCTGAAAGCGGCTGAAACTTTGCTCGAAGTGGAAGGGCAAACTTACGGAATGCGGCTGAAAGAACTGGAAGAACTGTTAGCCAAGGCGATAGAGAAAGGCGACAAGATTGTAATTGAAAACCTTGCGCGTCATGCCTATGTCGCGGCAGGACGCTTGGAGCAAGTGGAATCGGCATTGACATCACTGGGCGAAAAAAGTCGCCGTGCAGTGGAATTGGCGATACAAATCAGCGCACATCGGGAAGAAGTCAATTTTATGGCTGTCGCGGAATCGCGCAGTCCTGCCGTGGGGCGTGAATTGCTGAAAGCGGTGCAACGCATTCACGAAAATCCTTCGCTATACATTCAATGGCAACGCAAAGACGATGAACGGTTAAACAACCACTGGAAAGGCGCGCTGTCGGCTGTGCGGTATCAGGCGCGCTTGCAGGCCGATGACGAAAAAGGTGTGGCGTTATGACAACGGTGTTTTATATCGACAACGATGGTGCGCCACAGGTCGGTGAGCCATGTCAGTGATAGCGATGTGAAAGATATGTTTTCAGGGGTTGGCACTAAGCTGTCGCCATTCACCAGCGACACCAGCCCTTTAAGTGATAACGATTGGGTGGATATGTTCAAAGGCTGTGAGGCCGCTGGGCGAGAAGAAGTAGAAAAAGACGACGATTTTTCAATGTAAAGAGGAAATTAAAAATGAACCCACCTGATGTAGCCACTTGTTCGCCCGATGAAGCACTGGATTATGCTGTGACTGTGAAAAAAGGCCGTTGGCTGGAAGGTGAATCGGTTATCAAGGAAGCATTAAGTGTGGCGTGTGAATATGCCCGCGATGTTATCAAGGGGCGGTGGCCAGAGATCGAACCTGAACTGTTGCAAGATGGCCTGTTAGCCAGTCAGTACGCCAGAGAGGTGATGCAATCGGACTGGCCAGAGGCCGAGGCTGAAATAGCCACCGATGCGGAGGCGGCATACACCTATGCGCGAGACATTAAAGGGCGCTGGCCAGAGGCCGAGGCCGTGATTGCACAGGATACGTATTCGGCATTCAGGTATGCGAAAGAAGTTATTGAGGGGTGTTTCCCAGAAGGCGAGGCTGCGATTGAAGCGTCTGAATACGCTGACGAGTATCGTGAGTTTGTGGACACGCTGGAAGCCGAGGAAGACACAGGCTTAGGGATGTAGGTGTCAGATAAAAAACACTTGCAAAAAAATAAAAATACAATATGATGGGGCTGTCAGACCACACAATCAGGAGATCGACCATGAACAAACCTGCAAAAAATCTCTTTGAGAAAGTCTCTATTCCCGTCGAGGCGGCCTCGTTTATGAGCGCGGTCAACCCCAGTCGCCGCCGTGTTGATCTGGATAATTTTGCCTTTGTCGCCTTTGACCTGCCTGAGTACAGCCGCAACGGGCTGGGCAAGGCCATCGGGCGTGTGGTGCGGTACATGCCGCATGGCCGCGTCAGTGAACTGCTGAAAATCCAAGGAGCGGTGTGTATTGCGGCCATTTTTGGCTCGGACACCACCCGCGAGCATATCTTGTATCAGGACATGAATCCCAAGCTGCTGGCTCTGAGTCAGCAGGCGTTGATTGAGTTTTTGCCTGCCTCTGCACAACGCTATCTGTCAGCTAACGGCTGGGCGCTGGATATGCAGGCATTGGCAGGGGCTTACCTTGTCGCTAATGGCCTGACGGTTGACCGCGATGAAGACATCGAGGGCTTTGCGGCCAAGGTGTTGCAGTACCCCTTGCAAGCCCATTACCTCGAATCCAATCCCTTGCGCACCCTGCTGGATAACGAAACAGGCTGCGTGGTGGATTGGAAAAAAGTGTTGTAAGGGTGTCGGTATGCAGAGTCTACAAAAAGAATGGATAAGAGCCTTTGCGATGTACCTCTTGGGGCGGGGTGTCACTGCATCAATAGGCGTGGGCGCACCTGACCAAGAAGGCTATAGCGAAGAAGAAGACAGCGATTTGTCGATGTAACAGGAGAAACACCATGATAAATAAACAGTTGCTTGAAGGTCTGATTACTGTCATTGCTGCCTGTTTGCCTGCGGGTTCTGGTCTGGAGTCAGTGCTGGAAGATGAAGGCTCGTTGCGGTTACTGGATTTTTCACCGCAAAACCACAGCGCGGTGTCGCGCATTGCGCTCACCACTGACGACAGCTTTTTAGAACTGGATATTCTCGAAGGCAGTGAGCAACGGTTGAATGTTGTGGTAACACCCGACTTGAATGACACCTTGCTCGTGTGCATCCGCACGATTGAGGACGGTAGCACCACCGATTGCCAACGCTTTGATAACGTCGATGCCATTCTGGAGGTGTTGCGTCCGAAAATCGAACAGCAGTTGTTTGCACTGAATTATGCTGCGGCTTAATCAGGGGATTTGAAATGAATCATAACGAAATAGTCCACGGGTCACTGAAAGAACTTGAGGATTTTTTGGAAGGAGATAATGGTGGTCATTTAGACAATAAAACGCTAAATACCATTGTTTTTCGCTGCGTAAAGGAGTGTGTTCATCTTCACAGGAAGGTGCGTATATTGGAGAAACAGGTAGAAGCGTTGAAAGAAACTGCGCCACAGCAAGATGACGACGATGATTTATCCCTGTGAGGAAATGAAATGATGAAAACCTTTGATCTGACTGAAAAGGAATTAGCCGTTGCCGTTATCCTCACTCAATCTGCGCTGGATAGTTGCGGTGGTCATCGGCCTAGTGATTTCGAGAACGATGAACACACTTGGGTTCATGTTAATGATTTGATGGATGAAGGCTATTCAGACAAAGAGGCGGCGGGTTTTTTTTCCAGTCTGAGTGATAAAGGATTTATTGTTGATAACGAGTTGGGTTCTACGAACAGACAACCACACCTTGCCGACTGGTGTATTGCTACCCCTGCATGGCGATGGATGGACACGATCTGGGATACCAAACCTGTGCAATCGCTGAGAAAAGGCGAGAGCAGCGATTTGTCGATGTAATTCACAGAAGGAACACAATGGAAGATGTACGAATCGACGCTGTTTTTGAAACCATCGACCCGCTTCTTGTGGCGGGTCAAGAAGACAATGCAGAAGAAGACACAGGCTTAGGGATGTAACCGTGGACTACCCGCTCTTTGTCATCGAAGCCTCTGGCAAGAAAACCTTGCTGCAACGGCTGCTGCACGAGTGCGGGATTCGCAATGCTCAAGTGTTGGCCACACTGGGGCATCTGTGCGGCAATCCGTCACGGCTGACACCGCTCGCTATTGCGGCCAATTACCGCGAAACCCAGTACGCGGTAAAAACCGAAAAAGCTGATATTGCGCGTCAAATGACAGACATGGCCACCCATGCACAAAGCATCTGGTTGGCCACCGACGATGATGCCGAGGGTGACGTGATTGCAAGGGATGTGTTTCAGCACTGTATCCCTGCTGACAAACAAGGCGTGGTAAAACGTCTGCGCCTGCGCGCCCTGACGAAAGAAGAAGTGCAGCGGGCGTTAGCACAGGCCAAGCCTCTCGACGCGCTGGAAGCCTGCCAAGGCGATGCGCGGCGCGTAGTAGATCGTCTGCTGGGCAGTTTGAGCAGTGAGCAGGGTGTTGTCGGTCGGGTGTCCAGTTCCACCTTGCTGGCGCTGTCACAAGCTACCCCTGTGATGGGTGAGCGCACCTACACTTGTGCGTCTGCGGATAAAAAAGGGGTGTGGGTCGCCACGGAACCCGTGTACGACAAGACATTGAAAATAGACGGCGAACATATCGCCGATGTTGCGCTGTCTGCGGGCTGGGAAAACACTAGCCGCATGGCGAATACGGTCATGGATTACAACGATCTTTTGCTCAGAGCCTCGCTGGAAACCCGCATGGCATTGCGCGACATCAATGCCGCGATGCAAAACCTGTATGAAAAAGGGGCTTTAACGTACTTGCGCAGTAGCGATCACGCGATCAGCCCTGCCGCGATAGATCGGCTATCGGTCGCAGCAGAGGCAAACGGGGTGCATTTTCGGGCAGATATTTTTCCCGATACGGCGACACGCAGCGCGGAACAACAATACCGTTACGCGCATGAAGCGCCGAATCCTTTATCGGTCGGGTATCCCCTCAATCGTCAAGATGATCTGCTGTCACGCGATGATCGGGTGCTGGTATTTATTGCGCGACAACTCATGTACTGCGGGATTGTGTGCAAGGAACAAAAACCTGCGCCGATGGAACTGGCGAAACTCCCCCCTGAATTGCAGGGCTTGGCATGGCATCGCCAGATCGTGCCAGCGGACAGTTTTTTATGGGACAAGCCCGCTGTGACAGCAGGAACGGTGCGCTGGACACCGCAACAAATCCTGCTCAAGTTTATGACAGAGAAAGGCTTGGGTCGAGCGTCAACGATTCTGAATCATGTGGAATCCTTGCTCAGTAAAGACGTGATCGAGCCTTTTCATTTTACGTTGACCGAGGAAGGGCAGCGGTGGCGCAATCAGGCCGCCACCTTGTTTAACCACAAAATTATTTCGCCGATGGTCGAGGCGTTGATCGACGAATCGTATGAAGACCCTGCCCGCATTGTTGCAAAAGCCTTGCGGGTGTGCGGCTTGTCTGCCGAAGATTTTGGTGGGCTGGAAACAGCCAATGATGATGTAGAACTGGACAATAAAGAGATTGTGTTATGAGTAAAAGAAAACCTTACGATTTTCGGTTTGGTGAGTACATCGTGATGGACGATTTGCGCGGTGGGCGCATGGTGTTTGCGGTGAGCCGCGATGAAACCAAGGCGCTCGCTGTCACTTGCGTCAGCGGCAGCCATGCTGATGTGTCGCACATTGCACCGTGGCCAATTCATCCTGCGTTGCGGCCACAGGGTTTAGGTTCTTTGCCGCAATTTATCGACAGTGAATTGCTGGGCAGTTATTACTTAACCATCATTAAATCCTTGATGGCGAACGCACGGTATCAGGAAAAAATTACCTCGGATGCGCTGTTTATGGCGCGTTTGATGTATGAATTAAGTAGTCTTAAAAAAAATAACGCGGGGTTTGTGCTGGATAAAAACAGCTTGAACCAGATCATCGCAGCGGTAGAAGAACAGAATCGCTATGCCGTTAGCGTGTACAACGCGCTGCAAGACTTTCAACACACCACCCAGCCTGCGGGGGCGGTATGAGCAAGCGTTTGATTATTGCGGAAAAGCCATCGGTTTGTGCCGACATCGCCAAGGCGCTCGGCGGTTTTTCCAAAAAAGCCGATGGCTATTTTGAACGCGATGATGCGATTGTGTATCACGCCAGAGGGCATTTGTTTGCGTTGACGGTTCCCGAAGAAACACGGGAATATCGCCTATCGCACCTGCCCTATATTCCTGAGCGGTTTGGTTTGAAAACCGCTGACAGTTCGGTAGCGAGTATTATCAAAACCATCAAGGCATTGGCCGCTCGGCCTGATGTCAGCGGCCTTATCAATGCCTGTGATGCCGAGCGCGAAGGCGAGTTGATTTTTCGCAACATTTTGCAGGCACTTAACATCAAAAAACCGTGTGAACGGATGTGGTTGCAGAGTTTGCAACCAGAGGCGATCAAAACCGCTTACCGTGAAGCCAAGCCAGCGGCAGAATACGATGCCTTGTACGCGGCAGCACGGGCGCGCAGTGAAGCCGACTGGATTGTGGGTATCAATGCCAGTCGCGCCCTGACCACGTTCCTGAAAGAAAAAACAGGAACCAATGTTTTCATCACGGCAGGACGGGTGCAAACACCCGTCTTGGCGTTAATTGTGCATCGGGAGTGGGCAATCCAGCGG
>WBZO01001801.1_pt1 | contig 31322 bp, 28 predicted proteins | sample 5204261 | NCBI WGS metagenome assembly WBZO01 (sample SAMN12412400, study PRJNA552823) | activated sludge metagenome | isolation source: activated sludge from anammox sidestream of wastewater treatment plant... | place: USA: North Carolina | collected 2017-09
GGGTGGCGGTCGAGCTGCTGCAGCGCGTGCGCCAGCACTCGTGATCGCCCGACAAAGCGCTGCACCAACCACTCAACGGCAAACGTCCCGCGGAACTCCCGTGCGCGCTGCTGCTCGTATGGCAGCAAGCGGCTCCGGCTGGTGTCTGCATCGCGCAGCGCCGCGACGATCACGGGCGCGGCCAGTTGGGCGCTCCTCAATGCCTTGTAGATGCCCTGACCGGTAAACGGGTCATAGAACCCGCCGGCGTCGCCCGCCAGCAGCAGGCCGTTGCCTACCGTCTGCGCTGCGCGGTGAGCGAGCGGACCCGTACGCAAGAGCGGGCCTGCGAGAACGGCGGCGTGCAGCCGTGGCGCGAGCTTCGGGAACCGGCCGAGCTGCTCCCAGAAGAACGCTTCCGGCCGTGCGCCAATTCCGGCGCCCCGCGGTGGCCGCATAACGACCGCGACATTGGCCAGGCCGGCGCCGAGGGGAGCGACGCCGCAGTACGCACCCGCGGTGACGTGCATCTCCCCATAGTCAGTGAGATTGGAGATTCCATCTAAGTGCGCGACCAGCGCGATCCGGCGCATTGAGCCGTACGGCCGGACCAGGTGTAGCCGGCGGGCGATCACGCTGTGTACCCCGTCGGCTGCCACCACCAGGCGAGCGGGAATCCGCTCCTCACCGCGGGCGCTGCGGGCGACGACGCCGGTGACACCGCTGCGATCACCGAGCACTCCTGTGACCCGTACCGCCTCCCGCACCGTCACCCCAGCGTCGCGGGCCAGATCCAGCAACACACAGTCCATCTGTGTCCGCGATACCCCCAAGCCGTACGCCGGTGCGCTGCCCCAGCCGCGCGCCAAGCCAAAGGTTCCGCGGGCTTGAGCACCATCGCAGCAGATGGCGAACCCTCGCAGCCGGTGATGCGCCAGTGCTGTCACGTGGTCTATGACGCCGATCGCGCGCATCAGCGTGAGGACACCAGGTGAAAGATACTCGGCACAGGCTTTGGGACGAGGAAACGTCGCCCGGTCGAGCAGGACGGGCCGCAGGCCTGCACGCGCCAGCAGCAACCCGAGCGTGGCTCCCGCCGGACCGCCACCAACGATCAGCACGTCGGTCATGGCAGCGATCGCTTGCTGGCCACCAGCGACATCCGGGCCGGGAAGGAACGCCGGATGGTGATACCGGCCACTCCGGCCGCCTCTGCCAGCGCGCGCAGCTCGGCCGGTGTGTAGGCGCGCAGAACGGAGACCGGGCCGTCGTGGCTTGTCATCGGGTTGCGCAGCACCAGTGCCATCCCGCGCGAGGCGACGTAGCCGTGACGGGAGCGATAAAGGTCACTGACGACAATGCCCCGGCGGGCGACCCGCCACATCTCGGCCAGCAACTGGCGGAGCGTCAGGGGTTCAAAGTGGTGAGCCGCCAGGCAGCATGTCACCACGTCAGCCGCGCCGGTGCGAAAAGGCAGCGCCGCCCCGTCGTGCCGGACGAAGTGCAGTTCATCGCGGCTGCAACTGCGACGAGCGGCATCGAGGACCGCATCGGATATATCAGTGGCGATAGCGCGCACCCGCCTTCCCTGTTGGGCTGAGCGGCGGGCGATGTGGCGGGGGATATCTGCAGAGCCGGTCGCGATGTCGAGCACCACGGCATGTTCTGGGCGGCCCGGTAGCAGCCGCTCGACGTCCCTGGCGACGTTGCGGGACCACCGCAGCCAGTGATTCATCAAGCGCAGATCGCGGAGGTTGCCGTCCAACAACGCGCGATCTGGGTCCGGTGCGTCCAGCAATTCCGGCAGGTCACGCCGCCGTGAGATGCCACGCAGCGCGCTCCAGAAGCCGGGTACAGTCGCCAAAGGCTGGCTCAAGGTCGGCGCTCTCGATTGCAGGGCATAGAGGTGAATGGGGAGGTACACCACATTCTACGCTACTCCGCCGCTACCTGCCGGTTCATCAAGGGCGGCCGGCCAGCGCCTGCAAGGCCTGCCAGTCGTCGTCGGTATTGATGTTGCGAAAGCTCAGAAGCTCAAAGTCGAAACGCCTGAGTTCAGGTTCGTCCACGTACCGGGTGCGTACGAGCGGGAAGAAGCGGTCGATCTTGTAGTCTCCCCGTGCTACCTGAGCGTCAATGAAGGGCAGGCAGGCACGGGAGTAGATCGCGCAGAGTTGCTCGGTGAATCCGCCGGAGCGGGGAATGACCACGTCCGCATCTTGGGAGAGCGCGATGAGGTGGCGGAGCAGCGCTGGTTGTAGCAGCGGCATATCCGTCGCCACCACCAGTACCGCCGGATAGCGGGCCGCACGCAGCGCGGTGGCGATACCGCCGAGCGGCCCCATGCCGGGCACCTCGTCGGAGATGACCCGGATTCCGGGAACCACCGCTGCTCGATGCGGGGGGCCAAGGACCAGCACATCATCCGACAGCGGGCGGAGCAGCCGAACCGCCCGGGCGAGCAGCGGTTCGCCGTCGAGCACCAGCAGCGCCTTGTCGCGGCCGAACCGTCGGGACTGCCCCCCAGCCATCACAGCACCGGTAATCGAGAGGGGAACCGCTTCGCGCATGGGCCGAATGCCTCACGGTGCATGGGCAGGTAGCAGGGCCGTTCAGGTAGGGACGGGGCACTTGCAGTCTAGCGCTTCTGACGTATCGCGGGCAGGGTCTCCCGTCTCGAAGGCGGCCGTGATACCGCTGCAGGTCGCCGGAGGCAGCACCTTCCCCGTCCACCCGAGCGGCGTTGTGTGCGTTGGACCAATGTCGGGGCAGCTCGCATACCAGTAGGAGAACCGCATCACAATGACGTCGGTATCACGCTGGCTGTTGCCCGGCCTGCCGGATGTGCCGGTCAGCGTGGCGTCCGGTTTGGCGTGTGCCGGCGACCGCACGGTGCCGTGAAAGGCAGGCGGTGCTGCCCTGTGCGTCCCTGTGGGGCGCAGCGCCGAGGCCCGCCGGAGAACGATGGTGAGGCGAAGGGGGGCATCGGGGCAACGAGGAGGGAGCGCAGGGCGGCGGCCGGCAGCAGTATGCGCTGTCGCGGCGGGGACATCCGGCCGTTAGCAACCTGGATCTTACGGCTTGACAATGGTTACCGGCTGCATCCGCGTACCGTCCACGCCGATGGAGGACGGTGGAGCCGTAGTGGCAACCAGAAGTAGAACTGCTACGAGCCCGGCTGCGTCTCTGCGGTTCCGGAGCGCGTAGCAGTCACCGGTAGCTTCTTCGGCTGGGGCTGTCACCAGATGCCCAGCATCATCTTGACGTCTTCGGATGCGTGGATACGCGGGTCCCACTTCGGCGTCCACACCAGCTTGACATCGACCGACTTCACGCCATCCAGGTCCGACAGTGCGCGCTGTACCTCGCTATGGATCACCGGGCCGAGCGGGCAGCCGGGACTGGTCAACGTCATCGTGACCTCAACGTTGCCGTTGTCCTGTTGTTCGACACCGTAGATCAAACCGAGCTCCGTGATGCTCATCCGCAGCTCGGGGTCTTCGACGGTGTTGAGCCGTTCCATGATCTGCTCGTTGGTGGCCACTCGCTCCTCCTGGCGGATGGGGCAGGCGGCGCGCCATACCCCGGCCGCTCGACGTTAGCTTTCGGTGGTGACGGTCACGGGGCTACCATCGCGCTCCTTGATCGCCTCGGCCAGCACCTTCCACGGCAGCAGCGCGCACTTTACCCGGGCGTGGAACTTCGCCACACCTTGCAGCGCCGCCAGGTCGCCCAGTTCCTCTGCTGGTTCAGCCCCGTCGGTCATCATCGACTCGAACTCGTGTCGCATGCGCTCGGCGGAAGAGAGGTCATGCAGCTTGATCGCTTCGGTCATCAGCGAGGCCGATGATTGGCTGATGGCACAGCCGCTGCCCTTGAACCCCGTCGCGGTGATCTGCTCGCCGGCCAGCTTCAGGCTGAGCCGGATCTGATCGCCGCACACCGGGTTTACACCTTCAGCGCTGATGTCCGGGTGGTCCAGCAGTCCGCGGTTGCGGGGCCGGCGATAGTGGTCGAGGATGATCTCGCGGTAGATGTCATCCAGGTCGCCGTCGGATGCGGGTTGACGGTCGCTCATCTCGGCACTCCGCTGCCGCTGTGCGCGCCGGTCACGCCGAAGAACCGTCCGGTGCGGCCGAGCGCGTCCACCAGGGCGTCAATGTCGTCGCGGTCATTGTAGATGTACAGGCTGGCGCGGGTGGTCGCGCCAACATCGAGGTTCAGCGCCCGGTGTAGTGGCTGGGTGCAGTGGTGACCAGCGCGCACCGCGACGCCGTACTGGTCCAGCACCTGAGCGATATCGTGCGGATGCAATTCGGCATAGCCAAAGGTGATGATGCCGCCCCGCTGCTCCGGTTGCGCCGGCCCGAAGATGTGCGTCTCCGGAAGGGCGGCCAGCTGTTCCAACGCGTACCGGGTCAGCGCCACCTCGTGAGCACGCACGTTGCCCATGCCCAGGTCGAGCAGGTAGTCGATAGCAGCGCCAAACGCCACGACATCTGCGATGTTTGGTGTTCCCGCCTCGAACTTCTGCGGTGTCTCGGCCCAGGTGGAGTGCTCGATCTCCACGGTGGCGATCATCGAGCCGCCGCCCTGGTATGGGTCCATCGCATCGAGCAGCCCCCGCCGTCCCCAGAGCACGCCTACCCCGGTAGGGCCGAGCATCTTGTGGGCGGAGAAGGCCAGGAAGTCGGCGTCAAGCTCACGGACATCCGTAGGCAGGTGCGGCACGCTCTGGGCGCCGTCCACCAGCACCAGCGCGCCGGCGTCGTGCGCCAGCCGCGTCAGTTCTTCGACCGGGTTGATGGTGCCCAGCACGTTCGACATGTGCACGACCGCGAGCAGGCGCGCCTTGCCAGAGCCGAGCACCTGCCGGGCGTTGTCCATGTCGAGCGTGCCGTCAGCCAGGAACGGGATCGCGCGGACCCGGGCGCCGGTGGCAGCGGCGGCCAGTTGCCAGGGCACAAGATTAGAGTGATGCTCCATCGCCGTAACGACGATCTCGTCTCCGGGCCGCAGATTGCGCCGTGCCCAGCCGGAGGCGACCAGGTTGATCGACTCGGTGGTGTTGCGCGTGAAGACGATCTCGGCCGCGCTGTGGGCGTTGATGAAGGCAGCCACCTTGGCACGCACATCCTCGTATAGCTCAGTCGCCTCGTCTGAGAGCGTGTGGACGCCGCGATGCACGTTGGCGTTGTGCAGTGAGTAGAACCGGGTCAGCGCCTCAATCACCTGGACAGGCTTCTGTGTCGTGGCGCCGTTGTCCAGGTACACCAGCCGCCGGCCGTGCACCTGCCGGTTGAGAATGGGAAAGTCCGCGCGAATTCGAGCAACGTCGAGCATGGGTGCGCTCATCTCTTGACGGCCGTGCGTGGGACACGCGCGACCCTAGTCCAGTTCATCCGGGTCCAGCCAGACGGCGCCGTTCGCGACCTCAACGGGATACGTCGCCACCGGAATGATTGCCGGGAGGCGCGTCGCCCGGCCGGTGCGCACGTCAAAGCGGGCGCCGTGCCGGGGGCACTCCACCTCGCACCCGGACAGCTTGCCCTGGTCGAGTGGCCCGCCGTCATGGGTGCATATATCCGCGATCAGATAGAACTGGCCATCAGCGTTGCACAACGCGAGGCGGTGTTCGCCGACCACGACCGACCGCACCGTGCCGGCGGCCACATCTTCGACCGCGGCGATGCGCACTCGAGCGGCCATCGTTATCCAGCTCCCGCTTCCCGTTCGATGCCAAGTTTCCGGAGTACGGCGGCGCCAACGATCTCCCGAACGGATGGATCGGTGATGCGGCCCGTCACCTCACCCAGGAAACCCTCCACCAGCAACTGCTCGGCTTGAGGGCGGGGCAGGCCACGGCACTCCAGGTAGAACAACTGCTCCGGGTCGACCGGGCCGGCGGAGGCGCCATGCGCGCAACGGGCTACTTCTGAGGTGAGGATCTCCAGCACCGGGTCGGCGTTGGCCTTGGCGCGATCCGACAACAACAGGTTGCGGTCTTCCTGGTTGGCATCTGCCATTCGCGCACCCAGCCCAACCCGGGTCAGTCCATAGTACGAGGACTGCGCCCGATCCTTGAGCGCTGCCTTGACCAGCAGGTCCGAGACGGTGTGATCGCCGATATGGTCCTGGGTCGTGATGACATCGAAGTACTGGCGGCCCGTACCATACGCGACGCCGAAGATCTCCGAGGTGGCTCCCGCGCCGCGGATGCTGGCCTCGACCCAGCCCTTGTAGACACTGCCGCCCAACGCCGCCGTTACCTGCGTCACGCGTGCGTTGCGGCCCAACTCGGCGCGCTGGTGATAGACCTCCTGAACGCCGGTGCCCCACTCCTGGATCGTGTGATAACGCAGGCGCGCCTCGTCGGCGAGCACGAGCTCCGCAACCGAAGCGACAAAGACGCCTGCCTCTCCGCCCCGCTGTTCGACTACCAGCGACGCCTCGGCGCCGCGGTCAAGCACGACCAGCACCCGCGGTAACAACCCGATGCCGTCGCCTTCAGCGGTCAGCAGCACATGCAACGGGTGTTCGACCTTGGTGTCTTTGGGAACGTAGAGGAAGACCCCCTCGCGCCACAACGCGCTGTTGAGCGCCGGAAAGATCCCTTCATCCGGCGTGATCACCGCGCCGAGCCACCGCTGCATGAGCGCCGGAGACTCCTGAGCAGCCCGCGCTAATGTTCCAAACACGACCCCTTGCTCTGCGACAACCGGGCTGAGATGGGTGGAGACTGCCTGATCGTTCAGAACGTGCATCCATCCCGCACTGGCGGCATCTATGGGAGCCGGTGTCGAAGGCGCCGTCGGGGCCGGGGCGCGCAGACCCTCGACGTTCAGGCGGGCGGGATCAAAGTACTTCCATGCCCGCTCATAGGTGCTGGGGAACGGCAGCCGGTCTGCCAGCTCCCAGGCCGCCAGCCGCCGCTCGGCCAGCCAGCCTGGCTCGCCGTGAAGGGACGACAGCGCTGCGACCGCCTCTCGGTCAAAGGCGCCGGCCGTCACGCGCCGGGCAGTCAACGATTGGGTCATGGTCATGCCTCACAGCGGCCCGCGGCCGTCCGGTGATTTCCGGCGCTAGCCCACCGAGCCTTCCATCTGTAGCTCAATCAGCCGGTTCAGCTCGACGGCGTACTCCATCGGCAGCTCCTTGACGATCGGCTCAACGAAGCCGTTGACAATCATCTTGGCAGCCTCAGCCTCGGGCAGGCCGCGGGACATCAGGTAGAACAGTTGCTCCTCACCCAGCTTTCCCACCGTGGCCTCATGGCCGATGGTGACGCGGTCAGCATCAATCTCCATCGTGGGGTAGGTGTCAGAGCGGCTGTCTTCGTCAATCATCAGCGCATCACAGCGCACGTTGCTGACCGCGTCGTCACAGCCGGGGTAGACCTTCACCAGGCCGCGGTAGGAAGTGCGACCGCCGCCCTTGGAAATGGACTTCGAGATGATCGTCGAGGTGGTGTTCGGTGCGCCGTGTACGACCTTGCCGCCGGCGTCTTGGTGCTGGCCAGGACCGGCGAACGCGAGCGACAAGATCTCGGCATGGGCGCCCGGCTCGGTCATGTAAACCGACGGGTACTTCATCGTCAGCTTGGAGCCGAGATTGCCGTCCACCCACTCCATCACCGCGTCCTTGCGGGCGACAGCCCGCTTGGTGACGAGGTTGTAGACGTTGTTCGACCAGTTCTGAATGGTGGTGTACCGGCAGCGGGCGCCTTCCTTGACGATGATCTCCACCACTGCCGAGTGCAGCGAGCTGGTCGAGTAGATGGGCGCCGTGCAGCCTTCCACGTAGTGCACATAGCTGCCCGGCTCACAGATGATCAGCGTGCGCTCGAACTGGCCCATGCTCTCGGTGTTGATGCGGAAGTACGCCTGCAGCGGAATTTCGACCTTCACCCCGGCCGGGACGTACACAAACGACCCACCGGACCATACCGCCGAGTTAAGTGCTGCGAACTTGTTGTCGGCCGCTGGGATCACCGTTCCGAAGTGCTCGCGCACAATCTCCGGGTAGTCACGCAGGCCACCATCCATATCCAGGAAGATCACGCCCTGCTTGGCCAGATCCTCGCGAATGTTGTGGTAGACGACTTCGGAGTCGTACTGCGCGCCGACGCCGGCCAGGAACTTCTTCTCCGCCTCCGGAATGCCGAGCTTGTCGAACGTGTTCTTGATGTACTCGGGTACATCGTCCCAGTCGCGGGCGTTGCGATCGGCGGCGCGGACGTAGTAGTGAATCGACTGGAAATCGATGCCGTCCAGCGCCCCTTCAGCGGCCCAACGCGGCATCTCCTTCTGTTCGAAGAGGTCGTATGCCTGCAACCGGAAGGCGCGCATCCACGCCGGCTCGCCCTTCATGTCGGAGATCTGCGCGACGATTTCGCGGTTGAGTCCGGGCTTGGCCTTGAATACCGCCGCCACGTCGTCGTGGAAGCCGTACTTGTAGTCGCCAACGATGCTGGCTGCCTGAGTGGTCATCGCTCTCTCCTCGCAAGCGGTGTCGCAGACACCACGGTCCAGCGGTGGTGAGCCGGGCAGGCTAGGTGGCGGCGGCGTGTAGCGCCTCGGCGGTGTCGCCCTCGCCCGCGGTCAGCCCGAGCTCGGCCATGATGCGCTCATAGCCGTGGTTTTCCACCTCCATGGCCAGCTCGCGACCGCCGGTCTTGACGATGCGGCCCCTGACCAGCACATGGGCGACGTCCGGTTGAATCAGGTTGAGGATGCGGTAGTAGTGGGTGATGAGCAGGATGCCCGGCTTTGGCTCCTGTGCTGCCACCTGGTTCACCCCCTCGGCAACGACGCGCAGGGCGTCGACGTCGAGGCCGGAATCTGTCTCATCGAGGATGGCGATTGAAGGCTTGAACAACTGCAGTTGCAGGATCTCGGCCCGCTTCTTTTCACCGCCGGAGAAGCCTTCGTTGACGTACCGGCGGGCAAACTGCTGGTCCATCTTGAGCTGCTTCATGGTGTCCATCAGGCGCGTGCGGAACTCGCGCACCGGCAGGTCGCGGCCCTCACGGGCGTTGAGCGCGTGGCGCAAGAAGTTGACCATGGTCACGCCGGGGATGGCGGTGGGGTACTGGAACGACAGGAACATCCCCGCCCGCGCCCGCTGGTCGGCAGTCCACTCCAGCACACTCGCGCCTTCAAACCGGATGTCGCCGGCGGTGACGGTGTATTTCGGGTGGCCCATCAGGGTGTTGGCCAGAGTGCTCTTGCCGGAGCCGTTCGGCCCCATCAGCGCGTGAATCTCACCCTTGTTCACGATCAGATCGACGCCGTTGAGGATCGGCTTGCCGGCTACCTCGACGTGGAGATCGCGGACTTCCAGCGTTGGGCTTGCGTTCGTCATAGTGCTGTCCCTGTCGCGTAGTTCGGTGTTGCGCGCCGGCGCCGTGCCGCGCGAGGTTTGCGGGCTATGGTAGAACCACCAGCAGTTCTCGATTGTCTGCCGGGCGAATGACGTACTCGCAGCAGCTGGCGCCCTCGACCATGCGACCCGTCTGCTGCACATCCTCTCCCAAGAGCGCCGCGATGGCCCGCCGCTCTGAGTCGCACAACTCGCTGGCGGCCAGCGCCGCCCTACGGTGCGGGCAGGTGCTGTTGAACAAGACGATGCTGCCGTCGCGGCGCTGCTCCCAGCCGTCGAGGATCCCTTCCTCGCGCATCGCGTCAATCAACGAGCGGACACGCTCCTCGACCGTTGCGCCGCGCACCCGATCGCGGTAGTCCTCTGTCAAGTGCTCGGACAGCCGGTCGAGCAGCGCCTCGAGGAGCGCACGCTTGCCGTCGCCGGCCGGCATCGCGGCGGCGTCTTGAATCAGCCGCTCCAGCAACCGGGCGTATCCCGCTGCCGCGGACTCCTTGGCACGGTCCGTCAGCCGGTAGGCGAAGTACGGCCGGCCGGTTACCTGCTTGACGGCGCGGTACTCGACCAGACCCTCGCCCGCGAGGATCTCTAGATGCCGGCGCAGCGCGGGCGGGGCGATGTCCAGCTCCTGTGCCAGCCGCGCTACCGGCAGCTCACCGTGGCGGCGCAGCAGATCGACGATGCGCTCGCGCGTGCCCTTCATAGCCTGCTCCCGGTGGCGGTGATCTGTTGCCACATTTCAGCACATCTCGTGCTTTGTGTCAATTAATGTTACTAAAGCTGTTGAATGCGCTGCGTGCTATGGTGTAGTCGCGGCCCGACGGCCGTCCATTCGAAGTATGGTTCTGCGGGCCGCGCTCACCTACCATGGATAGGCCATGAGCGAAGAGTCCCAGGCACCCGCCCGCCGCCCGCTCATCGTCGCCGTGGACGACGAGCCCGACATTCTGCGCGTCCTGGAGCTGGCGCTGAGTGATGACGGCTTTGACGTTGTTCCTGTCAGCCGTAGCACCCAGGCCATCGCTACCATCCGCGAGCGCCGTCCCAACTTGGTGTTGCTCGACCTGATGATGCCGGAGAAGGGCGGCTTCGAGATCCTGGACGAGCTGCGCGCCTTCTCCGCAGTGCCGGTGATCATCCTCACCGCCCGCGGCTCCAACCGCGATACGGTGATGGGATTGGAGCGCGGCGCCGATGACTACCTGTCCAAGCCCTTTAACCTTGGCGAACTAGCGGCCCGGGTGCGGGCCGTGCTGCGCCGTGCGCGTCCGGAGGCGCCCGCGGCAATGGGCACGACCGAGATCGGTGGTCTGCGGATCGACTTCGTCAAGCGGGTTGTCACCGCCCACGGCCAGGTTCTGCATCTCACTCGCAACGAATGGCGGCTGCTCGAGCAGTTCGCCCGCAACCCGGGCCGCATTATCAGCCACGAGGAACTGCTGTCCCGCGCCTGGGGGCCGGAGTTCGCCCAAGACGTTGACTACCTGCGTGTGTGGCTGTCCCGCCTGCGCCGCAAGCTGACCGATGCGGGCATTGATCCCAACCTAATCCGTACCGCTTCGGGTATGGGCTACGCCTTCGGCCTTGATGAAGCGGCCGAGGCCGGCTCGAACACCGGTTGACCGTTTCGCCGGGGGCGATGACGGTCACGGCGCCGGCCGCTCTCCGAGTTCTGCGACCGCTGACCCGTTCACCTCCCAGATGGTGATGCCCGGCCCGCGGTAGACGGTATGGCCTACCTCATCGAACTTGGGCAGCCCGGCCGTGCCGTACCGCTCCAGTTCCAACCGCCCGACGACGACGTAATCAACGTGGTAATGGCGCAGCAGGGCGGCCGCTTCGGCGGCATCAGGCGTCTCATACACACGGCGAATGTCCGCGGCGATCTGGTTGGCGCGGACGATGCCACCCTGATAGTCGCGCCCGCCGCGCAGCTTCTCTTCGTGCTGCTTCCAGCCGAGGATGGTCGGGAACCCGGCCCGCGCACTGATCCGCCCCGTGAGCGTGTAGACGTCGCCTTCAGCCTCCAAGATGAGCGGCCGGCCGGGGAGGTTGGCCCGCATCCACTCCACTGCCTCGTACTCTGCCGGGTCGATGCGACGTACAAAGGCGAGGCCATCGAGCGTGGGCGTTGCGCTGAAACCGTTCGTTCGGTTCATGGCCGCCGTGAGCGGATAGGCCAGCGCGGCAACTATGACCGCGGACACGGCGGTTCCCCACAGCATCGGGCCGGTTCGCGCCCGGCTCCGCCACCACAGCCGCGCGACGTCCACCAGCGCGGCGCCACCGGCCGAAGCAAGCAGGAGCCACACGATAAACGAGAACTTGAACAGCGTATTGATCCGCGAGGTGATTGCCTGCTCGCGGAAGTAGAACAGCTCGATCACGTGCAACAGCATCAGCCCCGTGACGGTTGCGAGGATGATGTAGGTGCGTGACGCCCGGCGCCCGGCGTGCACCCGGCGCGTATCCGCCAGCACGGTGAGCAGCCCGAGGGCGCAGAGGCCCACGACCAGCCCCTGTATCAGCCAGTAGCTGCCCGCTGTCCACCAGGTAGCGCGGGCCGCCACCTCGTCCGCCAGCGCCGTGACACTGCGGTGCGCGCCGGCCACGCCGGCCGCCCACAGCGCCAGCGGGAGCATGGCCACGCCGGCCGCCAGCAGACGCGCATCACCACGTTCTCGCCAAACCTTGCCGCGATAGGCATAGGTCACGATTGCCGAGCCTGCCACGAGCACCAGCGGTCCCCACACCATGGCGAAGTGATGCGGTGGGAGCACCATGCCCTCACCGTTGACTCCGGGAGGTAGGTTGTTCAACTCAACCAGCGTAAGCGTAAGGCCGGCCGGCCGAAGATACAGGAAGAACGGCAGGTACAACAGGAACGACAGCGCAGCTACCGGCGCCACGAAGCTCAGCGATCGCGCTAGTGCCCGCCAGGCGAGGCCATCACGCTGGAAGTTGAGCAGCAGCGCCGCCGCCAGCAGCATGGTGAGGTACACGGGCTGATCCCATGTGTTCGACAGCGCCAGGAAGCCGGCGATGACCGCGAGCAACACGGGCAACTGCGGGCTCGTGCGCAGCGTGCGCACATCCAGCGGCCGGTTCCTGCGTATCAGCCCCAGGATGGTCGTCAGACCAAGCAGCGTATAGGGCAGCACCATGACATGGGCATGGAGGTCGCCGAGCATGAAGCTGAAGAATGGAAACTCGATGATGTTCCAGCTCGAGCCCAACCGGGTTGCCCGCCACCAGAACCAGAACTCATCCGGATACCAGGTGTCGGTGCGCGCCAGCCCGGTGAAGTTGTCGACGCCGAGCCGCTGATAGAACGCCGGCGTCGCAACGCCATGCGCCGCAGCCCACTCGAACGCCCCTTCGAGATTGCCAATCACCAGTAGCAGCAGCACACTTAGCAGCCCCGCCAGTGCGGGCGCGGCTACGCGGTGCTTCGCGTGGCTGCCGCGGCGCGCGCTCAATCCGAGCAGCAGGTTTGCCCCAAGCGCATAGGCGCCCAGTGCCGTTAGCGCGCCAGTCATCGCCACCCCAAGGTTGAAGGCGTAGGCCGCGGTGGTGGCGGTGAGATGTGCGAACAGGGCAGTGACCAGGTAGCCGCCGTAGTAGTAGCTGATCGGTTCGCCCGCGTACCACAGGTCGGCTGGTGGCATCTGGCGAGAGGTCAGCACGCCGTTCAGCAGGCTCAGTTCAAACAGCTTCTCCGTTGCGTCAATCTCAGGCGCATAGGCACGAAATGCCGCCAGCGCGAACAGTACGGCGGCAAACACCACTTCACCGCCCAGCAGCACACCCCTCAGGCCGAGCAGGTGCGCGAACAGAACGGCTCGATCCTGCCCTGCCAGCCAGACTGCAACGGCCGCGAATACCGCTAGCAGCAGGACGGCGCCACCGGCCGTGAAGGACAGCACCCCAGCCACTGACAGCAGCCACAGGCCGTACGTCACGGCGACGATGCCCAGCGTGCGCGCCACCAGCACCCCACGGTCGGGCAGGAATGGCAACATGCGATACGCGTATGGCACGAACAGCCAGCCGATGCTGGAGCATACGAGCCACCAGCTCAGCGTTTCGCGCATAGGGGGCATTGCTCCGGTTAAGGGTCGGGCTGGCGCTGCAGTCTCGGCTCGCCCACAGTGTATCTGCTCGCACGGGCGCGGATCTTGCACTAGGCTGGGAGGGCGCAGCATCGCGGACAGGGATCGCAGATGACCAGTGAGGCCGCCGCGCCGGCCCAACAGTTAACCTCCGGCGTTAGCCTCGTCGCCCGGCCGCGCGCGGCGGAGCGCGTGCTCTGGATCACCGGCGCACTGCTCGTCAGCGCCTTCTTGGCCGCCACGGCACGGATACCGCTGCATCGCTGGTTCCCCGATGCCGGTGTCTCCCTCGGCTTTCCACAGATCATGAGTGACGATTGGCGCCGGAACGCCCTGGAGTATGCGGGATTCGTAGCGGTGACATTCGGCCTGTATGCGGTGGCGCTGTTCGCTGTCTGGCGCGGGCGGCCACGGGTACGGACCGTGCTTGTGTTTGGTTTCCCGGTGCTATTCTGCGCCGCGCTCGTGTTCATGTACCCGCCAACGGCAGCGGACGTGTTTCATTACCACGCCGACGCCCGCACGATGTGGGTGTTCGACCGAAACCCGCTGACCGTGGCGCCGGCAGCGACCGGCTACGTGATGGCGATCTCATGGGCGGATCAGCCTTCACCATACGGTCCGCTGTGGACCCTGCTCACTGCACCCGTTGCCATTCCGGCCGGGGACCACTGGTATGCCGGGCTGCTGGGCTTCAAGCTGCTCGCCTCGCTCTCGTTGCTCAGCTGTGTCTGGCTGGTCTACCGGCTGGTGCGGCGAACGCGGCCCGGTTGGGAACTGGTTGCGGTGGTGCTCTTCGCCTGGAACCCTTTCGTTCTCGTGCGGGTGGCGGGCAACGGTCACAACGACCTAGTCATGATGTTCTTCGTACTGCTGTCGCTGGAGCGGGCAGAGCGCCGCGACTGGCTGTGTGCTTTCCCGGCGCTGACCGCTGGAGTGTTGGTGAAGTTCGCCCCAGTGCTGCTCGGCCCGCCGCTGCTGCTCTTTGCGCTGTGGCAGAGTGAGGGCGATCTGTGGCAGCGGGTCCGCGGGCTCGTCCCGGCAGCTGTGGTATCGGTGGCGCTGGCGGTACTCGTGTATGCGCCCTTCTGGGCGGGGACTGACACCTTTGCAGTGCCGGTAGACGGCAGCAGCAACAAGATGATCACGTCGCTGCCGATGCTCATTCAGTTCCGTCTGGAGACAGTGGCGGGGATGGCGAACGACAGCGCCACAGCAATGGCCAAATACCTGACCCGCGGGCTGTTTCTCTTGCTCTACCTACCGCTGGTCTGGCAGGCGCGGCGCGACTTCACCCGGCTGGTCGGGGCCAGCGCCACGGTGCTGTTCTTGTACCTGTTAATCGCTGCCGGGTGGTACCGGCCGTGGTATGTCCTGTGGCCGCTGGTCCTGCTGGCACTGCTGACCGGCTCGTGGTACACGGTCCTATTCCTCGCGCTCTCGTTCGCAAATGCCTTTCCAGACCTTGTCGAGCAGTACCGTATGCACTGGGAGTGGTTGGCGGTCGACGGTTGGCGGGCATTTGCAGCGCCGGTAGTGACGCAGAGCTGGCTCCCGGTGCTGATATGGTGGCTCGGGCTCTTGTTGTGGAAGACATGGTTCTTCGACACCACGGGCAGCGCCGCACGCCCGGGGCTGGAGCATCCGTCATGAGTCCACACCCGCCACAGGTTCTCGTTGCCGAGGATCACCCGGGGTATCGCGACAAGGTCGCGGGGCTGCTGGCCGGGTGGGGACTGGCGGTGGCGGTGGCGAACGACGGCCGGCAGGCAATTCGCCTGTTGCGCGCAGGGCCACTCCCTGACCTACTCGTGACCGATCTGGCGATGCCGTACGCCACCGGATTCGAGGTGATCGATGCATGGCTGGCGGCGCGCGGCGACGTCCGGGCAGTGATCATGGTCACCGGTGAGGCCGACGCGATGGACGTCCGGATTCGCTGTGCCTGCCTGGGCGTGGCGCTGCTGCACAAAGCGGCCATCGATGCCCGGTTCGAACGTGCCGTGCGCGATGCGGCCAATTGGCTGAATCTGGATCTGGGTCCATGATGGGCAGACAGAGGCAGGCGCCGCGCGAGGCGGCCGGCCCGCCGGGTGACTACCGCCATGCACGCGGCGCTTGGGAGCCCGATCCCGGTCACTTCCCGCTGCCACTCTCGCCTGCATTTGCGTCGCTGTATCTGCCCTGGCAGGAGGAGGCGCTGACCGCCATGTTTGCGGCATACGGCTGCCTGGCGGGCAGAGCCGGCTCGCGCCTGATCGATGGCCTGCTGTACTACCGGGTTGCTCCTGCCGGAGGCTGGACACCACCGCGGTGGCTGCTGCCGTATGCCTCCTGGTTCTGGCCGCTGAGCCCGGCAATTGCGGTGCGCGTCCTGCGTGCGAAGCGGCGTTGGCGAACCCGGTTTGACCGGCGGGTGCTGGCTCGCTGGCGCTCGCACTGGCGCAGCCGGATTGAGCGGGAACAGCGCGATGCGCTGCAGACCAACCTGACAGACCTCTCCCGCGATGGGCTGCTGGCAGCGTTCGACCGGCTCGTAACCCAGACCGGCCGGAACGTCCGGCTGCACTTCCTGTTGCACGGCGCGATCGCGCTACCGCTGTACCAGCTCGATTGCCTGCTGCGCGCGACCAATGGCGAGGCGCCGGTACGGCTTCAGGATCTGCTGGCCGGCGCCTCTCCTGCCTCCCGCGCACCGGCAGAGGCACTGGCTGCCCTGGCCGCGGCGTTGCGCGCCCGCCCGGATGCGCTGGCCCGCGCCGTCGCCCTTGGTCCCGAACGGGTGGCGTCCGCTCTTCAAGCCGTGGATCAACCCTTCGCTGCCGGGGTAGGTGCGTGGATGGAGCGCTTCGGTCATCGCGTCCTGGGGCGATACGAGTTCGCCGAGCCGGCGGTGGCGGAGCGACCACAACTGATGGTCGCTGAGGTTCTGCGGCTGGCTGCCGCGGGAGCACCGGCCCCACCACGCACCGACCCGGCAGCCGCCGCAGCTGCTGCCGTGCGCGGGCGCCTGCCGGCCGCCGAGCGACCGAGGTTTGACGCGCTGCTGGCGGAGGCCCGCGCCGCCTATGCCGTTCGCGATGACAACGTGGTACTGACGTACAACGCATCATTCGCACTGGTGCGCTACCTGATGCTGGAAGCCGGCCGGCGGTGGCAAGGCGATCTGCTCGGAGCAGCCGAGGATGTGTTCTTCCTCACGGCGGGCGAGATGCGCACGGCGCTGGCCGATCCGGCCGCGGCCCGCTCGGGCGCCTTCGGCGCGCTGGCAGGGGCCCGCCGGCGGAACTGGGAGCAGCTCCGGCGCCGGCCACATCCACAGCTCAACCTCGGGCCACCCCTGACGCTGCCGCCGCTGGCCGGATTGCCGCGGGAGGCAGCGTTCATGAACCAGGCCATCGTTTGGTACCTGCGCGCCATCCAGACGATTGCGGATGGGGAGAGCGGCGGACACCAGGCGTTGCTGACCGGTCTGGGCGCTTCTGCCGGCCGGTACTGCGGGCCGGCCCGTGTGATCAACACCGAAGGGGATTTTCACCGGATACAGACGGGTGATGTGCTGGTGTGCACCATGACCTCGCCGGCCTGGTCAACGGTCCTCGCGGTGGCGGGCGCGCTCGTTACCGAGTATGGCGGCCTGCTGTCTCATCCCGCGGTGATCGCCCGTGAGTTTGGCATTCCTGCGGTGATTGGGGTGCCGTCAGCCACCACGGCCATCCAAGATGGTCAGCGCGTGATCGTCGACGGGAGCCTGGGCCGGGTAGAGCTCGAGGCCTAATGGCCGGCCCACCGTCGCGCGGTAGAGGATGGCAACCTTGGCGGCGTGGCGCAGATTCCTGGCTTCCACTCAGTATCGAGTACTGGCACTTGTGGCTGTCGGTGCCGCCACGGCGGCGACATATCTGCTTCTCGTTACGCGGCCGCTCCGGCTGGACCACGTTGCACCGTCGCCAGGCGTGAGCCTGGCCGTGCAGCTCGGCGGTGACTGGCCGGCGCTGGCCCGTTTCGTCGCCACGATGATGCTGTTGCTGGCGCTCTACGCCGTGGCGCTGCTGCTCGCCGCTGCGCTGGGGAGCCGCGGTAGTTGGAGCGCGACGGCGCTGATGGTGCTGCTGGTTGGCGCCCTGCTGCCGGCACACCCATTTGACTCGGCGGATGTGCTGCACTACGTCGCAACGGCGCGACTGTTCACGGTCTACGGGCTGAACCCGCTGACAACGCCGCCAGATGCCGTGGCAGGCGATGCGGTGGTGGCGCTGGCGGAATGGGGTCACCTGCCCAGCCCCTATGGTCCATTGTGGGCGTTGCTGTCCGCAGTGCCCCGTCTCTTCCTCGGCGCCGGCGCCTCCGCGGCTGCGGAAATCATCGCCCTCAAGGCGCTGGCCGGCCTGGGCCTGCTCAGCACCGCGCTCCTGACCGGCGCAGCGGCGGAACGGCACCGGCCAGGCAGCCGCACATTCGTGATCGTGCTGGTTGGCTGGAGCCCATTGTTCCTGCTGCACGCGGCGGGCGACGGTCATAACGACGCGGTCATGCTTGCGTTCGTTGCGCTGGCGCTGTATGGCGTGGCGCGCCGGTGGCACGTTACCGCGGCCCTGGCGCTTGTGCTGGCCGCATTGGTGAAGTTCGTGCCTTTGTTCTTGTTGCCGGTGCTGCTGCTGTGGCTGTGGCGCCGGCGGCGGCGCCGGTCGTTGGCCGTCATCGGTGTCTGCGCACCGCTGCTGGTGATGGCCGCCTATGCGCCGTTCTGGGAGGGCGGACGGACGTTCGCTGCCGGGCTGGGTGAGGGCGGCTACCTGACGACCTCGCTGCATGCCGCATTGGTGCCGGCGCTGATGACGTTCATGACCCGCGCTCAGGCCGATACGATGCTGCCGCTCGCAGGGCGGGTGGCGTTCGCGGTCCTGGCGGTGCGCGCGGCGTGGCGGGTGCTGCCAGAGCGCAGCGGACCGGCGCAGGCTTGGGCAGAGACGATGCTGTGGTACCTGGCGGTGGGAGCTGCCTGGTTGATGCCGTGGTACGTGCTGTGGGCACTGGTGCCGGCGGCGGTGCTGCAGACCCAACGACTGGGGTTCCGGCTGGCGGTGGCGATGTCGGCGGGGGCAATGTTCCAGCCAGTCGCGCCCGATTACCTGACGCTCATCTCCGGCGAAGGAGATTCCTGGGGACCGGTGCACCTGGTAGCGACAGCGCTGCTATTCGGGCCGGCGCTGGTACTCCTCGTTGTCGAGTGGCTCATACCTTGCCCGTGGACTGATGGGGGGCTTGCGCGCTGTGGTACAGTCGATGCACAGGTGGCCGGCCGGAGGGACGGGTATGACGCCGACACAGGGCCCGCAAGCAGAACAGGACGCGGTGATCAGCTTCACGGAGCAGGCACAGGAGCGTGTCCGCGGGTTCATGGAGAGCCGCGGCAAGGATAACTCCGCCCTGAGGGTCGGCGTCCACGGGCGCAGCACCCAGGGCTTTCGCTATGCGATGAATATCGTGGACCCATCGGACCGCGAAGATACCGACGTGGTGCTCGACGGCGGTGGTTTTGCGGTGTACATCGACGCCGCCAGTGTGGAGAGCCTGCGCGGGGCGCGCGTGGATTTCGTCGAGACCGAGCAGGGCGCTGGATTTCAGATCGACAACCCCAACCCAGTGTGGCGAGATGAGCTGGCCATGTTGGTCCAGCAGGTCCTTGACACGCAAATCAACCCCGGCGTCGCCAGTCACGGCGGCTACGTGGAGCTGATGGAGGTACGCGAGGGCATTGCGTATGTCCAGCTGGGGGGGGGCTGCCAGGGCTGCGGCATGGCCGATGTCACGCTTAAGCAGGGCATTGAGGCGATGATCTTGGAGGCGGTGCCCGGTATCACGGCGGTGCGGGACAGTACGGACCACGCCGCCGGCACTAATCCATACTTTCGTCCGTCCAAGGGCTAGCACCCGGACTCAGGCAGGGGCCACGTGCAGCGGTGGCGCCGCATCTAGCGCAGCCGGCGGCATGGGGCTGAGCTGGAAGTGCAACTGTGCATGGGCCATGCGCAGTGCCTGTTCCACGTCGTCGACGCTGCGACCGCGGGCGAAAATGAAGCCGGTGTAGCGGTCGCCCTCCGGCACGGGCACGATACGGTCACCGATGGGAATGCTGATGTCTACCTCGGTGATCCCGGCCACGGCCCGCGCTGCGTCAACTCCTTCCACCGCGCAGAGATAGCCGGCTCCGGGCGCAGGAATCATCATCACCCCAGCCGGCCGGCGCTGGCGCTCGCCATCGGCCATTTCCGCGCCCGTCGCATGGCGCAGGATCAACTCCTCCAGCGACTGGCCGCCGGAGAACTCGAGCACACTTGAGCACAGACCACCGATGGACCGCGCCGCCACCTCTATGGTCTGCGGTCCGGACTCGCTGATTCTCAATTCGGCATGCACCGGCCCTTCGCGCAGACCCAGCGCTGCGGCAGCCCGCGCGGTGACCGCGGCGATCCGGTCCTGCTCCGCAGGCGGCAGGCGAGATGGTGTTAGGTAGATCGTCTCCTCGAAGAACGGGCCGTCTAGCGGGTCCGGCTTATCGAACAGCGCCAGCACGCGGAGATGGCCATCAGTCAGCATCGCCTCGACGGCGACCTCCGCGCCGGGCACGAACGCCTCAACCAGCAACCGGCGGGCAGCATCCCCGCCGGCATCTGCCACCTCCGGCTGATCCAGGATCGAGCCGATGCGCTGTGCCGCGAGAAGGAACTGACCCTGATTGTCGGCGCGGATCACACCACGGCTGGCGGACAGGAAGGTGGGCTTCAGTACACACGGGTACGGAGCGCGCGCGGCCGCCGCCGCCAGATCGCCATCACGCTCAACGACCGAGAACGCCGGCCCCGGCACCGCTGCCGCCTGCAATAGCGTGCGCATCAGGTGCTTGTCGCGGGTGGCCCGCACCGCATCCGGCGGATTCGCACCGATGCCGAGCGCCTCCGACGCCAGTGCTGCTACCAGCACGGTGTCGTCATCGACGCCAATGATCGCGTCAAACGGCTGCTCGCGGGCAGCCACAACGATTTGCGATACCGCGTTCTCGGGGTGGCTCAGATCAAGTGTCAACATCGCCCCCCGACGCGAGACGGCAGCACGACGCTCCGATCCCGTGACGACGGTAGCGCCTAACCGTCGCGCTGCCTGCATGAAGGCACGGGTGCGGTATGAGCGCGTCGCCACCAGCAACAGGATGCGGTGCACAGCCATTCCTCCTCAGCCAGCGTATCACCATCTCCACCAGAGGATTGCGGTACCGGATGCGCCGCGTCACGGCCGGAAGTAGGGCATCACCTTTGTCGCGAACAGCTCTAGTGATCGCGTCAGTGCCGCCTGCGGAATCAGGCTGATGTACTGCCAGGCGACGAGATAGTGGATCGGACACTGCGCGTACAGCAGGTCAAGCTGCCGTATCACCGTCGCCGGTGAACCAACCAGCAGCAGCCCGCGCTTGAGCATCTCCGGCACACCGACAGCAGGCTCACCAGGGGCGGACAGCCCGCGGCCGAAGCCAAACGGCTGGAACCAGGCAGCCCCGCTAAACGCGCCGCTATGGCGATAGAGCTCCAGCGCTTCCTCGTCGGTCGGCGCGACGATCACATCCCGTAGCAGGCCCATCCCCTCGCCCAGCGCCGGTTCCCGGCCGGTGTGCCGCGCCAGCTCATCCTGGAAGGCGTGGTGCAGTTGCATCCGCAGAGAGATGTCGACGGGAGAGAGCACCGGCATCACTCCCTCCCGCGCACACCAACGAATGGTGGACTCGCTGAAGGCGAACGGCTGCATAAGCGGTGGGTGCGGCTGCTGCAACGGGCGAGGCGCGATGCCGATCGCGGTGAGCTCATTACCTTCGCCGGTTCCCCGTCCGTACCTTCGGGTGGTAGCGACGTCCCACGGGATGCCGTGCGGTGGGATGGTCCAGTGCTGGCCATGGAACGAGAAGGTCTCGGCGGTCCAGGCGAGCTTGATGATCCGGAAGAACTCCTCAAATGCCGCTCGGTTCAGGCGGTCGACCTCGCCTTCGTCGGAGAGGGTCGCACCAACCCGGTACGGTGAGGCTAAGGTATCGACCCAGCGCCGCTGGTAGCCCCGCGCGAACCCGGCGAACGCCCGGCCGCCGGACATGTGGTCGAGCATGGCGATGTCCTCGGCCACCCGCAGGGGTGACGATGCCGGCAGCACGATGCCGAGCTGTCCCACCCGCAACCGGCGGGTCTGCATGGCGACGAACAGATCGAGCAATACCGGGTTGTTCGAGACCTCAAATCCCTCGATGTGGAAGTGATGCTCGGTGAACGCGGCGGCGTCGTACCCCAATTCGTCGGCCAGCCGTACCTGTGCCGACAAATCGGCAAGCATGCGCTGATACAAGTCGGGTCGCTGCCCGGCCATGCCTGACTCAATCTCCGGGCGGGTGCCGACCGAGGGCAGGTAGAACAGCCCAACCTTCATCACCCTGTCCTCCTGCGCGCGACATTTGCGCGATACTAGCCGTGACGCAGTCAGGGGGCAATCACGGCTGCCTGCGGGCGGCAGAAACGGTGCCGGGGTGTGACGTGGCGCGGATCGTGTTCATGGGATCGCCGGAGTTCGCCGTGCCGTCTCTCGAGCGGCTGGTGGCGGACGGCCATGAGGTGGCTGGCGTGTATACCCAGCCGGACCGCGCCGCTGGTCGGGGCCGCTCGCTCACACCGCCGCCGGTCAAAGTCTGCGCGCTGGAGCTGGGCCTGCCGGTTTTCCAGCCGGCCACGTTGCGCCACGAGCCCGCCCTGCGCCAGTTGGCCGCCCTCGCACCGAACCTGATCGTCGTCGCTGCCTTTGGGCAGATCCTGCGTCAGCCGGTACTGGACATCCCGTCGCACGGTGTCATCAACGTGCACGCCTCACTGTTGCCGCGCTGGCGTGGGGCCGCGCCGATCCCGGCAGCGATTCTGGCCGGCGACCGCGAGACCGGAATCTCGATCATGCAGATCGACCCCGGTTTGGACACCGGCCCCGTCCTTGCTCGCCGCAGTATCCGGATCTCTGACTTCGACTCCGCCGGCTCGGTGACAGTACGGCTGGCGGCGCTGGGCGCAGAGCTGCTGTCCGAGACGCTGCCTGCCTGGCTGGATGGCGCCCTCCTGCCCGAGCCACAGGACAGCGCGGGAGCCACCTATGCCCCACGCATCGAGAAGGACAGCGGCCGGATAGACTGGACGCGCTCGGCCGCTGAAATCTGGCGGCGGGTGCGTGCCTTCCACCCGTGGCCGGGCGCGTTCACCTCGCTCCACGGCGTGCCGCTGCGCCTCCTGGAGTGCTGGCCACTTGCGGGGTCGAGCGCGGGGCAGCCGCCAGGGATGGTCGTGCCTTTGGATGCGGCCGCGATCCGGCAAGTCCCTGCTGAACGGCCGCGACCGGCGTTCGCCGTCGTCACCGGCCATGGGCTGCTGGCGCCGCTCCAGGTCCAGAAGGCCGGCAAGCGTGCCCTGTATGCCGAGGACTTCCTGAGGGGTGAGCGCGGGCTCGCGGGCGTTTGCCTGGGTGGCGGCTGATACACTGGATGCACGAACCCGCCCGGGAGTTCACCTGTCAATGCCCGAGCTGCGCCGTAACGTGCTGGATCTCACCCATGCTGACCTATCCGGCCTGATGGCCGGTTGGGACCAGCCGTCGTACCGTGCCGGCCAGGTACTGGCATGGATGTACCGGCGCTTTGCCGGCTCGTGGGATGCCATGACCGATCTGCCAAGGGCGCTGCGCGCACGTCTCGCTGCGGAGCTTCAGTTCACAGTGCCTGAGGTGGAGACAGAGCGCATCTCGGCGGACGGTAGCACCACCAAGGCCCTGTTGCGGCTGAGCGATGGCGTGACCGTGGAGACGGTGCTCATGCGCTACGCGGCGACGGAACGGGCGCGTGCCCGTAACACCGTGTGCGTCTCAACACAGGCCGGCTGCGCCATGGCCTGCGTGTTCTGTGCCACTGGCCAGCAGGGCTTCCTCCGCAACCTGAGCGCCGGTGAGATCGTCGCTCAGGTGTTGCACTTTGCCCGCGCACTGGTGGCGTGCGGCGAACATGTCACCAACATCGTGTTCATGGGTATGGGTGAACCGCTTGCCAACTACGCTCACACCCTGGCGGCGGTGCGCGCGCTGCAGGACCCACAGCGGTTCGGCCTGGGCTCGCGTCACATGACCATCTCTACCGTCGGGCTGGTCCCGCAAATGCTGCGGCTGGCGCACGAGGGCTTGCAGGTTGGGCTGGCGCTGTCCCTTCACTCACCATATGATGACGCCCGCCGCGAGCTGGTGCCGACGGCCAGGTACCGTATCGACGAGCTGCTGGCCGCCGCTCAGGAGTGGGCGGCCCTCACCGGGCGGCGCTTCAGTGTGGAATATGCGCTGATCAATGCGGTGAACGACACACCCCAACAGGCGGAGGCGCTGGCGGAGCGGCTGCGCGGGCTCAGTTGCCATGTCAACCTGATTCCCGTCAACCCGACGGCGAATGCCCGTACGCCTCGCTCCCGTCGCGCCCGTGTTCTGGCGTTCGAACAGGCGCTCCGCGAGCTGGGGATCAACGTGACGGTGCGCGTAGAGAAGGGCGTAGACATCGCCGCCGGCTGCGGCCAGTTGCGCGGTGAGGTTGAGGGCCGGCGGCCACGGGCGGCCTCGGCCCTGACTCTGGCGCCCCCTGGTGACGCACTGCCTGCCGTCTCCAGCGCGTAATCAGCTCATGCAAGACGTCATAAGGGCCAGGCCGAAACGTGCTGGGACTGGCTTAAGATGAAGGCGGCCCGGCTACCAGCCGGGGTGGTGTACCGCATGGTGCTCAGTGACCGCGACATCCGTGAGGCGTTGAAGACGCGCCGGATCCACATTGATCCTGCCATTGACGAGTCAGTGCAGTTGGGGCCGTGCTCGGTGGACCTGCGACTAGGGCCGGTATTCAAGCTGTTTGACTATAGCCGGGTACCGTACATCGATACCCGCGCACCGGTCGTTGGCAACGACATGATGCGTGAAGTAGTGGTGGGCGGCGAGGGCCCGTTTGTGCTGCACCCGGGCGAGCTCGTGCTTGCGTCAACGTTTGAGTCGTTGGAGCTGGCCGATGACATCCTGGCCCGGCTGGAGGGCCGCAGCAGCTTGGCGCGGCTCGGCGTGATCGTGCACGGCACAGCCGGCGCTTTTGAGCCCGGCTGGCGCGGCAAGGCGGTGCTGGAGCTGAGCAACCTCAGCCGCGTCCCGGTGGCGCTGTACCCGATGATGCGGATTTGCTCGTTTACGTTTGAGCCGCTGTCGTCACCGTCGGAGAACCCCTACTGGAAACGGGCGGCCAGCAAGTATGTCGGCCAAACCGGCGCAGAAGCCAGCCGGCTGTGGTCAGACGCGGAGCTGCGGCCCTGGATGCAAGCCTTCTGGGGACCAGACAACCCCGGCGAGCAGCCGGGCTGACCGCCCGACCAAACCGGCCAGCGGGGCAGTGTACTGCTGCCCGTCACACGATCGGAGTAGACCCAAACCGAACAACCCCGACGCGGGTAACCCACGCAGTGATTGAGCGTAGGTGATGCCGCAGTCCACACTGATCGTAACTGGATTCCTACTCGGATCCCACCCCGGACAGTCCAGCCTCGGCCGGTCTGGACCGGCTCACCGGAGCGTCACTTTGACCCGATCCACACGCCGTCCGCCGGTCTCCCGCATGGAAATCGCCGGAGTGTTCCTGTTCGTCCTGGTCCTGAGCTGGCTCGCGCTGCTGGCCATGACGATGTGATGCCGGACGCTTAAATCACCTCCAGATCATCCGCGCCCGGGAGGATGGGGAAGGGCGCGGTGGGAAGGGTCTGGTACCAGAACGCTACAGAGGCAATGTCGTCCTGCAACGGCAAATAGCGTCGTTCACCGCGCGGGCCATTGCGCCACCCTAGCGCCTGGATCGTGATCCGCAGATCACGTTGGAAGCGTACCGGGTCCATGATGTGCCACCGGTACATGCCAAAGCGCGTCTGCGACTGGTACAGTCCATCCGGCCGGATTACCTGGGGCAGCCCGGCGTACGGGGTGCTGAATTCGCGGTATCCGCCGTTCTCTTTGCCCAGATCGAAGTTGTACGAGCCGCAGAAGTAGTCTTCGGTTCCTGTGCCACAAATGGTGGGGAATTCGCGATCACCATCCAGGAAGAACTTGATCTCCCCTTCGCCCCACCAGCCCGCGTTGTTGACTCCCCACGCCATGTACACACCGGCATAGTGACCTTGGCCCTGCACGCCGTCCAGAATGGTGTACACAGACTTGAACGGCAGCGGGTTCACGCGGCGAAACTGCGCGTGAAAGTACGCGGCGTCCTCTGGAACGTCCGTCAGGGTGTAGTTGATCTGGTAGTACAGCGTCGCCTCGACCTCGCTGATGTTGGTGATGGTGATGCGACAGTGCCTGCGGAACGGCATCTCCCAGTAGCAGTTGAAAGCGCTGCCCGGGTTCACGCATACGGCCAGCGAGCTGACCTGCGCATAGCGATTCCACCCGCATGCGAAGAAGTCCCCCACCGGACACTCCACGGACGGTTGCTCCTGGCCGTCCCAGTAGATGCGTAACACCAGGTGACGCCAGTGGCCCGTCGGGGTCATCCAGATCTGCTGAATCGCACCGGGACCGTCAATACCGGCCAGCTCGCGGATCTCGCCCGGCGCTAGCCGGATCGACGGCGAGATCTTCCAGCCTCGCCCCAGGCCACGGGCAGCACGGGCGCCGGTGCCTTGATCTGCCATCCCCCCGCCGCCTTTAGCGCCGGTGAAGTTCTCCGGGCTGATGGACCGGCTCTGCGCCGCTGACAGCCGCGGCAGGATGCCGAGGTGCATACCGAGCCCGTTGAACGTCACGAGTGTGCCTCCAGTGTCATGCCGTCATTGTGCCGCCGGGCTGGCGCAGGCACGCTGGACGTAACAAGCTGGCCCGCCACGACGTCGCCCGTCCTACACTGTCAGTGGTGGTGGCAATGAGGCAGAGACGATGCGCGTCTACGCCGTCACCGGCGTGTCTCCAGAGATCCAGGCCTATGCAATGGCCAAGTATAGCCGCTCAGCCCAGTCGATGCGCGACAGCATCGCCGAGCTGAGCGCGCAGCAGGCCGAGCAGTTCCTCGACACTTTCTACTTTCAATACGGGCATCGATCCATCGCCGACCTTGCGCACCTCGCTCTCGCCATCGAAGACATCTCCATACTGGCCGCGATCACCGTGGTCGACGAGCCGCTCTGGGATGGGCAAGAGCGCTCGACGCGCTATCAGGACTTCCGCAGGAGCGGTTGGGTGATGCCTGAGGAGGTGGCCGCCACCGGCGCCACCGCCCCCTTTGCCGCTGCGGCAGACGCGGCGTTCACGACATATCACACGCTGACCGCGCAACTCGTCGACATCCTTCGGGACCGCTACCCCGTGCCTGCTGGATCTGACCGCAGCGCACACACCCGAACCCTGCGCGCCCGCGCCTTCGATATCGCGCGCTACCTACTGCCGCTGGCCACCAAGACGTCGGTGGGACAGGTGACCAGCGCGCGGGTACTGGAGCGGCAGATCAGCCGGTTGTTGTCGTCCTCGCTGGCCGAGGTGCGGGCCATCGGAGAGCGCATGCGCGCCGCCTGCCGCGAGCCGGGGTACGACCCGACGCGCGAGCGGTTGCGCGCGGCGCTCAACGGCCACGGGGCCAATCCGGATGTGGCAGCACTGCTGACCCCCACAGCACCTGCCCCAACGCTGGTCAAGTATGCCCAGGCTGCGCCCTATGCCGGCTGTGCCCGCGATGCGCTGCGGGGGGCGATGTCGCGGTTGCTGGAGGGTATTGAGCCCGACATCACCTCGACGGTCCAGCTTGCCGGGCCCGAGTCGCTGGAAGATGAAGCAATAACTACGCTCCTTTACCGGGCGTCGCCGGTGGGTCACTCTTACCGTCAGATCCAGGCGGTGGTATCCGGGCTGTCTGCCGGTGAGCGCCGGTCGCTGCTGGATCAGTCCTTTGCCGGGCGTGGCCAGCACGATGAGTGGCTCCGGGAGCATCAGAGCGGCTATGCGCTCAAGTTCGACATCCTGATGGATATCGGCTCATTCCGTGACCTGCACCGGCATCGTCGCTGCGTGCAGATTGTGCCCGAGTTCGGTCCCCTTCTTGGCATCGGCGATACTGCGGAGGTGTTACGTCTCGGCCTGGGCGATGCCGCGCCGGCCGCTATCGCGCAGGGCGCCGGCCGGGCGTTAGACGGCGCTCTGCGCAGAGCACTGCAGGCAGCTCGCACCTTACCAGCTGATCAGCCGGCGGCCGCGGCGTACCTGTTGCCGTTGGGGACACGCGTGCGGGCGTTGTTCAAAATGGACGTTGCCCAGGCGGCATATATGATCGAGCTGCGCACGGGCACCGGCGGGCACTTCTCGTACCGGCGCGTGGCCTGGCAGATGTACCAGGAGCTTGCACGCCACTACCCCGATACCGCGCGGTATATTCGAGCGACCAACCCCGATCTGACCGTTGACCTGCTATCCCGCTGATCAGGGGTCAGGGAGCAGTGCTACCGCCGGTGCGTTCGTGCAGAACACAACCACATCACCAGCCGGCACGCTTGCCAAGTCATGGGGGGCGCCTGCCACAGGCAGGAAACCGAGGTAGCGCCCGACGGACGGTTCGAACCGCCACAGCCCCCGAAGTGCGGCCACCGGTGTCACGACCGCGGCCACCGCGCCGGCCGTCATGGACACGCCGAAGTAGGTAGTGATCGTCGCGCATCCGGGCCCAATCGGCGTTGGGCGCCCGATGATCAGCGGCTGTGACGGCGACGGCACGCGCAGCCCCGTGCTCAGCAGCTCCGCCTGGATGGTGTACATCGACGGCGCCAGCAGTTGTGGTACCGCTCCCGGCACTGTCGACGGTCCCAGCAATGTGTATGGCATCCACGCGCCGGAGAAGAGCACCGTCTCCCCTGGCTGCCAGCGCTGCGTGCCGAAACCTGGCCCGACCGGTTGGGTGGCCGCAAACCGGCTCACCACCACCGTGTCCTTGCGGATGATGACGTCGATCCGCTGGGTGCTGGCAAACGAGAGGGTCACCGGTTCCCGGCTCACGTTGCGTGCCGACACGGTAAAGCCGATGCTGGCGCCCGGCTCATACGCGCCGCGGTCCAGGGTCAGTGTGACCTCCAGCGGAAAGGGTTGCGCGGCGGCCGGCTGGGGAGCAGCGGCGATATTGGTAACCAGCATGGTGGTGAGGATCAGCAGCAGTGCTCGCATCGGGGTCACCTCCCACAGACGGGCGGGCGCTGCCGCCACCTGCTAGCCCGGTGTCCATCCTTCGAGAGAAGGCAGGGCGCGGAGGAAGGCGCTGACTCCGCCACTCGCCCGCTCGGGAAATACCTTGTGTGGGTTGAGGATGCCGAGCGGGTCCAGCGCTTGTTTGATGGCACGCATCACGTCAACCGCATCCCGCCCAAGATCAACCTCCAAGAACTCGCGCTTGAGCGAGCCGATACCGTGCTCGCCCGAGAGCGTGCCACCGAGCGCCAGTGCGGCGCCGAAGATCGCGGCCGCCGCCCGCTCGACCCGCTCCAACTCGCCGGCCACCCGCCGGTCGAACAGGATGTTGGGATGCAGGTTGCCGTCGCCGGCGTGGCCGAACACCGCAACCGGCAGGCCATGCTCCTCGCTGATGGCACGAATGCGCCGCACCATCGCCGGGATCTGTGAGCGCGGCACCACAACATCCTCACCCAACTTGTTCGGTCGTACCCGGCCGAGCGCACCGGACACCGCCCGCCGCGCCCGCCACAGGCCGTCACGCTCCTCCGCGGTGGATGCTGCGGTCACTGACGTAGCGCCGTGCTCGCGGCAGATCGCGGCCATCCGCTCAACATCGGCGCGGGCCAGCGCCGCGTTGTTGCCATCTTGCTCCAGCAGCAGCAGCGCCTCGGCAGTGCGCGGCAGTCCTAGCTGGAGGTAGTCCTCAACGGCGTTGATGCTGACGGCGTCCATCATCTCGACGGTCACCGGCAGCAGGCCACTGGACATAATGGCGGAGACAGCCTGTGAGGCGCCGTCGAGCGCAGGGAAGTACGCCGCTGCAGTAGCGCGCTGCCGGGGTAGGGGAATCAGCCGAAGGATGACCTCGGTGATCACTGCCAAGCTGCCCTCGGACCCAACGAGCAGCTGCCCAAGCTGATAGCCGGTGACGTTCTTGATCGTCCGTCCGCCCAGTGTGAGTACCCGGCCATCCGCAAGGACGGCGGTCATGCCCAGGACATAATCCTTCGTGACACCGTACTTGAGGCATCGCGGCCCGCCGGCGTTGCAGGCGACATTGCCGCCGATTGTGGACTGGCTGAGCGACGCGGGGTCCGGCGGATAGAACAGCCCGACGGCCTCCACCGCGCGCTGAAGCTCGGCAGTGACCACGCCTGGTTGGACGACCGCCACTGTGTCTGCCGGGTCGATATCGAGGATCTGGTTCATGCGGGCGAGGGACAGCGCGATCCCGCCGCCCAACGGTAGCGCGCCGCCGGACAAGCTGGTACCGGCGCCGCGGGGATGGACGGGGATCCGTTCCCGGGATGCGATGCGCAGGATGGCAGCGACCTCCTCCGTGCAGCTCGGAGTGAGTGCGACGTCAGGCACATCCTGCGGGAAGGTCGCATCGAAGGAGTATGCGACGCGCTGCGCCGGGCCACCATGAACCTGCGTCTTGCCGCAGATGCGCTCAAGCTCAGCCATGACCGGCCCGCTCAGCGGCATGTGGCTACCCATCCCAGCCTGGCGGATCACACGGCCGCTCCGCCGCGTCCAGTATGTCGATGTAATGCTGCACGTTGATGTCCGATGCTCGGGCATCAGCGACGGCTCGCAGATGCATCAGGCAACCTGGGTTGGCGGTGGCGACGACGTTTGCTCCGGTGGCGCGCGCGTTGTCGATCTTCCGCGAACCCAATGTGCGGGCGGTGGTGCCGTGCGTCAGGTTATAGACGCCGGCGGAGCCGCAACACAACGCCGCCTCGCGCATCTCCACCAGTTCCGCCCCGGGCATGGCCCGTAGCAGCGCGCGCGGCTGCCGTGTGATCCGCTGGGCATGGGCGAGATGGCAAGGCTCCTGATAGGTCACGGCGAACGCCCGAGGCGTTGCCGGCGGCGCGGGCAGGATCGCCAGCTCCTCGGACACGTCACGCACCCGAGCGGCGAAAGCGCGGGCTCGCTCGCGGTACCCGTCGTCATCCGCCAGGAGATGCCCGTAGCCCCTGAGCATTGAGCCACAGCCCGCAGCGTTGACGGTAATCGGTGCCGGGCCCGTTGACTCGAACGCGTGAATATTGGCGCGGGCAAGGCGGCGCGCGCCCTCCAGCTCGCCCGCATGGAGCTGCAGCGCACCACAGCAACCTTGAGCTGCCGGGGCGATCACCCGGCGCCCGCGCCGCGCCAGGCAGCGGGCCGTCGCCCTGGTGGTTTCTGCGAAAGCGGTGCTCATGATGCAGCCGGTGAACAAGGCGGCATCATCCCCGACCGGTGTCCCGGCCGGGGGTTGCCAGCGTTGGCCCCGCGCGACGAGGAAGCGGCCGGGCATGGCCGGCAGTAGCGCCTCGGCGCTCGCCAGCCTCAGCAGCCCCAGCACGTGGGAACGGCGCAGCATCACACCTACGCCGGTGCGCTGGTACAGCCACGCGAGCCGGCACAGCGCCCGGAATCTGGCCATGCTGCCCAGCGCCAGCCACATTGCCCACCGCTGAGCTGCCGCACGCAGCCGCGGGCGAACACCGCGTCGCTCGCCAATCAGGGCACGCACCGCTACGCCAATCGGCTCCATTCGCACACCGGCCGGGCAGATCGCGG
>WBZO01001742.1_pt2 | contig 31320 bp, 25 predicted proteins | sample 5204261 | NCBI WGS metagenome assembly WBZO01 (sample SAMN12412400, study PRJNA552823) | activated sludge metagenome | isolation source: activated sludge from anammox sidestream of wastewater treatment plant... | place: USA: North Carolina | collected 2017-09
GGTAGAGCTCGCCAAACTCGGTCGGCGGCTCTCGGCCCAGGATGTCGTCGCCGACTTCGCCGACAACCTCGCCGAGGAACTCGACTTCCGTATCGAGGCGCAGTCGATGGAGGCCTGGGTGTCAGGCCTGCACGGCTCCCCCCTCGGCCGCAATATCACTGTGCCGCAAGTACATTGGGAGTTCACCAGCGAGCGCGTGCTCACCATGCAGCGCGTCGACGGCGTGCGCATCGACGACCTTCCCGCCATCCGCAAGAAGGGCTTCGACGGCACCGAACTGGTGAAGGCACTGCTGTTCTCCACCTTCGAGGGCGGTCTGCGCCACGGCCTGTTCCACGGCGACCTGCACGCCGGCAACCTGCTCGTCGATGACACGGGCCGCATCGTCTTCCTGGACTTCGGGATCATGGGCCGCATCGACCCGCGCACCCGCTGGCTGCTGCGCGAGCTCGTCTACGCCCTGCTGGTGAAGAAGGACCACGCCTCGGCCGGGAAGATCCTGGTGCTCATGGGCGCGGTCGGTCAGACCAAGCCCGAACCGGAGGCCGCCAAGGATCTCGAGGCCTTCGCCACTCCCCTGACGATGAAGAACCTCGGCGACATGTCCTACGCCGAGATCGGCAAGCAGCTCTCGACGCTGGCCGACGCCTACGACGTGAAGCTTCCGCGTGAACTCGTGCTGATCGGGAAACAGTTCCTCTATGTCGAGCGCTACATGAAGCTGCTGGCGCCGAAGTGGCAGATGATGAGCGACCCCGAGCTCACCGGCTACTTCGCCAACTTCATGGTTGAGGTCAGCCGTGAACACCAGAACGACGTCGAGGTCTGACGCATGGAGATCCGCACCGGCTACGCCCATACCAAATGGGACGGCAACGAAATCGAGATCCATTACGAGGACCTCGGCAACATCGACGACCCGCCCGTCCTGCTCATCATGGGCCTCGGCGCGCAACTGGTGCTCTGGCACGAGGAGTTCTGCCAGAAGCTCGTCGACCTCGGCTACCGGGTGATCCGCTTCGATAACCGCGACGTCGGCCTGTCCACCAAGCTGCATGGCCGGCGCGCCGGCGGAAAGCTCATCCCCAACCTGCTGCGCAGCTTTGCCGGTCTGCCCAGCCCCTGCGTGTACCGGTTGGAGGACATGGCCGGCGACGCCGCCGCCGTGCTCGACCACCTCGGCATCGAGCGGGCCCACATCGTCGGGGCCTCCATGGGCGGGATGATCGCCCAGATCTTCGCCGCCGAACACCCTGAGCGCACCGCCGGCCTGGGCATCATCTTCTCGTCCAACAACTCCCCGCTGCTTCCCCCGCCGGCCCCCGACGCGCTGATGGCCCTGATCAAGGGGCCGCACCCCAGCTCGCCGCGCGAGGTGATCGTCGAGAACTCGGTGCGGGTCTCCAAGATCATCGGCAGCCCGGCCTACCGGAAGTCCGACGAGCAGATGCGCGCCGACGCCATCGAGAACTACGAGCGCAGCTTCTACCCGCAGGGAATCGGGCGGCATTTCAGCGCGATCCTCGGCAGCGGCAGCCTCAAGCGCTACGACGCCCGGATCACTGCGCCGACGGTGGTCATCCACGGCAAAGCCGACAAGCTGATGCGGCCCTCAGGTGGCAGGGCCATCGCCGGCGCCATCCCGTCAGCGAGGCTGGTGCTGTTCGACGGAATGGGCCATGACCTTCCCGAACCACTCTGGGACGACATCATCAGCGAACTCGATGCGACGTTCTGTCAGTTCGCCGAAGCACGGTAGCCGGGTTTTCCGGACGACACGGGCAGCGTTGCCCGGCGCCGAAGGCAGCGCGGAATCACGGTATCGTTCAGGCTCGAGCAGAGCGCACCACACGCGGGGGCCGTGGTGATTGACATACCAAGCAGCACGGGAGGCGACGACATCCATGCCTGAAACCAGCGACACCAAAGACATGCGGCCACATTTCGAGGACATCCAGGCCCACTACGACCTCTCCGACGATTTCTTCGGCCTCTTCCAGGACCCGACGCGCAAGTACAGCTGCGCCTACTTCACCGGGCCGGACGTGACGCTGTCCGAGGCGCAGATCGCCAACGTCGACCTCAACCTGGACAAACTGGATCTGAAGCCCGGTATGACGCTGCTCGAGATCGGCTGCGGGTGGGGCCTGACCCTGCAGCGGGCGATGGAGAAGTATGACGTCAACGTCATCGGCCTGACCCTGTCGAGGAACCAGCAGGCGTACTGCCGGCAGTTGCTCGGGCAGGTCGACAGCGACCGGACCTTCGACGTGCGTCTGGAGGGCTGGGAGCAGTTCCACTCCCCCGTCGACCGGATCGTGTCGATCGAGGCCTTCGAGCACTTCGGCTTCGAGCGCTACGACGACTTTTTCAAGAACTGCTTCGACATCCTGCCCGACGACGGCCGGATGACAATTCAGAGCAGCGTCGGATACCACCCATTGGACATGGCCGCGCGCGGCAAGAAATTGACATTCGAGTTAGCTAGGTTCGCCAAGTTCATGTACACCGAGATCTTCCCGGGTGGACGGATCCCGAGCACCAGGATGATGGTGGAACTCGGCGAGAAGGCCGGCTTCGTCGTGCCGGAGACCATGTCGCTGCGCAACCACTACATCAAGACCCTAGGCATCTGGGCGGCCGCGCTGGAGCGCAACAAAGAGCAGGCCATCGCCATCACCGACGAGGAGAATTACAACCGGTACATGAAGTACCTGACCGGGTGCCAGTACTACTTCCTCGATGAGGGGCTCGATGTCAGCTTGGTAACGTATCTGAAGCCGGGAGCTGTCGCGGCCTGACGTTTTATCGGCGCGTTATCGGTTTACACGACACAAATTTCGCGCTTAGACGACGCTGGGGCGCCACTGAAAAATTCCTAAGCAACCTCTGGGCCTAAAGTTTGCCGATTAAGTTGACATGCAATACCCGGGGTGGAAAGCTTCCACCTGAAGGCAACTACCGTGTAGGGGATGGGGATCCTGATGACCACCGCGACCAAGAAATTTCAGTTGGGCGCCGCAGCGCTGGTGACGGCAGCCGCAGCCGCTGTCACCCCGGTCCTGGCCCAGGCAGATTCGATCGCACCGCTCGCGCCGTCCCTGACCTCGTTCGCCAAGGCGCTGGGCGATACCGCTGGCTCCGCGGTATGCGATGTGACCTCCGGTGTTGATTGCACTTCGGTGGTTACCACTGCCGCTGCTCCCGTGGCGAACGCCAAGGCGACCGCCAGCGCGACGAGCACCATCTTCAAGAACAACCTGCTGTGGCTCGGCAACGCGGCGCTGCCCGGCCCGACGCAGAACCAGCCCTACTGGGATGATCCGAATACGAAAATCATCAATACGGCTTTCACACCGCTGTGGGTCAAGCTTGGTAAGACGATATTCCCCAATCTCCAATACTGGACAACTTGGGACAATGGGTCGTCGCAGACGTGCTTCCTAGGCTTTACGCAAGCCCTCGGTGGTCCCTACTCCGCAGCGGGTCAGATCACCACCGGATACAATCGGAAGGGCTGCACGCCCTAGTAAAAGTCAAACATGCTCGACACAAAAATGGGCGGCCGGAGTTTGGCCGCCCATTTTTGTGTGGTCTATGGCATAGGAATTTCCTGAGTGAGCATTTTTTCGCGTGATCCGTCCGAGGACAGAAGCCCCCTGCGCTGGGCCGCACTAGCGGTGCTGGTTCTGCTTCTACTCTTCGCCGGATGGCTTGGTGTTTCGGGGCTGTCGGCCAAGTCGAACCTCGAACAGGCTCGGCAGAGTGCACAGCAGGTCAAGGACGCACTGCTGAAGGGCGAGTCGGACGCCGCGACCAAAGCGGCGGAAAGTGCGGTTGGGCACGCTCAATCGGCGCGGGCGGCCGCGCATTCGGTTCCGTGGAGTATCGCCGCGAGTATCCCCTTCCTGGGTGATCCGTTCAAGACTGGTCAGCAGATGTCCGATGTCGTCGTCGGCCTGGCCACGGATATTCTCCGGCCGGCGGCTGAAGCCGGCATCGGGCTTTCGCCGAGCAAGCTGTACTCGGACGGGCGCATCGACGTTCAGTTACTTCGGCAGCAAGGGCCGGAGCTCGTCAGGCTGGCGGACAGCGCGGGGAAGCTCGACACGCAGGCAACCGCGATTTCACCACCGGGGTGGCTGCCCCAGATCACCAATGCGCGGAAACAATTGCAGGATCAGACCGCGGGACTGTCAACGCTCCTGCGGGATTCGGCTCTGGCAGCGCAGATCGGACCCGCCATGATGGGCGCCGACGGTCCACGCGCCTACTTGCTGGCGTTCCAGACCAATGCCGAAGCGCGCGGAACCGCCGGGCTGATCGGCGGAACCGGGATCCTGCGTTTCGACAACGGCAAGGCGACGATCGATACGGTGCAACCTAATTCTGAACTGTATGACGCCAAGGCCGACATCGACCTCGGGCCCGAGTTCAATAGCCTGTACGGAACGTCGAACCCCTATTCCGACATCCGGAACAGCAACCAGAGCGCGCACTTTCCCTACGCCGCGCAAATTTGGAAGTCGATGTGGGAACGCCAAGGTGGCGCGAAGGTCGACGGTGTCATCGCCACAGATCCGGTCGCACTCAGCTACATTCTGAGCGCTGTCGGTCCCGTAACAGCGCCGGATGGGCAAGTCGTCACTGAGGAGAACGTTGTCAAGCTTACAGAATCGACCGCATATATAAGGTTTCCGACCGATCAAGTAGCGCGGAAGAAATACCTTCAGGACATCGCCAACGCTGTCGTCAAGGCGATAACGGGCCAGGTTAAGTCGCCGAGCAAGCTCCTCGAAGCTCTCGGACGCGCAGCCGATGAACGCCGCATCATGGTGTGGAGCGCTTTCCCTGAAGAACAAACGGTCTTGGAGCAGACACCATTGGCGCACGTCATCCCCGAGGATGCCGCCCCACTCGCCGAGGTTGTGATCAACAACTTCGGCGGCAACAAGATGGACTACTACTTGAAACGAGAGATTGAGTTCGCGGCTGACGGCTGCAACGGCGACATGAGGAATTCAACTGTCACGGTGCGGTTGACCAACACTATCGGCGATAACCAGGACCTCCCGGAATACATCGCCGGCAGTTTGGGCCTCCCGCCCGATATGCCTGTCAAGTTCCCTCCCGGCACCATGGTCAGCTCGATTCGCCTCATTGCGACCAAAGGCGCGAAGTTAGTCGGACTCACCGCCAACGGCGAGCGAACCGCGGCAATTACGAAAGCCGAACGCGGACATCCGGCATTCGAGGTACAAGTTGTCATCCCTCCCGGCCAGAGCGGTGAGTTGGTGTTCCAGCTTTCGGAGCCCACGTCCCCCGGTGAACCTCGCGCTCCTGTCCAACCGTTGATCGACACGATCAAGCCCAACGTTTCGGTACCAACATGCTCTTGACTGGCCGCGGTGAACGAGCGGCCCAAGGCGTAGCAGTAGGCCAAACAACAGTGAAGGGGCATCCTTGAACCTCCAAGACTTCGCCAGACTTCTGCGTTCACATTGGCCGATCATCTGCGTCACTACGCTCGTAGCGCTGTTCGCAGCGATCGCTTACAACCTGCTGACGACCCCGCTCTACCAAGCTTCGACGCGGCTTTTCGTCGCCACGACGACGAGCACCTCGGTCAGCGAGCAGTATCAAGGTAATCTCCTTTCACAACAACGAGTGCTCTCCTACGTTGAATTGCTCAAGGGGCAGACCTTGGCGCAGCGGACTGCCGACAAACTCAATCTCGAAATGAGCGCCGACGAGCTTCGGGAGCGTGTCAATGCCACTGCCAAAGCGGACACAGTTCTCATCACGGTCGCGGTTCTGGACACGTCACCCGTGCGTGCACGCGACATTGCCAACGCTCTATCCGACGAGTTTGTGCTCATGGTTCGCGAATTGGAGACATCGGCTCCCGGCACCAGGCCAGACGCCCGCGTCGTCGTCGAACAACGAGCATCCATCCCCGAAGCACCGGTCATCCCGAAGAAGTCTCGCAATATCGCCCTAGGCATCGTCCTGGGGCTATCGCTCGGCACCGGCTTTGCACTTCTGCGTGACCTGTTTGACAACACTGTCAAAGGCCGCGAAACACTTGAACAGATCACAGGACTCGGCCTGGTTGGCAGCATCCCACTTGACAAAGCGAGGCGAATTAACCCTGCGATTCCCTTCGACACTGAAAACTCAGGAATTGCTGAGGCCTTTCGCAAACTTCGCACGAACTTGCAGTTCCTGGCTGTGGATAACCCGCCGCGCGTGATCGTCGTCACCAGTTCAGCGCCGAGCGAAGGAAAGTCCACCACCGCCATAAACATCGCCCTAGCCCTCGCAGAGGCTGAAAAGAACGTGGTTCTCGTGGATGGCGACATGCGCCGACCCTCGTTGAGCAAGTACCTCGATTTGGTTGGTTCAGCCGGCTTCAGCACCGTGCTCAGTGGCGCAGCCGACCTGTCCGAAGTTCTGCAAACCACTAAGTACCCCCGCCTGACCGTTCTGACCGCCGGGCCTACGCCCCCTAACCCAAGCGAACTACTCGGATCAAAGGCGGCGAAAAGCTTGCTGAGCGAACTCCGGTCGCGGTACGACTATGTCATCGTGGATTCAACGCCGCTTCTCGCAGTCACCGATGGCGCGATACTGGCGACCAATTCCGACGGCGTGCTTATGATCGCCCGTTACGGGCGGACCAAGCGCGAACAGCTCTCCCACGCAATGAAGAACCTTCGGGATGTCGATGCGACACTGCTCGGCGCAGTATTAACAATGACGCCCACCAGTGGAACCGGGTCGTACCGCTACAGCTACCGCTACAGTTACAGCTACTACGGACCAAGCAAGCAAACGGAGCCGGAGGGTCGTCAGTCACTGGTCACACATCTCACTGAGGCCGCACGAAGAACCCGCGCCCGCGGATTGCGACAGCAGCATCACAACTGACACGTCGTCGAGATGAAGCTGGGCTGAACCGTTGATTCAGGCGGCAGTGCGCGGGCAAATCGTCGCGGGGCGCAATTGGGCGAACTGTACTAGCTCACGAGGCACGCCTATGGTCGCCTATCGCCCTTATGGAATAATCTTGCGTTAACAGAATCGAGATCTTCATGGTGAAGCCGAATAATGCGTGCATCCCGGCGACGGCCAGTATTGAGGATGCGTTTCGCCAACTGAATTCGAACCGCATGGGTATTCTTTTCGCTGAAGACTCCAGCTCGCGAATCGTCGGCTGCGTGACGGATGGCGATATTAGGCGCCAATTGCTGTTGGATGGGAACCTGAGCGCCTCCCTATCCAGTTTCATGAATACAAACTTTGTGTGGGCGCCTGCCGGCACATCCCGCGAGCAGATCCTCAAGCTTCTCGACCACCGCGTGCAATTCGTTCCGATCCTCGATAGCCAACGTCAGCTCGTCGACATATGCAGCCGCGACGAGTTCGCGGCCGATAGCGAGTCCGAGGTCTTTGCCCGCGGTCGCGCACCAGCGCGCATTACGTTCGGCGGCGGCGGAACTGATCTCACCCACTTCTTTGTCGACCAGGGGGGCGTGGTCATTAATGCAACGATCAACAAATACGCGCATGCGACCATGCGCAAGCGAACGGATTCGTCCGTCAGAATCTACTCTCACGACTTGAAAAAGGTGGTGGAGGCCGCATCACCCGCGGATCTGAAACTTGACGGAGTCCTCGACCTGCTCGTCTCGGTCGTTAAATTGATCCAGCCTACTTTTGGCTTCGAAATGGAAGTTGCTGCAGACTTTCCCGTTGGATCGGGTCTCGGTGGTTCCGCTTCCGTGGCGGCCGCCGTGATCGGTTGCTTTAACGAGTTCAGGTCGGACCCATGGGATCGGCATCAAATCTCGGAAATGGCGTTCCAGGCGGAAAGACTGATTCTGAGTATTCCCGGCGGTTGGCAAGACCAGTATGCAACAGTCTTCGGCGGTTTCAACTATATGGAATTCACCGCGGATCACAACGCCATCCTCCCATTGCGCCTTGAGCGGAAGACGGTCGCCGAACTAGAGGAATCCTTCGTTCTGTGCTACACGGGGCGAAGCCACGATTCTGGAGTGATTCACCGTGATCAGCATGCGCGACTGGCAACGCCAGAACCGAAGGCTGCCGAGAGCGGCACCAGAAAGAAAGAGCTGACCCTTGAAATGCAGCGCAAGCTGCTCCGAGGAGATGTCTACGGTTACGGAAAGCTGTTGCACGAAGCGTGGCTGCTGAAGAAAAAGGACAGCCCATTAATCACGGACAGCGAACTCGATCAAATCTATTCGCGCGCGTTGGCGAACGGAGCGCTGGGGGGGAAAATCCTGGGGGCTGGAGGTGGTGGATTCTTCCTCTTCTTCGTTCCGCCGTTTCAGCAGTACCGCGTCTTCGACGCACTCGCGCAGCAGGGCTATCGGTGTGAACGCGTCATGTTCGATGAGTCCGGCCTCAAATCGTGGAGAACTCGCGTCGCAGATCTTCAGAGTCCGGCCGACCATCCCGAGGGACTAGTAGCTTTCCGCTCATGCACGCAGGGAGTCAGACAATGACACGAACACCGCCCACCGAAAATAGGACGATGCGTATCGGGAGCCGGGATATCGGACCGTCCGAGCCCTGCTTCGTGATCGCAGAGATCGGCAACAACCACAACGGGGACTTCGATCGAGCTATTGCGCTTGTGGATGCTGCGATCGTGAGTCAGGCGGACTGCGCGAAATTCCAGATGCGGAAGCTCGATGAGGTCTATCGGAGCACGAGCCTTGCCGGCGGCGAAGACGACTTGTCTGTCGAGTACACACTCGATCTGCTCCGGCGGTTCGAACTTCCTCCGGAGGAACATCGCCGACTGAAGGACTACTGCAAACAGCGGGGCATCGCGTACCTGTGCACGCCCTGGGATATCAGTAGCCTGCGGGCACTCGATTCGTTCGGTGTGGAGGGATACAAGGTTGCTTCTGCTGATCTCACCAACCTGCCACTGCTCGCGGCGATGGCTGAGACATCGAAGCCATTCATACTGTCAACCGGAATGTCCCGCATCGAGGAGATTCGTGCGGTCGTGGAGTTCCTCCAGGCGAAGCAGGCGCCTTTCGCACTCCTGCACTGCCAGAGCACATACCCTGCCGCGTTCCACAACATCAATCTTCGCTTCATGGAGACTTTGAAGAAGCTTCACCCATTCTTCGGATATTCCGGTCATGAACGCGGCACCTCGGTCACGATCGCGGCTGTCGCACTCGGTGCACAGATCGTCGAGCGTCACATCACCCTTGATAGGACCATGGAAGGTCCGGATCACGCGGCGAGTCTTGAGCCTGGTGAATTTGCGGCACTGGTCACCGGAATACGCGAAGCCGAGGCGGCCCTCGGCGTCGCGAGCGTTGATGGCGAACGCCCACTGAGCCAGGGAGAGTTAATCAACCGCGAAAATCTCGCAAAGAGCCTGGTAGCCAGCCGCGATATCCCTGCAGGGACCGTGCTCGCAGACACGGACATCATCGTGCGCAGCCCGGGTCAGGGTCTGTCGCCGATACTGCTACCCAAACTCGTCGGGCGGCGCATCAGCCGATCGATGGAGATGGAGGACTACTTCTTCACTTCGGACCTCGAAAGCGACGCGGTTGTACCGCGAGCCTATTTCTTCAGTCGCCCTTGGGGCATACCCGTCCGATTTCATGATGCGCTCGACTTCATAGGGCGCAGCAAACCGGACATCGTTGAGTTTCACCTCAGCTACCAGGACATGGAGCGTGACCTATCCGCCTACTTCTCTGGCACATACAAAGTCGGATTCGTCGTCCATGCGCCGGAACTGTTTTCCGGCAGTCGACTGATGGACCTCGCCTCCGATGACGAGGAATACCGCGCATTTTCGATCCGCGAGACGCAGAAGGTCATCGACATCACGCGGGCGCTCAAGCAGTACTTTCCCAACACGGCGCGGCCACCGATCGTCCTCAACATCGGTGGCATTTCGACCCATGAAGTTCTGCCCGAATCGGCGAAACCGACGCTCTACGAGACCTTTGCCCGCAGCCTCGAGGTACTCGACTCGGAGGGGGTCGAATTGACTCCCCAGACGATGGCGCCGTTCCCGTGGCACTTTGGTGGCCAGCGTCATCAGAATCTATTCATTTACCCGGAGGAATCCGCTCGTGTATGCAAGGAGCTGGGCCTGCGTATGACGGTGGACGTTTCCCACACCAGGCTGGCATCGAACCACTTCGGCTTCGACTTCTATTCGGGTATCGCCGCTCTTGGGCCGTACACGGCTCATTATCATCTTGGCGATGCCAAGGGCGTTGACGGAGAAGGCCTGCAAATAGGAGAGGGCGACATCGACTTCGCCTTGCTCGGCAAGACGATGGCGACCCATGCCCCCACAGCAAGCTTCATTCCAGAGATCTGGCAGGGACACAAGAATTTCGGCGAAGGTTTCTGGATTGCGCTCGAGCGGTTGGAGCCATTTTTGTGATTTGATTAGTCACCATGCGCTACGTCCCCCATCCATCACGATATTCTGTCCATTCATGTAGGACGACGCATCGGAGCAGAGGAATTGGACAGCTGCTCGATACTCGTCGCGCGCGGCCATGCGACCGAGCGGTATCAAGTTGGAAAGCCGCAGGACGAATTCATCGCTTTGACCGTTGAACACCCCGCCGGGCGAGAGGGCATTACAACGCACCCCTTTGTCGGCCCAGTAGGTCGCCAAGTAACGCGTCAGGCCTACCATCCCTGCCTTGATGACGGAGTAAGTGACGGGCTTGACCGGCTGCAAATCGTCTGGCAGTCCCGCCCTGCGGTACAGACGCTGGTCAGGCGAGAACACGGATAGGTCGGATGCGATATTGACAATCACTCCACCTTTCCCTGCTATTGCCATGGCTGAGCCGAAGGCTTGGCTGCAGAGGAATGCGCCCGTTAGACCGACTGCAATTTGCAAATCCCACTGGTCCAACGGAAAATTTTCGAGGCGCGAGGTTTCCCACACGCCTTCCTCTCCCTTTACTTTGGGGTCGATAGCGGCATTGTTGACAAGGATGTCCACCGAAATTCCACTTGACACAAGATCGTCAGCAACCGCATGTACCGAGTCCGAACTTGTAACATCCATCACTTTGACGTATAAATTGTCCGGACTGAAGTATCGGCTGAGCACATCTTTAGCCGAATGAAGTGCAGCTTCGTCAATGTCGGTGAGCGCTACCGTTGCTCCACCTTCTAGTAGAGCGGCTGCATGCTCTGTGCCCAGCAGGCCAGCCGCTCCGGTAATGAGTGCGGTCTTGCCGGTCAGATTAAACTTCTCGAATGCCATCTTGAATTCTCCAGATAGGGTTTTCAGGAGTGTGTCTGTCCGCCATCGAGCGTCCAGACTTGCCCAGTCGCAAATGCGCTTCGAGGCGATGCAAGATACGTCACCAAATTGGCGACATCATCGGGCGAACCTAGGGATCCAAGCGAAACATCGCGATCCAACATCGTTTCAACGGCCTGCTTGTCCTCTGCAAGCTTTCTTGACCATACCGAGCCATTAAACAAGATATTGCCCGGAGCCACAGCATTGATCCGCACGCCGTATTTCCCGAATGGACGCGCAATGCCGCGAACGTAGGCATGGAGGGCAGCCTTAGCGGCAGAATACGTAATGGGAGCACCTGGAATCACCTCGAGCCCACAAATTGACGAAATGCAGACGATTACTCCCCTACTCGCAATGAGAGCGTCTCTGGCGGCTTCGATCGTATTGGTTGCACTCCAGAGGTTCAAGGCGAATACGCGTTGCCACTCTTGTGCTGTTTCACCGCCCGGAGACACTGATCTACCACTGCCCACATTGCAAATCAGGATATCCAAGCCTCCAAATACGGCCACTGCCTCAGCGACAACTCGATGGGCTTCTGGCGGTTGGGTAACATCACCAACAATGCCAATCGCACCATTAAGGCTTGACGTCACCAACGAAAGATCGCTACCATTGCGGCTATTCAAGGCCACACGGCAGCCTTCCGCATGCAAGGCTCCCGCAATCGTCCGACCGATCCCCTTCGAAGAACCGGTAACGAGTGCCGTTCTCCCAGTGAGCTCAAGATTCATGGCACAAGAGATTGGAGGCGCCGGAGGGCGATAACTGCTTAGCGGTCATTGACTGTCGCCAGATTGAATTGGCGAATCCACCGCATAGTCATTTCGTGGTAAGTGCGGAGCGCGCCGGCATGATTCGCATCGATCGCACGGGCTGTTTGTAGGATGAAATTACCCTGGTAATCAATGCCAGACAATTCAGCAAACACCGCGTCGAAGTTCGCCGCGCCAGTCGTGAGCGGCACCGTTGTACCCCCCAGCATCCTGTCTTTGACATGGACATTGAGCACGCGGAATCCATAGGCCGCAAACTCCTCAACCGGATCAAATCCCAGCGCAGCGCTGTTGCCGATGTCGTAGTTGATCCCGAAACCTTCGGCCGGCAGGCGATCAATAAATCGGCGCAATTCGCCGGGCGTGTAATCCGACTCGAAAATCACCTTCACTCCTTGATCCGCCAAGAAGTCCTGTTGACCCAAGAGGAACCCCACCAGTTCGTCTTCCTGCTCTGCATCGTCTAATCGACCGGCATCCACCAGGGGCACGACCACCATCCCGATGCCAACGGTGGAACAGGCCCGGCAGATAGCGAGGAAGTCGGCCTTCAAGCCAGCATTGGCTTCTCCTTCTGCCTTCCAGAACGGCGCCTGCATGAAGCAATCCCCGGTCAGTGACGGAATAGCGATCTTGTACCGGCCGCTCAGGATCTGGATGCGCGACTGGCCTTCGACCGTCATCAGTGGGTTCTCGTACAGGCGCTCTTGGTCGAGCGTCCATTCCATGGCATGGAAACCAAGTGCCGCCGCAGCAGAGAATTCGCTTTCCCACTCATGCCACGGGAAAGCCTGGATCTTGCCTTCCACCTGAGCGCAGAGACGGCCCTGCATGAATCCGATCTGATGCATCATTTGCTCTTGAAGCGATAGGGAGTCGGCGCATCGGCAGAGGCGGGATCCGGTCGTTCGCTGTCCCACTGCTTGATCTGGCCGGCGATGTCCACTCCGGTATTGGCACTCCATTGACCAAGCAGGCGGCAAAACCCTTCACCGACCGTGCCGCTACCTATGGCATTTCCGTTGAGCGAAGTCACCGGTAACATGCAGAATGGGGTGCCACTCATAAAGGCCTCGTCAGCCGTATAGACGTCGTACGCGTCGATATTCTTCTCGACAACCGGCATGCCCAGTTGTGGGCATAATTCCCTGATAATGTACTCACGGGAAATGCCGCGCAGGATGTTGCGCCCCTCGGGGGTGATGACGACACCGTCCTTGATGATGAAGAAGTTATCGCCGGTGCCTTCGGCGACGAAGCCGTCGGGATCGAGTAGCAGCGCCCAATTGTTGTCGCCTTGCATTTGCCCCGCTTCAATGTTCGCCATCAGATAGTGAATACGGCTGCGGTTCTTGACCTTCGGATCGAGAAGATGACCGGGTATCGCACGCTGCGAGGTAATGACCGCATTGATACCAATGTCAAACAGTGGACCCATGGTGGCCACCGTCCACCGCAACGGGAAGTCGGCAATGATCACATTCGGCCCCTTGTGCAAGCCCTCTATCGCCTGGTAGATCCCGAGCAGGCCACGAGAGACATCAATCATCAGGCGGTGCTCGTCATCCTCCCTGAAAAAGCGGTCATTAGCCTCTATCGTCTGATGGCAGGCCTGTTCCATTTCCTCCGGCGTCATTTGCAGTGGAATACGCAGGATCTTCAACCCCGCATACAGGCGATCGATGTGCTCGCGCAACTTGAACTGCTTCTTGTTAAATGAGCGCGTCATTTCAAAAACCATGTCCCCGAACATCAAGGCGGAGTCATAGACGGAAACTTTGGCTTCCGCCTCCGGAACCAGTTCACCATTGAAATAGACAGTACGCATTTATTTATGCTTTCTTCCGAGTCTTGGATCCCAAGTAAATACTGTCATACCACCGGATAGTGTCGGTGATGTGGAACTCGGGGTTCCGGGGATAGAGGTATTCGTATAGCGCACGCATGAACTCGTACTGCTCGGGTGTATTGACGTCCAGTACCAGGTCCGGCCGGCGGAACCCTTCCGGGCATTTGATCGTGCCTACTGGGCACCAGTTCGCATCCACCGGCCGATTGGTGCTGTAGTCAAAGAAATTTAGGTGGACGTGTTCCCGCTGACGGGGATCGGTGTGCCGAGCCCGCGCTTCCTCGAGGATGGAAAAGTCAAAAATCTCGGCTCCGATCCCGTCAGGGTATTCGGAGTCGCCAATCGTCGACAGGTTGGATGAGAAGCCACGCCTTCCGAGTGACAGGTGAAAGTCGACGATGCGGTCGATCTCGCCAGGTTCCGGCGTCGCATTATCGGCAGGCAGGCGCCCAATCACGTCCGCCTTCGCCCACAAGGCGGCCTGGTAGTAACGCTCGACCAAGTCATTTTCCGAACCGGCAAAGACATTCACACCGTAACTCTCGCCGAGGCTGGCCAACACTCGATTCTCATCTGTGTCCGGAACCGCCAACACGATGTCGTCCAGTCGGCTACAACGCTTGACGCGCTCAAGAATCCGGCCGACCAGGGGGGCGCCGGCTAGATCCATCACTGATTTGCCCGGCAGGCGTGCAGAACCCATCCGCGCCTGAATGATCAGTACAACACGAGGCTTCACTTATCGCCTCTTGGAAATGTGGGTTGGTCGACCCGACTACACAGGATGTGCACGATCATTATGCAACGCTCCTGAATCTTGACGACCGCACACGTACTCTGACCGTGGCCACTGCGACCGTGACGTGTCGACTTGATGTCGTCATAGTGGCCTAGCGAGGCGGCATCACGCCCTCCCGCACCCATTTGCGAAAGCTACCGAAAAATGCGGCGGCGATCAATTCGCATCGTGGTCACCTGTGCGCGCCGCTGGCTCCTCAACAGCGACGATCCACCGCATCCGAGGTAACTGGGACGCAGCTGTCGTGCTGGGTGACGCCAATTGGCCCCTAACTCAGTGGAGCCTGTGGCCAGTCCGGACCAACCCAAACCCCACCACGTTGCGGGCGCTTACGATCCTGGAGCCGAATTCGCCGGGGTCGACCGTTTGACGGTCGGATGGTGCACCCAGGAAATCACTAATGCCCGCCAGCCGGAAACCCCTTGGCCGGCTTCTGGCTCTCGGACACTAGGCGCAGGGTAGAAGGCGAAGGGCAGCAGCGAACAGGAAGCCGGATACGCCTTGCCGCGCTAGCATTGCAGCGGTTGCCGCTTGGCGTTCGGGAGGTCACGTATGGTCGTCGTGGACGCTGCACGCACGGAAAAGGATGCTTTATCAACCTTGGGAAAATCGTCTCCGAAAGGCACGAATCCGACGATGCAATTGCCTAGTTCGAACCGGAAGACGTGACAATGGTTGAGGCGCGCCGCTTCCGCGACTCGGCTAACGCATGAAGAAATCAAGCGATTACCACGACTACGTTTTTCGCGACGGAAGGCTGGTCGGCGAATTCGAGGAAATGTACCGGAATAGCGCAACGGTACCGTGGCATCAAGACGAACAGTCTAATTGGATGGATGTGCGCCTAGCCAAAGAAATAATTCGAGACATTGATGGACACATTGATCAGATCCACGATTTAGGTTGCGGAACAGGGCACTATTTGAACTTGATCTCGGCGGAGTTCCTCGCTCCAGGTGGCATGAGTTTCGGCTACGACATTTCCGAAACGGCATGCAAGACGGCCCGGGAAAATTTTCCCAGAAGCAAGTTTGCGGTTTTGGACCTCACTAAACCAACTCCGAGGGGCAGCAGTTCACAAACCCAGACCGACGAGTTGCTACCCGTACGGTTATTCATGATCCGTGGCACATTATGGTACGTTTACCCAAAGTTGACGACCGTCATAGACAACATTCGCAACATGATGACGGGTAGCGACAGATTGCTTGTCGTCCAGAACTTCCCGCCGCTGGAAACGCAGTTCATCGGCAAGGAAGTTATTCCGAACCATATGGCACTGATTGATCATTTCTCGCGCGGCTTTGCTCTAGACCGGCATATATGGTACGAGAATCGATTCGGCATTTCAAACGACAACTGGTTTATCGGGCTTTTCTCGGCCAAGGCATGTCCCTAACCGTTTGAGCCCGAGGACCCAGCAGGATCGGCAGCATTTTCGCGTCTCCAGCCCGGCGGGGCCGCGTCATGGTCCTTGAGGTGCCCTGGAGATGGCCCGCTGGTCAAGCGGAATCCGATGGCCCGCTTGACATGTCACTCCGACCCGGGCTCGCAATTCCCTCGATAAGTTACGGCGAACGACTGGCGAAATCGCCGCCGTTCCTCGATCGGGTGCCTCCGCGACAGCTACGACTGGCAGAATCTGTCAAACGGCCTGTAAGAAGCCGAACTGATCTACGGGCCCTCGCCTCACCGGGCCCTCGCGCAGACCGTCACCGACGTCGAAACCGGCCCGCCACGCAGGTGGGTCCACTGGCACAACACCAGACGCCCGCACGGCCACCTCGACGACGTACCGCACGCAGAGTTCGAAGCAACCTTCCACACTGCGAAGTTCGAATCGGCCTTCTACATTACGAACCGGACCGACCAAACCCTAGTCGAAACCCATTACCCCGAGCCCGGGCACCCATCAAACCCAGGGCGATTCACCGCTGCGACTCGTTGTAGAGTGTTCGCATGGGTGCAGGCGTTTCGTTTCAGGTGCAGCTCTTCTTGATCTTGGGTATGGGTAAAAGACCAGTGCTGTCGAGGACATCGTAAATTGTCTTCGGAATTATCCCACGAATTGCTGCAGCACTCAACATTTACGGAAGGGGTTATGCCCGAGTCCACAGTCTTATCTGTCGCCATTTTAGACTTTGGCAGCGACAGCACCCCTGGAGTGGGCAGGACACAGTGGGCGATGTGAAATTGGTGGCATTTGTCTTTTCGCCACTCCAAGCGTTGAATCTAGTAGAGTACAGTGAACGAACTGCGCGGCAGGTCGATGTGGTTGTCGTGGGGGTTTTTTTTGGGCTTGAACCCTCCAGTCGCACGCAGATCGAGTCTGTGCTTTCCCGGGTGAGTCCGCGAAAGATAATCTACCGCAGGTGGATAATCACGCCGAAGCAGCCAATCGGGGCGCGTCGGGCAGTTTTGTCTGCTGTTGCCGCGTTGCGGACGAACTTGTCGGCTGGGCCCTACGAGTTTGTTGTCGGTGAGTATCGCTCAGCTTTCTCTTGGGCTGTGCTCCACCGCCTAAAGAACTTGGCCCGGGCTTTCGTGGTGGTTGACGACGGGACATCCATGCTTCGAATTGACCGCCGGCCGTGGGCAGCACTGAGATCACGCGAACAGTGGCGTCAAAGGGCCAAAAATCTCACATTTCTCGCGATGGGAATTCGTGGCGTCGTTCCGCCTCGAGGACTGACATTCTTTACAACGTATGCACTCGAGAACCACGTCGCAAACGGGGACACGGTTGTGCGCAACGATTACCGGATTCTCAGCGGTGAACTCAGGGACCTACCGCCGGACGACGATTACGTCTATGCGATTGGTGGTCCTCATGAAGAGGCTATGCGAGGAGTCCTTGAGGCGGGCGAGGTCGAAGAAGCCGACCTGGAACTTGCGCTTGAGTTGACCCGCTTCGCCGCTGAGTACACGGGGAAGGCGGTCGTCTATATGGCGCATCGTCGTGAACGGCCCGAGAAACTCGATGCTCTACGAAAGGAGGTCAGGGTCGTCACGCCGGATGTCCCATTCGAGATCTACCCGCTGGCGCTCGGCAAGCGACCACGGACGATTGTTAGCTACTACTCATCACTATTGGTAACGGCCGCCGAGCTCTTCGGAGATTCTGTCGAGATCATTGCGTTACAAATACCACGTGACCGCATCGACGACTCCTGGGCTGCGTTCGTTGAGGACGTGTACCGATATTTTCAGACCGAACTCGGATCGGCGATCCGCGTGGTCGAACAGCCGAGTCCTTCCCCGACGTGAGACACGTTAATTTGGAGCCCGCCTGACCGGGCCACGGAGCGGACACTCCTCGCGACTGTCGCGCCACCGAACGAAGTTGGGAGCCGCCTCCCTGGCCGTTGCCGACGTGGCTGGAAAGGCTATCGGCTTCCTCATTACGCCCTACTTGGCGAATCGGATGGGCGCTGCTGATTTCGGCTTGCTCACTATCTATCTGGCCGTCACCCAGATTCTGACATTTGCCATTTCCCTCGGCGGCGAGGGACTTCTGGCGGTCGAATACATCCGGAACGGCGACACCGCGGCGAGGCGTATGCGTGCCGCTAACCTTCGGTTGGCGCTGTGGATCTCGATTGTTCTGCTCGCTACAAGCCTGACTGTGTCATGGTGCGCACCATCAGCCGTTCCATTAGTCTCGGGCGCGCTGATTGTCGCCATCAGCTACGTGCAGGCGCTAAACGTCTGCGAACTTTCCTTCTATCGCGGGGCGCAGACTTACTCCTGGGCAGTCGCAGGGCAGTTCGGATTTGCGGTGCTCAACGTGCTGCTGACCGTCTTAGCATTTCAGTTTGACTCGCCCACGGTGACCAATCGCCTGCTCTCCATCGCTGTGGCCGGCGGTCTGGTACAGGCCGTCTATGCGCTTGAGATGCGCAGCAAGCGCTACGAACCTGCGAACAAGGCGACCAGACGTTCAGATACATCGCTGATCGTCAGGTTCGGATTGTCGATCTTCCCGCACGTAGCGAGCCAGTGGATCCGTGCAAGCGTCGATAGATTTGTTGTATCGGGTTACTTTGGCCTCGCGGCCGCGGGCGTCTACAGCGTTGCCCTCACGCTCGCAATGGTGTCAGCGATGGTCTTCGCTGCGATAAACCAACAGCTTCAACCTTTTCTCTTTCGACGCCTCGAGCAGCGCGACTTCTCCGGGTGCTGGCGAATTCAGATTTGGTATTCCGTGGGGGTATTGGGCTTCACCGTCGTCTACTTTGGATTTCTGATGGCGACCTTCGGACTATTTTTTGGCAGCGAATACGATGGGGCCAAAGTCCTCTTGCCTGCGTTGCTCGGTGGCTCTGCTACACAAGCGATTTACTATGTACTCGCAACAGCGGCGTTCTACGAACGGCGCGGAGGCCAAATCTCGTTAGTGACGGGCGGCGCACTGATTTTCCACCTGGTCGGACTCGGCCTTCTTGCTCTCTCTGGTAACGTCACGCAATTCCACGTCGCCCTCGTTTTCTTCGTGTCGAACACCGTTGCCATGATGGGCATGGGCTGGTTGTCTTGGCGCATGATCGGACGAGCTAATCTTCATGCCGAGGCTGAAAGCACCCACCGCGAAGTACGCCCTGACTTCACTTCGGAGACCTGAATTCCAACTTCGAAAGAGCCTTGATCCCAGGGCAAGGTCTGCCGAATTAAGGGGCTAATCGTGCCGACGCATCCATTCAATGGTCTGAATTGTGCCGTCCTCAAGCGTGAACGGTAGCAGGCCAACCACCTCCTGTGTATCGCTGGTGTCATACACCATATCGTTAGTCATGTTGTTGAGCCTGAAGCTCGTCATAGGAAATCTCCTACCAAATCTCCCTAATCCATCCCCCAGTGTGGCACCAGCGCGCAACAATGGCACCGGTACCGACTTCACCGGTCGCGAACCGAAATGTCTCGCAATCTGATTGGCCCAGTCGGATACAATCACCGGTTGGTAATCGGCTAACCAGAAGGTTTTCCTATTGATAAGGGACTCTGGCGCCTCCAAGAGTCGCTCAAGCTGGTAGACGGTATTACCGACATATCCGTAGGACTTACGCACGACTTTGTCCCCCGGGTGGCGATACAGCCCCCTCCGAATCATCGAGAAGAATTGGTGATAAGGCTCCCCAAACCATGGGCCCCAAATTCCAGTGGGGCGGACAATGACCCAAGTCCCGATATCAGCAGAGGTCGCACGAACAATTTCTTCACCTTTGACCTTGCTTTGGCCATAGAGGGTCGATGCGTGATAGTCAGTCTCATGACGCGGCTCGTATCCTAGGTCGAATACGAGCCGCGTCGACGTAAAGATTGACCGCCGCACGGTGCCTACGGCCGCAATTGCGTCAATTATGTTGGACACACCGACGATATTTGGAGCAAAGTGTTGGAGTCCGCTGCGCTCCTCCATATCGGCTCGCGCTGCTAAATGAATTACAGCTTCAGGCCGGAATTCGGAGAATATTCGTTCGAGGGCTTCATAATCCATGATGTCCACTCGCTTATAGACATCACGATGAGCCTCCGTCTTGGGGGCGACATTGTCGATACTGCAAACTTCTTCGCCTTTACGAAGGAAGCTCTCGACGACGTTCGTGCCAATGAAGCCTGATCCCCCAGTCACAAGTATTCGCATGCCGAGATGGTACAACTGGTGCTCTGCACGCCCGTCCGCCACTGCGATCGACAAAACCACCAGGGGTCCAGCACCCCTGCCGCGGGCGATCGCCCCTGATACCTGGTGCCGCCGCAATGCGATCTTCGAACCATGTGAGAACACACCATGGCGACCCCGGCGTGGTCCAAGGCTGCGGAGCAGTGCGATCCAGTGCCCTCAAAGTACATGAAACCTCACCCCGTTCCGGAAGCGGCGAACTCGTGAAAACAGTTGCCGACCCACGCTCCTAGCGATAGCTGAGGCTAGGCGATTCCCTCCATATACAGCGAGTGTGGCTTGTACTCACCCCCGGCTTCGTCAAATTCAAGGTTGTAGTCAGTCCAATTTGGTATCGCGCTCTCACCGAAGGAGTACCGGCGAATGTCAGTGAACCCGGTGCGATTCAACAGTTCCGACAGGTTCTTGTAGTCATACATCCACTGGTGGGTTTCACCGCGATTGCGCGCATCGCCGAGGATGAAGTTCTCAACCATGCGGCGTCCACGGGCTTGACGGCTAGTTCCGGCGGCCTCGCGTCGCACAGACTGCTCAATAATCGCACCGACATACTCATCGTGAGGTTCAGTTTGGTCGTCGCTTTCCAGGTGCTGAATATACCTACGCACCGCATATTCGAGGTCGGGCACGGCAATTCGATGTATACCGCCGGGCCGGAGGACTCGCGCAACCTCTCGCATAAATTCGACCGCAACATCGCGGTCGAGGTGCTCGAGCAAGTGGGAGTGATAGACCGCCGCGATGCTATTGTCCGCTGCTGGTATTCCGCTTGAGATGTCATACACCATTATACTTGTGCCGAGGTGCCGAAGCTTCTCCTTGCGTCCTTGACCGACTATCAGTGGCGACAGGTTACGCAGGACGGGAGTCGTTGCAATGCGCAGGAAGACTCCGAAGTCAATATTGACTACCCCTTTGGCGTCAGCTGTCTTGTAGCCACACCCAAGGTTGAGAAGATTTGCGCCTGAGACGTCTTTCCCCATGCGAGGACACTACAACGAACAACGTTGTCGAAGGGGCACGGAGGCCGGGCCGCCCCGTTCCAAGGCGAGCTGATCCAGGACGGCCACGACGCCGTCGGCGTCGACGCGGCGATCGACGTGGATGTCCAGGGCTTCGCGGGTGAACTCGTTGATCCACGTTGAGTATCTCCACTGTGCGGCCATCGTTCGGGCCCCGGTTCCCTCGACCCCGACCTGGGTGAGTTGGCCCTCACGCGCATCCAGGTCAGCATCGCTGCGTAACCGGATGGTCTAGCCCGGAATTCGGCGTCATCCGATGAGCTGGCCGTTTCCGGATGAGCCCGTTATCTCTGTTACCGGGTGACCGGGACCATTGTCTGTCGGCCTCGGGCTTCCCTCGCGGTTGCACCGAGAATCTCAGCGAACTGGTCGGCGATCTTGTTGATGTCAAATTTCTTCTCGGCCAGACGTCTTGAGCATGCGCCCAGTTCCGCACGAGTAGTAGCACCGTCACCATTGATTGAGACAATCCACTCCGCGGCCGACGCGATTCCCTCTGGTGTGGGCGAAGCGACAAGCCCTCCTGCGGAGACGATGTCGCAGGCCGCCGGGTTGCCGGCAGGCATCAATCCGAGGACGGGTCGGCCTGCAGCCAGGTACGAGAGAACCTTACTTGGGATCGAAAACTTCGAGGCCCCAGGTTCGAGGATCGCGATGAGCACGTCACCCGCACCGAGCATGTCAGGCAGCTGGTCGGCGGGCTGGAAATCGATCACCCGTACTGTGCCCGCCGGAAATTCGCCAACATGTGTCCGGATCAGGTCGGCGCCTTCACCCTCAGAGGCAACGATAAGACGCGCATCGATTCCTCGCGAACGAACGGCCGTTATTAGGTCTACTAGTAACACTGGGTTGTGCTTGCGGCCGAGAGTGCCAGCATAAATGAGAGTGAGATCTCCGCGGTCTGTGATCCAATACGCACTCCACGGGTTATCGAGAGCGCGCGGTGTGATTTCGTCCAATGGGGCCCAATTCGGGATAATCGAGACTCCGGGGCGACGAAGTTTCCATTCCTGCTCGTAATGACGACGAAACTCTTGGCCAATGGCGACAACCCGCGTCGCCGCCTGCGTGATCCGACGCTCCAGTCGGGAAAAGGACCATGCACCCACCTGCGCTACCAAGTGGGGCAGCTTTCGATATAGCTCCTCGCCCATGGCGAGGCTATAGATGTCTTGGTGCCATAACACCCATGGGGTATGCGTGCGACACGCCCATCTGCGGAAACACTCGCCGACGACGATTGGCGTGTTGCACACTACGACAATATCCGGGCGTGTCTCGTTGAGCCGATTGAGCCATACCTTCGCGTAGCTGAGTTCGTATCGCAAACGCCCCACGGGACTATACTTTTCAAACCGGCGTCCAGTCGTGATCGTCGTGAAGGAAAGTGTCTTGGGATCGTCAGGTCCAACATTCAAACGGCCTTTCCCACTGACGTATTCGCTGCTGTAGGAGTGTTCTACAATCAACCCACGTCGTGCCAGCTCACGGGAAAGCTGGGCTTGAAACGTATGGCCGCTCCAATCGTGAACGTGGATCCGAAGTGAAGTACTGCTCACGGCGCTCCTAGCGGTGCTGCGGCGTGTTCTCTTGAAGCGATCTGGTCGTAAATCCAGGCATAGGTCTTCTCGAGCCCCTCCCGCAGAGAAATCGATGGCTCCCACCCGTACACGGAGCGAAACAGCGTGTTATCGCTGTTGCGGCCCCGCACGCCCTGCGGTGCGTCGATCTTGTAGATACGCTTGGTCTTGATGCCAGCGATGTCCTCGACAATGTCAGCAAGCTGGTTGATGGTTACGAGTTCGGCCGAGCCGAGGTTGACCGGTTCGACGAAGTCGCTCTTGAGAATTTCCAGCGTCCCACGGACACAGTCGTCGATATACATGAAGCTGCGTGTCTGTTCGCCGTCGCCCCAAATCTCTAGTGAGTCCGCCTTTCCCAGAGCGATAAGAGCGACCTTGCGGCACATCGCGGCTGGCGCTTTCTCGCGGCCGCCTTCGTATGTGCCATTGGGGCCGTAGACATTGTGGTAACGGGCTATTCGGGTCTTCAAACCGAAGTCTTCGCGAAAATGGCGGGCCATTCGTTCGCTAAACAGTTTTTCCCAGCCGTAACCATCCTCGGGGTCCGCAGGGTACGCGTCAGACTCCTTGAGGGCGGTAACATCGGAATCGGCCTGTTTCTCGCCGGGGTAGACGCACGCTGAAGAACTGTAGAAATAGCGGTCCGCGCCACTTTCGTGTGCTGCCTGCAATACATGTGTGCTCGTGAGAACCGACAGCATACAAAGCGCACGGTTTTTCTCGATGAACCCCATCCCACCCATGTCGGCGGCCAGGTTATAGACATTTTCGATGCCCTCGACCGACTCGCGCGCCGTCTCCCGTAGCGATACATCACCGACAATCGACTCGGCGTCCTCATGTATCTGGTGCCAATCTGTGAGTGGCTTCGCATCGACAGCCCGCACCTCGTGCCCGTCTGCGATGAGTGCGCCAACAAGGTGTCCGCCGATGAACCCGCCGGCGCCCGTGACTAAGACCTTCATTGGCTCCCTTTTTCGTTGCCTGCGCGGCCCCAGGTCCCTCGCGCCAATGGCCGATGATACCTGGCTCACGCGACCCAATATGCGTTCAGGAGCTCTTGAATAGACCGCGTTGGCGGGCGGGCTCTCCAATTAGCGGTGAACGGCCAGCGCCTCAGCGGATCGGGGTGCCGAGCGGCCGCCCCGATCCGGCCCTTGCTCCGTACTGGACTTGGCATGCATCGCACCGAACGACCGAGTTAACCGCACGAACGGACACGCCAAATCATACTTTCTGGGTACGCCTACCGCCCCATAGGCACCCATCCGGCGCACCTTCCGTCACGCTTCGTTGGAGCTTGTCGCGAGGTGAAAAAGATCGACCACGATTCGAAACACTCGAATCCGTGACGGGTTGAGCTCACCGATGCGCCGCCGCCAGTGCGCGGCGCAGCCCGTCTTCAATGGCCGGAGCAAGTGTTCGGGCGAACGTCGCGGTGAGGTGGCCAGCTTCATCGCGGTACACGATCACGTTGCCAATGATCGACGGACAACGATCAGCCGTGCAGTAGTACGGTGTCAGGTCGATCAACGTGACGCCGGGTACAAGCTTGGCAGCGGAGATCAACGGGTCCGATGTTACAAACGCTTCCGATCTAGGGGTGCCGCAGTCACCAATTTTGCTGTCGCCAATACGGACTCTCGTCAGACACGCGAGAGCCTCCTCACCGGCTTCAGGGTTATCCGCGATGACGGCGATTCGACTGCCCGCGGCAGCGACGGGCGCCCACGCGTTCTGGAATTCGATGGCCGGGAAGCCATGGTTATGGGCTGTCGTGAGGACGAGGTCGTAATGCCGGGCGAGAAGTTCCGACTGGATCTCGTCTACTGCGCAGGTTGAACTCGGGAGGCGCCACGCGCATCCATGGCCGACATAGGCTGTAAGTTGCCACTTGTTTGCTTCGAGCAATGGCCACAATGCGGGCAATAGTTGTCCCGCATGCGAATCACCGACGAGTGCAATGCGGGTAGCGTCTTGGCCGGAATAGCCGAAAGTACACGATTTAACCTTCTCGCCTTGGTTGAACCATGCGCATTTGGCAGATCCTTGGTCGTCCGTGGCGAACTTGCCGACGCTGGGCCGCACCGGCAGTTCGGGGTTCCAGAGCATGCAACCGTGATTCACCATGGCGGGAGCGCCAAAGCATGGATCGGCTTGCCCGATGTTCGCGGCATCCAGTTCCCTGGCGGGCGCGAATTTGTCAGAATAGCCAATGCCGACGATGCAGATTGCGACCGCAATTGCCGCTACACCCCCGATACGTGCCCACACTCGCTGTCGGGAATGATCCAGCAACCAGCCGGACCTGCGAATTGGGTCTTCGTAGAAGTGATAGGTGACAGCAGTCAACACCAGGGAGAGGACAAGGACAAGGCTGTAGAACAGTGGCCCTTTGGGCATCACGGCGAACATGAAGACCATCACGGGCCAATGCCACAAATATAGTGTGTAGCTGGTATCCCCAAACCAGCGTGCGACTGGATTGGTTAGCGGGAACATCTTGCGCACCTTGGCGCCGTGGAACGACGCGACCACCAGCGCTGACGAAAGAACCGGCAACGCGGCCCAGGGCGCGGGGAATGAAACGGTCGGGTTGACAAGGAACAGCGCCGCGCACACCCCCGCCAGGCCGAGATAGGCGAGCCCCGGCCGAATAGCATCAGGGATACGGGCCAGCCACGGCGCGGAGATGGCCAGAAGCGCACCCACTCCCAGTTCCCACACTCGGGTGAGGGTTGAGAAGTAGGCGGCGTTGGGGTCGTATACCTTGATGAACCTCGCCCACCCAAAGGCCTGGTATGCAGTGAGGATCGTCGCCCACCCAAACGATACGGTGACGATCACGCCCATGGCGCCGAACAGCGTCCACTGTGGAGCCCATGACTTCTCGCGCAAGAAAAATCTCCGTGAGATGGCAAACAGTGCTACGAGCATGAACGGCCACACGAAGTAGAACTGTTCCTCGATCGACAGCGACCAATATTGCAGCACCGGCGATGGCGGTTGCCCTCGCTGGAAGTAATCGGCCCCGAGCGCCTCAAAGCGGATGTTAGACATAAATATTGATGCATAGAGGGCGTCTAGGAGTGTCGACTTCGCCCGAGTCGCGGGTAAAAGAAGGTAGCTGCCCGCCACCGTGACTGTGAGCACGAGCAGTGCCGACGGCAGGATCCGCTTCACCCGCCTGACGTAGAAGTTCCGAAACGACAGTTTGCCGGTGGCCGTTCGCTCCCGAATCAGGATGCCGGTGATGAAGAAGCCGCTGAGGACAAAGAAGATGTCGACGCCTACGAATCCCCCGGAAGGCCAATCGAACACGTGATTGGCGAACACCGTGAGAACGGCGACCGCGCGCATCCCTTGCAGGTCTTGTCGCTGAAGCGGCCCTGGAATGGCGTGGCGACGCGATGGCTCTTCCACGTGTTGGCGCACGCTAACGCCTCGCCCCCCAGGGGTCATGCGCAAGATGTTACGGCATGGTCGCGGGCCACCTCGAAGAAAGCCCGAGCGGACCTACTGGCGTTCACCGCGGTCCCAAGCAGATCTGCGCCAGGATCTGGGCGAACCACACGACGGGGTAAGGCTCCCCTGGCCATTTGTGAGGATCGGCTGTCGTACTAGATTGAGCGCACGATATGGCGACATGAGTGGGGTTGGCCTCGATGAAAGCTCGGAGCAAACCGTCGCCTGGTATCGAAAACGGAGAGGCGATGCCGTCAGCAACGGGTTGCTCTGAGGCTTCGACGGGGATCAATGGGGGGCGACGACATGAACGAAGATTCAATGAAATCCGTCGTGACTTCGAGGGAGACGTACAGCAAGCCTGAAACGCCGAAAACGGTAGAATGCTTGAGACCACAGCGGCGGGGATCGTCATGAGGGTCTTGCACGTACAGGAAACACTCTCGCCAAGACACGGCGGATCCGCCACAGTCGTACCTCAGCTTGCCCAAGCACAAGCTCAAGCAGGCCTCGAGGTTGTGGTCGCGACGACCAACGCAGACGATCCGAGCGGTATCTACCATGATGCTGGCTGGGACACGCTAGCGAACGGCGCTGTTCGCGTTTTTTATGCATCTGCCCGGCTTTCACCCTTACGGGTTTCCCCAGGCCTCGCCCGCTACCTGCGCCAAGCGATTCCCGACTTCGACATCGTGCATGTCCACGGACTTTATCGATTTCCGGCAACAATTGCTGCATACCTGAGCCGGCGATACGGTGTTCCTTACATCATTCGACCGCACGGCTCACTCGATCCATACCTGTACGACAAGAGTACGACGGGCCAACTCCGATTGAAGCGACTCTATGAGCGCTGGTTCGATCTCCCGAACCTTAATGCCGCGTCGGCGATCCATTACACCGCCGAGGAGGAACGGGAGCGAGCCTCATTCCTAAACCTTCGCTCCCCGTCATTCATCATCCCGAATGGGCTGAACTGGGAATCCTATGAAACGCTGCCGGAACGCGGATTGTTGCGCGCTCGTTGGGGCGTGGGCGACGCACCGCTCGTCCTGTTCCTGGGGCGGCTTCACAGCAAAAAGGGCCTCGATCTGCTCGTGCCCGCTTTCGACGCGATCCGCCAAGTCAAGTCGAATACCAAACTGGTGATTGCAGGCCCGGAAAACGATGACTACGGGCAGAAAGTCCGAGGCTGGATCTCGGAGCGCGGCCTTGACTCCGCGGCGCACTTCGTCGGACCTCTACATGGCACCGACGTGGTGCAAGCCTATGTCGACGCCGACGTGTTCGCGTTGCCGTCCTACACGGAGAACTTCGGCATGACAGTTATCGAGGCGATGGCTTGTGCTCTACCGGTAGTCATCTCTGATCAGGTCAACATTCACAGTGAGATCTCGGGAGCGCGAGCTGGTCTCGTCACTCGCTGTGACGTCGATGAAGTGGCTTCAGCGCTGCTGACTGTGCTTTGCGCCGATGCCGATCGCCGCCAAGCTATGGGCACTGCGGGCCGTCAACTGGTGAAGGAGCGTTACTCTTGGCCGGCCATCGTTAGCGCGCTCGCGAAGGAGTACGAGGCCCTGGTCGAAAACGCGCCCCGCCCGGCGAAACCCGGTCGGACTGGAGAACCTTCGGCGCCCGAGGAGCTCTGAGTGAGGGGATTAGCCGTCAAGGCCATAAAACTAGCTCGCATCCTCCAAGTGCGAGAGTGGCGTCTAGCGCTTTTTCGGCACCGCGTCGCTGCGGCGGCGGAGCATGCGAGCGTGCTGCGCGGGATTCCGAGTCTGCGAACAATCGTTGACGTCGGTGCGAATCGGGGGCAGTTTGCACTCGCAGCACGCCACTACTTTCCCGAGTCGCGGATCGTAGCCTTCGAGCCGCTCGCGCGGCCGGCAGCAACGTGGCGGTCCGTCTTCGCCGGTGATGTGCGCGCATCGCTCGTCGATTCAGCTCTCGGACCGATGGCGGGGGACGCCGTGATCCATGTTGCGGGTCGGGACGACTCTTCGTCGTTGTTGCCAATCACCGCGGCGCAAGACGAACTTTTCCCGGGAACAGCGCAAGTCGGCACGGAAACCGTGAAGGTGGCACGCCTCGTCGACCATCTGCCGCTCGCCGAAATCGAGGCGCCGGCGCTGCTCAAGATCGATGTCCAGGGATTCGAGTTGCAGGCGCTGGCTGGGTGTGAAAATGCGCTTGATCGATTCGATTGGGCGTACGTGGAATGTTCGTTCATCGAACTCTATGCAGGGCAGGCCTTCGCGGACGAAGTCATCGCGTGGTTGCGCGACCGCGGATTCCGCCTGTGTGGCATCCACCACATGACCTATGACGCCGGCCGGGCCGTGCAGGGCGATTTTCTCTTCGCCCGGAGTAACGAACTACCGCCGGTGCGTTTAGTCGAAGGCGACCGCTCAGGCTAAGCTCGCCGAAATAGCCGGAGTTGGGAGGCCGAAGTTTTTGATGTCCGAAACCGATCCCGCAGCCTTCCAGCGGGCATGGGACCAGGGCCAGCAGATGTCACGCCTGTTCGGTGAGAGATAAGGAAGTTGAGGCATGGGGCATCCGCGGGAGAGTGGTCGAATCGACTGGGGGCTCTTCCTGCTTGTCACCCTTGGCGCGCAGGGGTTTTACGGGTTCATGCCTTTTGAATATTCGCAACGGGATCAGATCAATTACGCTCTAGCTGGTGCATTATTGGCAATTCTGGTAATTCTGAAAGTAGAGCGTGCCCTTAATGCGGTATGGTCAAGCCCACTGATTTTGTTCATCGTGGCCTGGTCCGTCGCTGCTGCGTTGACCTCCCCGCGCCCGGGATCCTCGCTTTTTGTGGCAATGGTGCTGATCATGATGATCGCTTACACCAGCCAACGCCAAAGTACAAATGAACAGACGCTTCAGACATTTGCGCTAGCCGCCACTGTCTCAATGATTCCGTCAATCGTGGGGCGCGTTACCCCCTTGTTGGGGGTTCCTGTATTTGAGCATTCAGGCAGTGCCGGGGGATACGCAGGCTACTTCCCGGCCAACAGTTGGTCCGGGATGTGCGCGGCGGCCACACTCCTGAGCATCGCAACGCTTGTTGTCAACAGTAGCTTCGTATGGTGGTATCTGCCTGCCGTCGCGGTAGGACTGTTTCTGCTCGTGTTGACGAAGTCCGCAACTTCGATCGTCAGTTGTATAGTCGCCTTGGGCGTGCTCGCTGGAGTTACTGCATGGCGGCGCACCAGTGCCCGGTTCAAGCCTCTCATTATTCTTGGTTCCGGAACGGCAGTCCTTCTCGCGGCGCTGACCTTGGGGAACAGAATCGACGTGTTTACTACCCTAGCGGGGGCCACCGGCCGTGATGAGAAATTCAGTAATAGAACGGATATCTGGGCATTCGCGGGACAGCAAATCGCTGAGGCACCTCTGTGGGGTCACGGCTCGGGATTCTGGAAAGGGGCGCTTCAGCAGACCACCGGGGTTGCTCGTTTTGGTTCGGCCCAAAGTGGATTCCTAGAATACGCACTGGCTTTTGGAATACCTGCTGCCCTGACACTAGGCGTATTAGTCATCCGTTCTGGGTACCGGCTCGCCATTGCCTCGAGTCCGATGCTGCCGTTGTGGACGTTTGGCGTCTTGCAAAACGTTTCAAATTCACAAGTTGCTATTCCCGGTATCGCATCACTATCACTATGGCTGGCCATCGCGGCGGCCAGCCGAAATCATGTTGGTAATGCGCTGCAGACAGCTACAGCTCCGGACGACCAGAGTATCCCGAAGGCAATTGGGTCTGCTGCACGAACAGGTGACATCTGAGTTGGCTTGCCCTGCGGGGTGGGCTGGAAGGATGTCGCTGTGCCCAGGCCGTACCCCAGAGAGTTCCGTGACGATGTTGTCCGGGTCGCCCGTAACCGCGAGGACGGGGTGACGATCGAGCAGATCGCCACCGACTTCGGTATTCACCCGATGACCCTGACGAAGTGGATGCGCCAGGCTGATGTCGATGACGGCGCCAAACCCGGCACCAGTAGGACCGAGTCGGCTGAGCTGCGGGAGCTGCGCCGGCGAAACCGGTTGTTGGAGCAGGAGAACGAGGTGTTGCGCCGGGCCGCGGCGTATCTGTCCCAGGCCAACCTGCCGGGAAAAGGTTCTACCCGCTCGTGACTGAGCTCGCCGCCGACGGGATTCCCGTGGTGGTGACGTGCCGGGTACTCAAACTCGCTCGCCAGCCCTACTACCGCTGGTTAGCCGATCCGGTGACCGACGCCGAATACGTGGAGGCGCATCGGGCCAACGCGTTGTTCGACGCCCACAAGGATGATCCGGAGTTCGGCTACCGCTACCTGGTCGAGGAAGCCCGCGATGCCGGGCAGCCGATGGCCGAGCGGACCGCCTGGCGGATCTGTTCGCAGAACCGGTGGTGGAGTGCATTCGGCAAGCGCAAGCGCGGCAAGAACGGCAAGCCTGGGCCTCCGGTCCACGATGATCTGGTCGGCAGGGACTTCACCTCACCAGCCCCAAATCGGTTGTGGCTGAGCGATATTACCGAGCATCGCACCGGTGAAGGCAAGCTCTACCTCTGTGCGATCAAGGACGTGTGCTCCAACCGGATCGTCGGCTACTCGATGGACTCGCGGATGAAGTCGCGGCTGGCCACCCAGGCCCTGGCCAACGCGGTCGCCCGCCGCGGCGATGTCGCCGGCTGTGTGGTTCACAGCGACAGGGGCAGTCAAGGCGGATTCAACTGGTCGTCGCAACACCTCGTGATCACGGAGGTGTTGGATGGTGCGGCGACAACAAGCGTTGCGATG
>WBZO01001802.1_pt1 | contig 31302 bp, 28 predicted proteins | sample 5204261 | NCBI WGS metagenome assembly WBZO01 (sample SAMN12412400, study PRJNA552823) | activated sludge metagenome | isolation source: activated sludge from anammox sidestream of wastewater treatment plant... | place: USA: North Carolina | collected 2017-09
TTGACTTCTCTAAATTTTAGCATTTTGAACACCTTAGTGCAACAAATGTAGCACTAAGAAAATCATAATATACTGTATTGTAATGATTTGTAAAATTTAAAAAAATAAGGTGGACAAGTCAGGAGTTCGATTCTCGTCCCGGGTACTTTAAAAAAGCCACAATTTTGTGGCTTTTTTAATTTACACTCTTTTATAATGTTGCCTTATTTATTCATACTTTTTTTATTAGCTCAGGCCTAGGTGGCATAGTCATACCAGTAGTTCTTATATCGAATTATTTTAGGCATAAGGTACAATATCAAATAATGGAGTCCAACTGCTAATATTTTTCCTTATTTAGTGAAAAATTCCAAGCAAAGCACTTTGCAGTGAATCACTACCAACCTGATTCATTTATTTAAGCTTGTTAAAGATGACGGATAATGGGGAATTACACCTTGAAAGTTGCCATACAACCAAATATATTGCGCTTTTAGCTTATAGGGGCGTGTACTGCAAAATCGTATTCACAATCTTTTTCATTGTTTCTTGGGTTAAATTATTATTTTAAATTGTTCGGTAAGCAGAGCGTAACGCGAATTAAATTCATGTCAATAAAGTTCCCATATTAGAGGTTGGAAATATGTTTTGAGCCGTGTCTAAATTGAAGGGGGCTACAACAAAAAAGCACCATTTATTAATGGTGCTTTTTATAAATATATGTATGGTCTTTTATTTTAACACAAAACGTACAGGTAAAGTAAACTGAACAGAGGCAGGTCTTCCGTTTTGCTTACCGATACTCCAGTTTGGCATACTTTTAATTACACGCATTGCTTCTTTGTCTAAACCCGGTCCACCTTTTACTCCGCGTTTTACTTGTACATCAGAAACCTTTCCTTCTTTATTAATTACAAAATACACATAAACGGTACCTGAAATTCCTGCATCTTTTTCCATAGCCGGATAGTTTATATTCTTAGAAAGGTAACTTAACAATGCTTGTTCTCCGCCCGGAAAACTTGGCATTTCTTCAACTGAAATAAACGGAGTTTCCGGATTTTCTTCTTGTATTACCCCTGTGCCTGTTTCTGATGGAATAATAATTTCATCTTTTTCACCCGAGCCTTCCTGAGTAACGGTGGAGATTTGAGTTTCAGTTTCCTGGGTAATAATAGGTTGTTCTTCTTTTACTTCTTCATCAACAACAATTGGAGGAGTAAATTTCACAGTTTCCATAACCGGAGGCGGTGGAGGAGGCGGTGGTGGTGGTGGTTCTGTTTCATTGACAGGCGGAGGAGCTTCCAATTCAATTTGCGTCATATCTACAGCCACAACTTTTTCATCTTCGCTAGTCGTTGAAGTTAAAAAGGAATATATCTTGGGACCTGAAATAGCTATTACAAATAATAAACAGCTAATAATTATTGCAAATGATATATAGTTGTTATATCGTTTACGGATATCATAAGCACCATAATCCTTATGACGTTTTTCAAACACTAAGTCATTACGGCCATCATAAACCACATCATCCCAATTTTTGAATATTGAATTCTCTGCCATAGGTTTAAGTATTATTATTTTGTGTTAGCTGCTGTTACTAATTCAAACTCATTCGGCATCATATCAACCACAGCATATTTACCAACTTGACAAATATTTAGTTCGTCAATTAAATCAATTACGTTTTTATAGATTGCCTGGTCATCTGCTTTAATTAAAACTGTTAAAGCTTCTTTTCCTCCTTTGACGGACACTACCATTCTTTTGTAGGTAGAATCGGCCATTTTACTCCCTTTGTCTTTAAATTGGCGTGTAAGTTCGTTTACTTCTTCTATGGTATTTTTGTTTCGTTCCAAGAGCAATTTTCTTATTCCGTCTTTAGAGAAGTTTGTTTTTTCTAATTGAGTTGCAGGTTTACCATCTTTATTATCAGCGGCATAAAACTCGCCATAATAATAATATACAGAGTTATCCTTGCTTAAAATAAAGGTTAAAGCATTGTTTATTTTTTGACGTTCTTCGTCATTTTTTGGTTCGGCCGGAAAGTTAATTTCCATAGTTTTGGCTTTATTAAACGTTGAGGTCATCACAAAGAACGTCAACAACAAGAAAGCCAAGTCCACCATAGGAGTCATATCTATCCTGGTAGAAAGTTTTTTAGCACGTTTTTTTCCGTGTTTACCTTGGCCTCCGCCACTATCACCGGTATTTACTTCTGCCATTTGCTAATTCTTTTGTTCGTTAGTTAGTTTAATTGAACTATTACTCTTCTGTAGATTGCTCCAGGTTAGTAATCAAATTGAAACGATAAATATCTTTTTTGGTAAAAACTTTTATTATTTCTTGTACAGCGACATAGTTAGCTTTTCCATCAGCTTTTATTGCAAATCTAAGCGGCTCGTACTCAAAAGATTTTCCAGCGCTTACCGCTTTGTCTTTTTCTATCTTTGCTTGTTTTGCTGCTTCAATACGGCCAAATTGTATCCAGTCACCTAATTGGTTATTAGTAGAATCTAAAGGTATTCCGGGAGATTTTACTTTTTGCCTTTGGGTGTCGTCCATATTAATATATTCTTTTAGTTTTTCCATTGGTACCCCAAAGCTGGTCATGGCTCCAAAACGTTTTTTTTCTTCATCGGTAAATTGAATTTTATATTGCTCGCCCATACGCATTAAAGTATGAATTCGCACCTCAGAATTACTTATGTTGTAAAACGCCCTGCCTGTTTTATCAACAGTAATCATCATAATATTATCTGGCAATATTTTTTCTGATGTAGATGATGGGGCGTCAACAACAACCGGTTCAGAAACTCTAACAGTTGCCGTAAGCATGAAAAAGGTAACCAAAAGGAAAGCCAAATCCACCATTGGAGTCATATCCAACGATGGGCTTGATTTTGGCATTTTTATTTTTGGCATATTTTTTTATTTTAAATTATTTAAGTAAAGAATCAATTGATACTTACTTAATGTTATTTACCAACATTTACAGATTGTACAATAGTAAATCCGGCTTCGTCCATGCTATAAGTTATAGCATCAATTTTTGTTGTAAAATAGTTGTACATAATAATTCCCACAACCGAGCCTGTAATTCCTAAAGCTGTATTAATAAGAGCCTCAGAAATACCTGTAGCTAATGCTGTAGTATCAGGTGCTCCGGCATTTGATAAAGCCGCAAACGAACGAATCATACCTAATACGGTACCAATTAGCCCCCATAAAGTTGCGATAGTGGCACATGTTGAAATAATTACTAAGTTCTTTGAAAGCATTGGTAGTTCTAATGCAGTGGCTTCTTCAATTTCTTTTTGAATAGCTGCCACACGGCTTTCTTTATCCATATTTTCGTTCTTTAAGGCTTGTATTTTAATAATCCCTGAACGAACTACATTAGCTAATGATCCTTGTTGTTTGTCGCACTCTGCAACTGCAGCATCTAGGTCATCTGATGCCACTAAGCTTTTAATTTTTCTTACAAAAGCTTCAATGTTTCCTTTTCCTTTAGCACGACCAATGGTTAAAGCCCTCTCTATTGAAAAAATAACTACAATAATAAAGATTCCCATTAATATTGGTACAATAAATCCTCCTTGGTACATCATACCTAGATAGTTTCCCGGTAGTGGATGCCCTTCGGCATCAAAATTTGAGGCATCTCCAAGAATTACAAGGTAAATAAATACGCCTATTAGCAGGGCGATTAAAATGGCTAACGATGCAAAAATTGATTTAAGGCCACCTGAGGTTGGTTTTTGATTGCTCATGTTGTTCTAATTTGTTATTTATACTTGTTTATTATTGTTGTTTAATTAATTTTAAGAGGGGCAATTTTACTAAATCTTTTCTCAATTATCAAAACGATTTTTACTTTTAATTATTGTTTAACGTTTAATTTTAATAAATTTTCAAGATGATTTAACTTTTTTTGTAAACATAATGGAGCTTTATTAATGGTAAAAAAAAGTGCACCCGAAGGGAATCGAACCCCCAACCACCAGAATCGGAATCTGGCATTCTATCCAGTTGAACTACGGGTGCCTTTATTTTAATTTTCAAATACTTTGAGTTGCAAATTTATACCGTTATATATAGCATAATTACTTTGTTTGAACCAATCGCCTAAGTTTATATAACGCGAATTATTCCCTAAATCGCAATCAATCAACAAATGTCTGTGTCCAAATATAAAATAGTCATAATGCTTTTGTTGCAATAATTCTTTACAATAAATCATGAGCCATTCTTTGTCTTCGCCTTTAAAAATTTCATCAACAGGACCATTGGCTTGTCGGCTCTTTCCCGACCAAAAGTTTGCTAAGCCAATACCAAAATTTGGGTGCAATCGAGCAAACAACCATTGCGAAACAGGCGATGCAAATACTTTTTTGATAAATTTGTACCCTTGGTCACCGGGGCCTAAACCATCACCATGGCCAATATAAAAAAGTTGTTGGTTTATTTTAACCTCTATGGGCTCTCGGTATAATGTTACTCCGGTTTCTTCTTCTAAGTAACCAAATGTCCACATATCATGATTACCGGTAAAATAATATACCTTTACTCCATTGTCAATCATTGAGGCCAACTTCCCTAATAGTCGTGTATATCCACGGGGAACAACAGTTTTGTATTCAAACCAAAAATCAAAAATATCGCCTACCAAGAAAACATGACGGGTTGTTTTTTCAATACTTTCGAGCCATTGAACCAATTTCTTCTCTCGTTGTAAGCTATTTTCCTTGTTCGGGATTCCTAAATGAAAGTCGCTGGCAAAATATACATTCATTCCCGGCTCAAGGGTTATATCATTTATTTTTAAAGCCATCGCACTTATCTGTTTTTACTAAACTGAAGCATATTGTATGCCAATTCGGGATAATTATACTCGGCATTAAATTTATTTTTCCAAGTTTGATAGGCGTTGTTACGCATAATTAAATATTCTTCATCACTTAATAAATAAAGTTTGGTCAAGGTGTCAACAATTTCCTTGGTTGATGGATTGGCCGGTAATAAGTATCCGTTCTTCCCATCATCAATTATTTCTGAAACACCGCCAACATTAGTACCTATTACAGGGATTGAGAACGACATGGCTTCCATCATACTTACAGGTACTCCCTCAAAACTGCTAGTGTTTATCAATACATCAAAGTGCTCTTTTTTTAGATATTCATAAACATTTTTTTTGGGAATATCTCCTGTAATAACGTATCGTATATTTGATTTATTGAATAAATGATTAAATGCGTATTGTTTTAGGTCTAAGTGATCATTTCCTTCCCCAATATGATGCCATTCTATCTCAATATTTTCAATCATTTCAAGTGCTGCAACAACCATATCTATTCTTTTTACTTTACCTAAAAAGGCTAAGCTCAGTATTTTTAATTTTTTACCCTTATTATTGAGTAAAGGCTCTGCTATTTTTTCTACCCCCAAATAATTTACCAATAGCTTATCTTCGTTAATATAAGGAATTTTCTTAAGAATATATTTTTTTGTTTGCTCAGACACCACAAACGTGGCATCCAAAGTTTTATGTATGAAGCTTCGAAGAGGTAGGTAATTATGATCGGCACGTTCAAAATACAAGTCCCAATTATGAACACGAGTAAAAGCCCCGGCTACTTTATATTTTTTGCGAAATATACCTATACCTGCACTATACTCATTACACCAATACGTATAAAGCGTTGTTCGGTGAAAAGGGATATGATTAGACTTTAAAAACTTTTTTATTTGTTGTGCAAAGTATAACGACCTGATGAGGGAACTCATTAATATTTTTAGAATTTGCCGATTTAATTTTAAGTTATAATTAAGTTTTATAATACTTATTTCTTTCCAAAAACGGTAAGTAAAAATTACTTTTAATCCCAAAAGTTTTTGTATAAAGGTTGGCTTATCATTGAACTGTGCTACAATAACATTAGGAGATAATTTAAAATTAATAGTATGACTTATATTTTCGGGTTGTTTGGGAACCAACAAATAAACTTTATGAAAATAGGTTGAAAGATACGATAGCTCTGTTTCCAGAAACGGCTCACGCATTCCATAAGGAAACGAAGTGCTTATTAATATGAGAAATTTTTTCTTCAAGGAAAAGTTTGCCGCAAAACACAAAAGTAAACTAATTGTTAAAATATTTTACTTATTTTATATTTAAATTTTTTTCAGCAATAAAAGTTCAGTAAAGGCTATATATCTTATCCATAAAGTGCCAAATTGAAAAAACGTATTGAATTGTTTTTTTAGTAGTTTTCAAAACTCAGGGGCTAAAGTAGGTCAAACTTGGTAGTAATGTTTTGGAGAGGCAAATCTATATCTGCATTATTTGAAAGAAATATTAATATAAGCCGAGGACAAAATAATGGTTATTTAAAAAACTTGGTTTACTTTTGCATTTTACAAATTTGGGAAAATATGATACAAAGAGTTCAGTCCATATATTTATTGCTAATAGCCATTTGTCAAAGTTTATTGTTTTTTACAGCTTTAGCTACTTTTACAAGCTATGAGAATAGTTTTAACTTAAGTTTGTTTGGTTTTTACAAATTAAGTTCATCAGGGAATGAAATGCTAATAAACAACTATGCTTTAATGGTAGTTAATGTGTTAATGATATTATTTTCCATTTATATCATTTTTGGATTTAAAAACCGTAAAAAGCAAATTAAACTCACAGCATTTAACTTTTTGCTGATTTGCGCTTTTATTGTTTTAATGTTTTACAGTTATGATAACGCTAAAAACTTATTAGATTCTACCTTTAATGATAAACCATCAGATACCTCAACTACATTTGGTATAGGTATGATTCTGCCTTTGCTTTCGATGGTATTTAATTTTCTGGCTATGAGAGGAATTAAAAAAGACGAAGAGATGGTGAATAGTGCCGACAGAATAAGATAATCATACATATCTTTGTTTTTAGCGGAACTAAAAACCTATACCAATGCCTACAATAGCTGAAGGAAGAAGATAAGCCCCGGGCAAGTTTTCAAATAATAAACCATCTTTAACTCTTCTGATAGCATCAGGAGGCAGTTTAGGGTATATGCTGCAATATTTGTAGCGTAGTCCGAGCCCTCCGTAAATATCTATAACATACTTCCAAGGATTATTTACAAACAACAAATGCCCACCTTTAACATGAAAAACAAGGGTATTGTAATTTTCCTTTATATCAAACAATTGTTGGTAAGTACCTCCGAAACGTTCATAGAATTGACTTTTTTTAATATAATACTGATTGTACATAAGCTGTAAACCCCAATATAACTTGTCATCTACCAATTTCTTATATTCAGAGTTAACCTTAAACCCTTTTATTATTTTCTTTTGGTAAATAGTATAATCATTATTTTGCAGATTAAAAATATAGCCACCTTGAATTTCTACATAACTACGGGTATTAATACGAAGAAGCAAGCCTGCGGTAGCATTAGGCAAGATAGGGTTTAATAAGCCTAACGGTTTGGACATGAAAAACACTTTTTTTACGGTCTCTTGTGTTTTGACAGGTTTTATATAATAATCACCCGATGTTTTATTATATTTTAGATTATTGGTGTCTTGTCCAAATACTTGCAAGCAGAAACTCCACAAAACGGTAAGAAAGATTAGACGTAACATATATTAATGCAGCGTAATAGAGCTTAAATAATAGGTGCTTTGCACATTGCTATAATTAAATATTTTAAAATCTGTTTTCGTAGAAATTATCATATAAGGATATGTAAGTATAATATCACGGGCTTCTTTAACTGCAATGATACCTTTTTCGTATGGTTTATCGGGCTGGCTTATGTCAAATATAACTACCCCGTTACGACCTTCATCGCAAACAAAAAGCCAATTGTTTTCAACTGCTAAACCATAGGGTTTTTCCATAGCCAAAGAGTTAATCTCTTTGGGATTTATTGGGTCTTTAACGTCATAAACTAAAAGCAAACTTCTTGACCAAGCGTTGCCGCAGTCCACTGCATTACTTCTTTGGGTAGAGTATGCTATATCGTTTTGTATCACTACCGGATCGCAACTTATATGGTGCTCCACCTTTTGTAATAATATAGGGTTAAATGCACTTTTTATATCTACAATATAAATGCCGTTTATTGCACCAACATATATGTAATTTCCATAAATACTAATAGTTTCAATTCCAAAATCAAGCTTCAGTGTGTTTTTTAACTCCGGCCGGTTGTTGTCAGAAATGTCAAATACTTTTAAAGCATCAAAGTCTAGTGCATACATACATTGGTCTTTTATAGCAAAACGACTTAATGAACCGTTTTTGGCTGTGTTTGAGTCAAGCATATTTCCGCTTTCTTTACCGCAGGCAAGCAAAAGCAATAAACACCAAAGAGATAATAGTTTTTTCATTGAGCAATTATTTTTTACAGCGAGGGTTAACTATTCTTGTTTTTTCCCAGCCTATCAACCATTGTTGGTTATAATCGGCACATTCAAAATAGCCTCTATACCCCATAGGTTCATACTCGCTAGGTTGGAATATATCTTTAATACGTTGAACAACAGTTATATGGTTAATATCTGAAACATTAAGCACCAATAAATACGGCCCATTATCGGCATACAAAATATCGTTTTGCATACTCATGTCTTTATTGGCAGGGATATTTAGAAAATATATTTTTTCCGGATTTAAAGTGTCTGATAAATCAATAATATGAATGCCTTTATTTAACTCCGACAAAAACAGATATTGTTTGTATAGCATCGATTTTCCGGAGTTTTCAATAGGTTGTGGGGGCATTTGCTCAAAATTTTCTAACATTTCCATACTTATATATTTTGGCTTCATACCGTCAATAACGTAATAATCTTCTTGCTCTCCGCATCTACAAAATAAAACCATCAAGCTCAGAAATAAAACTATACAATTACCGTGTTTAATCATTTCATAAAAATGATGTTGATGTATTAAGGAATAATATAATATAAAGTACTCTGCACAGCCAATTATTACAATATTATTATTGATTATTTCTATAAATAATTACGATATTGGTTTTACAGATGTTAGTTTATTAATTCTATTGCCTATAAAAATAAAAAACCCTTGTAACAAAAGAGTACAAGGATTTAAAAATATAAATTAAGTAAGGAAAAAATTATAAATCTTCAAAAGCTAAATCTTTTGATTCGCTTCCATTTAATCCTTGATTTCTGCTTTCCATATATTGTCTTCTTTTCTCGGCATACTCTTCAGGGTCAAAAGGTTGTTCTTTTTTTATAAACTCAATAGCCTCATTCAATGAAGTTGTAAATTTTTCGAAGTCTTCTTTATACAAAAAAACTTTACTTTTCTCAAAACTTACTCTGCCATCATCAGCAATTTTCTTTCTGCTTTCAGTGAGCGATAAATAATAATCTCCTTTATTAGTAGCTCTCACATCAATAAAGTAAACTCTCTTTCCTGCCTTTACCTGCTGACCAAAAATCAGATTCTTGTCCTTCTTTTCTGCGTCTCTGTTTTCAATTTCTTCCATTGTTTTTTCTTTTATTTTTATAAAAATTTTGATAAATTGCGTAACAAACCTACATTATTATTGGAATATATACAAAAACAGATGTGAAAAAATCACAAAATTCTTCAGATTTTTTTATCTTTGAGATTAATGCTGTTTCTGAAAAATTTTTGTTCCCTCTGTACAATTTCTGCAAATATCAATCTGTGAGCGGCCTTTGAGAATTGCTTTTCTGAAATTATTATAAAGTTTTCCTCTCCAAATGGTTTTAAAATCATTTTTACCGGTTTCTCCTAAGCTATGTGATGCGTTTTTATCAAAACAGCAAGGAATAACCTTTCCGTCCCATGTAATAACACAAGAATGCCACATTTTCCAGCAGTGGTTTAGCATATTATTTTTAACAGAGTAAGTGCCATCACTGTTTTTCCGGTATCTTGAAAATTTATCATTGTCGGGTATTAGGCGGTTACCGTGCTTATAATCGTAAATCTGGGCGGTTTTAAAACGTACTTCATTAACGCCAAGTTCCTCTGCCAGTTTTATTACCTCTTCTATTTGGTGTTCGTTAGGTTTTACTACCAAGAACTGAAAAATGAGGTGTGGTGTTTTTGATTTTAATTCATTTTTCCATCTTACCATTCTTTTGGTTCCATCAATAACTTTACTCAATTGCCCACCTATTCTGTATGATTGGTAGGTTTCTTGAGTTGTACCATCAATGGAAATAATTAAACGATGCAATCCTGATTTGATTGTTTTTTTACAATTTTCATCATTCAAATAATGGGCATTTGTACTAGTGGCGGTATAAATTTTTTTTTGTGAAGCATAAGCCACCATGTCTAAAAATTTAGGATTTAAATATGGTTCGCCCTGAAAATAAAATATTAAATACAGTAGGGTTTTATGTAGCTCATCTATGGTTTTCTTAAAAGTGTTTTCTTGCAGCATGCCGGTAGGGCGAGTAAATGATCTTAATCCGCTGGGACACTCGGGGCAGCGTAAATTACATGAGGTAGTAGGCTCTACAGAAATGCTTGCCGGCAAACCCCAGTGTATGACTCTTTTGGAATACTTAGATAAATGGTATGATACATATAATTTAAGCCCATTAAACACACGTGCAAAGCTTAATTTTTTAGCTATTTGAAAATAATCATTCCTGAAAGACATTTCTATACAATTCTAACACCAATCACTAAAATATCATCAACCTGCTCATGTTCGCCCTGCCATTCGGAAAGCTTCTGTTCCAGATAAATTTTTTGTTCTTCCATAGGAAGAAAAGCAGATTCGAGAATTTGTTTTTTTAGCTGTGTATATTTAAATTTCTTTCCAGCCGGGCCGCCAAATTGGTCGGCATAACCATCAGAGAACATATAGAAGCAATCGTTTTTATATAGTTGAACATTTGTTTGAGTAAATTCAGGTAATTTTTCTGTTAAATGAATTCCAACCGGAAACTTGTTTCCTTTTATCTCAAACAATATTTTATCTGAATCTTTTGTTTCGAAAACCGAGGCATTATTAATGGGAGGCTTAGATTTGTGTCTAACAATATATATTGGATTATTGGCACCGGCAAAACTTAACATATTGTCGTTTAGGTTTAAATTTACCAAAGCCATATCCATTCCGTCTCTTGCTTCTCCGGCTTCTCCTTTTTGTTTTAATGCTTTTATAATTCCTTCTCTTAGTTTATTCAGTATTTCGTTGGGTTTATTTACTTTTGAATCCACCACAATATCGTTCAAATAATCGTTGCCCATTAAACTCATGAAAGCCCCGGGAACACCGTGTCCGGTACAATCTACAGCCGCTATAATAGCTTGATTTTCTTTTAAATTTGCCCAATAAAAATCGCCACTAACAATATCTTTAGGTTTAAAAAATATAAAGCTATCAACAAACATATTTTTAACATACTCAGTACTAGGCATAATAGCATCTTGTATCCGCTTGGCATAGTATATACTATCTGTTATTTCCTTATTTTTTAACGAAATCTGATAGTTTTGTTTGTGTAGTTCATCGGTTTGATTTCGAATAATTCTATTTAAACTTTGTGTTGAAATACGTACCACAGAATATACAAAACCAATTGCCAGAATTCCATATATAATGTATGCAGTTATGGTTCTGTACCATGGAGGCATAATAACAAACTCATAAGAAGCCACAACACTTTCGTTTCCAAAAATATTTTTAGCTTTTACTTTAAAAACATATTTACCTTCGGATAAGTTCATATATGATTTAAAAACTTCAACATTCCAGTCTGACCAATCTGAATCTTCGCCTTCTAGAAAGGTAGAGAACTTTGAGTTTTGATCAACGATAAAAGAGGTTGCCCCAAAATAAAAAGTGAAATTATTATTTTTATATGGATATGAAACTATTAACTCTTTGGGTTGAACTTGACTGAATTGATATTTTGATAAACCTATATTGTTCTCTAAAACTTTATAATAATTACCATGAAACACGGTGTCGTTATTAGATATTATAGTACTTATAAAGGAGTTGTACGATTGTTTGTAATCATACTTTTTTGTTTTGTTGAAACAGCAAATAAAATCTGTTCCCCCGAGCCAAACATTAGCTGAGTCGGGAAAAATACAGCTAATCTTATCAGAACTAATAATTTTAAATGGGGTATTATCCCATATTTTTTTATTGCTTTCAATATCTAAATATCCAATATCAGTTCTACCGTCAGGTTTTAAAGATAGAAACCAGATATTATTATCAACATCATGATTCAAACCTACAATCTGAATATTTTTTTCTTTATAGGGGCTTAAATCCGAATATTCAACAAACCTGAGATTAGCTAATTCTGCTATGGAATAATCCTTTAGGCTCTTTTTTTTATTCAACTTATATAAATTATATTGTGTAGCAACAACTATTTCGTTGTTTAGTTGATACACATAATTGGCGTTGTCTGTGGGAAGACCGCTTTCAGTAGTGAAGTGAACCTGATTAAAATAGTTTATTTTGTTGTTAACATCAAGGGTTGAAGTTGACACATAAATTATTCCTTCGTACTTGGTTGATACCCATAAATTACCTAGCTCGTCTTCAAGTATAGCATTTATGAGAGAATTAACGTGAAAGTTGCAATCAATAATTCTTACTTTGTCATTTTCATAAGTAAATACACCTATCCCATTTTCGAGCCCCACATAAAACAAATTCTTATTCTTTTTTGATTGACTTATTGTTGTAACAATTCCAAAATCGGAAGTAAGCAGTTTATTTCCGTTCTTATTTATAATATAAATTCCCTTGTTGGCCGCTACCATCAATTCTTCTTTATCATTAATCTTAATTACATGTGCTATTTGTTGGCTGGGAAAACTATATTCCTCAAATTGGTTATTTTTATTGTTTAATACATACATCCCTGATGTGGAGCCAACATAAATAGTTTCTCCTAACTTATTAATGGATACAATGTTTCCATTTACATTTCCCATATTGGAAAAGTTAGTAATAGGTAGTGAGTACATTATTAAACTAATCCCTTTAGGAGTGGCTAACCAGATATTACCTTGTCTATCTTTATAAACTTTATAAATAACATCGCTGTTTAACCCATTAGATGAGTTAATATGAGCAGATTGATTTCCATGTTCATCTATTATAATTAACCCACCGGCTAAGGTCCCCAAGGCTATTTGATTATTGGGCAAATTAACACCCGAATAAATAATATTACTGTTAAATAACTCAGCTGTACTTTTATTTCCTTGTGTAACATTAATATAAAATTGGGAGTTTTCCTTTTTGAAATCAAAACTAAATAAACCGTCTGCTCTTGCAGCTACAATATACTCGTTAGGTTTACTATGAGCTTTGCCTATAAAATATATTTTCTTATCAGAAAACACTTCTGAACCGTTTAAATAAGTTAATGATTCATTATCCAGGAACAATATACCCGAGCCCTTTTCAGATATAAAAATTTTATCGTCAATACAATACATTGATCGGAAATTGCCTGAAGATTTCCATGTTTTTATTTTGCCGTTTTTAAAACGATATAAAGCATCAGAGGCTAGAAAAAATGTTCCATCCGTGGTAGAATAACAATCCCACACTGCCCCTATATTATTATTGTTTTCAATTAGAGATTGATATACGGAACGTCCATCTTTATTAAGTTTTATAAATCCGAAGTCCCCTTCACATCCTACAAATATTACCTTGTTTATCGAGTCATAACTTAATGATAATGAGACTTTATTAGTTTCGTAAGTAGTCCATGAATTACCATCGTATCTAATCACTGAATTGCCACTGGCAAAATACATAGCTCCCCATTCATCTTGCACAATACTATACACGGGATTAGCCCCAATATAATCACAGTTCTTATTCGTAAAATTCTGTACTAATGGATAGCCAAAATTATTGCGATTTTGGGTTTTAGCCACAAAAGGCACAATTATACCCAAGGTAAAAAGAAATAATATGTGTAATATTCTATTAATATTTTATGTAATTTTATGCAAAACTAATATAAGTATTAGTTTATTAAAGAAAAAAATGTAACTTTATTTTTTATAAAATAAGATTGAAGTGCAAACAATAGAGGCAAAGCATAAAGTATTTTTTTATTTGCTTTTTATAATATGGTGGCTTATTACCCCTGCATATTCTAAAGAAAAGGTTGAGTTTACCGAAAACAAAGGGCAATGGGCAACAGCTATACGTTATAAGGCAGACTTAGATGGAGGGGCTCTTTTTGTGGAGGATGATTGTTTTACCTATTATTTTTATGACAAAAATGCTATACATGAGAATCATTTAAAAGTAAATCGCCCCTTAAAAAAAATAAGATCTCATGCTTTTAAAATGAATTTTGTAAATGCCAATAAGAATATCTTATTTGAACAAAGCAACAAAAGCAAAGAATATAAAAATTATTTTATAGGGAGTGATCCACAATATTGGAAAGGCTTTGTTTACTCGTGGGAGCAAATTATTGCAAAAAACCTTTACAATGGTATAGATATGGAAACTCATGGTATAAAGAATGGTGTTAAATATCAATTTAATATAGCTCCATATGCCAACTATAAGCAGATTAAACTTGATTTTAAAGGAATTGATAAAATATGGTTAAATATGGGTTCTTTACATATAAAAACTTCATTAAATGAAATTATTGATCAAGAACCTATTGCATGGCAAATAATACATAATAAGAAAGTTTATATTACTTGTAAATATAAAGTTCAAGATAATATTGTTTCTTTTGAATTGTCAAATAAATATAAGCCTGAATATCCACTTTGTATTGATCCGGTATTGGTATTTGCAAGCTATACAGGCTCAACAGCAGATAATTTTGGGTTAAGTGCCACTTATGACAGCCATGGTAATTTATTTGCCGGAGGTTTAGTTTACAATGTTGGCTACCCTACCACCACCGGGGCTTTTGATGAAACCTATAATGGCGCTGTACAATATGGCCGTACCGATATTTCAATTTCTAAGTTTGATAGCACAGGTACCACTTTAATTTACAGTACTTATCTTGGAGGAGCTAATAACACTGAAGTGGTACATAGTATGGTTGTAAACTCAAACGATGAACTATGTATCTATGGTACTACCGGCTCTGATGATTTTCCGGTAACTTCGGGGGCGTATAATGCTACCTTTAAAGGAGGTAATAGCTTTCAGGCAGCGAGCAACGGAACATTTTTTGAAAATGGGACTGACTGTTTTGTTACCCGGTTTAACCATAGCGGTACTCAGTTAATAGGAAGCACCTTTATGGGGGGAAGTGATAATGATGGTTTAAATACTCCTGCAAATTTGGCTTATAACTACGGTGATTTTTTTAGAGGTGAAATAAATATTGATTCTAACGATAATATTATTGTTGGTTCTTGTACCTATTCGCCCGATTTCCCTACTACTAGTAATGCTGTACAGGCAGTAAAGAATGATGCTTTAGACGGATGCTTATTTAAGTTTGATGCCACTCTACAGAATTTGTTATACAGTAGTTTTGTAGGCGGCAATCAGGATGATGCAATATATGCCATTGCTATAGATGGCGATAATGTGTATATTACAGGAGGTACAGCCAGTACCAATTTGTCAGGCACAGCAGGAACTTACCAGAGTACATTTGCCGGAGGCACTGCCGATGGATTTGTTGCAAAAATATCAACCAATTCAAATACCCCTATAGTAACTTCATATATTGGAACCAATGTTTACGACCAAAGTTTTTTTATTCAATTAGATGCTTTTAAGAACGTATATCTTCTCGGGCAAACCACAGGGCTGTTTCCTTATATAGGGAGTGTTTATCAAAATCCCAATAGTGGTCAGTTTATTATGAAACTTGACAGCACTTTAAGTACCGTATTTTTTTCTACCACCTTTGGAAACGGGAACGGAACAACCAATATATCGCCTAGTGCTTTTTTAGTTGACGATTGTGAACATATTTATATTTCAGGTTGGACCGGCAACTTGCTTATGGGAGTACCAACAACCGGAATGCCTTTAACCAACAATGCTTTTCAAAGTACTACAGATGGTTTTGATTTTTACTTGGCCGTATTTGAACAGGATATGGACAGCATGATTTATGCAACTTATTTTGGGGGCGCTCAAAGCCATGAGCATGTAGATGGAGGAACTAGTCGTTTTGATAAAAAGGGTATAGTATATCAGGCTTTATGTGCAGGCTGCGGAGGTCATGATGATTTTCCGACAACAACCGGTGCGTGGAGCACCACCAATAACAGTACAAATTGTAATGTGGGGGTATTTAAATTTGATTTTGAAATAGGAGTGGTTAGTGCCGATTTTATTGCCACCCCAATGTCAGGTTGTGCCCCGCTTGAAGTTCACTTTACCAATTTATCGCCTAATAATTATTTGTGGGACTTTGGGAACAATGATACTACCTCAGTAGAACTTAACCCGGTACGAACTTTTACAAATGCCGGTACATATCCTGTAAAGCTAATAACACGAGATGTCAATAGTTGCAATCAGGCCGATACGGTTATCAAATATATTACTGTTCAACCGGGTCTTAGTCCTTCTTTCTCCTATACAAATGCACCATGCACCAACACTGTTAATTTTAGCGATTTGTCAGGAAACATGTACCCATCTATATCGTCTTGGCAATGGAACTTTGGCGACAGTGTAACCTCAAGTCTGCAAAATCCAATCCATACCTTCACACAACCCGGAACTTATACTGTACAGTTGAGCATAAGTGATAACTCGGGATGTTCAGGCACTATTGATACAGTTATTACCTTATCAGCTCTTGAGGCTGAACCTGCCATAGTCTCCAGTTGTGGTAACAACACGGTACAATTTAATGCACAACCAAACAATGCCGGAAACTATCTATGGAACTTTGGAAACACCGGTGCCCCTAATAACACATCTGCTCTACAATCAACAACTTATTTATATCCGGATACAGGACTTTATCATGCTTATTTAGTAGTTTATTGGGGGAACAACAATATGTGTAGCGACACTGCTTTCTTTGATATTCATATAAACCCTCCTTTTAACGCATCGTTTACAAGCCATCAAGATAGTTGCAGTAACGTAGTATCATTTCTTGAAACTACAAATGTTTCAGGCAACCCGAGTGTACAATGGCAATGGAATTTTGGCGATGGGCAATCTTCTGTATTGCAAAACCCCGACAACAATTTTCAACCGGGTAATTACATCGTTAACCTCATTGTTACTGCACAAAATGGGTGTGTTGATACTGTAAGTTCTAATATTTCTATTAAATCATATCCACCGTACAGCATATCGCCCGATACATTGCTTTGCTTGGTTCCTACTGATGTATTGTTAGAGGCTCGTGGGGGTGATTTTTATTATTGGATGCCGGACTCAGCATTCAACAACCCAAGCACGCCCAACCAGTTGGTTACTGTTCACGAAAACACTACCTATTCGGTAATTATAGGGCGTATTAATTCTCAAGGGGATACTTGCCGACAGCTATTTTCTACACACATTACAATATCATCAGTAGGCTTGGCACAAATAGCCGTTGAAGCCGAACACGATACTATTTTTGCAGGAGAAAGCACCTCGGTTAATGTTAGCATAAATCAAGGCAATTATACTTTTCAGTGGCAACCTGCCGAAAGTGTTGATAAACCTAATTCTGATAATATTGTAGTAACTCCGCCAAATACAACCGAATATACTTTAACCGTAACCGAAGGAAACAGTTGTAGTAGAACAGAAAAAATTAAAATTGTTGTTTTTAAAGCTGTTTGCGATAAAACGGGTATTTACATTCCAAATACTTTTAGTCCTAACAATGATGGCAATAATGATGTACTCAGGGTTAGAGGTAATTATATATCACAATTGTATTTTGCCATTTACAATCGTTGGGGGGAAAAGGTTTTTGAAACCAATGATAAGAATATTGGATGGGATGGTTACTATCAAGGACATTTAGCTGATCCGGGAGTTTTTGGTTGGTTTTTGAAAGCTACTTGTCGTAATGGTGAGGTGTTTGAAGATAAAGGAAATGTAACATTGATAAGATAAATGAGTTTGTTAATAAAGCCATATAGCCATAACTCAGCAAAGTATATTTATTTAAGTATGCTATTGTTTATGTTTTTGAGTTATAAGCCTGGCTACACGCAAGATGTTCATTACTCACAGTTTAATTCGGCTGCAATTTATCAGAACCCGGCCAATACCGGATTGTATGATGGAGATTATAGAATAGCCGCCAATTTTCGTAATCAATATAAAGTACTTACTGTTGGTTATAACTCTTTTACTTTAGCCGGTGATACTAAACTGAAATTAAAAAATGACATCATTGGGCTTGGGGCCTATATTCAAAACGATAAGGCCGGTGACAGCCGTTATGGTGGAAATAAACTTAGTTTATCATTAGCATATATAAAAAAAGTTAGTCAAGATTCAGCACATTTTATATCAATAGGTTTTCAGCCGGGTATTGCCAATAGAGGAATTAATCCCAATTATCTTACTTTTGACAATCAGTATGATGGTGATGGCTTTAATGGTTCTATTGCAACCGGAGAAACATTTTCGCGGACAAATTTTGTCTTTGCCGATTTCAGTACAGGTGTTTCCTGGCTTATGTTTAAAAACAAAAGAAATACAGCCACAGCAGGGTTCTCATACCAGCATTTTAACAAGCCTCACAAATCGTTTTATAATGAAGACCCTATTGTGGTATCGGCTAAATTCAATGCACATTTAACATTAATAAAACCTATAGCTACCTTTGTTGACATTATTCCCGAGTTACAATACTCGCATCAGAACAAATACAATGCTTTTAATGTAGGTTCATGGGTGAAGTATTGGTTAGGTAGTACAGGTCTCTCAGATTATGCTGTTTATGGTGGTTTATTTTATCGTATGGGAGATGCAGCCATAGTTGCCGCAGCTATGGATTATGAGAATTTTAGGGTAGGATTAAGCTATGACATTACTTTGTCTTCATTAAAATCGGTAAACCATTTACGAGGCGGAGCTGAAGTTTCAATTATTTATATATTTAAAAAGCATCCTGCGTTTATAATAAAATCTAAAAACTGTCCGGTATGGATGTAAACTTGAAAAGGTACTTGCAAAAACTATATTATATAGCTATAGCCTTTGTTATGTTAATTATTATAGCTTCTTGTCATAAGAATGAAACAGCACCTACTCCTTCTATTCGCCCTATAGGTGTTGATACTATAGTTAAAGTATTGGCCGATATACATTTAATTGAAGCCTCAGTAAACATTAGGTTTATTGAAGATTATAAGAAACAGGAAACACGCAATACTCTTAAAAGTAAAATATATAAGCAATATGGGATAACAGCCTTAAAATTTAAAGAAAGTTACGACTACTATTCCGAAAACCCAATACTGCTCGACTCTATATATACTGAGGTGATAACCGAGATTACACAAAGAGAACTTAAAACCATAAAATAGAAAAACCCGGACTGATTAAATAATTGTAACAAAAATACGTTTTAGGGAGAGTTACTAAATTTTTATCATAATATCTTCTAATTTTGCAGGTAAAACAATGATGAGTAAATTCTCAAAAATTCTGGTTTATTTATTATTCACTTGTGTTGTGCAAGTGTTTGCGCAAGATATTGCTATTGGTCAATGGCGCGACCACTTGGCTTATAACAGAGGAGTTTCTATTGAAAAAGCAGGTAACTTGATTTATTGTATTGCCAATGGTAATGTTTTTACCTACAATGTTAATGACAATAGTTTAGAGCGTCTCTCAAAAGTAAATGGATTATCAGATGTTTCAGCTATTAAACTGGCCTATAACGAGAGTCAAAAGGCAATGGTAATTGTTTATGCCAATACAAATATTGATATTATTAAAGACGGTAAAATCATCAATGTTTCCGATATAAAAAACAAGCAAATTCTTGGCAATAAAACCATCAACAATATTTTTGTATATGAACAATATGCCTATTTAGCCTGTGGTTTTGGAATTGTTGTTCTTGACTTACAACGATACGAAATAAAGGACACCTACTATATTGGGCTTAACGGCATTGCTTTAGATGTAAAAAGCGTTACAACCGATGGTACTTATTTTTATGCATCAACAAGCAATGGAGTTTTCAAGGCGTTACGCAGCAATCCATTTCTTTCCGATATGGCAGCTTGGAACATAGAGTCTGATTTACCCAATGCAAATTTTAATGCTATTATTTTCTACAATAATAAAATAATAACCAACCAAGATATTCCTCCTTACTCAGGAAGAATATGGGAAAAAAATATAAATGGAAATACCTGGACTTGGGCAGATTCATCTATCAATTACAAATGCTATGGTTTTAAAACAAGCGATGACAAGTTATTGGTGCTATATGCGGGTGGAACAGTTTTAACTCAAGGCAACTGGCAATATTTAGATGCCAAGAATTTCTATCCTCAAGCCGACCCTCGTGACGCGTTGTTTTTTGATAATTACTTTTATTTGGCTGATTTTAACAGCGGTATGGTAAAATCAAAGTTTCAGGGCGGAGATTATGAAATTATTCGTCCGGACGGACCAGCATCAAATAAAGCCATTGATTTAGCTATTGTTGATGGTCATTTGTGGGTTGCTCCGGGCGATTTGGATGGGTGGTCTAATTTATATAACACCGATGGTATTTCTCACTTTTACAATAATCAATGGCAAATAGTATCAGGAGATACTTTGTATAATCAATACGGGGTGTTTGATTTAATTAATGTTTGCCCTGACCCGAAAGATGCCGAGAGAGTTTTTTGTTCCAGCTGGAGTAGGGGACTTGTGCAGATTAATGGAAACAAAGTAACCAATTATTTTGATAATCATAACTCTTCTCTCGACACCATGCCAACTACGCCATACGTTTATGTAGGAGGTACTGCATTTGACGCAGATGGGAATATTTGGGTTACCAATGCATACAGTAATAATAGTATTTGTGTATTTAACAATAAACAAAAAGTTTGGGATAGCTTTGTTACACAGAATGTTATAGGACTTACCCGTATTTCTAAAATATTGATAAATTCATTAGGTCAAAAGTGGTGCATATTGCCCGAAGGAGGTGGTATTTTGGTGTTTGATGATAACGGAACTATCAGCAATAAAAATGACGATAAAGTAAAAAGACTTGGTTTCTCACCCGGAAGTGGAGCCATTACAGGAGCCGATGCTTTAGCTATTGCCGAGGATTTGAACGGCTCCATGTGGATAGGAACAGACAAAGGAATTTGTGTTTTTTACACTCCCTCAACCATATTCGATGATAAAGATTTTGATGCTCAACAAATAAAAATTGAACTAGGCGGTTATGTGGAGTACTTACTTGAAAGCGAAATTATTAAATGTATTGCCGTAGATGGTGCTAATCGCAAATGGATTGGTACTGCCAACAATGGAGTATATTTGGTAAACGCTGATGGTACCAAAGAGCTGGAACATTTTACGAAGGACAATAGCCCATTACTTTCTAACACTATTAATGATTTGGAAATTGATGGAGCCTCCGGTGAAATATATATGGCAACAGCAAATGGTATAATATCATATAAATACACTGCCACGCAAGCAGATGAAGATTTTGATGATGTTTATGCTTATCCCAACCCGGTTAAACCGGGCTACGAAGGTTTAATTGCTATTAAGGGTCTTGCACGCGATTGTGATGTTAAAATAACCGATATTTCGGGAAGGTTAATATATGCCACAAAGGCGCTTGGCGGTCAGGCTATATGGGATGGAAAGAATTTTGACGGTAGAAAAGCTCAAACTGGTGTATATATTGTTTTCTGTACCAATTCTGATGGTTCAAAAACAAAAACAACAAAAATATTTTTAGCCAACTAATGCAATTTCAAAAAACACGTGGTGTAGTTTTAAGGTTTATACCCTTTAACGATAATCATAAAATTGTAAAAATATATACTGAGCATTTCGGGCTTAAGTCGTTCATTGTGTCGTTAAGCAAATCAAAACAAAATAGAAATAAAGCCGCTTTATTACAAAGCTTGCAGCCACTTTGGCTCGAAATACCCGATGATAATAGTTCTAAGCTAAACCGGCTGGGAGAAATAAGATGTGCCGAGAGTATTAACTCTATCTTGCTTCATCATACCAAGCGCTCTGTACTTTTGTTTCTAAACGAAGTGCTTTACAAAGTTCTTAAAGAAGAACAATCAGACACGGCTCTATTTGGATTTATTATTCAAAGTATTGCACATTTAAACAATACGGAGGGCAATTGTAATAATTTTCATTTGGTATTCTTAACTCAGCTTACCCGGTATTTAGGGTTTAAGCCTGTTTCAAATTATGATAAACACAATAAGTTTTTTTACTTTCACGAGGGTCGTTTTAATCATTTTAAATCAGGAGATAATTATATGATGGGGGAGCAATACAGTCAACTCTTTGCTCAACTCCTTTCTCTTGACTATGAAACGATGGGGCAAATATTTTTGAATACAGAAACACGTGTGAAACTTCTCGAAAACATATTGTTATATTATTCCTTACATATTCCTGAATTTAAAAATATAAAATCATTAGAGGTACTGTCAGAAGTACATACTGCTTAATTACTTATTCTTATGAACTTAAAATTAGCTTTCTCGCCTTGCCCCAATGATACTTTTATTTTTGACGCTATAGTTAATCATCGTATTGATACTAAAGGATACTCCTTTGAAGTAATACTGGCCGATGTAGAAGAGCTTAATAAAAATGCCTTGAACAACTCTGTGCATATCAGCAAACTCAGCTATAGTGCCATGGCATATCTTACACAAAATTACCAGATACTGAATGCAGGAAGTGCACTCGGCAAAGGTTGTGGCCCTTTACTAATAACTACCTCTGATAAAATAGATAAGCCTCTTTCGGACTTAAAAGTTGCTATTCCCGGAAAATACACTACTGCTGCTTTGCTTATGAAGCTTGCTTTTCCTGAGGTTACCAATACCCACGAGCTTATTTTCAGCGAAATAGAAGATGCAGTTTTAAGGCATGATTTTGATGCCGGTTTAATTATTCACGAAAACCGATTTACCTATCAACAAAAAGGATTAAAATTGATAAAAGACTTAGGTGCTTTTTGGGAAGAGTTCTCGGGAGCTTCTATCCCACTTGGTGGTATAGCCATACAAAGAACCCTGCCCGAACAAGTAAAGAAAGATGTTGATGAATTAATTAAAAACAGTGTTGCCTATGCTTTTAAACACCCTGAACAATCATTACCATATACTAAAATGCACGCACAAGCCATGGACGAAAAAGTAATTCAACAACATATAAACCTATATGTTAATAATTACAGTTTACACCTAGGCGAACAAGGCAAAAATGCCATTCAATTATTGTTTGATACAGCCCGTGAAATAAATGCAATTCCGGCTATTACCGAACCGTTATTCGTTTCGGAATAAACTGTTAAAACGGCAAATCATCATCAGCTCCTGAAGCCTCATTGCTTCCCGGTGCGGCTGCAGTTTCAACCGACTTATTTGCTTCTGCAGTAAAATCAGTGCTTTGAGACATCTGCGAAGCATTATTACTATTAACAACAGATCTTACTATATCAACCCTAAAAGCCTCAAGCGAATTAAAATATTTAACCTCTCCTTGCTGGTTAGTCCATTCCCTGCCCCTTAAGTTGAAGTTTACTTTAATCTCATCGCCAATATTGGCATTCTCAATCAAAGAACAACGATCTTGTGTTAATTGAAATAGTAATATTTGTGGAAATTGCGAAGAGTTTTCTTGAATAACAAACTCGCGCTTACGGAATTTTTCGGAAACTTGAACTTCCGAATTCTTAACCTTTAAAATACCTGAAATTTCAAACATGATATATAATTTTAATTATTTATTAGCTACTTAATAGAATCTTCCAAGCAGTTATATTGTCATCTTTACTCAACAAATACTTGGCGGCATGGTGTTTGGCATTATCACCTTCCTGACTGAATTTAAACTCTTTGTTTAACTGTTCATATTCGGCTGATTCTTTAAAAAATTCAATTTCATCATTTGATGGTAATTGTTCAACATTACCCAGTTTTCCCAAATCGTTGCCACTTAATACATGGCTATATCTGATATTTTCAGGAATAGCATCAACACCTACTCCTAAAGTAGTAAGAGGCTTAGGCACTTCAAACAAGGCGCTTCCCGAATTTCTGGAATACCAGTTTCCGCCCAATCGAGCTACCAAATCAATCTTGTGTTGATCTATCTCTCCTTTTTCGTTTAATACATTTTCACTAATATGTATTAAAACTATTTCGCACATAATCAGATTTCCGGCACCTCCTTCGGTTCCTGTTTCAATAATTTGCTTAACCTTGCACTCTAATTGTACCGGGCTTTCTTTTACCCTGAATGGTTTTACTAACTCTGAGGCCAAAGGTGTAAATCCTGATTTAACAAACTCATTTACCCCTTTAGGATACTCTGTACTCGCCAATGATGCTTGCTGCACCATGTTGTAGTTCACAACATTTATCACCACTTCAGGGTGGTGTTTTACATTTTCCAGAGTATGTTTGGTAGTATTATCTCTTACCCTGCGTGCAGGCGAAAAAATAGCGATTGGAGGATTGCTCCCGAAAACATTGAAAAAACTAAAAGGACTAAGGTTTGGAGTTCCTTGGTCATCAATGGTACTTGCAAAAGCTATAGGTCGTGGAGCCACTGCCGATAACAATAGTCCGTGAAACTTACCTGTAGCTATATCTTTAGGTTTAATACTTAGCATAATATACTACAAAAATAGCATTAATAATTGATGTTTAAGTTTATAACTCATTAACCTTGATATTATTTTACATAATTTATAATAAAATTAGGTTATTAAGTATAGATTTCTAAGTAAATTTGATAAAAATAATTAAGTACAAGAGAGCTATAAATGGGGTTATTTAATAAGTTGTTAACCCGGAAAACAATTTCAACTTTGACATTTACCTTAGGTGTAGTTTGGAGGGTTTCAGGAAACAACTTTGTGCCTTGATTTAATTTTTGTGCCTTATTTGCTGCCCATAGGAAATATCCAAACTTTTGATAGTGAAAACAAAACCTAAGTATCCAATATAAAAGATGGAATATATGAATAAAAGTATCTCTAACATTGAAAAAACAAACTTGCTTAAAACCTTGAAACTACGTTTTGAGAAAAACATACACAGACACAAAAACATAAACTGGAGTGAAGTAGAAGCTAGATTAAATAAATATCCGGAAAAACTTTGGTCATTAAATATGATGGAAACTACTGGTGGTGAGCCTGATGTTATTGGTTATGATAAACAGAATGATATATTTACATTATGCGACTGTTCAGCAGAAAGCCCTGCAGGAAGGAGAAGTTTATGCTATGACCAAGAAGCATTAGAGTCAAGAAAAGCTAATAAACCTCAAAATAGTGCTATCAATATGGCATGCCAAATGGGTGTTGAGGTTTTAGACGAACAGCAATATTTACATTTACAGTCGCTAGGAAATTTTGATACAAAAACTTCAAGTTGGTTAAGGACAATCAAAGAAGTGAGGGAGCTTGGCGGAGCAATTTTTGGAGATTTTCGGTTTGGACGAGTATTCTTTTATCACAACGGTGCCGAGTCGTATTATGCAGCAAGGGGTTTTAGAGCAATACTAAGAGTTTAGTATAAGAAAGATTATATGGGCATAAAAGAATTTAAAGAATCAGGTCTTATGTTTAAAACTTAGAACATAATGTCAAATTTTATTTCATAGTTGTAATGAGTAATAACGACTTGCTTTATTAGCGTTTTAGTATTTCATTTCGGGCTTCGGAGGCTAATTGTGGCTAATTCCCTAAAAAATATAATACCATATAAAATATTAAAAATAATAAATTATTGCCATTTGGCAATTTGTAAATAGCTTTACACGTTTTTATATAGTTTTGCCCTGATATGAGGTTCTTCTATACGTTTTTTATTCAATTTTACAGTTTAGGTATTCGCGTTGCTGCGTTGTTTAATCACAAAGCTTCGTTATGGGTAATGGGTCGTAAGGATTGGAAGAATAAACTCTCGTTAATAAATTTTAGTACAAAAAAAGTCTATTGGTTTCATTGTGCTTCGGTGGGAGAGTTTGAGCAAGCTCGCCCCATCATTGAAACGTTTAAAAAACAAAATGAAATAGCTATATTGCTTAGCTTTTATTCGCCCAGCGGATACGAGCTTCGGAAAAACTATAGCTATGCTGATTGGGTAATTTATTTACCTATTGATACGCCTTCCAATGCCGGCTACTTAATTCAGCATGTTAAACCTAGGGCAGTATTTTTTATTAAATATGAATTTTGGTTTAATTATTTACATCAATTAAAGTTAAGGCATATCCCGGTTTTTCTAATTTCAGGTATTTTCAGACCTAATCATTATTTCTTCAAATGGTACGGATTATGGATGAAGAACCAACTATCGGCATTTACTCATTTCTTTGTTCAAAATAACGAAAGTAAAGAACTGCTCTCAAATATTGGCTATCAGCAAGTAACAATAAGTGGCGATACCCGATTTGATCGAGTGCTTGAAATAAAAAACCAACTTAAAACGTTTAAAAATGTTGATGCTTTTGTACAAAACAGTAAAGTATTGGTGGCCGGAAGCACATACCATAATGATGAAATAATAATAAGAAAGGCCTTTAGTGAATTTATTAAAGAATCAGAAAATATAAAGCTTATCATTGCTCCGCATGAGGTTAGTACGCACAGAATAAATGAAGTGTTAAATACCTTTGGGGTACACGACAGTGTAAGATACTCTCAATTAGATAACAATTTCAACAATAAGAAAATATTGATTATTGACAATATTGGGATGTTGTCATCATTGTATGGATACGCACATTTTGCTTATATTGGCGGGGGGTTTGACAAAGGTATTCATAATATATTGGAAGCTGCCGTATTTGAAATTCCATTGTTGATTGGGCCTCGAAATGATAAGTTTCAGGAAGCAAAAGATTTATTAAGTCAACAAGGTGCATTTTTGGTACAGCATGAAAGCGATATATTAGAATTTCTTCGTTTATTTGTTTCGGATATTCAAAAAAGTACAGAAGCCGGCAAGCATTGTATTGATTATGTAAACAATAAAAAAGGCGCTGTATCGATAATTATACAATATATGAAACAACATGAAATAATTTAGGTTCGATTTTTGATATTAGTAAAATATAAATATTAAAATTATGATCTCAACATTAAGAGTAAAGAACATCCTTTTTGGGGTATTATGGGTATCTGTACTATTTGTTGCTTCGTGTGCCCCCGAGCCAAGCGAAGAACCCGAGCCAGATTATTCCGGTTCCTGGACATGTAATGAAACTGCCACTAATCCTGCCGGAACATCGAGTTTTACAGTTAAGTTGGTAAAGGTTGGAACGGCCTCGTCAGAGTATAAAATTCAGAACTTTTATAATTTGGGATTTAATAACGAAGCCAAAGTTAGTATTGGTACCAGTGGTGTTTATATGAGCTCACAAACTATTGGCTCAGGAAATTCAGCATTTACCGCCAGTGGAAGCGGTACTGTTAACTCTACTGCCAAATTTAGTATGAATTATGAAATGAGTGATGGTAGTGGTGATGTTGATGCGTGTAGTGCTACTTTCACCAAACAGTAGTAACAGCTTATTATAAATTGAATTTCTTTTACCGTAGAGGTTACTTTTGATTCTTTTCTGTAAATTTTGAATTTATTTTTTCCCATTTTTTGCATTAAGGTTAATAATATTTAATCTTTTTTTGGCCACCAAATTGCCTAATTACTGAACCGTATTCTGTTTATTTGAAATAAAAGCCTACTTTTGCAGCGCAAAAAAATATAAAAAATGGCAACAAAAACAGACGTATTTCAACATCCCGATTATTATTTAATGGATGAATTGTTAACTGATGAACATAAATTAATTCGAGACACTGCAAGGGCTTGGGTAAAAAAAGAAGTGTCGCCTATTGTTGAAGAAGCATGCCAAAAAGCGGAGTTTCCTAAACAATGGATAAAAGGCTTGGCAAGCATTGGCGCTTTTGGTCCTTATATTCCAGAAGAATATGGAGGTCCGGGATTAGACCAAATCTCGTATGGTATTATTATGCAGGAGCTTGAAAGAGGAGATAGCGGACTAAGAAGTACTGCATCAGTTCAGAGCTCTTTGGTAATGTATCCAATATTTAGTTTTGCAAGCGAAGAGCAAAAAAGAAAATATTTACCTAAGTTGGCAGCAGGTGAGCTAATGGGTTGCTTTGGACTTACCGAACCTGACCACGGCTCTAACCCTGCCGGTATGATTACCAATATTAAAGATATGGGAGATTATTACTTGCTTAACGGAGCCAAAATGTGGATATCAAATGCACCATTTGCCGATATTGCCGTAGTTTGGGCAAAAGACGAAACAGGCGCCATTAGGGGTATGGTAGTAGAACGAGGCTGGGAAGGCTTTACTACCCCTGAAACCCACGGAAAATGGAGTTTAAGAGCCAGCGCCACCGGTGAACTTGTTTTTGATAATGTAAAAGTCCCAAAAGAAAATGTATTTCCAGATATTAGAGGCCTAAAAGGACCTTTAAGTTGCTTAAACAGTGCCCGCTATGGCATAGCATGGGGAGCTATTGGAGCTGCTATGGACTGTTACGACTCGGCATTACGATATTCAAAAGAAAGAATTCAGTTTGGTAAACCGATAGGAGGTTTTCAGTTAACGCAAAAGAAACTTGCCGAAATGATAACAGAAATTACCAAGGCTCAATTACTTACGTGGCGTTTAGGAGTTTTAAAGAACGAAAACAGGGCTACTCCGGCTCAAATAAGCATGTCGAAAAGAAATAACGTACACATGGCCTTAACAATTGCGCGTGAGGCACGCCAAATACACGGTGGTATGGGTATTACAGGCGAATATCCAATTATGCGACACATGATGAATTTAGAAAGTGTTGTAACTTACGAAGGAACACATGATATACATTTGCTGATTACCGGAATGGATATAACAGGAATTAATGCATTCTCGTAATAGAAGAGTAGCATTTTGTGGATAAGGTTTGTATTGTGAGTTTTTTCTTTTACGTTTGTAGTATTTAAAACTAAATATTATGATTAAAAACAAATTAATACTATTGGCCGTTGCTATGCTTATTACGGTCTGTGCATTTGCACAAAAAGGGAAAAAGGAAAAACTATTAGATGGGATGACCTTTAACATTACATTAACCACTGAATCTACAGCTAAACCTACCAAGCCAATTTCTGATCAACTTACATTTAAAGGAGACAAGATTAAATCAAAAGTTATGTCTGATAAATATAATTTTAAACAAGGAACCTTTACTGCTACAGTTGACTCCTCAGATGCAGAAGAAATAGTTATTACTTTTGATGCTGTAATGAAAGGAGAGGGGGCAGATGAAATACTTACCTGGCATGGTACCGTAACTGATGAAGACATAGAAGGTAATGCTATTTGGACTAAAAAAGGGAAAACAAAAAAAAGTTTTGCCATAGTTGGTTTACTTCAGAAAAAGAAAAAATAATCATATCATCATAAAAAAATAATTAATAAATCACTCAAGCAATAGAATTAATATTGTTTAAAAGATTTATTCTAACACCTTGGCTGAGGTTAATGAATATTCTAACAATGAAACTTATTATTCGGGCAATTTAAATTTCCAACTATTATAGCTTATTTTTGTTATTATTTATGAAACTACCTTTTTAGTATTTTACAAATGAATTTTATAATAAAGTATAATTTTTTGATAAAGGGGAATGCAATATTTATTAATGAATTTATATTGAGTCCTAATGCTATCAAGGCTTCCAGCTCTTTCACTGACAATAATCATGTTTTCTTATGATATTTATCATAAACAATTTAATTATCTAAAACTAATTTTGTAATCAAATCCAAAGCGTATGAAAAAATTATCTTTAATAGCACTCACAACAATTGCAGCTTTCATAATAAGCAGTTGTGGAAACAGTGGCAATCATGAATCAAGCAAGGATTCGGCTGCCAACCCTGAGCATCAAGCGAACACCGAATCTTATGATCCTAAAAGAGGTGAAGGCAAATTTGATGAATCAAATGTTCAGGTAGGAGAAACCATTGATGAAGCTATGGCCAGCAAAGGCGAAGCCATTGCAGGTACAAAATGCTTATCATGCCACAAAACATCTGACGAAAGATTGGTAGGACCGGGATGGAAAGATGTTACCAAAAGAAGAACACCACATTGGTTAATGAATTTTATAACTAACCCAGACCCAATGATTGACAAAGACCCTGAAGTACAGGCACAACTTGAACTTTGCTTGGTACGTATGCCAAATCAAAATTTGGCCGACCAAGAGGCTCGAGAAATCGTTGAGTTTATGAGAAAAAATGACTCCAAATAAATATAAACATCTTAGAAAACATGAAAACATCAAAAATCACATTATTAACTACCTTAGGTTTAGCGGTTACTTTATTTGCGTGTAAACCTAAAAATACCAGCAATGTTGTTTCTGGAAATTCTGCTGCTAAAGCCTATGTTGCTCCGGGTCAGTATGACGAGTTTTATAACTTTGTTTCCGGAGGATTTAGTGGCCAAATGAGCGTTTATGGTTTGCCTAGCGGTCGTATGTTTCGCTATATTCCGGTATTCTCTGTTGATCCTGAAAAAGGATGGGGATACAGCGAAGAAACCAAACCTATGTTAAACACATCACATGGTTTTGTTCCTTGGGATGATTTACATCACATTGAGCTTTCTCAAACTAAGGGGGAGTATAACGGAAAATGGGCTTTTGCTAACGCTAACAACACACCACGTTTGGCAAGAATTGATTTAAAAACTTTCCGCACAGCCGAAATTATTGAGTTACCTAACAGTGCCGGTAATCATAGTTCGCCATTCGGTACCGAAAACTCTGAGTATATTGTTGCAGGTACACGTTTTAGTGTTCCGGGCGATGCTGATAACGGAGATGTACCAATCAGTACTTATAAGCAAAACTTTAAAGGTCATATTAGCTTTGTTAGCATTGACCCCAATTCAGGAAATATGAAGCTTGCTTTTCAGCTTAGAACCCCTGGTGTTAACATATAGGGATTAAACGAAGCTATGCTTTGATTTAATCCTGTGTTGAATAAAGCTTCCGGAGCTCAGTTGCAAGTAAAATATATTATGGGGTTTTAAAAAATTAGTTGTGCTTTT
>WBZO01001803.1_pt1 | contig 31300 bp, 28 predicted proteins | sample 5204261 | NCBI WGS metagenome assembly WBZO01 (sample SAMN12412400, study PRJNA552823) | activated sludge metagenome | isolation source: activated sludge from anammox sidestream of wastewater treatment plant... | place: USA: North Carolina | collected 2017-09
GCCCGTTGCTGCTGCTGATGGCCGGGCTGCCGGGTGCGGGCAAGAGCACCCTGGCGGCGGCGCTGGGCCGGGCGCTGAACCTGCCCGTGCTGGACAAGGACACGATTAAGGCGGGGCTGCTGGAGTTTGGCGCGTCCGAGGCGCTGGCCGGACCGGCCTCCTATGCGCTGCTGCTGGATCTGGCCCAAGACCTGATCGTCCACCAGGGCCGCTCGGTGATCCTGGACAGCCCAGCGCTCTATGCTCCCGTCATCGATCGTGCCAAAGCCATCGCCGCTGCCGGTGATGCGGAGTTTTGCGTGCTGCTGTGTCTGGCGCCGGGGGCGGTGCGGGCGGAACGGGTGGCGGCCCGCGAGCGGCTGCGCTCACAGCTCGCCAGCGTGGACCCGACGGAAGGGGATGGGTCGGCGCGCTTCGGCCACCTCCCCCGGCATACCATCCCGGTGTGGACCGACGGCGCAGCCGCAGCGATGGTCACCGCGGCCTTGGATGCGCTCAGCGTGCCAGCCGGTTGAGAGGCCCGTCAGGGATTCCCCGGCGCGCGGCGGGCAGAAACGCGGCAGACGCCGGACAGGCGTGGCGCCGCGGACGTTCGATACTGGTCCTAATCGGGCAGGGCGCCGGTGGCGGCCGAGCAGGCGGGAGTGCAGCGATGATCACGATGGCTCGCAACACTGATGTCTCGGTTGTACCGCGCGACCATCTCCCCACCGCCCGGCAGATCGCCGCCGTTCGCGCGGTGATGCAGTTATTCGTCGAGGAGGACCTTGAGACCGGGGTCTCCCCGCGACAGCAGATGCACTGTGTGCGCTGTGCCCGGCTGCGACCGCTGCCGGGCTTTCTGGTGTATGACGGGCTGCGCCTCTGCAACGCCTGCGCCACCGATTTCGAGCTGGCGCGCATCTGCGGCAGCGCCCACACCGCCGCTGAGTTCCTGCTGCTGGCAGTTCCCCCGCCGTAGCGGCTTCCCTAGCTCTGCCCCAGCCACGCCACGATCTGCCCGGCCAGCCACTCCCCGCGGTCCTCCTGCAAGAAATGGCCCGCGCCTGCCACGGTGAGCCGGTCCGCGTGCGGAAAGATGGCCGCCAGGCGATCATCGCCGCCGCGCGTCACCTCATCGCCGTCTGCCCAGGCGAGCAGCACCGGCAGGCTGAGGGTACGGAGTACCGCAACGGCGGCGCGATTGTCGTACGCGCCCGCGTGGTCCAAGCGGGTGGGGACCAGCCGCGGGAAGACGAGCGCGCCGGTCTGGTACTCCGGGGAGGGGAAGGGGGCGCCGTAGGCTGCTGCCTCGGCGTCGGTAAGCGCGCGACCACGGACGGCGAAGCGGAGCATGGCGGGCACGTCCATCGCCGTCATCGCCTGGGCCCGCGCCCGCCAGCGGGCAAAGCCCGGTCCCACACCGTCGCGTTCCTCGCCGGAGGGGATGCCGGTGTTCATTGCCACTACCCGCGCGAACCGCTCCGGCATGGCTGCCAGTAACCGCAGCCCCAGCAGGCCGCCCCAGTCCTGGCAGACGAGCGTGATGTCGCGTAGGTCGAGCGCTTCGATGAAGCGGCGCATCCAGCGGCTATGGGAGCGGTAGGAATAGGCGTTGTCTGCCACCGGCTTATCGGAGCGGCCGAAGCCGATCAGGTCCGGCACGATCACCCGGCCCGCTACCGCCAGCGCTGGAATCATGTGGCGGTACAGGTAGCCCCAGGTTGGCTCGCCATGCAGGCAGAGAATCGGGTTCCCCTGCCCGTGCTCGACGTACGCCGTGCGCAGCCCTTCGACTTCGACGTACTGGGGTGGGTAAGGGTAGCCGGGCAGCAGTGCGAACCGCTCATCAGGAGTGCGCAGGACGGCGCCTTCCGGCCACGATGGGCGAATGCCCGCGAAGCTGGCCACGCGCGCCACATCGGACGGTTCGATGCCGGGAGCGACCTCCGCCAGCCACAGGCAGAAGTCGAGCAGGTCCGCGTCGATCTCATGCTCCGGCGGGCGCGGCTCGTAGCGGTCCCAGTGCCCGTAGACGGTGGCGATGGCCGGCCACGCGCGGCCGAGGTCGCCCAGTTCCAGCGCATACAGGTGATCGTGCGCCGAGCGCCAGTACACCCGCCCCGCACGGATACCGGTGGCCGCCGCCAGCGCCTCTGCCACTGCCGGTCGAACGTCAAGTTCCTGCTCGATCAGCAGCGGGTCAACGCGCAGGTATGTCAGTTCCTCTGGGTTGGGGGTGATGAATTGCATGGGCAGCGCCGCTCCCAGACCGGCTACCCGTGGCGCCGGCGGCTCTTGGGCGTGCCGGTTTTGCGCACCGTACCTGACAGCGATGTCACCGGCAACAGCCGGCGGCGTGGCGGGGTCCACCGGCAGAAACGCCGCGACCGCGGCAGATGACCGTGTGCCGTCAGGTGGCTACTTCGCCAGCATGACTTCGGTGGCCTTGATGATGACGGTGACGCGGCCGCCTTCCTAGATGGCCAGCCGCTCCACGCTGCTGCGCGTGATGGCCGGCACCACCTCGGCCATGATCGCACCGAGTTTGACGCTGCGGACGGTGCCCGGGATCTGGTTGCGCGCGCTGAGTTCCACGTAATCCCCCAGGGCGTTATGCTACCGACAGCATATCGCTCCGGCTGGCCCGCGTCGCCTGCCGGCCGATCGCTATCTTTGGGAGGCTGATGATGACCAGAGCCACTCCCGCGGTCATGGTGGGGGCGATCCTGCTGATGCTAGCGGCAATACCCCAGGCCGCCATCGCCCAGACGCGGGGTTACAGCGCGTCATTTGGCATCGGCGGTGCGGTAGAACGCCCGCGCAGCTACACCCTGGCCGATCTCCAGGCAATGCCGGCCGAGCAGGTGGAGGTCGAGTTCACCAGTGGCGGCCGCCCGCAGCGCCACACGTACACCGGCGTCCTGCTGCACACGTTGCTGATGGCGGCCGGGCCGCGCTTTGACCCAGCGTCCACCCACGATGGCCTGCGATTCTACGTAACGGTGGTGGGGACGGATGGCTTCACTGCCGTGATCGCCTGGGGTGAGCTGGCTCCGGAGTATGGCGCCCGGCCGCCGCTGGTCGCATATCTGGAAGATGGCGAGCCAATGGCCGGCGCGGGTATGGCCCGGCTGGTGGCGCCGGGCGATCATCGCGGCAGCCGGTATGTCAGCAACATCACCTCTATCGTGCTGCTGCCGGCTCAGCAGCCGGTAACGGCCGCCCATGCCGGCTCGCTGAATGCGGTGCTTACCCGTGACATTGGGCCGGCGTTCACCGCAGCGTCCGGTATCCCATTCCAGAACACCAGCGGACCGTCGGTGGGGCTGGCGAACCAGATTCGTAGCAGCGCCCTCAAGCCCGATGTCTATCTGACCGCCGACGCGATCAACATCGCCGATCTATTGATCGGCGCCCAGAACGGCGACCTGGCCCGCTGGTACTTGGTGATGGCCCGTCAGCAGATGGTGATTGCCTACTCGCCACGCAGCCGGTTTGCACCGCAATTCGCTGCAGTGGCCGCGGGCGCGACCCCCTGGTACGAGGCGCTGGCGCTACCAGGGCTCGTGCTCAAGCGCGGCGACCCGCGCGTTGACCCCGGCGGCTATCGCAGCTACTTCACCTTGCTGCTCGCTGAGCGTCACTACGGCATCCTAGGGCTGGCCGAGCAGCTGTCTGGTGGGGCTGAGAACCTAGCACAGATCGAGGGATACAACGTCGCCGGCCTGATCGACGGCACGATTGACGCGGCCATCACCTACCGGTCCAACGCGGTAGATGCCGGGTTGCCGTTCGTGACGTTGCCCGAGGAGATTGACCAGAGCAATCCTGCGCTGGAAGCGGCGTATCGGGTAGTGTCGTACACCAATCCGCAGGGGCAGGTGTTCCACGGCAGTGCGCTGGTGTACGGCGCGACGGTGCTCGAAGGAGCACCGAATCGGGTGGGTGCAGAGGCGTTCTTGGCCTTCCTGCTGTCGGAGCGTGGACGCGCCATGCTTGCCGCCCGTGGTTTTCTGCCTGCGGATACGCTGGTGGGTGGCGATGCATCGGCGGTGCCCGCTTCACTGCGCGGCCTGATTCAAGGGCGTTACGCGCCCTGACGGGATGAACCCGCGCCTGCACCCTGGCCCGCCGCCACGGTAGCCACCGGTCAGGGCAGCCGGTCGCGCAGGAACGTCACGATCCGCGCCGCAATCTCCGGCCCGGCGTCGTCCTGCATGAAGTGGTCAGCGTGTTCGATGGGGTGGGGGCCATCGGCATGGGGTAGCAGCTCTTTCAGCCGGCCGGCATACGGCTTACCGAAGACGCTGTCCTCAGTGGCGTACAGCAGCAGGGTGGGGATGGCGGCCAGCTCGGGTAGGCGGCGCTCGATGGCGGCCATATCTGCCCAGCCGCGGTCGCCCTCCTGCAAGGGGATGGTGCGCGGCCAGGTGAGCACGGCATGGTCGCTGTCTGGCTCGTCGAAGACGTGATGGTAGGCGCGCGCCTCGGCCTCGGTCATGCCGCGCTTGCTGATCGCCGAAGGGCCGTGCTGCGACAACACCTTGTGTCGCTTCATGAAGAACTGGCCGATTAGCGGCGCGTGCCAGGTGGTCCAGGGGCGCGGCGAGGAGTGGAACCGGCCGGCGTTGCCATTGAACAGCCAGGTGCTCATCAGCACCATGCCCGCCAGCCGCTCTACGCGCTGGAGCGCCGCGCCCACCCCCTGCGGCCCGCCCCAGTCCTGCCCCACGACCACAAATCCGCGGAGCTTGAGCTGATCCATCAGCGCGACCAGGTCGGCGACATGATGGGCGAAGGTGAGGGCGCCGTCTACGCGTGGGTGGTCTGAGTAGCCCGTCCCCACCCAGTCCGGCGCGATGGCGCGGTAGCCCGCCTCGGTCAGCGGGCCGATGAAGTCGCGGTACAGGAACCCCCAGGTCGGGTTGCCGGAGAGCAGCAACACCGGCCGGCCCTCGTCCGGCCCCACGTCGATGTAGCTCATCCTCCGGCCGTTCACCGTCAGCGCGCGCTGCTCCCACGGAAACAACTCGTTCAGCCATGCGGGCATGAGCGCTTCTCCCATTGGCCGTCGGGGGTGTTCTGCACGGATGCGATAACGCCCTACCCCTCGATGCCGGCCATCCTGTTCATTCGGTCTGTGCTACCCACGTTGCCGGTTACCGGCGGACCGCCGCACGGTAGCACTCGACGCTCGCCAGCTTGATCTGCTCATAGCCGCGCACCATGTCTGGGAGCGCCGCCAGGCGGACAGCCTCGGCGTGGCTCTCGGCGGTGAGGCCGGCGCAGACCGTGGCGATCATGCGCCGGTACTCGGCGATGATCTCCCGTTCGGTGCGGCGGACCTCGGTGTGGCCGAAGGGATCAAGCGGTGTACCACGTAGCCGCTTGCCGGCGCGCAGCGCCCGCAGCGCCGGGGTGAACCGGGACCCGAATGCCAGTTTCTGTTTGAGCCCCAGCGCCCGCAGCAACGGCGGATGCAGCCGCAGTGTCACCCGCGCGCCGGGACCGTACGCCTGCCGCTCCAGCGCCTCGAGATGCAGGCGCGCTACCTCGTACTCATCCTTGTAGGCCATCAGCTTGTACAGGTTGCGCGCCACCGCTTCGGCCAGCGCCGTCTGCCCCGGCGTCTTCTGTCCCTCGATGCGGGCAACGGCGCGCATGAACCGCACGTAGCGGCGGGCGTACGCTTCGTCCTGATATGCGATCAGCTCCGGCACACGCACCGCAAGCAGCCGGCGCAGCTCGCCGGTGAAGCCTTCCAGCAGCGGATGGGGCTGCGAATCCGGCGCTGCTCCTACCGGAGCGGCGGGCAGCGCGTCCGGGTTGGCGGCAAGCGCACGGCCCCAACGGAAGGCGGCGAGGTTCTGCTCCACCGCCGCGCCGTTCAGGCGGATGGCCTGCTCCAGCGCCGTCCCGCTGAGCGGCAGCATTCCTGTCTGGAACGCCGCGCCCAGCAGCAGCATATTGGCGGGCATGTGATCGCCAAACAGCTGCTGGCAGGCCGCCTGCGCGTCCAGGAACACCGGCGCAGGCGTGGCGCGGACGGCGTGGCGCACACCGGCGAGCAGCCCCTCGACCTCGGGGAAGCGCGTCGCGACGTCGGACACCATCTGCCCCGTGGGCACCCGGCTGGTAGAGATGATGGCCACCGTGCGCGCTGGGTCGCAAACGGCCAGGTTGCGCGCATCGGCGGCGACGAGCAGATCAAAGCCGATATAGAGATCGGCCCCGCCCGCCGCGACTTTCGCCGCCTCAAAGGGAGCATCGCCGATGCGCAGATCGGAGACCACCGGCCCGCCCTTCTGTGACAGGCCTGTTTGATCCAGCCCCCACACCTGCTTACCGTCCAGCAGGGCCGCTGTCCCCAGAATCTGATTGACCGTCACCACCCCCGTCCCGCCGATGCCCATCATGTGCACCGAGACCGCAGCAGGCCGGCCGGCCGGTGGCACCGGTGCGGTCAGTAAGGCTGAGGCAGGAGAGATGGGAGACGAAGGCAACGCCCCCGCGCCCGCCGGGCCTGACCGATGGGACAGCGCCCCGGCCGGTCGAAGCGGGGTGCCGGTTGATGGCTCCTGTCCTGCTCCTTGCCTTGGTACCGTTTCTACCGTCACAAATGCCGGGCAATCACCCAACAGGCAGGAGAAGTCCTGGTTGCAGGAACTCTGGTGGATGCGGGTCTTGCGGCCGAACTCCGTCTCGACCGGCTGGACAGAGAGGCAGTTGGAGGTGTGGCCGCAGTCGCCGCAGCCCTCGCATACCCGCTCGTTGATGTGGACGCGGGCGGCGGGCTCGGGTAGGAGCCCGCGCTTGCGCAACCTTCGCTTTTCGGCGGCACACTGCTGGTCATGAATCAACACCGTTACGCCGGCGGTGGCGGCTAGTTCCCGCTCTGCCTCCACAATGTCATCGCGGTGACGCACCTGAGCGATAGGGGATAGGCGCAGGCCGCGGTACTTCTCCGGCTCATCGGTGGTGATGATAATGCGCTTGACTCCTTCCGCCTCCAAGCGGCGGACGAGGGCAGGTACGGGGAGGGTGCCGGTGGCGGGCTGGCCGCCGGTCATCGCCACGGCGCTGTTGTACAGCACCTTGTAGGTGATGTTGACGCCGCTGGCCACGGCGTAATTGATGGCAAGCTGGCCGGAGTGGAACAGCGTGCCATCACCGATGTTCTGGAAGATGTGCTTTGTTTCGGTGAACGGCGCGGCGCCGGCCCACTGCGCTCCCTCGCCGCCCATCTGTGTGATGCCCGCGATCGTGCCGGTGATTGACGGGTCCATCCACAGTGACATCGAGTGGCAGCCGATGCCAGCGGCGACAATGCTACCCTCGGGGATGGGCGCCGAGCGGTTGTGCGGGCAGCCGGAACAGTAGTAGGCGGTGCGTGGCAATGTCGCCGGCGACGGCCGCCCCTTCACCCCGTCCAGGTAGGCGATACGCGCCGTGACAGAGGGAAGCTCGACATAGCGGCCCAGGCGGGCGGCCACCGCCCGGGCGATGGTGTCCGGGTCCAGCTCGCCGTGCGCCGGCACCAGCATGCGGCCCTCACTGTCTTGCTTGCCCGTGACCAGCGGCCGGTCTGGCAGGCTGTAGAGGGCGTCCTTGAGGAACGTCTCCAGAAAGGCGCGCTTCTCCTCGATGACGAGCACTTCGCGCAGGCCGCGGGCGAAGTGGCGGACGGTGCCTGCTTCCAGGGGAAACAGCATCCCAATCTTCAGCAGCCGTACTCCGGCGCGGTCGAGCGCTGCGTCATCGAGCCCCAGCGCGTCCAGCGCCTGGCGCAGGTCGTAGTAGGTCTTGCCGGCGGCGACGATGCCGAGCCGCGCCTCGGGCGATGGCACGGTGATGCGGTTCAGCCCGTTCTCGGCGGCGTAGCGGCGGGCAATCTCCAAGCGGGCGGTGTGCAGCGTGCGCTCAAACTCCAAATTGTGCGGCGGCGCCAGCCGCCAATCCACCGCATGCACGTATGGCTTGCCGTCCAGTTCCACCACCGGGATCACCGGGCATACCCGGTCCGGTGCTACCTCGGCAGTGCCGGCGCCATCGCAGACGTTGGTGACGGCCTTGAAGCCTACCCACAGCCCGGAAGCGCGGGAGAGGGCGAAGCCGTGCAGGCCGAGGTCCAGCACATCCTGAACGTTGCCGGGGTACAGCACCGGCATCAACGCGTCATAGAACGCCACCTCAGAGGCGCTGGGCAGGGTGGAGGACTTGCTGGCGGGGTCATCACCGCCGAGGGCAAGCACACCGCCGTGCCGCGCTGTACCGGCGTAGTTGGCGTGCTTGAAGGCGTCGCCGGTGCGGTCCACCCCCGGCCCCTTGCCGTACCAGATCCCGGCCACGCCGTCGTACTTGGGACCGGGGAAGATGCCTACCGTCTGGGTGCCGAGCAGCGCCGTGGCCGCCAGTTCTTCGTTTAGCGCGGGGGAGTGCACCACGTGATGGCTGTCCAGCAGCTTCTTGTTGCGCTCTAGTTCCATGTCGAAGCCGCCGAGCGGAGATCCGCGGTAGCCGGCGATGAACGTGGCGGTACGTAGCCCGGCGCGGCGGTCGGCGCGGTGGCGGTCCAGCGCCAGCCGCACCAGCGCCTGCACGCCGGTCAGGTAGATGCGCCCTTCCTCGGTGGTGTACTTGTGCGCCAGCGAAAACCCCGGCGGCAGGACCGGCAGATCGAGCGTGGTCATGCGCTGCCCCCTCCGTTGCCCGCCGTCGCCCGCGGACCCCGCCATTATCCCCCACGCGGCGGCGCGGCGCGCGTGCGCGGGTGAGGGACTACACTGGCGGCAGGGCTAGGTTGAGGGGTGAGGGTCCTCCGGATGTGGTCAATCCTGATCCCTCCCGGAAAGGCCGTCTGGGAGGATGTCCCCGCAAGGAGCATCACCAATGACAACCACGCACACCACCCACGCTACGCTGAACCGCCTGGTGGACGCCTTCATGGACGCCTGGGCGCGCCACGACCTGGAGGCGGCGATGGCGCTGGTGGCGGACGATGCGATCTACGACGAGTTCAATGAGAAGCTGTGGCAGGGCAAAGCCGCAGTGCGCGAGGGCTTCTTGCCGCAGTTCCGTGGTGACTACGGCGACATCCAGTTCAATGAGGAGTCGCGCTTCATCGACGCCGAGACGGGTGAGGCGCTGATCCGCTGGCTCTGCACGTTCCAGTGGAAGGGCACGGATCGTGCCTGGCGCGGCCTTGACATCCTCCGCTTCCGTGACGGCCTGATCGTGGAGAAGCTAACCTACGCCAAGACCGAACGGCCGAAGCCGCCGGGGCAGCCGGTCAGCTAATCAGCGGTCAGCAGGCTGTTGATGTCGTGGCGTGGCGCTCGCGGCTGGATGCGCCTCGGGACCCCGATTGATGAACGCTGAAAGCTGACCGCTCCCCATGCGCTACATCGATATCACCATGCCGCTGGGGCCGGGGACACCGGTGTATCCCGGCGACCCACCGGTAATCATGGAGCCGATATCGGCGCCGGATGGCGGGGATCGCTACGGGCTGTCGCGGCTGTCGCTGGGGACACACGCCGGGACGCATGTGGACCCACCGGCGCACTTCGTACCCGGCGGCGCGACGGTGGAGGCGCTGCCGCTGGAGGTGCTGATCGGTCCGGCGCTGGTGGCTGAGGCCGCCGCAGGGCAGCCGGTAGAGGCGGCCACCATCACCGCGCTGCCGGTTGCCGAGCGGCTGCTGCTGCGCACGGGCGGCGCCCCTCTGACCGAGGGCGCCGCACGAGCGTTGGTGGCGCGGGGCGTGCGGCTGGTTGGCGTGGATGGCCTGTCCGTCGCACCCGATGAGCGACCCGGACCGGTGCATCATATCCTGCTGGGCGCGGGCGTCGTGGTGGTGGAGGGGCTCGCGCTGGCGGGGGTGACACCCGGCGCGTATACCCTCATCTGCCTGCCGCTGCGCTTGGAGGGCGGCGACGGCGCACCGGTGCGGGCGGTGCTCGCACCGGGCGGCGATGCTGCTACACTCACCCGATGGGCGCTGTGACTGGCCCTGACACGGGCAACTCAGGGGTGGGGAACATGTCGCGAGCGGTCCGGATTGGGGTTGTTGGGGACTTTGACCCAGAGAAACCGTCGCATACCGCCACCAATATCGCGCTTGCCCATGCTGCCGCTGCGACCGGAACTGAGGTAACGGTCAGCTGGATCCCAACCGAAACGGTGGACGCCGCCAACGCTTCTCAGGTGCTTGCGCCGCTCGCGGGCTTGTGGGCCGCGCCGGCTAGCCCGTACCGCAGTGCAGACGGGATGCTTGCGGCGATCCGCTACGCGCGCGAGTCTGGACGGCCGTTCATCGGCACCTGAGGCGGCTTTCAATATACTCTGGTAGAGTATGCGCGTCATGCCGCCGGCGCCGGCAATGCCCAACACGCTGAGTCGAACCCCCGTGAGGGACCGCTTGTGATCACGCCGGTCGCCTGCCCTGTGCCTGGGGCCGAGCCCGGCGGTCCCGCGCTGAACGGCGGCATCGCGGTCACTGTTACGCCTGGCTCGCGATTGCGCAGCATCATGCAACGAGCGTGCGTCTCTGAGGCGTATACCTGTAGCTTTGAGCTCAACCCGGAATGGCAGGTGATGCTCACCTCTCATGGCCTGCAGGTGGCGGCGACCGATACCGCCGGGCTGGTGCGGGCCGTCGAGCTACCGGATCATCCGTTCTTCATTGCCACGCTCTATCAGCCGCAGCGGTCATCGAGGCCCGCGGACCCGCATCCCCTGATCGTGGCGTTCGTGCAGGCGGCGGCGCGGGCGCGTGCCGGGCGGCTCGATTAGTACGCCGCCTGCCGCCCCTCTGCCGTGGCCGTCCCGCCACGGACGGCATCGATGCTGGCTCTGAGATCTACCAGGTAGGCATCGATCACGGGCTCGTGCACCGGGGTGATCATCAGGTGGATACCGGGCGGCTCCTTAACGGGGCCAACAGCCCAGCCGCGGCGCACCATCTCCCGCGTGACGGCGGTGATGTCCGCATCGCGTACGCCGTAGGCTACGGCCCACAGGTCCGGCTCGCCCCATACGTGCACGCCCGGGATCGCCGCCAGCCCGGCGATGAAGCGGTCGCGGGCGCGCATGGCGGCCCCCGCGATGCGCAGGTAGCCGTCTTCGCCCAGGTAGTTCATCACGGCGTAGGCGGCGGCAATTGCGCCGCCGGGGCGGGTGCCAGTGAAGGTCAGGGTGCTATAGGAGCCGGTGGGCCAGCCGGTGAAGGTGTAGCGCGAGAATTCCTGGTGCGCGGCGTCGCGGAACAGCACCACCGAAGCGCCCTTGGCGGCAAAGCCGGACTTGTGCACATCGGCGGACAGCGAGGTGACACCGGGATGGGAGAAGCCGAAGGCGGGCACGGGGTAGCCCAACCGCCGTACGAACGGCGCAAGGATGCCGCCGACACAGGCATCGACGTGCAGCCACAGCCCCCGCTCTGCTGCCAGCCGCGCCAGTGCGCCGATGTCATCGATCACGCCTAGCGAGTAGGCAGGAGCGGAGCCGTACAGCATCACTGTCTCGGGCGACACGGCGGCAGCCAGCGCGGCGGCATCGGCGCGGAAATCCTCACCGGTGGGGACGCGCAGCACACGCATCCCCAGCAGGTGCGCCGCCTTGTTGACCGCAGGATGGGCGGAGAAAGGAGCGACGATCTCCGGGGTCGTGATCGCCGGGTGCGTGGCCCGCGCCCAATCGCGCGCTGCTTTGGTGGCGAGGAAGATGCTCTCCGTGCCGCCCGAGGTCATGTGGCCGCTGACCTCCGGCCCCCCCTCGGCGAGTGCCGCTACCATCTGCACGACGGCGGATTCCATCTCCTGCAGGCTGGGAAAGACGCGCATCCCCAAGCCGTTCTCCGTCATGAACAGCGCGTACGCCTCGCGCGCCACCTCCTCCACGTCGTCCCAGGCGTGCCAGACGTACGCGGCATGGCGGCCGCCACGCCAGTCGAGGTCGCGCCCCTTCAGCGCCAGCATCTCCGCCCGCACCTCCGGCCACGGTCTCCCCTGAGATGGCATTGATGCGGACATCGAAACCTCCGAGTGGCTGATGGGTGGCCAGGAGACGGACCGATGGACTTGGCTGCCGGCTGCCCCTACCGAAACTCCGGCGCCACCTCGGTGATGAACTGGTCGAGGGCGGCGGCACGGCGCTCGCCCCGGCCGAGGGCGAAGTCGGGGATGATCAGCTCATCCACGCCGGCGTCGACGTAGGCTTGGACGGTGCGCTTGATCGCGCTGACAGAGCCAGTGATGACGGGGCGGGGGCCGAACCCCCCGGCGCGGCGGCGGGTCTCCTCGTCGTCGCCGGGCAGGTACATCGCCTGGCAGGAGCGCTTGACCTCGCGTGGGTCTCGGCCGAGATCGCGGCAGTGGGCATCCAGCACGCCGATCTTGTGGCCCAGCGTTTCAGGCGAACCCCAGACGTTCCACTCGTCCGCATACTGGGCCGCGATCCGCATGGTCTTCTTTTCGCCGCCGCCGCCGACGAGGATCGGCAGCCGTGCCTGTACCGGTTTCGGCTCCAATGGCGCGTCGGTGATCTGGTAATAGCGGCCGGTGAAGGTCGTGCGCTCCTGGGAGAGCAGGCCGCGGATGAGCTGCACGGCCTCATCCAGCCGCCGCAGCCGCCCGCCGGCGGTGTAGAAGGGGATGCCGTATGCGGTATGCTCGTTCTCCTGCCAGCCGGCGCCGATGCCGAGAATGCAGCGCCCGCCGGAGATGTTGTCCACCTGGGCCGCCATCTTGGCCAGCACGGCAGGATGGCGGTAGGTGTTGCCGCTGACAAGCGTGCCGATGCGTACCCGCGGCACCGCCGCTGCCAGTCCCGCGACGGCAGTCCACGCCTCCATCGTGGGGGCAGAGACGTCTGCCGCATTGGGCATGAAGTGGTCTGCGAACCAGATACCGTCCCAGCCGGTCGCCTCGACGTGGCGGCAGACGTCCAGCAGGTCACTCCAGGGGCCGCCCGCCCCCGGCCAGAAACTAAACCGCATGCCCTGTTCCTCCGCGCGGATGTCGCGGAGCACAGCATACGAGAAGCGGTGGCCAGAGGGGAGCTAGCCCTTGGGCAGGCAGGCGTCTACCTCGCGCCGCAGGGTGGGGGACATGGCGCGGGCCGTACCCGTCTCCCGCGCAAAGCAGCGCAGGCAGATGCAGCGCGGCCGCCCGCCCATCAGCACGGCGGCGTCATCCAGCTCTGTTGAGAATCCGCACAGCACGCAGGTGACCATGACAAACTCCGCTGGGGTGGTGACTTGATTAACTCACACACCCCAACGAAGTTAATGGCTCTTCTGTTTCAATCGCGTGAATTCATGGTTTAGCCGCAGTGGCATAACGCTTGTGCGCTACGTCATTAGCACTGCGCGCCGAAGAGTGCCAGAACCATCCGTCATAACGCACAATGCTCAGGGAGAGCCTCGTTCCTCCCACGCTGCCCGTCTACGCCGGGACAAACAGTGGCAGTGACAGTTCGCTGTCCGGCTGGTCCTCCCACTGTACCTTGACGCGCATCCCGACCTTGATGTCCTTGGTGGGATCGCCGACACCGGTGACGTTGGACATCATGCGGAAGCCTTCGTCCAGGTCAATCCAGGCAAGCGCGTAGGCGCCAAGGTCTTTGAAGGAGGGGTTACGGTTCTGGCGGATGACGCTATAGCTGTAGACTGTCCCCTCCCCGCGCGAGGTGTGCCAAGTCTGCTTGTCCGAGCCACACTGCGGGCAGTGCTGGCGCGGGTAAAAGATGATGGCGGAGCAGCTATCGCAGGTGGGATAGGTCAGCTCGTGGCGCTTGGTCGCCTCCCAGAACTTCTCCGTGTCAGGCTCAGGAAACCGCGGCAACGGCCGGGGCATGAAGGTGCTCCTTTCGATCTTGGCAGATAGGCAACCAGCAGGCCGGCTGTTGGGGGCGGAGCGGCCGGTAACCGGGAACCAGCGGGCGGGCCGCGACAGGCAAGCATCTTACCCGCACCGCCTGCTGATTGCTGGTTTGTCTACCCTCGGTTCCCCGGCATGCCGCCCTACCCCCTAATCCGCCGCCAGAATGACCGTCCCCGCAACATGGCGGGTGCCGAGCATACCGCCGTTGCCGTGGGCTACGGCCAGCTTGGCGCCTTGCTTCTGCGAGGTGGATTCGCCGCGGAGCTGGCGGCCCGCCTCCAGCAGCAGGAACAGCCCGCGCATCCCCGGATGGTTGGAGGAGAGACCGCCGCCATCGGTGTTGAGCGCGACGCCGGGGGTATCCCAGCGCAGCCGGCCGCCGCTGACGAAGGCCCCACCCTCGCCTTTCTTGCAGAAGCCCAGGTCCTCCAGAATGGTCAGCACCGTGATCGTGAACGAGTCATAGATCATCGCAATGTCCAGCTCGTCCGCCGTCACTCCGGCTTCGCCGAAGGCAGCGGGGGCGGACTGCGCCGCGGCGCTGATCGTGATATCGCGGTTGTTCTCCGGGTAGGCCGTCGCTTCGCCTCCGCCCAGCAGCCATACCGGCGGCTTCTTGCAGCCCCGCGCCACATCGCGCGCGGCGATCACCAGCGCACCGCCGCCGTCCGATACCATGCAGCATTGCAGTAGCGTCAGCGGATCGGCGATCATCCGTGACTCGACCACGTCCTGAATGCTGACCTCGCCCGTGCCGACGAAGCCGAGATCTTCCATCGCCTTGACGGCCTCGGGGTTGCGGACCGCGTGCGCGCGGGTAGCAACGGAGATCTCTGCCAGTTGCTCGGGGGTGGTGCCGTACTGGTGCATGTGGCGGTGGGCGACGAGGGCGTAGTTGGCTATCAGCGTCTGCCCCCAGGAGTCTTCCATGTTGCCGATCCAGTTGGGCGCGCCCGCGCCGGTGCCACCGCCGGTGCCAATGGCCCGTGCCTGTGAATGGGCGGTGGAGCCGTACGTCAGCAGCGCCACCTTGCACTTGCCGGCGGCGATATCGCGCATGGCGTGGGCCGCCTGGACTTCATACGACGAGCCGCCGGTGGCAGAGGTGTCGATTACGTTGGGCTTGAAGCCAAAGTACGATGCCAGCTCCAACCCGGCGTAGCCGCCGCCGTCGCCGGCGTCATACAACCCATCCACGTCTTTCCAGGACAGGCCGGCGTCGGCCAGGGCCTTGGCCGCGCTGTCCGTCTTGATGCGCAGCGCGGTGGTGCCGGGCTCCACCTTGCGTAGCGGATACTCGTACAGGCCGACGATGGCCGCCTCGCGCGTCTGTGAGGCCATAACCGCTCCTTTGTCTCGCCGGGCTCTCCCGGCCACGGTGCGCTAGGGATGCTGCCATGTCGCTTCGGCTGCGTCAAATCCGCCGGAGCGTGGCGTAGCATGAAGCGGGCAACCGTCTGGCCAGTGCACACCGGCCAACCGAGGCGGCCAGACGCTTGCGGCGTATCCGTGTGCTGCCCAACCTGGCGAATCTGCCGGTGAGGATGCCACCACGTGACCGGTATTTCCAGCGGGCCGGATTCCGCGCGCTGCGGCTCCCCTAAGCCTCGCCAAGCGCAGCGCGTGCCCGCTCGATGAAGGCGAAGTCCGCCGCCTGGGGCGCACCCTCGAAGCCCTCGAAGTTTCCCTGCTGGTAGTTCGCACTGATGGCCTGCGCCAGCTCCGGCCGGGCGGCGAATCCGGCCATGGTCGCCGCGGTCAGCGTGTCCCATCGCGCCAGGAGTGTGGCTGCCTCCGGCGTGGTTGGCTCCATCCCTTGCTCCCGCGCCGCGCGCACATCCGCCAGCAAGGGCGGCCACGCGTCTTGAATGCGGGCGATCTCCTCCGCCGGCAACCCGGCACGCAGCTCGGCGAACTGCTGCATCTGCTTTGGGGTATACAGTTGCTCCAAGCGCTCCCCACTCATGTGCTGCTCCTCCCGTCGCTGCTGTTGCGCCGGTTCCCAATCCCAGCCGTCTCCAGCATACGCGGCCGAAAGTATCGCCGGTGTGCGGTCGAAGGCCTATCAGTCGCGGTTGCTCCGCGCTGGGCGCGCAGGGAGCAGCGGTCTCAGCGACCGGATGGATCAGCGGCCGGCCTCGCGGCGCAGCCGGTGTAGAGCATGTTCCCGAGATCCACGTACAGGGACCGGTATGGCCTCTCTTTGTCCGGTAGCGATAGCGCGACGGGATGGTCTTGGCCCGCGCACTACGATGCCACACGACGGCGCGTTTGGAACAACTCGACGAGGACGTTGTCGGGGGCGGCCACCATCACGTAGCGAAAGGCAGGCTGTTCGCTGATGGGCTTGCGGAACAGGAAGCCGTGCGCCTGCATATGCGCTACCAGCGCGTCCAGGTCATCCGTCTCGATGCCGAGATGGTGGATGCTGCCCGCGCCTGCATGGCGGGGTGGCTGGTCGTACAGGTTGATCGCCCCCCGCCCCACTCGCAGGTACACATTGCGGACCCCCGCTGCTTCCCGGTCCCATTCCAGCGTGGCGCCGAACATCGTCTGCCAGAAGGCGATGGTGGCGTTGATATCTGAAGCGAACAGGTGCGCATGGTCCAGGTTCAGCTCCATGGCTTCCCTTCCCCTCCGCCGGCGGGCGGCGCCTGGACAATCCGTGTCAGCGCCGCTTCCGCCCGCGTGGCAATGCCCTGTGCCGCCCCCACCACGAGGCGTCGGTCCTTCATCCACCGCGTGTGCAGGCCGGCATCTGCCTGCTGGATGAACGACTCAAATTCGCCTGCGAGTGACTGCGTGTGTACATCGCAACCCAGCATGGCGACCGCCGCCGCGTCAGAGGGCAAGGGCAACTGGAGGATGGCAGCCGCGCTGAAGAGCCCGGCAAGCGCCCCGCCGGTCAGGGCTGGCGGCCCGCCCAGCCGGCAACTCTGAGCGAACATGAACGCGTTCAGCGCAGCGCGGACATAGGCAGACTCCGCCGACCTGAAGGTTGGGAATGTCCGGTCATCGCCTACGAGCTGCTCCTCGCGCACGGTGACATCGACGAACTCGACCCGCCCCTGGGTCATCTCCGAGAGGTACGCCTTCGGGGTACCGCTGTCGATGCGGATTCCGGGCTGGTCGCGGGGCGCCACAATGAACGGCGTCTCACCTTGCCGGGCGCTGACGAGCAGGCGGCCGACGTGATCGGAGGTGGCGACCCACGTCTTCCAGCCGGATAGCCGGCGGCTCCCCGGCTCTCCTGACAGCGCGGTGCCGGGGAGCGATCCCGAGCGGTCCTCGGTGTTCACGAAGCTGGACCAGCCCCGATCCGGCGGCAGCCCGGGGAAGCAGCGGCGAATGGTTGCCTGATAGCCGGCCACAAACACCCATGCCAGCCGGTCGGCCAGCGCGCCGCCCAGGGCGGCGGTGATGACTGGGTCATAGGCGCCCATGTCATGGTCAAGCCAGACGGTGAAGTAGTCCTCCTCAGCGGGTGCGGTGACTGGGGTGATCGCGCCCCGCAGCACCTGCTCGACGAGCGCGGGTAGATCCATGGGCGCTTCTCCTTGTGCGGCTCCAGTATGCACACAGCGTTGCCCGGCCTGCCGCCACTGGCATAGGGGAGCGTACGCACCAGCAGGGCGCATCCACAATTCCTGTGATCGGCGCGGCCGGTTGCCGCCGTCTCCGGCCGTGCGCCACGGTCCACATTTCTGGGGATGGCGAGCCGGAGCCTGTCCCCAATGCTGTCCATGACCGTCCGGCGAAGCACGGTATCGCCACGGCGGACCTGGACGGCTGGCCGCAGGCTGCCACGGCCGGATCCGGCGCCATGGTGGGCTGAGCGTCCGGCACGCGGTTGGGCCGTGTACGGTACAATCGCGTGAGGGAGCGGCGGATGGGTAGACCGTTGGCCGGGCGGAAGATCCCGCTCGGGGTGCTGGCCAACCAGCAATACCGGCTGCTCTTTATCGGCAACACGCTGAGCATGCTTGCCTTCGGCATGATGCAGGTCGTTCAGGGCGTGGTCGCCTTCAACCTCACGGGCAAGAACAGCGCCGTGGGGTTTGTCTATCTGGGGCAGGGTGTGGCCATGCTCCTGCTCAGCCCGGTCGGTGGCACCCTCTCCGACCGTGTCTCCAAGAAGAAGCTACTCACCGCCTCCCAATTCATCATCGGTGCGATGTTCACCCTGATCGCAGTGCTGATCATCACCGACCTGATCACGATCTACCTGCTGGCCGCCGTCAGCCTGGTGCTGGGCTGCATGTACTCGATGATGGGCCCCACCCGCCAGGCGTGGGTAGGCGACCTGCTGCGCGGGCCGGATCTAGCGCAGGGCGTGGCGCTGCAACAACTGATGATGAACGCCACCCGCATCATTGGCCCGCTGATGGCCGGGGTGCTGGTCGCTACCGACCAGATCGGTACGTCTGGGTCATATTTGATCATGGCCGGGCTATTCGGGGCGGTGGTGTTCGTGCTGGCAGTGATGGCGCCGACGCCGCCGCGGCCCCGCGCCAACCGCACCTCCGTCGGCGCCGATGTGATGGAGGGCTTCCGCTATATCGGCCGGACGCCGGAGGTGCGGCTGCCAGCCCTGGTATTCGTGGGCATTGTGCTCAGCGGTTTCTCGTATCAGACGCTGATGCCCGGCTATCTGGAGAATACGCTCGGCCGCCCCGCCAGCAATCTCGGCCTGCTCTACGGCGCCACGGCGGCCGGCGGGATCGTCGTGACCCTGACGCTGGCGGCGGTGCGGCTGCGCAGTCCGCTGGCGGCGATGTTCGGCTTCGGCGGCGCGCTCGCGGGAGCGCTGGCGCTGCTGGCCGTCGCCCCCGGTTTCGGCGTGGCGCTGGCAGTGGGGGCGCTGATCGGCGGCTCCTCCAGCGGCTTTCAGATGCTGAACAATGTCAACCTGATGCAGCGCGCCGACCCGGCGTACTTTGGCCGGGTGATGTCCATGACGATGATGGCGTTCGGCGTCAACTCCATCGTTGCCTACCCCGTGGGCGCCATCGCCGACCAGGTGGGCGAGCGCGCAGCTATCACCGGCCTGGCTGCCGCCTGCCTGACGGTGGTGGTGATGGGCGCGCTTACCATGCGCGCTTCCCCTCGTGTGGCAGCAGCGCCGCACTAAGCCGGCGGCAGCGGGCAACCGTTGGACAGCGTGACCACCATCACTGCCTCACCAGTCTCCGCCGCTGCCACAAACGCATCGCGGACCGCGGCCAGCACGCTATCCAGTTCCCCGGCCAGCACCGTGCTCATCGGCCCCTCCCAGACCGTGACAGGGTGGCGGCGGAAGCCCGCAATCGCTGCCTCAATCGGCGGTCCGATATCCAGGTTCCCCAGGGGGTAGAGGCTCACCTGTGCGGAAACCGTCATCGCACGGCCCTTTCTACCTTACCGGCGCAGGTGCACGGCCGCGCCGATGAAGCCGCCAAACGGCAGCCGGCGGAGTGTCGCGGGAACGCCGCGCGGCCACAGCGCCGTTTCGATATGGATACTCCCGGCGGCGGAGCCCAGCGCCAGGCGCAGTTCACGGCGCAGGCCCCAGGGCGTGCGCAAGCGGGCCGGCCGAAAGGGTGACGGCCGCACCAGGGCGTGCGCCTTGCGCGCCAGCCCGAGCGGGCTCGCCAGATTGAGCACGCCCAGCACCAGCCCATAGCGGCTGACCCGCGCCGCCTCACGCAACGCCCGCGCTGGGTCTGCCATGAACTCCAGCGAGGTGACGAACAGCGCCACATCGACACTGTCATCACGGAACGGTAGCGCTTCGGCCGCCGCCCTGATGTACTGCGGCCCGCCGCCGCGCTCCGCTGCCACGGCCAGCATCCCCGCCGCCACATCGGCGCCGTAGATAGCTATGCCTTCACCGGCCAGCCAGCGGGCGAAGTGCCCCGTGCCGCATCCGGCTTCCAGGGCAGAGGCGTGGGCGGGGAGCCGCCGCAACAAGCGCCCGAGGAGGTGCTGTTCCTCTCGGGCGGCCGCCCGCCCCTGCGGCTGGTCGTACCAAGCATCGTACGCGCGGGCGGCATCCGGGCTGAGCGCCGCGAACGGCTGTGCTGCGGGTTGGGGACGGGTCATGGCGGCGGCCCTCCGGCCGGTGGTGGTCTACGCGCCATCGTGACACACTGGCACGGCAGCATCTACGAGGGTATGGGGTTGGCAGTGCATGACATCGCGGCAGGGATTCGGGGAGACGGCTGGCAGGCCGCGCACGCGCGCCGCTACGTGGCCACGAACGGCGCAGACGGGCACGAGTGGCGAGGTGTGCCAACGCTGTTGCTCGCCACCACCGGCGCCCGCAGCGGCGGGACATACACGACACCGCTGATCTATGGTCGCGATGGTGATCGCTACGTGATCGTCGCCTCGTATGGCGGCGCCCCGGCGCACCCGCAGTGGTACCGCAACCTGAAGTCTGCCCCAGAGGTCACGGTGCAGGTAGGGGATGACGTCTTCACCGCCCGTGCCCGCACGGCCTCTGCCGCGGAGAAGCCGGCGCTGTGGGAGCGGATGGCTGCCATCTGGCCGGCATACAACGACTACCAGGCCCGCACCGAGCGCGACATCCCCATCGTCATCCTGGAGCGGCTGTAACGGTATCCGCTCGCTCTGGGACGTAGCTCATGAGTGGCCCGGTGCTGTGTGGCCCCGCGCCTGCAGGACCGCTCGTGCCACACACACCAGGCGGCAGGCATGGCCGGAGCGACGGGCGGGGATGAGCAGGCGCAGATGAGCGACGGCGCGGCCCCCGCCGGAATCGACGCGGAGTGGCGGCGGCTGCTGGCGAGTGCCCACGCGGCGGTGTGAGACCGGCCCGGCCTTTCCCGGCGGACGCGCAGCCTGGTGACATGCGCGGCGCTGGTGGCGTTGCATCAGCCCGCCGAACTCTCCGCGGAAGCCGGGGTGGCGCTGGGCCATGGCCTCTCCCGCCGCGAGCTGTGCGAGGTGACGCTGCACGCAGCCGGGTATGCCGGCTTCCCCCGAGGCGTGGAGGCAATGCGTGTGCTGCGCGCGGTGTTCGCCGCCCGGCCGGAGCCGGACACACCCGACTCCGCGCCGGAGATGGCCGCGCCTGACACGGCCGCAGTACTGTTCGAGCGAGGGACCGCCTTCCGGCGGGAGGTGTTCGGCCAGACGGGCGATCCCGGAGACATCGCCCCACCAGAGATTGTCAACGACTGGTGGCGGTTCCTCACCGGCACCGCCTTCGGCGCGATCTGGCCACGGCCGGGGCTGTCGCTGCATGACCACAGCCGGGTGACGCTGGCCGTGCTCCAGGTGACGCACATGCCGGTAGAGTTCCGCCTGCACACCGGCCGCGCCCTGGATATGGGCATCCCTCGCGCAGAGCTGGGCGAGCAGATCATGCACCTCGCCATTTATGGCGGATTCCCCTGCGCGGTGGAGGCGATGCGCATTGCCCGCGAAGAGATGGACGCGCGGGATGCGCATCGCCCGTGAGCGCATCCGCGTTACGGCGTGAGGGCGATACGCCCTTCTACCGCGCCGCGCTTCAGCCGGTCCAGCACTGCAGGCAGATGCTCAAGCGGCTCGGTGGTGACGGGCGGAGACAGCCGGCCCTGCGCTATCAACGCCAGCACCTCACGTAGCTCCTGGCTGGTGCCCCAGAACGAGCCGAGCACGGCGATCTGCTGGGCGCCGTAGCGGAAGGTGAGAAGCGGGCCGCTGACGGCGCCTAGCCCCACCAGCGCCACCCGCCCGCCGGGGCGAACGATCTGCTGCGCCATCGCCACCGTTGGCTCGATGCCGACGAAGTCGGCCACCAGGTCCGGCAGGCGCGCGGTCAGCGCCTCAACGGCGGCGGTGTCCCGGGTGTCTAGGGTCTCGTCTGCGCCCTGCTCCCGCGCCCGCTCCAGCTTCTCTGGGACGATATCGGCCGCGATCACATAGGCGCCCAGCAAGCGCGCCACGCTGACGGCGTTCATCCCCAGCCCGCCCAGGCCGATGATGACCGCGATCTCCCCTGCCCGCAGACCGGCGACGCTCCTGAGTGCGTGGTAGGGCGTGAGTACCGCATCGGTGGCGACGGCAGCGGCGGCTGGTGAGACGCCATCGGGAACGGGGATAGCGGAGCGGGCCGGGCAGCGCACGTACTCGGCGTAGGCGCCATCCACCCCGAGACCCAACGCGCGGCCCGCCGTGCACAGGTTCTCATCGCCGGCACGGCAAAAGCGGCATTCGCCACAGGCGTTGGGGCCATACAGCGCTACCAGCCCGCCGCGCTCCAGACCCGTCACACCCTCGCCCAGCTCCTCCACCACACCGGCGCCCTCATGGCCCAGCGTCATCGGTGTGGGGAAGGGGGCGATACCTTCCAGCACGTGCAAGTCCGAGTGGCATACGCCCGCCGCGCGCACCCGCACCAGCACCTCACCGGGGCCCGGTCTCGGGATCTCCAGTTCGTGGCGCTCCGGCGGCCGGTGCGCGCCCACATATCTCCATGCGTACATGTCAAGCCCTTCCTTCCAGCAGGCGGGGCTCTCTCTGAGCGTAGCAGAGCCGGCCGAGAAAACTGCAGAAATGACCGCCGCGCGCCGATACTCGAATGTGCGCAGCGCAGGCAGGCCGCGGGCAGCGGGCCCGCAACGATGGGACAGCGCGATGTCAGGCCCTCAGCGGCGCGGACTACGGCAAGGCGTCAGGGGTATGCTGCCGTCGTTGCTGACATTGGCGATCGGCGTGGTGATCGCCAGCGCGCTGTTTTACTTCCTGCGGGATCTCGAGCGGCAGCGTGCCCGTTCCGAGTTCGAGGATCATGCACGGCTGTTCACCGCGGCGCTGGAGCGGGAGGTAGCCGGCCACCTGGATATCCTCCGGGCAGTTCCCGCCATGCAGGTGCTGGCCGGAGAGGCAGCGCGGAGCGGCCCCGGACACCCGGCATCCACCGCGCTCGGCCTGATGTTCGAGGAAGCCCCCCGCCGGTATCCGGGGGTCACCGGGCTGGGGTATGCGGTACCGGTCGCGGCCGAAAATCGAGATGCGTCCCGCGACCGCCTGGGACCCGGTGGCATTGTCGATGTCGATGCTGGCGGCCGGCGCTACGTACCCGCATCACCGCGGCCGGAGCATGTGCCCGTTCTGCCATTGGAGCAAGGCGGGCTGCCCGCGTTCTGGCGCGGGTTGGACCTGGCCGGTCTCCCTGCCGTCGCCCCGGCCCTGGCGGCCGCCCGAGATAGCGGCAGGATCACCATCTCCGCCCCGGTGCTTTTGCCTGCTCCCGGCGGGCAGATTGCCGGGTTCGTCGTCATCCTGCCGCTGTTCGTCACTGGTGGAACCGCGACAGTGCAGGCGCCCGAGCGGGAGGCGTTCAACAGCTATGTGGTCCAGTTAGTCGATGGAGCGGCGCTGCTGAATTCCGGCCCGCGTGAGTACGATGGCACCCTCATGCAAGTCTGGATTGAGGATGTCACTCCGGGTGAGGGCAGCAGCTGGATGACGGGCGCCCCTACCGGAGCGCCGGTAACGTCGCAATCGCTCAGCGTGGGAGGACGTACCTGGGCGCTGCGCTTTTCTCCGGCAACGGGCGGCGGGCTGAACGGACGGCAGTGGCCATCCTGGGGGGCGCTTGCCGGATCGCTGCTGCTCACGTTGATGGCCAGTAACTACCTGTGGCTGGTGACGAACCGTGCCCGGCGTATCGGCGCCCTCGCCGCTGAGCGTGCGCGGGAGATCACCGAGCGCGAACGGGCGGAGATGGCGCTGCGTGAGCGGGAATCATGGTTCCGGGCGCTGGTACAGCACAGCTCTGATGTCGTCACCGTTTCGGGCGCTGATGGTGGCATCGAATGGGTCAGCCCATCGGTGGAGCGGGTGCTCGGGCATGACCCGGACTTATTGCAGGGCGCATCGCTGCTGGCATTCGTTCACCCTGCGGATGTAGCAGCAGCCGCCGAGGCGATGCTCACGGCGGTGGCCGGGCCTGGCCGCCACGAACCGATCGCGCTGCGCGTGATGCATGTCGCCGGCTCATGGCGCTGGCTGGAGGTGACCACCACCAACCTGCTCGATGACCCGGTGGTGCGCGGCCTGGTCCACAATGCCCGCGATATTACCGAGCGACGCGAGCTGGAGGAGGAACTGACCCGGCAGGCATTCTCTGACAGCCTCACCGGCCTGCCTAACCGTGCGTTGTTTCAAGACCGGCTCCGGCATGCGCTGGCCGCCGCCCGCCGCCACGAGCAGGAGGTGGCGGTCATCTTCCTGGACCTCGACGGCTTCAAGGTAATCAACGACAGCCTCGGTCATCATGCGGGCGATGCGCTGCTGGTGGCAGTGGCGGCCCGCCTGCTGCGGACCGTGCGCCCCAGCGACACGGTGGCGCGGTTCGGTGGTGATGAGTTCGCGGTGCTCGCGGTTGGTGAGAACGGGCTGACCACGGCCGCCGTCATGGCCGAGCGGCTCTTGCAGGCGCTCGCGGAGCCGGTATCGGTGGAAGGGCGCGACGTGTTCATCATGGCCAGCGCCGGGGTGGCGCTCAGCGACGGCGTCCTTGCCGGTCCAGCGGATCTGCTGCGCCGGGCTGATATCGCCCTGTACCGCGCGAAAGGGGCCGGCAAGGGCCGGGTGACGGTGTTTGACGGCAGCATGGAGGCTGCCGTTGCCGGCCGGCTCAACCTGGAGACGGATCTGCGCCGGGCGCTGGAGCGGAACGAATTCCACCTGGTCTATCAGCCGGAGGTGAACGTGTCCGCCGGCACGGTTGCCGGAGTCGAGGCGCTGTTGCGCTGGCAGCATCCGGAGCGGGGCGCGGTGTCGCCGGTGGAGTTCGTGCCGCTGGCTGAGGAGACCGGCATCATCGTCTCGTTGGGCGCCTGGGTGCTGCGCGAGGCATGCAGGCAGGTGGCGGAGTGGCGGCGGCTGGGCCACGTGGCTGACGGCTTCACCCTCAGCGTCAATCTCTCCGGCCGGCAGCTCATTCAGCCTGATCTGGTCGAGGTGGTGTCCGCGGTACTGGCCGAGACGGAGGTGCCACCGGCCATGCTGCGGCTGGAGATCACCGAGACGGTGCTGATGGAGGATGGCCCCGCCAGCACCCGCACCCTGGAGCGGCTGAAGACGCTCGGTGTGGAACTGGCGATCGATGACTTCGGTACCGGCTACTCGTCCCTCGCCTACCTGCGGCGGTTCCCGGTAGACACGGTGAAGGTCGACCGGTCGTTCATTGCCGCTGTGGAGGACGACCCGCGCGTATGCGCCATCGTACAGACCGTCACCCATCTGGCGCACGCGCTGGGGATGCGCGTCACCGCCGAGGGCATTGAGACGCAGCAACAGGTGCGCTTTGTCAGCGAGGCCGGATGTGACCGCGGCCAGGGCTACTACTACTATCGCCCTCTGCCCGCCGGTGAGGTGGCGGTCCTGCTCTCCGCGGGCCGGCGGCAGGCAGCCTAGCGGCCGATCTTCCGCGATCTTCCCAACCTCCATCCCTAAAGTCCACTTGTTCGAACTTCGATAATCACCCTGAGGCCGAACGAACAGAGGCCCCTCTGTTCGACGGCGAAGGTCCACGGAGTGGCTGGTCGTGGGCGGAGGCCAGGCGATGGTCCGTCGTAGTGCGATGTCCCGGGCGTCGCGCGTGCGGCGCTATCTGATGGTAGTGCTGGTGCTGCTGTTGGGTGTCAGCCTGGCTGCGGCGCTCTTCTTTGCGGTGAACAGCGTGGAGGAGGAGCGGGCGCGCGCTGCTTTCGAGCAACGGGCGCGCCTGGTGGCTGCCTCGCTGGAAAATGGCATGGAGGCGCAGATCGAGCTACTGCGGACCGTCAAGGCGCTGGAGCGGATCGCTTCCGCAGGCGCTGCCATGGACCCGAACGACCCGACGCAGACCGCCTTTCGTGAGCTGGCGCGTGAAAACCGCCAGCGGCATCCCGGCGTGGTCGGGTTCTGGTGGGCGCTGCGTATCCCTGAGAACGGCCGGGCGGGTATCGAGGCCATGATCGGCGCGCCCGTCACAGATTTCCGCGGCGGTGACCGGACCGCGGGTGTGGCGCCCGCCCCGCAACGGGCCGAGTACTACCCGATGATCTTCCGCGAGCCGGAGGACTGGGTGGGCCTGCCGCTGGGCATCGACGCTGGCGCGGACCCGATTCTGCGCGAAGGGATGGATCGCGCGATCAACAGCGGTCAGACCACCGCGACGGCGCCGGTGGACTTGCCGGGCGGCCGGCTGCTCTTCGTGGTGATGCCCGGTTACAACCGTGATGCTGCGCTGGCGACGGCAGATCAGCGCCGCGCTGCGCTGATTGGCTTTCTGGTACAGGTGATTCACGTCGATCAGTTTGTCTCGGCGGCGCTAGGCGGCCACGACAGCGACGACGTGCGCCTGCGCATCGAGGACCGCACCGGCGACCAGGGAGACGGGCTGGTAGCCGTGCGCGACCCAGACGGCGGCGATGCGGCGAACCTGCACCCGCAGTGGTCCGGCATTCTGCTGCTGGCGGGCCGCCGCTGGCAACTGGCGATGGCGCCGTCCTCGGCCAATGTCACCAGCGCCCGCCCGTGGCAGCCCTTGGCTGTCGGTGGTATGACACTGGCTGTCACCGTCATGCTGGTGGTGTACCTCGTGGTGACGATCAACCGCGCCGAGCGGATCGCCCGGCTGGCAGCGGACCGGCAGCGCGAAATCGAGGAGCGGCAACGGGCCGAAGAGACACTGCGCGCCCGGGAATCGTGGTTCCGGGGTGTAGTACAGAATAGCTCCGACCTGATCCTGGTGGTGGATGTGGCTGGTAAGGTCACGTACGTCAGCCCATCGGTGACACCGCTGTTTGGCTACACGCAGGAGAGCCTGCCGTTCGACGGCCCGCGGGAGTTCGTCCACCCGGATGACCTGCCGGCGGTCAATGAGTTGATCGCGCGGACGATGCTGCACCGGGGCCAGGTCGATCCCATCGACGTGCGCACCCGTCACACGGACGGCGCCTGGCACTGGGTAGAGATGACGGCCACCAACCTGCTGCCCGACCCGAATGTGCGCGGCATTGTGCTCAATATCCGCGACATCTCCGAGCGTAAGCGGCTGGAAGAGCAACTCACCCGGCAGGCCTTCATCGATAGCCTCACCAGCCTGCCCAACCGGCCGCTGTTTATGGACCGGGTGGCGCACACCGTCGCGGCCTCCTGGCGGCGCAACGAGCGGCCGGCAATCGTGCTGCTCGACCTCGATGGGTTCAAGGTCGTCAACGACAGCCTTGGTCACGGCGCCGGCGATGCGCTGTTGGTGGCAGCCGGCGAGCGCATGGCAGCCGCCGTCCGGCCAGGCGACACCGTGGGCCGCTTTGGCGGCGATGAGTTCGCCGTTCTGCTCGAAAGCCTGGACGGCCCGGATCCGGCGCGACAGCTCGTCGAGCAGATGCTGGAAGCGCTGCGCGCGCCGTTTGTGGTGGAAGGCCGCGAGGTGTTTATCTCGGCCAGCGCCGGGATCGCCTACAGCCGCCGGGAGGGAATCACCCCGTCCGAGCTGCTACGCGTGGCGGATATCGCCCTCTATCGAGCGAAGGCCTCGGGCAAGGACTGCGCGGTCGTGTTTGACCAGGCGATGGAGCGCGAGGCCGTGCGCCGGTTGGACCTCGAAACCGACCTGCGCCGGGCGCTGGAGCGCGGCGAGTTCCAGGTGTACTACCAGCCGGAAGTTGAGCCCTCCAGTGGCATGGTCACCGGCGCGGAGGCGCTGGTGCGCTGGCAGCACCCGGAACGTGGCCTAGTCTCCCCGGCAGATTTTATTCCGCTGGCCGAGGAGACCGGTGTTATCCTCGCGCTCGGCGCCTGGGTGCTGCGCCAGTCCTGCACCGAGGTACAGCAGTGGCGCGCCAAGGGCTATGTCGATGAGTCGTTCGCGCTCAGTGTCAACCTTTCCGGCCGCCAGTTAGCCACACCGGAGCTGGTCGGCGAGGTGCAGGCTGTCCTCGCAGAGAGCGGCTTGGATCCCGCCTCACTGCGCCTGGAGATCACCGAGACGGTGCTGATGGAGGATGGCCCCGCCAGCGCCCGCACCCTCGAAGGCCTGAAGGCACTGGGGGTGGAACTGGCGATCGATGACTTCGGCACCGGTTACTCGTCGCTGGCGTATTTGCAGCGGTTCCCGGTGGACACCGTGAAGATCGACCGCTCGTTCATCGCCAACGTTGGAGATGATGCGCGTGCCCGGGCGATCGTGCACACGGTAACGCACCTGGCGCATGTGCTGGGGATGCGTGTCACCGCCGAGGGTATTGAGACCGAACTGCACGTTGAGTTCGTCGCGAATGCCGGCTGTGACCGCGGCCAGGGATACTTCTACTCCCGCCCGCTGCCTGCCGCCGAGATGCTGCGGCTGTTCGGCCGGAAGCAGGAGCACGCGGCGTGAGCCGGATGGGCCGGGACGCGGCGCCACACCGGGCGCCGCGCCCCCGGCCGAGCGTTAGCCGCGCGGCAGGCCCAGGCCGCGGGTGGCGATGATGCCCCGCTGAATCTCACTGGTGCCGGCTGCGATCGTGGAGGAGACGCTAGTCAGGTACATCTGCTCCAGCCGTCCCCGCATGTGTGCATACGCGCTGCCCGGGGCGATGTTGCCGTACATCCCCAGGATCTTGATGCCGGTGGCGGCGATGCGCTGCGACAGCTCCGACCCGAACAGCTTGCTCATGCTGGCCTCGTGGTTGGGGATCTTGCCCTTGGCCTGCATGTAGGGAATGCGGTAGGAGATATAGGTGCCGGTGGCCAGCTCCACCGCCCGGTCTGCCAGCGCCATCCGTACCGTGGGGTTGTGCTCCCACAGAGAACGGTTATCGCGGGCGAACTGCGTCAGCTCCTCCAGCGTGCGGCGGCCGCCAGCATAGGCCTGCACGCCGCTGCGCTCGAAGTCCAGCGCCACCGCCACTTGATACCAGCCGCGGTTGAGCGTGCCGACCAGATGCTCCTTGGGGATGCGGACGTTATCGAAGAACACCTCGTTGAAGCCGTGCTGCCCGGCCATGTTGATGAGCGGGCGGATCGAGACGCCGGGGGCGTCCATCGGCACGACAAACGTCGAGATGCCGCGGTGCTTGGGGGCATCGGGGTCGGTGCGGGCCGCCAGCCAGCCCCAGTTGGAGCGATGGGCGCCGGACGTCCATATCTTCTGGCCGTTAATGACGAAGTCATCGCCATCAGCTACGGCGCGGGTTTGCAGCGCCGCCAGGTCCGAGCCGGCGCCCGGCTCCGAGTACAGCGTGCACCACACATCCTCGCCGGAGGTGATGCGTGGCAGGAAGCGATCTTTCTGCTCCTGGGTGCCGTACAGCATGATCGCCGGCCCGACCCAGGCGACGCCCATGCCGCCGCCGCCCGGGGCGCGGTGATACGCCATCTCCTCGTTGTAGATCATTTGGGTCATGTGATCGGCGTCGAGGCCGCCGGCCTCGGCCGGCCAGGCCATCGCCAGCCACTTGCGCTCTGCCAGTTTGAAAGTGAACTGCCGCGCGATCTCCCAGCCGGCGTCCAAGCCGCCTTCGCCATCGCCGGCGCGCTCCTCCCAGCCTGCGGGTAACCCTTCGTTGATCACCGAACGGACTTCGGCCCGAAACTGCTCCTGCTCTGGTGTAAAACGAAACTGCATCGTTGGCCATCCCCTCCTGCACGCCGTGGCGCGCCGTGCATTGTGCGCATGATGCGCGCACACGGTACCACGATCGTGGCCAAAACGTAGCCGCTTGCTCTACCTGTCCCGGGGGCGAATAATCGCGGGACAGGGGAACGTGGGGAGCGGGGGAGACACGGGAAGCGGGAGGCGGGAGGCTGGGGAGAGCCCCTTCATCCGCACCCTTCCGCATATCCCTCAGGTGTTTTCCTTCCTCTTCTCGAAGTGGGGGAGGGCGCCGCGATGGCTCAGTCTGTGATGGACCCGGTAGATTTCCGCAATGCCATGGCCCGCTTCGCCAGCGGGGTGACGGTGGTCACCACCCATGACGCCGCCGGCCGGCCGCAGGCTTTCACTGCCAGCGCTTTCAGCTCCCTTTCGCTGGAGCCACCGCTGGTGCTGGTCTGCCTGGAGACACGCGCTCATTCTTATGAGGCCTTCATGCGGGCGACCGAAGTGGCGATCAGCATTCTGGCCGAGGGGCAAGGCGACACTGCCTGGCACTATGCCAGGAAGAACGAAGACAAGTTCGCCGGACAGACGGTGGAGCGGGGCGAGGTCACCGGCCTGCCCCTGATCCCCGGCGCCACCGCTCACCTGGAATGCCGTGTCCACGACCGCCTACCCGGCGGCGACCACACCATCATCATCGGTGAGGTGCTGCGTGCCGCTGTCCATAACGATACCCCGCTGCTCCACTTCAATCGCCAGATGGGCCGGTTTGTGGTGGAGTAGCGATTCGCGGATGCAGACGCTCGCACCCAACCGCTTTGCCCGCTTCGGCGGAATTGGGGAGTTTGACGTAGCCTGGTCTCTCGCTGAAAGCTGACGGCTGATAGCTGACAGCACGGAGGCCGCCATGTGGCAGCGGACGCTGCCAATCTACTACGCGCTGCTGCTGGCCGTGCTCACGGTGGGGGCGCTGTACCTGCTGGTGCGGCTGCAGCATGTACTTCTGCTGCTGTTCATCAGCCTGCTGTTTGCCGCCACCGTGGCCAAGCCCGCCGCGGTGCTGGAGCGGTGGCGGGTGCCGCGTGCGGTTGCCGCCCTGATCGTCTACCTGGCCGCCTTCGCCGTCGTTGCCGGGGTAGGCTGGCTGGTGTTGCCCACGCTGGTGGCGCAGCTGGGCCGCCTGGGCGAGGCCGCTCCCGGCTACATCGAGCGCTATAACCAGCTGCGCGAGCGCTACGACAGCCTCCAAGACGCCTATCCGGCGCTGCCGTCGTTTGATGAACAGACACGCGAGATCGGCGAAAGTCTCACTGCGGGGGCGCGGGACCGGCTGCTACGCTTGCCCACCAGCCTCTTCGGCCTGTTCCTGGATGCACTCAGCGTCTTTGCCATCTCGATGCTGATCATCACCGGCCGGGGTAAGATCCTGGCCTTCATGCTCAGCGTGACGCATCCGGTTCACCGCCCGCGCGTGCGGCGGATGGTGGAGCTGATGTGGCTACGGTTGGGCCACTATCTGCGCGCCAAGCTGATCGTGATGGCGATTGTCGGCGTCATTACGTACGGCGCGCTGCTGCTTATCGGTATCCCCTACGCCGTGCTGCTCTCGATTGTGGTGGCGCTGGGGCAGCTCATCCCGCGGGCGGGTCCGTGGCTGGCGCGTATCCCCCTGCTCGGCATTGCTGCGCTGGAGGGGCTGGCGCCGTTCCTGCTGACCTTCGCCGCCTCGATCATCATCGAGAACGCCAAGGGCTATGCCATCTCCCCCTTCGTCGAGGGTAGCCAGCTCGACATCCCGCCGCTGATGGTGTTCGTCGCCGTGCTGGTGGGCGCGACGCTGCTAGGCGTCGCCGGGGCATTCATTGCT
>WBZO01001804.1_pt1 | contig 31289 bp, 27 predicted proteins | sample 5204261 | NCBI WGS metagenome assembly WBZO01 (sample SAMN12412400, study PRJNA552823) | activated sludge metagenome | isolation source: activated sludge from anammox sidestream of wastewater treatment plant... | place: USA: North Carolina | collected 2017-09
AGGTGATGAGTACTCTCCCCTAGAGACGCTGGCCAGAATAATGCAGCGCGCTGGCGTCCTGGCGTTTATGGTTTAGGGATTGCCGTTGGCGGTTGGGGGTTAAGGCGTGATCGTAACCTTGACGCCTAATCCATGAAGGACTCTGAGAATGGTGTCATATCGCGGTTTCGCACCGGGAGCGAGCGCCTTGTAAAGGCTTTCGCGACCCAATCCACTATTGTGCGCTATGGCGCTCATACCGCGTGCCTTGGCGACATCACCCAGGGCGGCCAGGAAAACATCGGGGTTCTCGTCCTCCAACGCGGCCGTCAAATACTCCGCAATGGTTTCTTCGTTGTCCAGGTAGTCGACTGCATCAAATTTCTGAAAGTTGTCCATAGTTCAGTCCTCAAGCCCGTCAGCCAATGATTTGGCTTTCTTGATGTCTCGCTTTTGGGAGGATTTGTCGCCGCCCACTAATAGAAGGATAAGAAGCTTACCCCTTTGCGTGAAATAGACGCGATACCCTGGGCCAAAGTGGATACGCATCTCGCTAATGCCTCCACCTACTGGCTGGACATCACCCAGATTCCCATGCTCTGCCGATCTGATACGTGCAATGATGCGTGCCTTGCCTTTGGCATCCTTCAGAGCGGTAAGCCACTCGTCAAACTCTTTTGAACGGAGTACGGTATACACAGATATTGTATCCATTTGGATACAGATTGGCAAGCTGTTTGATTCAAACAGGCCCGACATTAGTTGTCGAGCCTGTCTATCTGGATGAATTTCGTACTGGTACCACTACGTCGAGCACTTGCCAGCGCCTTAGCAGTTATCGTCAGTTTCCTGGGCCAATCTCGGATAGTGATTGGTTGTCACGGGTGACGTGGATCAGGAACCGCAATGTTTCATTCACCGATTCTGTGTTCGGGAATACTTCGGCCACATCCGGGGCGAGTTGGGCAAATCCGCCGAACCCTGCCCGTTGTGGTCCTGCTTTCCTATCCCGCAAGCGCTTAAGGTTGTATTCCGGCCGAAGTTCATCGACCTGTTCTCTCTTAGCTTTCTTTTACTGCCTATTCTACTTCTCGTCCAGCGCCACCACACCCGGCAGTTGTCGCCCTTCCAGCAGCTCCAGACTGGCCCCGCCGCCGGTGCTGACGTGAGTCATCTTGCCGGTCAGGCCCGCCTTGCGCACGGCCGCGGCCGAGTCGCCGCCGCCGATGATCACCTTTGCACCATGTTCAACCATGGCCGCCAGCATTTGTGCCAGCTGATTGGTGCCGTTGGCGAATTGCGGAACCTCGAACACACCCATCGGGCCGTTCCAGACAACCAGTTGCGCTCCCTGCAATTCGGCATTGAAGCGCTCCAGTGTGGCCGGGCCGATGTCCAGGGCCATCTTCTCCGGCGATAGCGCCCAGACCATCTCAACCTCGGATGGAGCGTCGTTGGACAGTTCGGTCGCCGTGACAACGTCCACGGGCAGGATCAGCTGGTCGGCGGCCATTTCCAGCAGTCGCTTGGCCTCGGGCACCGCTTCTTCCTCGACCAGCGACTTGCCCATGTTGTGCCCCTGGGCTTTCAGGAAGGTGTTGGCCATGCCGCCGCCGATGAGGATCTTGTCGGCCTTGTCCAGCAGGTTCTCGATGAGTTTGATCTTGTCGGAAATCTTCGCTCCGCCCATGATGGCGACATAGGGGCGCGGCGGGTTCTCGACAGCGATGCCCAGGGCCGAGATCTCTGCGTTCATCAGGAAGCCGGAAACGGCCGGGCCGCCCTTCTGGCGCATGGCGTAGGCCGCGCCGTCGACGCTGGCGTCCGGCCGGTGGGCCGAACCGAAGGCGTCGTCCACGTAGACGTCAGCCAGAGAGGCAAACGCGGCCGATAACTCGGGATCGTTCTTCTTTTCGCCGGGATGGAAGCGGGTGTTCTCCAGAAGCAGAATATCGCCGGGTTTCAGGGCCGCGGCGGCCGCCTTGACCTCGTCACTCATCACCGCAGGCACGTACTGAACGGGGCGCCCGATCACTTCCTGCAACTTGGCCGCCACGGGCTTCATGGCGAACTGCACGTCGTCGGCCGTCTTGGGGCGGCCGAGGTGTGAGGCCAGAATAAGCGATGCGCCGTGATCAAGCAGGTAGGTAAGCGTCGGCAGGGCGGCCTGGATGCGGGTGTCGTCGGTAACGGTGATGGTATCCTTGGGATCTTTGCTGCTGAGCGGGACGTTGAAATCGACCCGGACGAAGACTTTCTTGCCTTCGACATCGATGTCGGTGACGGTCTTCTTGTTCATCTATCACTCCTTGTAAACGATTTCAGTAGTTTTTAAATCGGTATAGCGCTCGTCGAATGGCTGGATGTCGAGCGCCTGGCGAATTTGTTTGACGCGTAACGCTACCGGCCCCAGCGAGGCGCGGTAATGGCGGCCGACGGCGGCCTGGGTCTCATCGCGATTGGATTGCTCGCCCAGGAGAACCTCGACGGCCGCGGCCCAGGCCCACGGCCGGTCGTCGATATCGGGCTTGGCCGCGGCAACGAAATCGCGCCACAGGCGACGTCCGTAGATGAGCGACAGGAAGCCAAATTGCCGCGCCTGCAATCCCGGCAAGAACATCTCTTCAACTGCGTCGCCGGCCGCATCGGGTAGCAAGGGCAATTGCAGCAAGCCGGCGTAGAGCGCCACGGGCAATATCCACGGCTCCGAGGGTAGCTTGCCGTCTCCGCTCATGATCTGCGTGCCGGCCAGGACGCTGGTAGCGCGCATGGTATTGAGCGGCAAGTCCGCGCTGGCCGGGTTGACCTCCGCGACGAGCCAGCTTCCATCGTAACGCTCCAGCCGCACCGCGACGACCTCCACGGCCGTGTAGCTGCGATCGGAGACTTCGGGATCGGGCCATGCGAACTCGATAAAAGCCGATTGGCCGCCGTCGCCTTCGATAGCCCGTATCAGGCCCAGGCGCTCCCGGCCCAGAACCGTCTTCAGCAAGATATCGAAGACAACGAAACCGTACAGGTCGTAAGCGTCGGCCGCCTGGTTTTTGGGAAGCAGCAGTTGTTGGATAGCCTGGGGGTCTTCGGCCACAGTGGCGGCGATCAGTTGCTCGACAACGGGCCAGATATCGTCCCAAACCGTCTGTTCGTTGATCATAAGGCGCGGGTGATCGTAAGGTAATATGCCGGCTCGGGCCGCCAATTCGTATTATATGCTGTTTTCACGCGTTGAGCACGAGCGAGTCGGAGGTCGACAGGCTCATAGCGGTCGGGCTGGTCTACAGTATACTTAGGCTATGATCACCAGCCGTAGCAATTCACAGGTCAAGAACGTCCGTCGCCTGTTGTCCGATCGGCGCTTTCGCTATGCCGAGGAAGCCTTTGTCGTGGAAGGCACGCGCTGGATGCGCGAGTTGGCGGGGGCGTCGATACGCCCGAGGGCGCTCTACGTGACGGCCGCCTGGTCGAATGGTCCTGAAGGGCGGACGCTCATCGCACAACTGGGCGTGGAGCCGGTGCCGGTGACCGACGAGGTGATGGCGGCGATGAGCGACACGGAGACTGCGCCGGGCGCGCTGGCCATCGTGGCGATGGAACCGCGGCCGTGGCCCGCCGCGCCGTCATTGCTGGTCATCCTGGACGCAGTGGCCAATCCCGGCAACATGGGGACGATCCTGCGGGCGGCTTCGGCCGCCGGGGCCGATGGAGTCTTGCTGGGGCCGGGCTGCGTCGATCCGTATAACCCCAAGGTAGTTCGCGGCAGCATGGGGGCGATTCTACGATTACCGGTGCGATCGGCAACATGGCCCGATATCGGCGAACTGACGGTAGGGATGGATGTATGGCTGGCCGTGGCGCGTGACGGCATAGATTATACGGTCGTGGATTGGCGGCGGCCGTCAGCTATCCTGATCGGCGGCGAGGCGCATGGAGCCGGGACAAACGCCGAGCGTGCGGCGACGGGCCGGGTGACGATCCCGATGCGGGATGCGACTGAATCGCTTAATGCGGCTCTGGCGGCGGGAATCTTGTTGTTCGAGGCGGCGCGGCAAAGGGCGACAGGCACCCGCTAGAGGCGGATCTTCAGGCTGGTGACGCCGGACTCGCGGTTGACCAGGACGAAGCGACGATGACATTCGGGGCACAAACCATCGAACGAGTCGAAATCCATGTCGAGATCGATGCCGTAGGCGTTCGTGGCTAGCCGGTGGAAGGTGGCATCGCCCTCGAGGCGCAACCAGCCGTCGCGCGCGGCCAGGATGGCTGACTGGAGCGCCGCCTCACCCAGATAGAGCCGGCAGTCGGCGATGAAGTAACCGCAACGACCGCAGGCGGAGAACCGGTTACGCTGGCGTTCGTAGGCGTCGCGGTCGGCACGAGACAGGCGAGGCGGCGGAGGGGCCGATTTACCCGGCTCGGCTGTCTCGGCAGGTTGGTCGGACTCGGCCGGCTCACCGGGCGAGGCGCTTTCTTCCACCTCGGCGAATGACTCTTCCTGCGGCAGTTCATCGGACGGCGGTATGATTTCAGCCTCGTCTTGTTCGGGCAATTCGGAATTCTCCCCCAACGGTTGTGATAACATTTGTACCTTGTTGGGCGATTCTAACCACGTGAGAGCATCTGTCAAATGGAATCCGATCGCTGGACAAACTCGGATTCCGGCCAAATGGGTGCTAGTATAGAGGAAGTATGAGCGACAACACCCGTAACCTGCGAGATCTGCTGGCCTCCTGGGCGGCGGCCGTTCACAATACCCACCACCCCCAACCGCCCGCGTATGGCGGTCCCGATGTGACGCTCACGCGCTTCACTGAGAAAACGAGCGATGTGGAGCCGGGCGTTTGCTTCGTGGCCCGCGTACGGACGGGCAGCGATGGTCACCCGTATATCGAGCGCGCCATTGAGGCCGGGGCGACGATGATATTGGCTCAACGGCCGGCGGAGGAATTGAACCTGCGGCTGCCGCCCAATGTCGTCTATCTGATCGTGCCCGACACGGCCGAGGCGCAAGCGTGGCTGGCGGCGGCGTGGGAGGGGTTCCCCAGCCGGCAACTGATGATGATCGGGATTACGGGGACGGATGGCAAGACGACGACGGCCAATATTCTGTTCAATATTTTGCGGGCGGCGGGGATTCGAGCCGGATTGCTGAGCACGATCAAGGCCGATATTGGCGGGGCGGAGGAACTGCTGGAATTGCATGTGACGACGCCGGAATCGCCGGTCGTGCAGCGCTATTTGCGTCGGATGGTCGACGCGGGCCTGACTCACTGCATCCTGGAAACAACCTCCCACGCGCTGGCGCAACATCGTGTGGCGGCGGTAGATTTTGATATGGCGGTGGTCACCAACATCACCCACGAACATCTGGATTATCATGGGGGATATGAGGGCTACTTCGCGGCCAAACGCAAGCTGTTTGAATATTTGTTGGGGGATCTGATACGGGTGCCGACGCATAATCGGGCCAAAGTGGAGACGCGGCGGACGGCAGTCTTGAACCGTGATGACCAGTCGTTCGCGCCGCTGAATGAGTTTCTGGCCGGCCGGCCGCTGGATGTGCTGACCTATGGCTTGGGCGAAGGCAACGATGCCACGGCCGGCGCCATCGCCTACGGACCGCACGAGACACAACTATCGCTCCACCTCGCGGGAGTAGCACAGCCCTTGGCGATCCGTGCCCCGTTGCCGGGCGTTTTCAACGTCTATAACATGCTGGCGGCGGCGACCGCAGCGCAAGCGCTGGCGGTAGAGCCGGAGATTATCCGCGAAGGGATAGAAGAGACGACGTACCTGAGCGGCCGCATGGAACGCATTGACCGGGGGCAGCCGTTCCTGGTCGTGGTTGATTTCGCCCACACGCCGAGCGCCCTGGAGCGAGCGATTGACGCGGCGCGGGGGATGACGATCGGCGGCCGGATCATTACCGTCTTCGGCAGCGCGGGCAAGCGAGATGTGGCCAAGCGCCGGCTGATGGCCGAGGTGTCGGCGCGGGCGGCCGATTTGACGGTGTTGACGGCCGAGGACCCGCGCACCGAGTCGCTGGATGATATTCTGGCCATGATGGCTGGAGCAGCGACGGCGAGCGGCGGCGTGGAGGGCGACACATTCTGGCGCGTGCCCGACCGTGGTCGGGCGATCCATTTCGCGCTTGGCCTGGCGCGACAGGGTGATGTTGTCCTCATCTGTGGCAAGGGGCATGAGCAATCGATGTGCTTTGGCGCAGTAGAGTACGCGTGGGATGATCGGGATGCGACGGTCGCCGCCCTTGAGGCGTACCTTGAGGGCCGGGAGATGGTCGATCTGGGGTTGCCAACGTTCAAGCCGTGAACGACCGGCCCGAGCATAGGATATAAGGCCGTGCTATTTATGGAATCAGTTCCCGGTCGGGATATGAGAGGCGATCGATATTGCCCGTTCCATCTTTCGCCTCTGGCCTTTTGTGCTACAATTGGCCAAAATAATTGGCCGGAAAGAGCAAATTTCTGGGGGATCTCATGATCGAGGTTATGATCGACAGCATACGCATCAGCCTGGTGTCCCAGCATCGCATCGTACTCCTGCGTGAAGTGGACAGCGAACGCCAGCTACCGATATGGATCGGACCTTGCGAGGCCGATGCCATCACCATCGAATTGCAGGATGTCAAGGTGGCGCGTCCATTGACCCAGGATTTGCTCAAGAACGTCATCACCGAGTTGGGCGGCTCCGTCTCCCATGTGCTGATCAAGGAGTTGAATGAGAGCGTTTTCCATGCGCGCTTGTTCATCACCATAGAAGGGGAGCACGAGCCACGTGAAATCGATTGCCGGCCGTCGGACGCTATCGCCCTGGCCGTGCGGGCCAAAGTGCCGATCTTCATCTCCGAGGAGGTCATGGATGCCGCCGGCGTCGAGCCGGAACCCGGTATCCAGGAGGCGAGTGAGGATTCGGCCGGGGAAATCGTCGATGACACCGACCTCGATGCCTTCAGCGACTTTCTCGACACACTCGATTTCGACGACTTCGACGGGGAAGGCGGCCAGGCCTAGACCGGCCAGGCTTATTGGGCGGTTGCGAAACGACCGCCTCGTGTTGCGCGCCTCTATGACGTGAAACGTGCCGCAAGCGGTATGCGTTCCGCGTCCTCTTTTTCTCTGATGGACATGATGGAAGAACTTTTGCCACCCCATAGCGTCGAAGCTGAGGAGGCTGTACTAGGCTCCCTGCTCATCGATCCGGACACCATTTTTGAAGTATCGGGCTTCCTGAAGTCGGAAGCCTTTTATCGCGCACAGAACCGCTGGATTTACGAGTCGATTCTGGCCCTGAGCGAACGCCGGGTACCCCTCGATGTGATCACGCTCATCGAAGAACTGCGCCGCCGCGAACAGCTGGATGAGATCGGCGGCGAAGCCACGGTGATCAACCTGCTCAACGCGGTGCCGACGTCGATCAATGCTGAAGCCTACGGCCGGATGGTCGAGGCGGCCAGCATCCGGCGCCAGCTTATCCTGGCCGCCGGCACCATTGCCAAGCTGGCCTATGACGAAGCCGAGGACGTTAACGTGGTGCTCGACCGCTCCGAGGAGACGCTGTTCAGCATCAGCGAGCATCGCGCCGATCGCGACCTGAGACCAGTGAAGGAGATCGCCAGCGACTACCTGGAGCGTATCGAACAATTGCGCGAGCGCGGCGACCAGTTCATCGGCATCCCCACCGGGTTCATCGATCTGGATCGAATGTTGAGCGGGTTGAACAAGTCGGACCTGATCATCATCGCCGCCCGGCCGAGCATGGGCAAGACGGCGCTCCAGAACGCGATAGCCCTCAATGCGGCGCGGCGCTATAACAAAAAAGTGGCGATGTTTAACCTGGAGATGAGCGGCGAGCAGCTGGTGCAGCGAATGGTCGCCGCCGAGACGCGCATTGATTCGCAGCGTCTGCGGCGGGGCGATTTGCCCGAACATGAATGGCGCGCCTTCCTGGAGGCGCTCGCCCGGCTGTCGGAGTCGAATATCTATATCGACGATACGCCATCGATCTCGCCCATGCAGCTACGAACGAAGTGCCGCCGGCTACGTGCCGAGCAAGGGATCGATCTGGTCATGATCGACTATTTGCAGTTGATGCAAGCCGAGCGTCCGACGAACAATCGCGTGCAGGAAGTCAGCGAGATTTCGCGAGGACTGAAGGCGCTGGCTCGCGAGCTGGAAGTACCGGTGGTGGCTGCGGCACAGCTCAGTCGGGCGGTGGAACAACGACAGAACAAGCGGCCGGTGCTGTCGGACCTGCGGGATTCGGGATGCCTGGCAGGTGACACGTTGATCGTCCTGGCGGATAGCGGCGAGCGTGTCCCCATGCGCGAGCTGATCGGGCGGTCCGGTTTCGCTGTTTGGTCGCTCAACCCGATTTCCCGTCGCCTCGAGCGAGCCATTGTCAGTAACGCCTTCTCCACAGGAGTAAAGCAGTGCTACCGGTTAATGACGTGCCTCGGCCGGACTATCCGCGCGACGGGCAACCATCGCTTCCTGACGATCGATGGCTGGCAGCGACTGGATGAGATGGTTATCGGAACCCCTGTCGCTCTGCCGCAGGCGGCGAGCGGTGAATGGGCCGGCGAGGCGAGCGCTCTAATGCTGCCCCGAGCGCGCGCTCTTGCCACATCCGGTGCGGCGGCGCTACCAGTGGCATTATCGTCGCCGGCGCTGTTTGAAGACGATATTCTTTGGGATGAGCTCGTCTCCATTGAGCCGGACGGTGTCGAGGAAGTGTTCGATCTGACGGTTCCGGGAAATCATAACTTCGTAGCCAACGACATCATCGTTCACAACTCCATCGAGCAGGACGCCGACGTGGTCATGTTCATCTACCGCGACGATTACTATAATCCCGACACGTCGGAACGGCCGAATATCGCCGAGATCAACGTGGCCAAACATCGCAACGGCCCCACTGGAGCTGTCGACCTGTTCTGGCACGGCAAGCTGGCGGCGTTTCGCGATCTACATCGACAGGAGATCGAGCTATAAGCCGGCCATACTGAACCGGCCCAAGAGGGAACGATCATGAGCGCATCGAGTTCTATGCAGGGTTTTGCCGGCTTCCCCGACGGGAAACAACGGACCACCCTTGTCCCGAACCTGTTCTTCAGCGACTTGTTGCCTGTCATCGACGATCTGGCCGAGCTGAAGGTGACGCTCTATGCCTTCTGGGCATTGGGTCGGCGTGAGGGGGCCGTGCGCTATTTGCGACTGTCGGACTTCATGGGCGATTCTGTCTTGCTCAAGGCGATGGGCGGGACGGATATCCAGGCGGATGTTGACATGCTGCTGGACGGTATCGAGCGCGCCGTGGCCCGTGGCACGTTTCTGCAAGTCACGGTGGAAGGGGCCGACGGGCAGATGGAATTGTATTTTCTCAATACAGAGCGCGGCCGAGCGGCCGTTGAGGGCATCAGCCGCGGCGAGTGGCGGCCGTCGCCTGACGAAGATGAACCGATTACCTTGCTCGTGGAACGGCCGAACATTTTCGTTCTCTACGAGCAGAATATTGGCACACTAACACCGATGATCGCCGAGGAGTTGCGCGAGGCGGAACAAACCTATTCACCGACCTGGATCGAAGACGCGATCCGGGTGGCGGTCACCAACAACGTACGTCGCTGGCGCTATGTTCAGGCGATTCTGGATCGCTGGCGACAGGAAGGGAAGCAGGAAGATGCGATCGGCCAACGAGATTCTCAACGGGACCTACGGCGACAAATCCCGCCTGAATATGACGATATCATCAAACATTGAGCCATCGGATGATGGCGGCATCGGCAAGCCTGATTGCCCCTATTGCGGAGGGCTGGGTTATGTTTTGCCTGATGCGGCTCCGGGGCATCCCGATTTTGGCCGGGCCAGGACATGTGTTTGTCGGGCCGAGGAACAGAGTAAGGCGCGCCTGGATGGCCTGATGCGGCTGAGCCAGATCGGAGCATTGGCTGATTGTACGTTTGAGACGTTCATCCCCGAGGGCCACGGTTTGACCGCGACGCGACAGCGTAACCTGCGCATGGCCTATGAGCGGGCGCGAGAGTTCGCCGAGCGACCGCAAGGCTGGCTGGTGTTAAAAGGGGGCTACGGTTGCGGCAAGACGCACCTGGCGGCGGCCGTCGCCAACCGGCAAATCGCCAAGGGGCGGCCGGCGCTGTTCATCAATACCCCTGACCTGCTCGATCACCTGCGAGCGACGTTCAACCCGGAATCGGCCGTCAGCTATGACGAACGGTTCGACCAGGTGCGCAACAGTCCGCTGCTCATCCTCGATGATCTGGGGACGCAAAGTCACAGTGAATGGACGCAGGAAAAGCTCTACCAGATTCTCAACTTCCGCTATAACGCCAAGCTGCCGACAGTCATCACGACCAATCTGGAGTTGGAGGCGATCGAGATTCGGATGCGCTCGCGCATGGTTGATCCAAGCCTGTCGCAGATCGTTCATATCGCGGCGCCAGACTTCCGCCGGGCAGGGGTGGGAGACGATCAATCGGATCTGTCGACGCTGAATCTGCACGCGGACAAGACCTTTGAGAGCCTCGATTTACGCGAAAGGGAATTGACGAAGATGCAAGCCGACAATCTGCGGCGAGCGCTGGAATTGGCGGTGGCCTTCGCCGACGAGCCGCAAGGGTGGCTGGTGTTCAACAGCGTAGCCTATGCCAACGGCAAGACGCACCTGGCGGCCGCCATCGCCAATTACGTGGCCGATAGTGGCGAGCCGGTTCTGTTCGTCGTTGTGCCGGACTTGCTCGACTATTTGCGAGCCTCGTTCAGCCCCAGCAGTCAGAGCCGGCTGGACAAGCGTTTTGATGAAGTGAAACGCGCGCCGCTGCTGATACTCGATGATTTGGGAACGGAGAGCGCCACAGCCTGGGCGCGGGAGAAGCTCTACCAGCTCTTCAACTATCGGTACAGCGCGCGGCTGCCAACTGTGATCACGACGGCCGTGCCCGTTGAGCAGATCGACCCGCGTCTGGCGTCGCGGATGCTGGACGGTCGCCATTGTACGTTCTTCGTGCTGGAAGTGCCGAGCTATCGGGGAAAAGGCAAGGGAGGATCGCGACAGCGGGCGAGGCAGGCTTAACGACGGCGAGGTAAACGACGCATATCCGAGGTGAGCCTCTTCCCGCCTTGCCGCCGCGCTAGTGCGAAAGGATCACCCAGTTCTGCCCCCGCATCTCCATCACCAGGTTTGTCAGCCGGTTTGTGGGTGGCTGTGTGGCGGTGGCTTGGGCTGTCTTGCCCATCACGTCGACCTTGTGCAGTTCATACCGATACTCGGCCGCCGCCCGCACGATTCCCAGATAGCTCGTCGCCATTGGGTCGATGATCGCGCCGCCGTTGTCCAGAATGTTGGAGACGCTATCCAGGATGACGTTGGCCCGGGCGTAATCGGCGTGCTGCATGGCGGCGTTGGCTGATATTAGCATGAGTTCCAGCGTGACGTTGATCTCCTCCGTCGGACGCCGCGTCAGGTCGGCCGGATTACCGAACTCGCGCACCTGTGTCGGGTGGGGTAGCCACGCGCTCAGATAATGCGCCGTCGGATCGTATATCTCCTGATAACGCCGGGCTACGTCGTAATAACGGATCGTCGTGCGCAGATCATCGACCGCGGCCTGATCGGGCGACGTTTTCTTCAGAAATGTCAGCCACTCCGCCTCGATCTGGGCCAGCGACGCGCCATAATAGCGCTGCAGATTCACGTCGACGGCATCGGCTAGCGTCGGGCCGTCGGCGGCCGACACGTCGCTATAGAACTCCTTGAACGTGCTCCAGCCACCTCGCTCGATTAGGTAGGTGACGAACCCCGCCGCCTCCAGATAGCCGATCTCGTGCTGGACAGGATAGAAATCGTTGATGATCGCCGTCAACGGAATGTATTGCCCCAACGCCACCAGCGCGGCCGAACGTTTTGTCAGATCCTCCAGCTTGTAATGGCCGCCACTGACCCACACTGCCAGCCCTTCGGCCAGAAACGAGATACGGCGCGGGGCGAATTGCTGATCGAGGACGTGCGCCGCCTCATGGACGAGCAATTCATAGATATTGCCGCCGGCGTAGTTTCGATCGACGTAAGACACGACGATATCAGTGCCGGCAAAACCGCCCTGGCCCACGATACGGTCGATGAAATAGACGTGGAGCTTCTGGCTAGGCTCCACCGACAGACGGCTGGCCGCCTGCCGTACGGCCGAATCCAGCAACGGGGCCAATGTCGACAGGTCGCGTTCCGCGGCCGTGCCGCTGACGGCATGGATGACGCAGCAATTGGTCTCCATCGTTTGCCAGGTGGCCGCGGCGTCGCGGGCCGCTTGCCCGGTGGGAATCATCACCGTGGCCGTGATTGTGACGGCGTTATTGGAAGGATCCTCGTCGCCCGCCTGGATCGCATCGTAGGGGTCGAGAATAACTTCGATCTGATAATCGCCCGACAACCCGGTGGTGTCCCAGGCCCACTCGTAAACGCCTTCCGCCTGACCGTTCCAGTTGCGGCGATCCAGCGGCCCGCTGGCCACCTGCTCCCCGTCGACAAGAATGACCGCCGTCACATCACGCACCTGGATGCGATCCGGAACATGCGGCAATAGCTGAAAAGTCACCTTGTCCCCGGCATAGATGACCGGGACGGGGTACAGGACGACGCCGGCGGGATTCAGCGACAGGTCGGACGCGTCTGCCGGATCAAGTATCATCGTTGGCGATGGCGTCGCCGGCTGTGGCTCGGGGCTGGTTGGCAAGTCAGTCGGCGGAGCGGATGTATCCGCAGGCGCGAGGGTGATGGACAGGTTGGTTGGCGAGGGGATGGATTCGTTGGTCAGTGAGGGGACGGCGACCGGTTCGAGCGAGGGCGGTGGCACAGAGGCATCGGTCGTGCGACCGCACGCGACCAACAGGAAAATAGCGAAAGCCAGCACAATGAGAACAATCCGGTGCATTGTCTTCGATAGTAGCTGGTTGTCGTCGTTATTACTCAACGGCAAATATATCCTTACTCAACCCTAGTTATTCTATACGGCGACGATCGGCCGTCATGACACGCGGAAGGGGATGTTCACTGTTTCTTAAGCAATGGGGCGATTATGCGCGCCCTTTTCCCAAGCCGGCCGATCTATCGTATAATCGCTAAGTCACTATAATCGTTGTTGCGCCCAAAGAGCACGCTCAACAGAAAAACAGACAGGAGACGTTTGAAAAATGCCTTTCAAGAATATTCAAGTGCCTGCCGGCGAAAAAATAACCTATGAGAATGGCCGGCTCCAAGTGCCGGATAACCCGATCGTTGCTTTTATCGAGGGCGATGGTATTGGCGTCGACATTACCCCCGCTTCTATTATGGTATGGGATGCTGCTGTCGAGAAAGCTTACGGTGGACGACGCAAGATCGCCTGGATGGAGATCTATGCTGGAGAGAAAGCGGCCGAGAAGTACGATGGCAACTATATGCCCGAGGAAACCTTTGACGCTATGCGGGAATATATCGTTGGCATCAAAGGCCCCCTGACCACACCCATCGGTGGCGGCTTCCGCAGCCTCAATGTGACGCTGCGTCAGGTGCTCGACCTCTACGCCTGCGTGCGCCCTGTGCGCTACATCCCCGGCACGCCCAGTCCGGTGAAGCATCCTGAGAAGATGAACATCGTCATCTACCGCGAGAACACCGAGGACGTTTACTCCGGCATCGAGTGGGAAGCCGAGTCCGACGGGGCCAACGCCGTCATCGAGTTCATCAACGAGAAACTGGGCAAGAACATCCGCGAAGGATCCGCCATCGGCATCAAGCCCGTCAGTGAATTCGGCAGCAAGCGACTGGTGCGCCAGGCCATCCAGTACGCGGTCGATCACCAGCGGCCGTCGGTCACGTTTGTCCATAAGGGCAACATCATGAAGTTCACCGAGGGCGCGTTCAAGAACTGGGGCTACGAAGTGGCGGCCCAGGAATTCGGCGACTACACTGTCACCGAGGATGATCTCTGGAACAAGTATGACGGCAAGGCGCCCGAGGGCAAGATCGTCATCAACGATCGTATCGCCGATAACATGCTGCAACAGATGCTCACCCGCACTGACGAATATAGCGTCGTGGCCACGTTGAATCTGAACGGTGACTACATCAGCGACGCGGCCGCGGCCCAGGTCGGCGGTCTGGGCATGGCTCCCGGGGGCAACATCGGTGACGGTGTGGCCCTGTTTGAAGCCACCCACGGCACGGCCCCTAAATACGCCGGCAAGGATATGGTCAACCCCGGCAGCCTTATCCTGAGCGGGGCGATGATGCTGGAGTACATGGGCTGGCAGGAAGCGGCCGACCTGGTGGAAAGCGCCATGGCCAAGACCATCCAGCAGAAGGTCGTCACCTACGATCTGCACCGGCAAATCGAGGGCGCGACGAAGGTCAGCTGCTCGGGATTCGCCAAGGCGATCGTAAGCAATATGTAGTTGATAGCGGGGGCAGGCCCCAAACCTGCCCCTCGTGTTGGGTACAGATCAGGCTAATTGTTGCCCCGGGAATAACCGCTCGGGCAGATATTGCAGCGGCTCGGGATTCTTTGCAGAAATGCCGACGGGCGCAATGGTCCATGGCAAAGCCCATAGATCATTGCGCCCGCCGGTTTGTCGATCGGGGAATCGACAGATTATTTTAGAAGGGAATGTCATCCTCTTCCATCGCCGACGACTTGCCGCCGCCCTGGAAGCTGTCGTCGAAGCCGGAAGAGCCGCCGCTGTCGTCGCGGCCGCTGAGGAAGCGTACCGCCTCGGCCGTTATCTCGAAGGAAGCGCCCATCGTTCCATCCTGACGCGTGTACATTTTCGGCCCGCCGGTCTGCGGATCGGGTCGCAAGCGGCCCTCAACCAGGACCAATTTGCCTTTGCTAAGGTATTGATTGGCTGTTTCTGCCTGTCTCCCCCACACGGACACGCGGAACCAGGTCGTCTCGGAGACCGGTTGCCCGGTAGCCTTGTCGGTCCACCGGCGGTCCGTGGCCACATTCATACTGGTGACGGCCGTGCCGTCCGGCATATATCGCATTTCCGGATCTCGACCGAGCCGTCCTATAATCACGATTTTCTGATACATCTGCGATTCTCCTTTAAGTCGTGTCCTGCGTTTACCGGCCGAAAACCTCGCGTGGCCGCCAGGGCAAATAGTAACATGTTCTGCGCAAACGTTCCATGTGATGTGTATTCATCGTCAATATAATAGCACATATGTTCTGTTTGCGCAATATCTCACCTGAAATCCCCTTGAAGACCAGCCGCGACAGTGCTATAAAGGGTCCATGAGCCCCACCCCAAGTCATGCCGATATTCAGTCCTATCTGGAGCGCAACCTTCACGCCTATATCGACTTGCTGCACCAGATGGTGGCAGTCAACAGTTTCACGCTGAATCATGCGGGCGTTAACACGCTGGGCAAGCTGACGGCCGAGCTGTTCCTGCCTCTCAGCTTCATGTCTGAATTTGTCCCTTCGACCGACTTTCGCTACGGACGGCATCTGATCCTGACTCGTGTCGGCCGGCCCGGCCCCAGCGGCCCCGCGCCGGCCATCGGACTTATCTCCCACCTCGATACGGTTTATCCCTCGGCCGAGGAACAAGCCAATGATTTCCATTTCCGCATCGAGGGTGATCGCATCTACGGCCCCGGAACGGTCGACATCAAGGGCGGCACGGTGATGATCTATATGATCCTCGACGCGCTGCGGCAGTTCTATCCGCGCGTGTTCGATGGCATCACCTGGCGCATCCTGCTCAACGCGGCCGAGGAAGTTCTCGCGCCCGATTTCGGCGATCTTGCTCGCCGCGCGCTGGATATGAGTGCTTTGGCGGCGTTGATCTTCGAGGGTGGCGAGATGAAGGGCGAGCAGTATCAACTGGTGACGGCTCGCAAAGGGATGGCTCGCTACCGGGTCACGGTCGAGGGGCGCGGCGCTCACGCCGGCGCCTATCATCAGAAAGGAGCTAACGCCATTGTCCAGTTGGCTGATGTCATCCATGAGATCCACGGCTTCACCGATTACGGCCGCGACCTGACCTTCAATGTCGGCACAATCATGGGCGGCACGGTGATCAACCGCGTGCCCCATCAGGCGGCCGCCAGTCTGGAGATGCGCGCCTTTGATCCGATCGCCTTCGATGACGGTGTGGCGCGGATGATGGCCCTCAATGATTATTGCACCGTGCGCAGCCCCGAAGACGGCTACCCGTGCACGGTGCAGGTCAATATCGAGGGACGATGGGCGCCCTGGCCGGCGAACGACGACACGAACAAATTACTGGGCATATGGAACTCGGCCGCGGCCGAGTTGGGAATGGGGGCGATCATCCCGCAATCCCGCGGCGGCCTCAGCGACGGCAACTGGCTTTGGGACCGGCTGCCGACGATCGATGGCCTGGGGCCGGAGGGCGACAATTCCCATTCTTCGGAGCGCAGCGCCGACGGCAGCAAGGAGCAGGAGTACGTCCTGGCTTCGTCTTTTGTACCCAAGGCGATGCTGAACATCGCCGCGATCGTCCGATTGATAGAGGATAGCGGCGTCCGGCTGGCAAAAGGATTATAGAATGGCCCGAGAATCATTGCTGGAAGAATGTATTGATTTCGCTCAACGCCTGATCCGCACGCCGAGTATGCCGGGCGAGGAGGCAGCTATCGCCGCTCTCGTCGGCGAGGAACTGCGCAAGCTGGGCTATGATGAGGTATGGAGCGATGCCGCCGGCAATGTCTTCGGTCGCGTCTATGGCCGGGATCGTAGCCTGCCCGCGCTGGTGTTGAATACGCACCTCGACCATGTCGATCCCGGCGATCCATCGCTGTGGCCCACGCCACCCTTCGCGGCCGAGATTCGCGACGGACGGATCATCGGCCGCGGCGCGAGCGATATCAAGGGGCCAATGGCGGTTCAGGTCTATAGTCCGGTGGCCTTGTTGCGGGCCGGGGAACGGCCGCGACGCGATATGGTCTTTTGCGGCGTCGTCCAGGAGGAAGTCGGCGGAGCGGGGGCTATCTACTGGGCGGAGCACCTCGACTACCCCGTCGAACTTGTCGTGCTGGGCGAGCCGTCGTCCAACACGCTGGCGCTGGGTCATCGCGGCATCGTCCAGTTCTGGTTGACGTTCCACGGCCGTTCCGCCCACGCCAGCGCGCCCGAACGGGCCGAAAATCCCAACTACGCGCTGGCGGCCTTCCTGTCGCAATTGCAAGCGGCCGCGGCTGGTTTGGGCGTTCATCCGGTGCTCGGTCCCACGACGGTCGCGCCGACGATCATCGAGGTGGATACGACCAGCACCAACGTCACCCCGGCCTGGGCGCGCGTCCTGCTCGACTTCCGCACGTCGGCCGAAAGCCCAAACAGCCTGCGCGCGTTCATCGACCGTCTGGCAGGCGACAGCCCGCACTCGCTGACTTATAGTGACGGCTTTGAGCCGGCGTCCGTGTCTGCCTCCGACGAGATCGTCACCGGCTTCTACCTCTCTCCGGGCGATCCGTTGGTGATCCGCGCGCAAGCCGCTCTCGGGCGGGGAATGGGGCGCGAACCGGAGCTGGCGCGCTATCGCTTTGCCACCGACGGTCGCCATTTTGCTCCATATGGGATTCCCGTCGTCGGCTTCGCCCCCGGGGAGGAAGAGATGGCCCACACCGCCGGCGAAAGTATCGCCATCGATCAGATGGAGGAAAGCTTGCAAGGCCACGCGCAGCTGTTGCGAGAATTCTGAGGATGCCATGCCCAAAATCAACGCGCTCGACCGAGGTCAGTCGCAGCAACGCGACAACCTGAACCATCAAGCCATCGAGGACTACGTCAAGACGATCTACGCCCTGGCGCAGGAAGAATCGCCGGTGTCGACTTCGCGCGTCGCCGTAGCGCGGTCGGTCAAACCGGCCTCAGCCACCAATATGATCCAGCGTCTGGCCAAACTGAAACTGGTCGATTATGAGAAGCACTACGGTGTAACCCTGACGGAAGCGGGCGAGAAGCTGGCGCTGGAGGTAATCCGGCATCACCGGCTCCTGGAATTATACTTGATGGAGGCCCTCGGTTTCAGTTGGGACGAAGTTCACGAACAGGCCGATATCCTGGAACATGTCATCAGCGAAAAACTGGAGGAGCGAATCGCTGCCGTCCTCAACCATCCCGAATTCGACCCTCATGGCGATCCGATACCCGCCGCGGACGGGACGATGGCAGTTACCACGACGACGGCGTTGTCCGAAGTGGCCGCCGGCAAGCGGGCGAAGGTGGCGCGCGTCCTCGACGATTCCGATAGCGCGTTGCTTCGCTACCTGGCCGAACTAGGGCTGGTGCCCGGCGCGGCCGTCCTGATGGTCGAAGTGGCCCCGTTCTTCGGCCCGCTCTCCATCGAGGTCGACGGCATGCCACACGTCATCGGCCGGAATCTGGCCGAGTTGATTTTGGTGGAGAAGGAGTGATCGCGCGGGAAGTCTTGTTGCCAGCCATGGCGGTCTATGTTACTATTGCATTAACCCTGCTGTGTGCGAGAGTGTCTCTAGCGTTGAGCCACTTTAATCTCCCTGGGAATTGGGATACGTACGAGGGGATGTAGTAGCCGCAAGGCCAGGCAATATTCCTCGAGACAAAATTCCCACCTGCGAACGCAGGTTCACACAATAGAACATTCACGGCATGGCGGGGCGGAATTATTCCTAATCCTGTATTCCCTATCATCCAATAAATCGATCCACGTTTCACCGCACTTCCCAAAGGGATAGTGCGGCGTGAGACGTTACCTGCCGGCCGGAGACTAGCCGGCATCAGGCGCCGGAGCCTAAGTTAAAATTATTCTTGGCGGGTGGGGAAGTCGGGGCGATGCCGCAGGGCGCTCAGGGCGTCAATAGCGTCACCTTACCGGGCAACACGCGATAGCTGACGCGATCGGCCGACTCGGTGAAAAGCTCGCCGTCTGTGTGCAGGGGCGTTCCCGGCACACTGGTCAGATCGATGGCCGTGATTCGCTGGAAGGTGACGGCCGGGTGGTGAATGTGCTCGCCGCGCATGAGCTTCAGCAGAATGGCGATGACCGTCCTTTTCGACACTTGCGGGGCGAAAACCATATCGAGCAGTCCGTCATCGAGGACAGCCCCGGGGGCCATCATGAAGCCGCCCGTCCGCGGGCTGTTGCAGACTGAGAGTAAATAGGCCGGCCCTTCGTAGCCGCCGCCGTCCCAGGTCAGGTTCATCGTCCACGGTTTCAGTTTCACCAACGCGCGCAGCAAGGCGACGATGTAACGGATCTCGCCCGATAGCCACGTCATCTTGATGTTCTCTATGGTGACCATCGGCTCCATCGCCGCGGCGCTGTTGTTGATGAAGAATCGGTCGTTCACCTGTCCGGCATCGATCTGCCGCGTGCGGCCGGCGGCGATGACGCGGGCGCTCTCTTCGATGGTTGCCGGCAAGCCGGCCATCAGATTGAAGTCATTGGCCGTACCCAGAGGCACGATACCGAACGGGCAGGTGGGGCCGTCGCCCGCGGCCCGAATGACGCCGTTGATGACCTCGTTGATCGTGCCGTCGCCACCGGCGGCGATAATGGCATCGTAGTCCTGACGCGCCGCCGTTTCGGCCTCGGAGATGCCTTGACCTACCGTATCGGTGATGACGAGGTCGCATTCGACGCCGGCGGCGTGAAAAGCGTCGACCGTGGCTTCGGCTCTGGCTTTAGCTCCCCAACGATTGGCATATGGGTTCAGGATGACTTTGACGCGCATGATGGTTCCGTTTCACGCATTAAAGAATGCGCCCCTCCGATTTGGTTTATGATGCAATAAGCCGTATGATGCCCTCAAAGACCTATTTCGGCCAATTCCTGCCGTAACGCACCCGGCCGGTTGGTGATGATCCCATGAACGCCCAACCGGATCAATCGTTGGGCTTCGATCGGATCGTCCACCGTCCAGGCATTGACCCGCACGCCCCGGCGTCGCGCCCATTCCATTAGCTCCTCATTGACCAATGTATGCAGAGGATGATCTGCCTCGGCATGGACGAAGCGGTGGAATATCCGGGTTGACGGCCGCTCTCGCAGGTGGGCCACAGGGACAGAGCGAGGCAGGTGTCGCCGGGCTGCGCGCACGAAAAATGGGCTGAACGAAGAAATGAGCGCGCATTCGGCCACCTGGTGGTTCTCGATCGCGTTGGCCACGGCCGCCGACAGACCGCCGTCATTGATTTTCAGCCCTTTTAGCTCGATGTTGTAGAGTGTGCGGCAACCGAACATTTCAAACAGTTCGTCCAGCGTGGGGATCGACTGATCGCCGGCGATGGTCAACTGTCGCAGTTCGGCCAGTGTCAGGTCGGAGACGCGGCCGGCGCCGTTGGTCGTGCGGTCGACAGTGTCGTCGTGCATGATGACCGGCACGCCGTCGCGACTCAACTGGACGTCAAATTCGATGCCGTCGGCGTTCTGCTCCAGCGCCAGGGTAAATGCCGCCAGTGTGTTCTCGGGCGCGTCCGCACTGGCCCCACGATGGCCGATGATGAGTGGGCGGGTAGCGGTGAGCCAGGTCGTGTTGGGCAATAGAGTCCTTATTCTGCCGGCTAGATCGTATAAACCCTGAGGAGGTTAGTGAGTCCCGACTGGCGAAAAGGGATGCCGGCGGTGATGACCACGCGCTGCCCCGCCTCAAACCCGCGTTCGCGCAAGACTCGGGCTGTTTCGTCGATCATCGTATCCGTATCGGCGAAATCGGACACCAGCAGCGTCTCCACGCCCCATACCAGCGCCAGTTTACGCTGGGTATACGGCAAGGGGGAGACAGCCAGAATAGGGATACGCGGCCGGTAGCGCGCGATCTGTTGGGCGGTATAGCCGCTCTGGGTAGTGCTGACGATGGCCGCCGCGCTGATATCCTCAGCGATGGTGCAGCTGGCTTCACCGATTGCCTCGGTCACTGAGTCGTGCCCCATCTTCTTGACGCGGCGATCGCGCCACACGTCATAGGGGAAAGCCCGTTCGGTGATCTCGGCGATCTGCTGCATCATGAGCACGGATTCGATCGGGTAATTACCCGTGGCCGTCTCACCGGAGAGCATCACGGCGTCGGTGCCGTCCAGAATGGCGTTGGCGACATCGCTCGCCTCGGCGCGAGTGGGGCGAGGATGGTCTACCATCGATTGCAACATTTGTGTGGCGGTGATAACCGGCTTGCCGGCCTCGTTGCACACGGTGATGATATGCTTTTGCAGCAGCGGCAATTCCTGGGGCGGCATCTCGATGCCCAAATCGCCGCGTGCGACCATCAGTCCGTCGGCCGCATCGCGGATCGCGATCAGATTATGGATAGCCTCGCTCTTTTCGATCTTGGCGATGACCGGAATCTGGCGCGGCTTGTGGGCCATCAGCTCGCGTAGTTCCTGGATATCGTGTCCGGAACGCACGAACGACAGAGCCACGTAGTCGAAATCCAGCTCGCTGATCAGTTCCAGATCGACGCGGTCCTTATCTGTTATCGAGGAGATGGCCAGGTCAACGCCGGGCGCGTTGACGCCTTTACGCGACTCGAGCAGCCCCCCGACGGTGACGAGACAGCGTAACGTGTCATCCCGTTTCTCGGCGACTGTAAATTCCACCTCCCCATCGCCAATGACCAGACGGCTGCCGGGGACGGCCGCGGCGATCAAGTCAGGGTGGGGTAAATGGATCATCGCCGGCTGGCCGGGGTGGGGCGTCAGTACGACCTCGTCGCCCGGCGACAGCATCATGCCGCCGGCCTTGACGTGACCCAGCCGCAGTTTCGGTCCTTGCAAGTCGCCCAGAATAGCCAGGACCTTGCCTTCTTCGCGGGCCACATCGCGCAGCATGTTGACCGTCTGGGTATGCCAGGCGTGATCGCCATGAGAAAAATTGATGCGTGCGACGGTCATGCCCGCGGCTAACATACGACGAATCGTCTCGGGGTGCGCCGAACCGGGGCCGATGGTTGCGACTATTTTTGTGCGCGCCATGAGTAAGTATCGGGGTTAGAGGTTTCAGGCCTGATCAGGTATGCCGAGGGTTATCCGGATTTCGTCGTTGTCCAGACGTCGCACCGACACCTGGATCGCGTCGCTGTTGGCGAAATTCTCTTCCAGCCATTCATGCACCTGCGGGCCAAGCACGATGCGAGCCTGATCATCCGGCTGTAGGCGCCACACGCTACAGGTCTTGTCCTGTCGTCCCTCAAACACAACCGTCACGCCACGGGTCTCGGTACGATTGCTGACGGCGAAAAAGGGCCAATGGGCTGGGGTCAGGTTAATGAAGCCGCGCCGGATATGCAGGGGCCTCAGTTCCGCGACATAGTTGAAGTTGTCGGCTATCGATTTAATACTGCCCGTGATGGCGGTCTCGCCCGCGGGGGATTCATCGTCGGCGTCGACTCGTCGCGATGTTTTGGTCGAAGGACGAACGGTGCGGGTCTTCTTCGGCTTTTTACCGGTAAAGAGCCGCAGGACCGGCATCAGCGCGGAGACCAGATCAGCTGAGATATCGATGATCGCGTAGCCCATAGACGCCACGCGCTCAGACGGCATGCGCAGGCTCAAATACACCGGGGTAGCCCACTTGTCCTCTTCATTCAGATAAGCGGCCCGTTCGAAAATCTCGCGGGCTTGCTCGACGGTGAGGTTATTGACGCTGTCCTTGAACAGATCCAGATGGTGAGCGCGCTCGCCCGTCTCCGAGTTTACTTGTGTCTGCTGCACGCGCAGCATCCAGTTCGGATCGAGCTGGGCGAAAACGTGATGGACGGCGGCGATGTCCTTATTCACCGCGGCCAGTCCTTTGGAGAGCAGATCGTGGCCGACGATGCCCAATTGAACTTCCAGGCTCATCGGTCGGGCGTTGAAGGCGACATAGGCGCCCGCGTCATAGCTATCGTCCGTCGCCAGGTAAGCGTTCTGATTCTCCTGACTCAGGCCATGGGTCTGGAATTCGCCTCGAATATCGACGGGGAGGCGTAGATAAAGTAAATCAATGAAAGTCTGGAGTTGCGCCAGAGCATATTTGAGGGCATTCGCTTCTTCCGCCCAGCCGAATGCCGAGAAGACAGGCATGGTAAGTCCGGAAAAATCTTTAGAGGGTTGCATAAATCACTTCGCTGCTTTTCAGCTAATCGGGGCTGTCGTCGTGGCGGCCCAATGAGGATTAAATCATATTCCGTATAAAATTGATACTAACCTAGCCGTGCCAATTGTCAAGCCTTACGGCATGGGTAAACAAAAACAGCCGCGTGTAGCGGCTGCCTGTGGGCGATAGAAGACTCGAACTTCTGACCTCTACGATGTCAACGTAGCGCTCTAACCAACTGAGCTAATCGCCCCAATCTCGATTGGCGAAACCGGATTATATCACGCCGAAGGGGTTCGTCAACGGCCGTTTTTGACGACGGCAAACGCGGATAAGAGCGTAGAAACTCTTATCCGCGTTTGCCGCTATTTGTTGCTCGCCAATACCTATTGGCCGTCGGGCCAGGCCACCTCCAGCGCGTGGCAACTGCCACGGGACAGCCAACCGTAAGGCGTCCCCGGTGCGGGGTTCAGAATCGTCATCTCCACCGGTGGCGAACCGTCGCCGCGCACGAAGAAGACCTGGACATATACCGAAGCAAACGTGATATCGATGTCGTAGATCCAGTCGCTATCCGTCCACCCCTCGTCCGCCCACCACGAGGTCAGGACGCGGCCGCCAACTTCCTGGACAACATAGCTGCCACGGCGCGCTACATCAGGCCCCATTTCGAAGTCGATGCGCAAGCAACTATCCAGTCGCGGTCCAACTCGGGTCGGTATAGGTGTCGCGGTCCCCTCAGGCGGGCCGGGCGGCGGCTCCACGGTGTACGTCGGCGTCGCTGTGGCGGTTGGCGTATTGGTCGGAGGCATAGTCTCCGTGGGTGTGGGCGTCTCCGTCGGAGTGATGGTCACCGTCGAGGTGATCGTTTCTGTTGGCGTGATTGTTTCTGTTGGTGTGATCGTTTCTGTTGGCGTGATCGTTTCCGTCGGCGTAATGGTCACTGTCGGAGTGACCGTCACCGTCGCCGTGATGGTTCCCGTCGGAGTAATCGTCGGCGTCAATGTCACTCGTTCCTGGCAGATGCGGATGATTAACGCCACGCTGTCATTGGCGTAAAAGGTCAACACACCGCCTTCCAGAAGGGTGAATTGGTCAAAGGTTACCATGCCTTGCGGAACCGTATGGATCAAGGCTCCATCGAGGTAGAAATGATTGATGCGTTCGTCGACGTCATCATCGATTTGAACGTACTTGATCACACAGCCGGCTTCCACATAGCCGTAGTTTTGTTCCTTATGAAAAAGGATTACCCCGTCATCAGGCACAAACGAGAAATCCCACACGCGCTCCTTGGCTGCGGCGTTATAAGTCGGGCCGGGTACGTCCTTGTATCTATTACCGGCACTTAACTTAACGACAAACGTATGTGAGGGATCAATGGTGAATGTTCCCGGGCCTTCGCCGAGAAATGTGACGCTTGGCAGCGTCGGAACTTGTTGATTGGGAACGCCTAGCGATGCTCCGCGTGGCCCCATCATGCTCATCCAGGCCACTACCAGGAGAGCGATAAATCCCAAGAAACCTGTAATTTGCTTCATCCCTTACCTCCTGCTCTATGACTATATGCAGTGCAGGGTAATTTTACCACGGAGGAAATACACAGTCACCTGCTGGCTGTGCTAAATGTCCTTATAGTCTAGTCTATGGAAGGTTTCTTACAATGAAACTGTCGTGAAATTTCACGGTGACTATTCCGGCGCACGCACAAACGAAAATAAAAAAGGGCATGTACAAGCATGCCCCCGAGATACCAGATGACGCCCTCAAAGGGCGACCGGATCAGGTCGTCTTCAGACGGAAGGCGAAGACGATGGCGGCGATACCGCCGACGATGGCGAAACCGCCCAGGATCCACGGCAACATCACAACGGCGATCGCAGCATTGCTCAGCAGGATAATGCCGAGGATGATGTTGATGACACCGAGCAAGCCGATGCCCCAGCCCGCGCCGCGGAGCGCCTGTACGATATTGACCACACCCATCAGGAGCGCCTGGATGCCGACGATGACGACGACCGCGAATCCGAACGCCAGCGCGCCACCGATGGGGTGATTAATGATGAACATACCGGCCCATATGCCGATAATGCCGGCAATAAGCTTGAGGCCCCAGGCGGAACGATCGAGAAAGATGCTGACGATCTCCAGAATACCGGAAATAAGCCAGTAGATCGCGAGTATTTGGGTCAGAGCCAGAACGGTGGCGCCCGTGTTCGTGAATAGCAGGATACCGATGACTAACAGGGCGATGCCCTGAACCAGTGGTATCCACCAGGGCATTGCCCTTTTCTGCACTTCAAAAGCTCCTGCTGCCATGAGACATTTCTCCTTACTAATGATGAAGCCGTCGCAAATTCGATGGCGATTACCATAAAGTATAGTCTACACCCGGGTTCGCAACAATCATGACTTTTGTCGCGCTTGCTGGTTTCCGGCGCTATATCTGCGGCAGGACGATGCTTTGCTGGTGTTGATATTTCCCCTTGCGGTCGGCGTAGGAGACTTCGCAAACCTCATCCGCCTGGAAGAACAGCACCTGAGCGATGCCTTCGTTGGCATAGATGCGCGCTGGCAGCGGCGTTGTATTGGATATTTCCAGGGTGACGTAGCCCTCCCATTCCGGCTCAAACGGAGTTACATTGACGATCAGGCCGCAACGCGCGTAAGTGCTCTTGCCCAGGCAGACGGTGATGACGTCGCGCGGGATGCGAAAATATTCGACGGTTTGGGCCAGGACGAACGAGTTAGGGGGGATGACGCAGACGTCGCCGGTGAAATCAACGAAGGATTGGGGGTTGAAGTTCTTGGGGTCGACGACGGCCGAGTGAACGTTTGTGAATATCTTGAACTCGCTGGTGACGCGTATATCGTAGCCATAGGAAGACAGGCCATAGGAAATGACGCCGTCGCGAACCTGCCCATCGACGAACGGCTCGATCATCCTCTTTTCTTTGACCATCCGTCGGATCCAATGGTCGGGTTTAATTGACATGTGATCTCCCTCATGCGTGGCGCTAGCGGCCAGTATTTTGCGTAAATTGTTCCCCAATCGCCATCTGTGTCAAGGGGTAAACAAAAAGCATGGCGACGGACTCTTGAGAATCTATCGCCATGCCTTGATCGTGGATGGTGTGTCGCTGCCTGTCGAGCAGCTATGGCAGGAACTAGTTGGCGGCGGTGAAGGAGACGATTAGCGCGCCCTCGGCCGTGCGCAACTCCAGCGCGTTGCCGTTGATGCTATAGGTCGCGGCCTGTGACAGCATCGTGGTGAAGGCCGCTTCCTGGTCCATGACGCCTTCCGGCTCCGGGCACAGCTTGCGAGTCGTCGCCGGCGGATCGATGGTGATGGTTTGGCCGTCGATCGTGTAGCCGGTCATATAGTTGTTGCAGCCGGCCGAACCGTTCAGCTTGCCGTCCTCGGTGAAGACCGCGGTGATGGTCGTGCCTTCAAGTACGTTGGTGACTGCCTCGCGGCCGTTGTTGACCATCGTCGCCGTCCACTCCGTGCCGGTCAGACTCGCCGGCTGGGAGATCTGGAAGACCAGCAGCGTCGCGCCATCGGTGTCATGAATCTCCAGCTTCTCGCCGTTGGCGGTGAACGTGGCGGCGTTTGCCAGTGCGGCCAGGAAGTCGACTTCCTGCTGCATCCGCTCAGGCGGATCGCAGGCCATCAGCGTCGAACCAGCCGGGCCGATGGTCAGCTTGTCGCCCTCGCTCGTATAGGAGGCGAAGTAGCGGTTGCAGCTGCCGTTGCCGCCCAGCTGGCCATCCTGACCGAATTCGAGCGTCGGCTCCGTATCGACCAGAATGTCGACCATTTCGCCGGCGGCGTTCCGATAGGACGCCAGAACCCAGCGCGTTCCCTCTAATCCCTGATTTTTCATCGCGTCGTTATTCTCCATCTGAATATCACTCTCGACGGCCGCGCGCGCCGAATCGGCCGGGGTGGCGACCGGCTTGCCGCTCGTCGGCGCGCAAGCGGTCGCTATCATCGCCAGGGCTGCCAAGGCAGCCATGACCAGTGCATATTTCTTGTTCACAATATTCTCCCTTGTTTTAGTTCATTATTTGCGCCCTCAAAAATGGACGCTCATCTTGTATGACGCCGCCGGGAGAAAAAAGTTCCGCATCGCCATAAATAAAGGCCGGACGCTCAGAAACGGGCGTCCGGCCTGGAAAGCATACGGAAGAACGTTAGCTGGCTGGGTTAGTTGTCGGCGATGACCGGGTAGTAGCTCTGCGGAGTGACAAACGGCGCTTCGGTATCGACGGCGATGGAGGCTCCGCGGCCGCCGCTAAACTGGCCCACTCGACCCTGGGTATCGCGCGCCCGCACCTGGAACTCATAGATGCCATCTCCGAAGGTGGCCGTGAATTGCGAGCTGGTGCCGTTGAAGCCGGACAGCCAGTTTTGCCACACGCCGCCGTTGACGCGGAACTGGACGTCATAGGAGGCGATCGTCGAGCCTGCCGGCGCCTGGCCTCGCCATTGTACGTTGAAGGTTGCCTGAGTGGTGATCGGCGAGCTGAAGGGGACGATGTTGGCCGTTGGATTGCCCAGCGAAATCGTCGTCTGCGCCTGTGCAATGGCCGGGAACGGCTGCACATTGCCGACCGGATCGACCGCTCGAGCGCGGAAGCCGTAGACCTGCCCCGGCTGTGCGCCAACAACCGTGCCCGTCATCGTCGTGGTCCGGGTGGCAAAGGGTTGCCAGGGGCCGCCGTTCAGCTGGAATTCGACATCAAAGTAATAGATGCCGCTGCCGCCGTTCGGGCCGCTGCCGGTGTCGGTGCCGCCCCAGGTGACGTTGAAGGTGTTGCTGAATGTGAAGGGCGGCAGGGGGTTAACAGAGGCGTTCGGCGGTACTGTGTCGACCGTTGTGCCCGCTTCCGGCGAGCCGGGCCAGCCCTCGATGTTGCCCGCGTTGTCGATGGCGCGGGAGCGGAACTCATAGAGGTTGCCGTTGGTGCCGGTGAACGAGGCGGACCGATGCGACGTCGCCATCTGCCAGTTTTGCCACCCGCCGCCGTTGACGCGGAACTGGATGTCAAAGTGGTGGATGCCGCTGCCGCCCGGGTTGTCCTGCCCATCCCAGGAGACGTTAAACGTGGCCGGCGACCATTGTGGTAACGCGGCAACACGGGAGGTGGGCGGGGTCGTGTCGATCTGATAGGTCACCACGATCCTCGGATGCTGGCCGTTGCGGGCGTCGAGGGCGGTGAAGATACGCTCGCGCTGCTGTGGCGTCTCATCGCCCTGAATCATGAGGCCAAAATTCGGCCGCGTGCCCGAAACCCACTCGCGCACGGCCCCAGTGACGGACGCTTCGATCCAGCCGAAGTTCGCCGGAATATCATCCACTCCGATTTCCGCGCCCCAGCTGGGGTTATAGTTGTTCCATGTCAGAATGGAGGCGTCCCACGGGGAGCTTAGGAAGCGGGCCATTAGCCCCATCGGCCGGTCGCCACTGGGGGAAGAACTGTTCAAAAAGGCTCGCAGATTCGCTGACTGAACCGTGGCATTGGCGGGTATGCTGCTCATGTCGAAGAACAGGAAGATGCGTTCCGCGCCAAGCCCCAGCGTCTGATTGAAGCCGACACGCAGGTTCGGATCGTTTGACCAGTTGGTGGTGGGGCGGCCCGAACTGGTGAAGGTATCGGCCCCAGCCGGTATCTCCAGTGTAATCGTGGTGACATCCCCGCTCCTGACTTCGCTCAGGACGACGGGTTCAAGTTTGGGTGTGGATTCAGCATCCGTTGGTTGCGCTTCCTTATCGGGCACACCTTGCGCCGGAGCCGGCGCAGCAACCACGGCCATTAACAATATCAGGACGAGGCTGACCGCCAAAAGCCGAATACGGCGGCCTGCCCGGCGAGTCGATCCGAAATCTGTCATGTTCATATACTCCTTATGGGGGTGGATTATAAACCTGGAGAAAAACCAGGATGGACGGAATTACTCGCATTATAATAGGAAAGGCAATTATTCGACCAATCGGACTAATCAATTCCTGAGGATTAGGAAGGCTATAAAGCGACTTCTGCTGAATCTAATGGGTAATTTTGCCCAGACGCTGCGCAATTGTTTGAAAAGATATATACTTGCCGGTGAAGGATCGTCTATCCATCGGGAGGCATATTATGAATTTCTGGACCGGCCTTATTTTAGGGATCATCATTGGTTGGTTGGTGGAGTGGATCATCGATTGGCTCTTCTGGCGACGCGATGCCGAAGAGGCGAGTCTCCTGGTGGAAGAACGCCTGTTGGCATCGACCGGGACAGAATGGGAAACTCGCCTGTCGGATGCCGAGAACGAATATCAGGCGCGGCTGCGGGCCGTCGAGGATGAGTGGCAAGCCCGGTTGAACCTGAACGAGCAGCAGTGGCAGGCCCAGTTCTCGACACTGGAAGCCGCCAACACCGATCTCCGTTCGCGACTAACCGATGTGATGGCTTTGTCGACCCTGGCGGCTGCGGGAGCGGCGCCCGAGCGGGAAGCCGCAGATGCCTTCGTGACCGATGAGCTATCGGTCGAGGGCGTGGCCATCGGCGATGCCGATGAGGTCATCACCGGGGCGGCCGTGAAGGCGTTCGATGATGATTTATCGGCCGGAATCTGGTCAGGTGATCTGCCTGCAGTTGAGGCGAGCGGGCTGGCCCAGCTCGATGAACTTGACAGTGACATCGTCGAGCGGCTCCATCTGGCAGGCATCGATTCTGTGGACGAGCTGGCCGAGGCCGACCCCGCCGGTTTATCGGTGGCCCTTGGACTGGCCCCGGACGAGACCGAGCAATGGATTGCACGAGCGGCGGCCGTGCTGCCCGAAGACAGCGTCCCGGTATCCATCGACGTCGAAACGCTGACCGACGTGGATGTGGAGCAGATCGCTCTGCCGCCGATCGATGTTGAAGCGTTTGTCGAAGCTGAGGCGCTCTCGTTGGCCGAGGCGGATAGCGAGGTGGGGCGTGGGCCGGTGGTGGTGTCCGTCGAGGTCGAAGCGCCTCAGGCGGATGACCTGACCCGGGTGCGCGGCATCGGTCCCAAATACTCGGCCACGCTGTCGGCCGCGGGGATCACTTCCTTCGAGCAATTGGCCGCGGCATCGCCCGACGAATTGCGCAACATCATCAAGCCCAGCGCCATGCAAAAACTCAACTTCGAAAGCTGGTCGATGCAAGCAGCGGCGCTGGCCGGCACTACCGAGCCGCAGACCGGCGACGACCTAACCTTGCTGGACGGTATTGGCCCGGTCTACGCGGCGAAATTGCGCGAGAACGGCATCATTTCCTTCGCTGATTTGGCCGCCGCCGATGAAGCCCGCCTGGGCGCGATCATCGACGCTCCGGCTTGGCGACGTATCCAGTATGGCGACTGGATCGCCCAGGCGGAGCTGGCCGCCTCCGGCGACAAGATCGCCCTGCGTGAATTCCAGGATCGGCTGTTCCGGCGCGAAGGCGACAACCTGACCCTCGTCTACGGCCTGGGCGATCGTTCGGCCACCGCGCTGCAAGCCGCCGGCATAGACTCTTTCGCCACCTTGGCTGAAGCGACGCCGCAGCAACTGGAGAGTATCCTGCAGGAAGCCGAGATTCGTGGCGGCTTTGATTACGAGGCGTGGATCAGCGAGGCCGGCTTGCGAGCGACCGGCAAGCGCGTGCCCAGAACGCGGGCGAAGTCGGTGCAGGTGGTCGCTTGTCCTCAGGACCTGTCGGCCGTGGACGGCATCGGCACCGTCTATGAAGATCGCCTCTATGCCGCCGGCATCGGCAGCTATTGGTCGCTGGCCGAGCTGCCGGAAGAAGAACTGGCCGGGATCCTCGAATCCCATGCCGGGGTCGATCTGGCGGCTATCAAATCATCGGCCATGCAATTAGCCGTGGACACGGGTTCATTGGGTCGCAGCTGGAGCGGATCGCCGCCCGACGATTTTGAGGTCCTGGCCGGCATCGGTGAGATTTATGAGCGACGGCTTTACGAAGCCGGCATCTGCACCTATGAGGCGCTGGCGGCCACTTCGCCGGAACGATTGGCCGAGATTTGCCAGGCGCCCGCGATGCAAACCCCCGACTATGCTGCCTGGGTGAGCACAGCCGCCGCCCTGGCCGCCGGAAGGAGCGGCTAAAATCATGATCGGTCACCGCACAGAAGAAGAAGTTCGCCGTTACGATCTGCTGAAGCTGGGAATCTTGCTGCTGCTGTTAGCTTTGCTAGCACT
>WBZO01001805.1_pt1 | contig 31280 bp, 36 predicted proteins | sample 5204261 | NCBI WGS metagenome assembly WBZO01 (sample SAMN12412400, study PRJNA552823) | activated sludge metagenome | isolation source: activated sludge from anammox sidestream of wastewater treatment plant... | place: USA: North Carolina | collected 2017-09
ACCACGCCGCAGCCGAAACCTTGCGCCGAACCACCACCGGCACCCGACAACCGCTACGCTGACAACCGCTCACAGGTGGGGAATTTCGACGAGCACGCCTGGGGATTTTCGGCGAGCGTCATCACTGATACCCCAAGTCCGAGAAACGGTGCTTCGTCGCCTGGAAGTTGTTGGAAGCAAACCTGATGCGCGACTCTTCACTGGACCTCGTGGCGGACCCATTACAACGGCTGGACTGCGCCGGGCGACTCACTGGGACGAAGTAGTCGCTTCGCTCGGGTACGAGCACCTCACGCGACACGGCCTTCGCCACACCGGCCTTACCTGGATGGCAGATAGCGGCGTCAAGCCTCACGTCCTACAGAAGATCGCCGGCCACGGCAGCATTACAACGACGCAGCGTTACTTGCACCCGGACCACGAGGCGATTGCGGAGGCCGGCGGACTGCTGTCGAGCCACTTGAGCGAGCGGAGCCGGCCGAAGCTACGGTCGGTGTGAGTCCTCGCCGCCTTACGCGAGAGAACTCAAAGGAAGTGTCATGCCGGGTCGCGGTTCGGCCTACCACGGCCACAACCATCGCCTCCAGGGCTGCCGCTGATAACGGAGCTGTCGATTGATGCGCTTCATGAGGACACCATCTGCTTCGATTTCAAGCTGTATCGGATGTTTTTCCGTACGCCCGCCAGCGCGTCGCTGAAGTGTCGGCAAGTCTCCGATGAAGCCGACAAACTTTGCGATGAATTGATCGACGCCCTCCAGCGGCCTATCAACTAGGTGTGCGATGTTCTCAATGATGCCTGCGTACTCGTCGCGAGCCTCAACAGCTCTGGTCTCTCTCGCCAGCAGCAGATTGGCCCGATAGAAGTCGATCACGATTGCTGCCGCTTCAGTGATCGCCTGAGGCGTTGGTTCGTCGTATGGATCTCGGTAGACAAAGAGACGTTGAAACGGCGCAGACCACATGTCCCGCTCCAGTTTCTCAACGAGGCGCATCATCTCGTGGAGCACATCTTGATGAAGCGCTTCGAGTTCATCGATGTTCCGTACACGCCGGTTCTTGTAGGCCTTTGAGCTTCTACGATGCTCATCAACCAGGGGTTGCAAGCGATTTCTTCGTTTGACTAGCTCCGACGCGAACGCAGCCCACACCCGGTACTGGGGCCTGTCCTCGAAAAGGCACTCAAGCTCTTCAGGCGTATCGACGACAGCCTCCGGCCGCGCTCGGACAGCCGAATCTAACCCTGAGGGTGGGCCGAGGCCGCGAAATAGATGCTCCTCGGCAGACCCGTTCGGTCCGCCTTCCAGTAGCTCAATGAGCTTGTCGAGCATTGCTGCATATCGATCAAGACCTTGTTCAGCGCGGCCCTTGAAAACCAGTCGATCCGCGCCAAGCTCGACCGCTTCAGCCTTGGTTTTAGAAAGCACTATCCGCCAGGCCGATTTCACTCTTCCGTAGCGCACCAGGAAGGTGGCGTGTTCACCCTTCAATGGACTGATCGCGACTGCGTCCTCGCCACCCCCGTTCGGGATCTCGATCGCGAGCACTATGTATCCGTTGTCTCTCTCCGTTGAAGGAAAGCCGCTCCTGTATCTGCGGCACCGACGTTCGGAGAAGTGGTGCTCTAGATCGACGAGCACCTGCAACCTTCGGAGATCTATCTCACTGTCCTTGTATTGGCCTGACTTCCGCAGAGTCGTGGCGAAGTCACGAACGGCCTCGCCGGGCGGAAGAACCTCGAAGGGAAGCAACGCCCCAACTCCGGCGGGGGCACCGCCAATCGTTGAAACGTGATCTTCGGGCGACGCTGACGGCGCATGGAGTGGTGCCCTAGTTGGTCTTCTGGAGGGCGACCCTTTAGCACCGGCGGCACCATTCTGGTGCCGTCCACGCAACACGAAGGATGACGGTTCCTCGAGATCGATCACGTCGCCATCTAGGAGCGGATATGTCAGTCCCTTGTAGCGGACGCCGATTCGACCGTCCGCAAGCGGGATCGGGCACGTCACGATCCACTCAACGACGTGCCCGTTGTTATAGACGCATACATCTCGGTTCAAGTCCGACATAGTGCTATCGCCTGATGCCCCTAGTTGCGGTCCGCTGAACGCTCGTGCCCTGGCTTTGTCCGTTACACCCATTCCACCACCACGGCCCCACTTTCGGTCGAGCGAGAAGGAGGACGCAGATGCCGCGTCCAGTACGGCACGCTGACGAAGCTGGTTATTGGTTTCCCCGGTGTCCACGCTCCGGAGAACCAGGTGTTGAGATACTTCTGCAGTCCTCGGCCCCTCTATGGAGCGGACTAAGCCTGGTCGCAAACCGGCTAGCGAAGCATTGAATCGGGATTTGGTCCCAAATTGGTCCCAAATGACCCCTGGGGGCCACCCCCAAAACCACCTCTGACCTGCGTCGGGCTGACAGGATTTGAACCTGCGACCACTTGACCCCCAGACATAAAAGTTACGTTCGCCGATGTTCGCACATGTGTGCAATGCGCTGGTAGACAGCCGGTTTTCAGCACGTAACGGACACCGGCGAACGCCCCCGGATTTGGGTGTGGTTTGGGTACGCGTTTGGGTACGGGCAGCAAATCACAGCCCGAACCGTTCGCTGGCGCCCTCAATTGCCGACTGCATGACCTCATCGCTGGCGTGCCCGTACAGGTCCCCGGTGATCGACGTCGAGTAGTGCCCGAGCAGGTGGGACACCGCGACGATGTGAGTGCCGGATTCCAACCATTCGTTGGCCGCGCTGTGCCGCAGGCTATGGACGACCGCGCCCTCGACCCCGGTGTGTTCCTCGCCGTCGCTGTCGACCCACGTGGCCCGTTTGGCGGCGATTTCCATCGTCCGAAGGATGTTGCGCGGCTCAACCTTGCCGCCGAGCTCGGTGGTGAAAACCAGCCCCTCGCGGTCCTGCCACAGCGATCCGGCCTTCAGCTTCTCGGCGGCCTGCTGAGCCTTGTGCCGACGCAGCATCGCCACCAGTCGCGGCGACAGCGGCACCCGACGCTTGCTGCGTTTGGTTTTCGGTTCGGTCAGCAGCAGTTCCTTGCCGACCCGGCCGAGGGTGTGCTTGACCTTCAAGTAGCCGTCATCAAGGTTCACGTCCGACCAGTGCAACGCGAGGGCTTCTCCCCTACGCAGGCCGGTCCCGGCGAGCAGCCGCAGCACCGTGGCGTAGCGCAGACCTTCAGCGGCGTTGAGGACGGCGACGACCTGGGCGGCGTTGAGATAGGTGGCTTCCTTCGTCGGCACGTCCGGCCGTGCCACCTTCGTCGCGTGATTGGTGGCGATCAGTTCGTCGGCCTTCGCATCGTCAAGGATCGCTCGCAGGACCGTGTAAACCGTCCTGATGGTTGACGGGCTGAGTCCCTGCTTCCGCAGGTTCACGATCAGCCCTTCAATGTGGGACTTCTTGATCGACCCCAATGCGTGATGCCCGAGCGCAGGCTTGATGTGCTTGCGTGCCAATGACCGGTACAGCGATTTGGTGGATTCGGCCCGGGTCGAGGCTTCCAGCGTGGTTTCCGACCAATGCTTCATGTAGTCGGCGAGCTTCTGCTTGGAGTCCTTGACCGGCTCCTCGCGGTCGATGCGGTCGCGGGCGTTTTTCATCTGCTCGCGCACGTCAGCGTCGGTCGGCCCGTAGAAGGACACCGATTTGCGGGTCTCGGTTGCCGGGTCGATGTAGGACAGTCGCGCTTCCCACGTCCCGTTGGGACGCTGCCGTACCGAACCCTCGCCGTTGGATCGCTTACTCATGGTCGATCAACCCCGCTTCCATCGCTGCTCTCTTGTACCGAAGTGCTTGGGACTGCTTGAGTCCGAATGCTGCCCGTATCGCCGCAATGCGGGTGCCGGCAGGTGCGTTGTTGTAAATGTCTGCGACCCGCTGCTTGAGTTCCGGCGTCATCTTGCGGCGTTGTTGGGCACCGGCATTTTCGACCACTTTGCGGTCCCGGCGAAACAATGCCTCAGTGCCGCGAGTGTGGACCCAGCCCCCGTCAGGATTGGGCCTGTAGATGCCCGCGTAGGCGAAGAAGTCATCACGCATCTTCTCAAGCGAAATTGAACTCAAATCCTTTGGGCGCACGCCATATTCGCCACTTACCGCCGACAGGGAAAAGCTCACGCATCGCGGAACACCGTTGTGGACTTCAAACACAATTTCGCACCCGGGCACCGAGCTAGTTCCGTTGCGGCGGTACGTCAACTGTTTGTGCGCCATCGCATCGCCCAGGGGCACCAACTCAGAATCAGTGACCATCAAGCGGCCGCCGTAAGGCTCGGGCAACTCATAGGCGATTTTCATTCGCTTCTCCTGACTCCTTCGCGTAGGTGTCATCCAAAAAGCATTGATGACACCTGCCATTGTCAACGACACGTGTCATTGTGTCAATTAGCCGCTAAGCACATCGCGGTCACCGGCGAACAAAGGATTCAAAGTGTCTACCGAGACCATCACCCCACGGCTGTTAGTGCCGTATGACGAGGCTCGCCGCCTGCTCGGTGGCATCGGCCGGACGAAGTTCTACGAACTGATTGAAGACGAAGCACTCGTGCGGGTGTCGATTGGCCGCCGCGGATTCATCACCGCTGAGTCGCTCACCCGCTTTGTCGAATCGCTCACCGAGCCGACAGACGGCGATAGCCCGCCGCCGCAAGAAGCGGCGAACCGGATGGGTGCAACCACGACACCCGCTTCACCCCGAGGCCCGTCGTGCGCTGACGACGTGAACCACAGCGCAAACCGAAATGGATAACCCAACCGAAAGGTCACCTGAAATGACACAGGCAATCTGGGACGCGCTTTCGTCCGAAAGCGATTTCGCACCCATCTTCAAGTTCAACAATCCCGGCGACCGGATCGGCGGCGTGATTGTTGAGGAACCCAGGACGTTCCCGCTGACCGAGTACGGCAGCCGCGAACCGAAAGTTGGCAAGGACGGCAAGCCCGTCATGCAAATCCTGCTGACCTTGGCGACCGAGGTGACCGCCGATGAGAACCACGACGGTAAGTGGCGGGTCTACATCGACAAACCGTTGATGAAGTCCGCTGTGATTCGTGCACTCAAGGCGGCCGGCGCGCCGACGTTGGAGGTCGGCGGCGAGGTCACCGTGACGTTCACCGGGCTGCGAGATACCCGTGGTGGCGGGACGGCGAAGGACTTCACCGCCGAGTACACCGCACCCGACGGCCCTCTCGGTTTCGGTGAGCTCGGCGAGACCGGCGACGGCCCCTGGGATGACGCGAAGTGAGCAACGAGATCGGGCGCAGCCCCGACAACCCGATCCCGGCTTCTCAAGGCGGTCAGATGTTGGGCAACAGCCTCATTCGAGCGGTCCTCCGCGGCGACACGCATGGAGTCGCGGTCACCGTTGTCTCGCTGGTCAACCAGACCGGACATGACAACACCGCCGCCGCTGCATCGACCATCACCGCGCTGACGACCACCGCAGCCGATTCGCTTGTCGCACGTCTAGGCAAGGACGGCGCCCTGGCCTACCTTGCCGAATCCGACAGTGCAGCCCAATTGGATGCCGTCGTAAACGGCAAGCCCTAAAACGACGGTGGCCACCCGGTAGTTGCGTTACCGGGTGGCCACCGCCACCGAAAGGAACGGAAACGGTGGAAAGCACCGCCTCAAACCCTGACATCAAGATTATCCCGCAAAGCCAATCGGTTTCGTGGTGGCCCGTTCACACGTTCGTGTCGGCGCTGACGAAGAACTTCGTCTATCCCCTGCTCGGCACCCCGGCATGGTGCGCGTTGGCCGACGACGACCCGGCCAAAATCGCGTCGGTGCTTGACGGCGGGTGTCATCACGCTTTGCGGTTGGAACTCAACCAGGAAGCCCGCGCCGAAGCCGCGAAGGAGATTGCGGCGTCGGCGGATTGGCGTGCCATCGCCCAGGAGCTCACCGAGCTTCGCAGCTTCCGTGCCGCTAATCCGTGGTCGAAGCCGGTGGCGTCATGACCACCGTTGAGGATCGCACCGACGAACTGTCCGAGTGGTACGCCGAGGACGAACTCGACGGCGAACACGTCCTTGATCGCACCGCTGAGTGGTTTCGTCGGTTCATCGCCGTCACCGATCCCGATGACATCGACCTGCTGACGCTGTGGACGATCCACACGTTCTTGACGGTCGAGCTTTACACCACGCCCCGGTTGCAGATCGACAGCACCGTGCCCGAGAGCGGCAAGACGACGGTGCTGGATCACCTGTCGCACCTGTGCCGCAACCCGATTCAGGCGGCCACGCTGACCTCCCCGGCGCTCATTCCGCGCATGTTGGAGCAAGGGCCGCACACCATCCTGCTTGACGAAGTGGATCGCAGCCTCGCACCCGACCGCCCGGGCGTCGGTGAACTGCTTGGGATTCTCAACAGCGGCTATCGGGTCGGCGCTACCCGGCCGGTCCTGGTCCCGGTCAAAGGTGGCGGGTGGGAAGTCGAAAAGATGCCGACCTTCGCTGCGGTCGCTATGGCGGGCAATGCGCCGAACCTGCCCGATGACACCCGTTCTCGCAATCTGCGGGTGCTGCTCATGCCCGACATCGACGGTGCCGTCGAGGATTCCGATTGGGAACTCATCAGCGCCGAAGCGATCAAGCTGCGTGAACTCATCGCCCGGTGGACCGAATCGGTGCGCGACGACGTGAAGGGCATGGCCGTCGATCTGCCCGAGGGCTGCATCAGACGATCCCGCGAGAAGTGGCGGCCCTTGAAGCGGGTTGCCGTCGCTGCCGGTGGCCGGTGGCCGGCGTTGGCCGACAAGCTGATCGCCAAGAGCATCGCCGAGGACGACGCCGTGCGGGAAGCCGGGATCAAGGCCCAACCCCCGGGCATGATCCTGCTCGCTGATCTTCACCGGGTCTGGCCCGAGGGCGAAACCTTCGTCCCGACCCGCGAATTGGTCGGCCGCCTCGTCGGGGCCAATCCCGACTACTGGGGCACCGCATCGCCTTACGGCAAGCAACTGACCGAGGCCCGGTTCGGCAAGCTGCTCGCCCAAGCGGCGAAACTCACCTCATGCCGTCCCGGCGGGACCGGCCCGCGAGGATTCCTGCACTCGCAGTTGGTTCCGGTGTGGCACCGGCTCGGGGTAGCCCGTATTCAGGCCGGTGAACCCGGCGAACCCGGTGAACCCGGCGGCGAAAAGCCGTCTACCTGCGACAACGACGGCGACAACCGGCTTAACCGCCTTGACCTCGCCGTCGAGGAAGCCGGTGGACCCGGTGGTAACCCGCTGACCAGCGAAAACCCCCGGCTTCACCGGGATAACCGGGTCAACCGGGTTGATACGGGGGTCTGCCGCTATTGCGGTGCGGTGCTGCCCGAACACATGCACGCCCAGGTTGCTCGCGGTTACTGCCACCGTCCGACGTGCCGCGCCAACGCATCCCGGGATGCGCCGTGAACTTTGAGCGGCTGCTCTCGTCACTGGCAGGTGTCCCGGTGCTGCGCGGTGCCCGCTGCCGGGGCCGCCACCACCTGTTCGACCCGCAGTCCGAGGACGAACCCGACGAGACCGCCGAGGACCGCCACCTTCAAGCGCTCGCCCTGTGCGCGGCATGTCCGGCCATTGCCGACTGCGAAGCGTGGTTTGAATCCCTGCCGCCGCGAGACCGGCCGCTCGGCGTGATCGCCGGACAACTCAACCGAGAACCCAAACCGAGAAACAGGAGGAAATCCGCATGACCGATCCCGTACCGCCCGATGTGGTGCCGCGCAGCGGCATCACCGCCGATGTGATTCGTCTGCTCGACGCCGCCCAGCATCAGCCCGTCACCGTCACCATTCCCGGCGAGGTGTTGGCCGACCCCGATGGTGTGCCGGTGGGCATGACCGAACCCCGCAGTGTCACCGGCACTCTCACCGCCCGGGTGGCCCGCCGAGACCTGACCGACACCGGCCTGACCGAACAGGAGGTTCCCCATGTCGGACTCACCTGACCGTTCCGAGGCGGCCCGCTGGCGCCGGAAACTGCGCGAGGTCGAGGAGCAGCGCGACGAGCTCGCCGCCCGCGTCGAAGCCATGCAGCGCGAACAGGTCGCCGCCCTGCTGACCCGCGAACAGGTCGAAGCCGAGGCTTTGTACGCCACCGGCACGCAACTGGCTGATCTGCTCGACGCTGACGGCCGCCCCGATCCCGAGAAGGTCGCAGCCGCAGCCCGCCAAGCCGCCGACGCTCTCGGCGTCGTGTCCGGCTTGTACGTGCCGGCCGAGGGACGCATCCCCGCACCACCCAAGAACAGCAGCTTCACCGCTGCATTCACCCCGAAAGGAAACCGATGAGGCGCAAACGTATTGACGGCACGATGGTTCGGCTGATCCCGGCCACCGAGGACTCACTGACTATCGGGATACAGCCCGGGCCGGACGGCGGCATCGCCGTCGCTCTCACTGTCGAGACCGCCACTCTGGGCGGCTTCGTCATCCCGCTTTCCGCCGCCCAGGTCGCCGTCCTGTCGGTGGTCGGCAAGCGGCTGCTGTCGCTGGACGAACAGCAGGCAACCCAACTGCGGGCCGAACTGGTCCGCGCAATCGAAGAGGAAGGGAACACCCATGAGTGACACCGTTGAGGCCGTCGAGGACACCACCGAGGTCGAGCCGACCGAAGCTGTCGAGGACACCGAACAGCCCACCCACGACGCATCCACCGACGACACGGGCGAGGACAGCGGCAACGCCGAGGCCGCTCGGTGGCGGCGCAAGCTGCGCGAGACCGAAACCGAACGGGACGCCCTGGCCCAGCAGCTCGAGGCGGTGCAGCGTCAGCAGGTCGAAGGTCTGCTCGGTGGTGTGAAGCCGCAAGCGGTGTGGGCGGTCGCGCAATTGTCCGAACTGCTCGCCGAGGACGGCACCATCGACACCGGCAAGGTCACCGCCGCGGTCGAGGCTGCACGCGAGAAGTTCGGCATCACCAAACCGGCGAAGGGCAATCACGTGCCAAATGTGGGCCATCAGCCCTCGACCCCGCCGAGGGTGGACCGCTGGAAGGAAGCGTTCGCGCCGTCGCGCAAGCGGTAAACTTGTTGTAGTTGCGCGGATTACGCGGCCAGGTTGCCCGTACCGCGCACACGCTTTCCGCCCGGTGCGGATCTCGGCAGCGGCCCGGTGCCCGCCGTGAACTTACCCATTCATGTTCACGCGGCACCGTGCCGTGCCGCAGAAAGGAGAGCTCACAATGGCTTTCACCGCACAAACCGGGAACAGCGCCTATCCGTGGCGTCCCGACATCACCACCTTCGCCGCACCCGATGTGCTCGGCGACGCACTCATCCTGCAAGCGTCGGTTGTGGCCGGTGCCGTCGAAGGTGACGCCCCGAGCGTTCGGGTCGCCTACATCAACGACGACGCCGCGCAGTTCGTGGCCGAGGCCAACCCGATCCCCGAATCCGAACCGGAACTCGCCGAATGCGTCGTGTTCACCGGCAAGATTTCGCAGTTGATTCGGATCAGCCGCGAGCAGTATTCGCAGGAGGGCACCGCCGACCAGCTCGCCGGATCGGTCGCCCGGGCGCTCACCCGTAAGGCCGACGAAGCCTTCTTGACGCAGGCTGTGCCGACCCCGCCCGCGACGAATCCGGCCGCCGGCCTTCTCAACATCCCGAACACCGTTGAGGGCGATCCGGTCACCGATTCGCTCGACGCGCTGGTCGATCTGATCGCCACGATTCAGACCAACGGCGGCAACCCGAGCCACATCCTCGTCGCCCCCGACACCTGGGCGGCGCTGCGGAAGCTCAAGTACGCCGTTGACAGCAATCAGTCGCTGTTGGGTGCGGGCACCGTCGATGCCGAGCCGCTGCTTCTGAGCTTGCCGGTGCTCGCCAATGTGGCGGTCCCGTCCATGACCGGCATCGTCCTCGACCGCAACGCCGTCGTGTCGGCGGTTGGCGCGGTGCAGGTCGCCGTGTCAGCCGATGCCTACTTCTCGACCGACGACATCGCCCTTCGCGCCACGTGGCGTATCGGGCAGAACATCGTCCGGCCGGATCGCGTCGGCACCTTCACCGTCGGCGCAGGCAGCTAGACCGGCTGCGCGGCGGCTTTCCTTTACCTTTCCCTGCCGCAGCAGCCCCTAACGGTGGCCGGTCCCGAGGATCGGACAACCCGGGACCGGCCACCATCCCCAAACCCGTTGCCACGAAGGGCTTCCCGATGAGCACTCAGCGCCACACCACCCGCCGTAACAGGCACCGCAAGATCATCGCCCGCGACGAACCGCCCTGCCATATCTGCGGCGGCGCTATCGACTACCAAGCCGACGACCATCTTTCGCCCGCGTCCTTCACCATCGACCACATAGTGCCGTTGGCACGCGGTGGCTCGGACACGTTGTCCAATCTCGCGGCCGCACATCGGGGCTGCAACCAATCTAGGTACACGAAACCGCTTCCCGGCCAACAGCTTCCCGAACCCGAAAAGAAGCTCGCCGTCACCTTCGTCACTCACCGCGACTGGACCACGAAGAAGTGACCTGGGCCACCATTCCCCCGGGCACCGATCCATTGGCCTTCTCAGGCGTAGGCAACATCTACTCACGCCGTTTTTCCCTACCGGGGCATCCCACCCCCGGCACCGCCACCAACCGCACGTGGGGCGTTGACGCTCGCAGTCGCTCCGAGTCTGGGCACCTGGGCGGCTATCCCCTGCCCGCCCGTCTCACCCGGCCTTCTCAGGCGTAGGCCGCCCCCCCTGACGAAAAATCCAAAAACCGACCCAGGAGTCCCCGTTGTCTGAGTCTGAGCAGCCGCTGGTGCTGTCACAGCGCCGTCTGCGTGAAGCAATCCATGCGTTGGCCGAGCCGATTCCAGTGTGGGACGGCGGCGTCTGCCGGTGGTCTGATGCCGTCTATTGGCGGCTTCGTGGCTCGCTGCGCGGTCAACCCACCCGGTCGGGCCGTCGAGTACCGGACTCGCGTCTGCCGTGTCGGGCTGACGTTCTCACGCTGCTGATCGCCATCGACATGACGGCGGCTGAGTGGGAACCGAACGGCAAGGGCACCGTGGAGCGGCTGCGTCAGGTGGCGGCTCAGGACCGCCGGCCGCAGGACTGCGAACTACTCGACGGGATCAGTGCCACCGTCGAAGCGTGGACGCTCAAGGCGGTCGAGCTCCTGGGCGATAAGTCGCCCGAGGTCGCTTTGCGGTTACCGTGCCCGTCGTGCGGCAGCCGGTTCGTCTACCGCAACCACAACGGCGAAAACGTCCGGTCCTGGGCGCTGCGGGTGTCTGAGGACGGTGCCCGCTGTCTGGCCCCGAAGTGCGAGGCGACGTGGCCCAGCGATCAACTGGAATGGCTCGCCCGCTTGCTCGGCTGCCCCGCACTACCGGCGTAACACCGTGGTTAGAGTCGCCGTCATGGGTATCCAATACACGCGGGAACAGATCGTAGCGACGCTGCGCGAGGCGTATGACAAATACGCCGATCACATGCAAGCCGGACACGACATGGCGGAGGCAGGCGAGGAGCTTTCTTACGCCGTCTGGAGAATCGTGGACCCGCCTATTTGTTCCATGCCGCGCGACGAGGTACTTGAGGCGAGACTCGCGACTTACTACGCACCGGGCGACGAATACACCGATGACCACTACACCGACGACGACCAGCCGCCGAAAGCCGATGACGATAATCCGTACGGGTACCGCGACTACCGACCCTAACCGCACCTAGCTTGCACTGGTCCCACCCGAGTTAGGGCGTCAAAAGGCCGGGAGTCCCAGCAAACGAAAAATGCCCCGCTCAAAAAGCTGGTTTGGGTATAGCGTTTGGGTACGCCCCCGAAACATCTGCACTTTGCAACGAAAAAATCGCCTCTACCTGCGTCGGGCTGACAGGATTTGAACCTGCGACCACTTGACCCCCAGTCAAGTGCGCTACCAAGCTGCGCCACAGCCCGTTGCCGCCCGTCGAGACGGCCAGCAGGTCGAAAGCCTACCGCAGACCCACGCCGCGCCGAATTCGGGCACGCCCGGTCACACCCGCAGGAGCCGGTAGAGCCCGATCAAGCCGACCACCACGATCACGGCCCGAAGGGCGTCCGGTGAGAGCCGTCGTCCGTAGTGGGCCCCGAGCCACCCGCCGACCAGGGAGCCCACGGCGATCAACCCCGCCGCCGTCCAGCTGATGCGGTCAAAGGCCACCAGGGTGTAAGCGATCGCGGCGACGATGTTGACCAGAAGCGACAAGAGGTTCTTCGCCGCGTTCATCCGCTGTACGTCCTCGGGCAGCAACGCACCCATGACGCCGATCAAGAGAATGCCCTGCGCGGCAGTGAAGTAGCCCCCGTAAATGCCGACGGCGAAGGTGCCCAGGACCAGGGCCGCCATCCGCGCCACAGAAACGTGCGCGGCCGAACGGCCCGCAGCCTCGGCCCGCCGGCGCGCGTAGGCCTGGATGCGCGGCCCCGCGATCACCAGGATCAGCGCCAGCACCAGCAGCACCGGCACGATCTGGGTGAACACCTTCTCAGGCAGATGCAGCAGTAGGAACGACCCGATCACCGCACCGCTGACCGATGCCGGGATCTGCCACCGCAGCCGGCGCCACTGGCCGGACAGTTCGGCCCGGTACCCCCACGTGCCCGAGACCCCGCCGGCGACCAAGCCGATCGCGTTGGACATCGTCGCGGTCACCGGCGGGAAGCCGAGGGTCACCAGCGTCGGGAAGGTGATCAACGTGCCCGAGCCCACCAGCGAATTGATCGCCCCGGCGCCCATGCCGGCGAGGACGATCACCAGCATGTGGGCGACGGACATCTACCGAACCTTAATGGGCCTGTCGCAACGCCGAACCTCGGCGGTTACAGGCACGAACGGCAGACCTCAGCCGTCACCGGCAATCCAGTGAGACGTCGATCGTCTTGGTGACCACGACCGTCGAAGTGTGGTGATCACCAAACGAGCCGCTACCACCACCGAGCGTTCCGCCCGACCCGTACCTCTGGGTCTGTATGGCCGAGTTATGGACTTGCGTCACAATGCAACTCGACAGCGGGTTGTCACCGATCTGATCGATCGTCACGGTGTATCCCTGCGCCTGAAGGTCCGCGATGGTTTTCGCCGCGCCGCCCTCGGGCATCCAGACCATCTGGCCCGCATCGTTGGCGACGCACACCGCTCCGTTGGCCGAATGTCCGAGTTCGTCGCCCGCACAGGGAGGACCGTCGGCCGGGTCCGCGCTCGCCAACCCGGAGGCGGCCAGAACCCCTGCGACAGCGAATCCCACAGCGGTCATCCGCCTCTTGATGTCAGACATGTCTCCCCCTCAGCAATTAAGTCTCATTGTCTACTTAGCAGACTAACCGAAGGTGCAGGAACAAAATTCGGATGCGCCGCCGCGCAGGCTCAGCGCCCCTTGGGTTTCCGCTTCTCCCGCACCCGGACGTTGATCCGGATCGGAGTGCCCTCAAAACCGAAGGTCTCCCGCAGCCGACGCTCCAGGAAACGCCGGTACCCGGCCTCCAGGAACCCGCTGGTGAACAACACGAAGGTCGGCGGACGCGCAGTTGCCTGGGTGGCGAACAGGATCCGCGGCTGCTTGCCGCCACGCACTGGCGGCGGGGTCGCCGCGACGATCTCCTTGAGCCAGTTGTTGAGCTGTCCGGTGGAGATCCGGGCGTCCCAGGAATCCAGCGCGGTCTCCATGGCAGGCACCAGCTTCTGCACGGCCCGTCCGGTCATGGCCGAGATGTTCACCCGCGGCGCCCACTGCAATTGGTGCAGTTGCAGATCGATCTCGCGGTCCAGCAGATAGCGGCGGTCCTCGTCGACCAGATCCCATTTGTTGAACGCCAGCACCAACGCCCGGCCGGCGTCGATCACCATCGACAGCACCCGCTGGTCCTGCTCGGTCAGCGGCTGCGAGGCATCGACGAGGACGATGCACACCTCGGCAGCGTCGATGGCGCTGTGCGTGCGCACCGAGGCGTAGAACTCGTGCCCACTGGCCTGTCCCACCTTGCGGCGAAGCCCGGCCGTATCGACGAAACGCCATATACGGCCGTCGAGTTCGATCAGCGAGTCGACCGGATCGACGGTCGTCCCGGCGACGTCGTGCACCACCGAACGCTCCGCGCCGGCCAGCCGGTTCAGCAGCGAACTCTTGCCGACGTTGGGCTTGCCGATGAGGGCCACCCGGCGTGGGCCGCCGGTCGTGGGGCCGGCCTCCGACACCTCGGGCAGCGATTTGAGAACATCGTCGAGCAGATCGGCCACCCCGCGGCCGTGTATGGCACTGATCGGGTGCGGCTCCCCCATTCCCAACGACCAGAGCGCCGCGGCGTCGGCCTCGCCCTTCTCGTTGTCCACCTTGTTGGCGGCCAGGAACACCGGCTTGCCCGAGCGGCGCAGGATGCGCGCCGCCGCCTCGTCGGCCGCGGTTGCGCCGACGACGGAATCGACGACCAGGATCACCGCGTCGGCGGTCTGCATGGCCACCGATGCCTGTTCGGCGACCTTCTGCTGCAAGCCTTTTGCGTCCGGCTCCCACCCGCCGGTGTCCTGCACGACGAACCGCCGGCCGCTCCACAAGGCGTCGTAGGAAACCCGGTCGCGGGTAACCCCGGGGAGATCCTGAACGACGGCCTCCCGGCGGCCCAGGATCCGGTTGACCAGAGTCGACTTCCCGACGTTGGGCCGACCGACCACCGCCACCACCGGTGGCGGACCGCTCGCCGCACCGGACTCGTCGGCAAAATCCTCACCGTGGATCTCCCAGTCGCTTTCGTCCGACCAGGTGCCGTCTTCGGTCATCGCACCGCTCCCGTCCGTTGTTGGACGAGATTCCGCAGATGGGCGATTACCTCGGCCTGGGTCATGTCGCTGGTGTCGACGATCAGCGCGTCGTCGGCCGGCCGCAGGGGCGACACCGCGCGGGTCGAGTCCAGGTGGTCGCGACGGATGACGTCGGCCAACACCGTCTCGTACTCGTCCGGGAGGCCAGCGGCCATGTTCTGGGCATTACGGCGCTGCGCGCGGGTTTCGGCCGAGGCGGTCAGGAAGATCTTCACGTCGGCATCCGGCAGCACCACGGTCCCGATGTCGCGGCCCTCGACCACAACGCTGCCGGACCCGTCGGCGAGTTCGCGCTGCAGCCGGACCAGTCGGGCTCGCAACTCGGGGACGGCGGCGACCGCGGAGACCGCGCGCGTCACGTCGTCACCGCGGATCAGCGCCGAAACGTCTTCGCCGGCAAGGCATGTCTGCTCGACGTCGGGATCGAATCCCACCGAGATCGGCACGTCAGCGGACGCGGCGATGGCCGCCGGATCCTCGAGGTCGACTCCGGCGCGCAGCATGGCCAGCGTCGCGATCCGGTACATCGCACCGGTGTCGACGTAGCGGGCTCCCAGTGACTTCGCCAATCCCCTTGACACACTGGACTTTCCGGTACCGGCGGGGCCGTCGATCGCGATGACAACACTCATTACAAGCCCACCGCCTTGTACAATTCGCCCACCTCTTTGCGGGTCAGCGCCCGGATGCTGCCGGGACGCTGGTCACCCAGCGCAACCGTCCCGATGTCGGTGCGCACCAGGTTCTGCACCGGGAATCCGACGTGGGCGAGCAGCCGTCGGACGATGTGCTTGCGACCCTCGTGCAGGGTCACCCTTACCAGGGTCTTGCCCGGCACCGTGTCGACCAGCGCGAAGTCGTCGACTGCGACCGGTCCGTCGTCCAACTCCACCCCGGCGCGCAACGTCCTGCCCAGCCCGCGCGGAACCGATCCAGCGACGGTGGCCAGGTAGGTCTTGGGCACTTCGAAGGAGGGGTGCATCAGCCGGTGTGCGAGCTCTCCGTCATTGGTGAGCAGCAGCAGGCCTTCGGTCTCGGCGTCCAGGCGTCCCACGTGGAAGAGCTTTTTGTTGCCGCGTACCCGATGCTCCACCAGGTCGCCGACGCACGGCCGGCCGCGGTCGTCCGACATCGTGGAATGCATGCCCCGGGGCTTGTTGATCGCCAGGTACACCATGGAGTCGTCCAGGACGATCCTGCTGCCGTCGACCCGGATGTCGGCGGTCTCGGGGTTCACCCGGGTGCCCAGCTCGGTGACCAGCCGACCGTCCACCTCCACGCGGCCGTCGGTGATCATCCGCTCCGCGACCCGCCGCGAGGCAATTCCGGCCTGCGACAACACTTTCTGCAGCCGGACGCCTTCTTCGCCAGGCATCTCAGCCATCACCATCGTTGTCGACGTCGAAGGCGACGGGCTTGCCCGGCGCACGCGACCCCGCCAGCTTGGCGAACCGCGGCTCGCTGTCGAGGGTTTCGCTGAGGTCGTCGATGACGTCGACGTCGGGCAGCAGCGGTGCGATATCCGGCAGTTCGGCCAGCGACGACAACCCGAGGCGCTCCAAGAACAGTTCCGTGGTGGAGAAGGTGGTGGCGCCGGAATCGGGGTCGGTTCCGGCCTCGGTGATCAGCCCTCTGGCGACCAGCGTGCGTATGACCGCGTCGACGTTGACGCCGCGGACCGCACTCACCCGCGCACGCGTCACCGGCTGCCGGTAGGCAACGACCGCAAGTGTTTCCAGTGCGGCACGGGTCAGCTTGGAGCGCGCGCCGTCGAGCAGGAGCCGCTCGACATAGGGCGCATAGCGGGAGCGGGTGTACATCCGCCACCCTCCGCCGGCCTCGCGCAGGTCGATCCCGCTCTGCCGGGCCGCGTATTCGTCCGCCATCTTCCGCAGCGTCCCGGTCACGTAGTGCACGGGCTGTTCGGTCGCCGAACCCAGTGCCTCGGCACTCACCGGCGTATCGACGATCAGCAGCAGCGCCTCGAGGATGCGGACCAGTTCGTCCTCGTCGAGGATCTCGTCGAGGACGTACTCGGACTCCGCGGTGGCGTCCTGGGCCTCGACGGCGAGGTCGGCGTCCTCGGCCACGGACTCCCCGGTGTGTTCCTCGGTCATCATTCTTCCCACTCGGCTCTCATCAAGTCCTCGTTCGCCAACCGGCTGCCGGTCCACGAAACCTGCAGCATCCCAAGCGGTTCCGACTGCTCGAATGCTACCGCCCGCGAGCGGTACAGCTCGAGCAGAGCCAGGAACCGGCCGACGATCTGGATCGGCTCGCCGCAGTCGGCCACCAGGTCCGAGAACGACGCCCACTGCCCCACTCCCCGGCGCTCGAGAAGGTCCAGCAGCCGCTCGGCCTGCTCGGGCACGGAGACCCGGGCCGCATGCAGATGGTCGGTTCCCACCGTGGGAACCGGACGGGGGGTGAACGCCGCCGCGGCGATCTCGGCGAAGCTCTGCGCGTCGACGCCGATCATCACCTCCGGCAGCAGATCGGAGTACCGCTCCTCCAGTGCCACCGACCGCGGGTAGCTGCGCAGCGCCGCCGCCTCCAGTTCGGCGAACATCTCCGCGACGTGTTTGAAGGCCCGGTACTGCAGTAGCCGGGCGAAAAGCAGGTCCCGGACTTCGAGCAGGGCCAGGTCTTCGGTGTCGTCGACCTCGCCGGCCGGCAGCAGGCGCGCCGCCTTGAGGTCCAGCAGGGTGGCGGCGATCACCAGGAAGGCGGTGGTCTCGTCGAGTTCGAGGGCCGGCCCGATCTCCCGGGTGTAGGCGATGAATTCGTCGGTCACTTCGTGCAGCGCGACCTCGGTCACGTCCAGGCGCCGGGCGAAGATCAGCTGCAGCAGAAGGTCGAACGGGCCCTCGAAGTTGTTCAGCCGAACCCGGAAGCCCTTTTCCGGTCCCGCATCCAGGCCCGGGTCGGGCGTTGCCTGTGTGATCACTTGCCGAAGCGGTCGATGACCTCGCGGGCCAGAGCTCGATAAGCCTGTGCGCCAGTGGATTTCGGCGCCCACGAGGTGATGGGCTCACCGGCGACGCTGGTCTCGGGGAACCGCACGGTGCGGGTGATGACGGTGTCGAACACCAGGTCGCCGAAACGTTCCAGCACCCGGGCCATCACCTCGCGCGCGTTGACGGTGCGGGTGTCGAAACGGGTGACCAGGATCCCGCTGATGGCCAGCCTGGGGTTCAGCCGGTCACGCACCTTGTCGACGGTGTCGGTCAGCAGCGCCAGGCCGCGCAGCGAGAAGAACTCGCATTCGGTCGGAATCACCACACCGTCGGAGCAGGCCAGCGCGTTGACGGTGAGCAGGCCCAGCGACGGCTGGCAGTCGATGAGCACGTAGTCGTAGCGGTCGAGCACCGGCCGCAGGGCCCGCCCGAGGCACTGCTCGCGGCCCACTTCGTTGACCAGCTGGATCTCGGCCGCCGACAGGTCGATGTTGCTGGGCACCAGGTCCAGACCGTCCACGCGGGTGTGGATGAGCACGTCGTCGATCGACACCCGGGGTTCCACCAGGAGGTTGTGCACGGTGTGGGCGAGTTCGTAATGCGGGACGCCCAGACCGGCCGACAGGGCACCCTGCGGATCGAGATCCACCAGCAGCACCTTGCGGCCGTACTCGGCGAGCGACGCGCCGAGGTTGATGGTGGACGTGGTCTTGCCCACCCCGCCCTTCTGATTGCACATCGAGATCACCACAGCCGGGCCGTGGGTGGTCAGCGGCCGTGGTTCCGGGACATCCCTGGGAGGGCGGCCGGTCAGCCCGACCGGCGCGTTCTCTGCTTCGTCGGTCACGCCGCCGCCCTCACAGAACGTGGCGGCGTGGTGAACATCGGCGAAAGTCTATCCATGCGATCAGGTTGCGGTGGGCCCATGGTCGACGAAGACCCTTTGCTCTTCGCGCACGCGCTCATCGCTGGCGTCGGCTCAGGCCCTCGGGTGGGCGCCGGCCCACACCTCGCGCAGGGCGTTGACGGTCACCAGCGTGTAGATCTGGGTGGTCGTCACCGAGGCGTGGCCCAGGAGTTCCTGCACCACGCGCACGTCGGCCCCACCTTCGAGCAGATGGGTGGCGAACGAGTGCCGCAGCGTGTGCGGCGACACGGCGGCGCTGATTCCGGCACGCTCGGCCGCGTCCTGCAGCACCTGCCAGGCGCTCTGCCGCGAGAGCCGGCCGCCACGGGCGTTGAGGAAGATCGCCGGCCCCGGGGCGGAGGATCCCGTGCCGCGGCCGCGGCGGGCCAGGTCGGGCCGTCCGCGCACCAGGTAGGCGTCCAGTGCGGCGATGGCCGGCCGGCCCACCGGCACCAGCCGCTGCTTGCCGCCCTTGCCGCGAAGCAGCACCGAGCGCGCCTCGGTGTCGACGTCGTCGACGTCCAGGCCGACGGCCTCGGAGATGCGGGCGCCGGTCGAGTAGAGCAGTTCCAGCAGCGCCCGATTGCGCAGGGTCAACGGCCCATCCGTCGGCGCGTCGCCGCCGGCGCCCTCCAGCAGGGCCAGCACCTCGTCCAGAGTGAGGCTCTTGGGCAGCCGCCGGCTGGGGGTCGGCGGCTTGACGGCGCGGGCCACGTCGACGTCGGTCACACCTTCGGCCGCGGCGAACTTGTGCAGTCCCCGCACCGCGATGAGGGCGCGTGCCGCCGAAACCGCCGAGAGCGGTACCGCCCCGGCGTCGGCATCACCGCGGCGCAGCGCCACCAGGAAGTCGCTGACGTCGGCCTCGGTGACGTCGCGCATGTCGACGATGCCCCGCGACGCCAGGTGCTCGGTGTAACGGCGCAGGTCGCGACGGTAGGAGAGCAGGGTGTTGGCGGCGACGCCCCGTTCGATGGCCAGGTGGTCGAGGTAGCCCTGCACCTGGGTCTCGAGTGCGGTACGGCGGGCAGCAGCGGAGCGACCCGGGGATGGGGTTGCGAAGGTTGTCATGGGCGACCCTGTCGGGCCGCGAACGACTTCGACCGGTCCGGCCACGGAGCGTCCACCGGGCGAGTCGGTTTGCCGTCGACGATCACCGCGTGCGCGGCCAGGACCCCGGCCGCGGCGATCGAGTTGATGATCTCACCGGCCAGTACCTGGTCGACGGCCTCGCGCAGGGCGACCCGGTGGACCGTCAGGTCAGCCTCCTCATGGTCACCCCGCGGCCGCCCCACGTGATCCAAGCCCCTCACCAGGTAGACCCGCACTGCCTCGTCACAGAAGCCCGGCGCGGTGATGACGTCGACCAGCACCCGCCAATCGCGGGCTTGCAGACCGGTCTCCTCCCACAGCTCGCGTTTGGCCGCGGCCAGCGGATCCTCCCCCGGTTCGTCGAGGATTCCGGCGGGAAGCTCCCAGAGCCGGTGACCGAGGGGGTGACGGTACTGGTGGACCATGACCAGCTGCCCGTCGTCATCGACCGCGGCGATGGCCACCGCACCGTAGTGCTCGACGACCTCGCGGGTGGCGGTCACCCCGCCGGGCATCCGGACCTCGTCGGTCCGCAAGGCGATGAGGTTGCCGCGGAAGCGCGTCTGGCTGGAGATCGTCTCGAAGTCGTGATCACCCACGAGCATGGTCCGGCAGCTGCTGCACCGCGGCATCGTCATCGAGTTCGCGGCCGTTGGCGCGCTGTTCGGGGATCTCCACCGGCAATCGTTCGGCGGCCTTGTAGTCGATCGCCGCACCGATGAACGCGACGAACAACGGGTGCGGACGGGTGGGCCGGCTCTTGAGTTCCGGGTGGGCCTGCGTGCCGACGAGGAACGGGTGCACGTCGGCGGGATACTCGACGAACTCCACGAGATGCCCGTCCGGCGAGGTGCCGCAGAACCGCAGCCCGCTCTCGGCGATCTTGTCGCGGTAGGCGTTGTTCACCTCGTAGCGGTGCCGGTGTCGCTCGGAGACCGTCGTGGACTGATATGCCTCGGCCACAATGGATCCCGCCTCCAGAACGGCCGGGTAGGCGCCCAGCCGCATGGTGCCGCCGAGGTCGGCCTGTCCGGCGACGGCGTCGCGCTGGTCGGCCATCGTGGAGATCACCGGATCCGGTGTGGCGGGATCGAACTCCGCGGAGTTGGCGTCGGCCAGGCCCACCGAGCGGGCCGCCTCGATCACGATGCACTGTAGGCCCAGGCACAGCCCCAGCAGCGGAAGACCGCGGTGCCGGGCGTAGCGGATGGCGCCGATCTTGCCGTCGATGCCGCGGATGCCGAACCCACCCGGGATCAGCACCCCGTGGACGTCGTCGAGCATCGCCGCGGCGCCGGCGTCGGTCTCGCAATCATCGGAGGCGACCCAGCGCATCTCGACCTTGGCGCGGTGCGCGAAGCCGCCGGCCCGCAGCGCCTCGGCGACCGACAGGTAGGCGTCGGAGAGGTCGATGTACTTGCCCACCAACGCGATTCGCACGGTTTCCTGCGGATCGTGGACGCGGCGCAGCAGGTCGTCCCAGGTGGTCCAGTCGACGTCGCGGAACGGCAGGTTGAGCCGGCGCACGACGTAAGCGTCGAGTTCCTCCCGGTGCAGCACCTTGGGGATGTCGTAGATCGACCGGGCGTCGGGGGTGGAGATCACGCCGTCGATGTCGACGTCGCACATCAGCGCGATCTTCTCCTTCAGCGGCTCCGGCACGGCGCGGTCGCAGCGCAGGATCAGCGCGTCGGGGGTGATGCCGATGCTGCGCAGGGCCGCCACCGAGTGCTGCGTCGGCTTGGTCTTCAGCTCCCCCGACGGCGCGAGGTAGGGCACCAGCGACACGTGCAGGAAGAAGCAGTTCTCCCGGCCCACCTCGTGGCGGACCTGGCGGGCGGCCTCGAGGAAGGGCTGGGACTCGATGTCGCCGACGGTTCCGCCGATTTCGGTGATGACCACGTCGGGCCGCTTGCCGGAGGCGTCGGGTTCGGCCATCTCCAGGATGCGGCGCTTGATCTCGTCGGTGATGTGCGGGATCACCTGGACGGTGTCGCCGAGGTACTCGCCGCGGCGCTCCTTGGCGATCACGGTCGAATACACCTGTCCGGTGGTCACATTCGCCGACCCGGAGAGGTCACGGTCCAGAAATCGCTCGTAGTGGCCGACGTCGAGGTCGGTCTCGGCGCCGTCCTCGGTGACGAACACCTCCCCGTGCTGGAACGGGTTCATGGTTCCGGGGTCGACGTTGAGGTAGGGGTCCAGCTTCTGCATGGTGACCTGCAGGCCACGGGAGATCAGCAGCTGTCCCAGGCTGCTGGCGGTCAGGCCCTTACCGAGTGAGGAGACCACGCCACCGGTGACGAAGAGATGCTTGGTGGCGGCTCGGGGGTGCTTGCGCAATGCGGGCAACAGCAACCTCCGTGACGACGGCGCAGGACTTTGTATCGCCAGGTCCGACAACGTTCGCGGGGTTCTGAGTACCGCGTTACGGAACTGGTTTGGGGCCTGCCGACCCACGGAAACTCACCCTAACACCGCGATCGGACAGGCGCGGCTGACACACCGGTCGGCGACGATGCGGGACGCAGTCCTGAGGAGGAGTCGGCCAATCGGCACCGGAGCCTTGCGTTGAGTGAGGAACCCTGCAGGCCTCTACTCGCTCGCACGTTGTCGGCAAGGTTCCTCACTCAACGAAGTGTCACTGCGGGATGGTGACCGTCGCTCCCTCGCCCCGGCCGTATTTCCCGGGCGGCCCGCCGGCGATCATGCTCTGCAGGGCCAGCACGGTGGTGATCCGGCCGGATTCGGCCCCGATGTCGTCGACGGTGGTCAACACGCCCCCCACGGCGGCGTCGGACCGGGCGACCGCCACCGCCGACACCCCGCTCGCGGTTCCGTCCCGGCCGGCCAGCACGACTCCCGACCCGTGCGGGGCGAGGCCGGCGGCGAACCGGGCGACGCTGACACCCTGGTTGCCGGCGTCCTCGGGCAGCGGGTCGCCGGTGATGACGACGGCGGTATTGGCCGCCCCGATGCGGTTGTCATAGGTGAGGAAGCCGGTGTCGCGCAGCGCGGCGAGCACGGTGTCGCGGGCGGTGTCGTCGGCCGGCGTGATCTTGGGGTCGCGATTGATCAGCAGGGCGATGCCGAGCAGGTCGCCGGCCTGTGCGCTGGGGTCCAGCAGCGACGTGTTCAACTTCGCGCCGGCCGGCACGACCGGCGAGTTGACCACGGACCGCAGTTTCTCCGACGCGTTGCCCTCGACGAACTCGGTGGTGAGCCCGATCGCGCCGGCCAGCTTGCCGCCGGCCTGCCCGACCAGACGGGTCAACGCGTCGACGTCGTCGTCATCGGCGCCGGGGGTACGCACCAGCACCACCGACTTCCCGGCGAGTGCGTCACGGACGATGCGCCCCGACATCTGCGCGTCGAATCGGTCTGCGGCGGAGAGCTTTTCATTCAAGGCACGGTTCTCGCCCTCGAGCGAGGTCATCCGCTGCTCGAGATTGCCCTTGTCTCCGCGCAGCCCGGAGACCAACGGCCCCGACAGCACACGCGCACCGAGCACCACGCCCAGGGCCAGCGCGAGAAAGACTGCGGCCAGCCAGATGACGCGGTGGCGACCCGATCGCACGCTAGGTCATCCAGCCCTGTACCCACACCGAGAGCCGGTGCCAGTAGTTGGTCAGCCATTCGAGCACCACGGCGTCGGTGCGGGAGACCCACAGTGCGGCGATGACCGCCAGGAGCACCGCCAGCACCAGCAGCGCCACCGCGCCACCGGAGATGTGGCTGCGGTACAGCGTCGCAACGGCTTTGGCGTCGACGAGCTTCTCTCCCACCTTCAGTCGGGTGAGGAACGTCGAGGGGTTGCTGTGGGCCCGGGAGCGGTCGAAGAATTCTTCGATGCTCGCCGAGTGCCCGGCGCTGACGATCAGTGACGCACCGTGGTGGTCGACCAGAAGTAGTGCCAGGTCGGTGGGCGAGCCCGCCGCCGGGAACGTCATCGCCCCGATGCCGAGATCCTGGATTCGCTCGAGACCGGATGCGTGGCCGTCGGCGTCGGCGGGCAGCACGACCTGGGCGCCGCACTTGAGCACCTCGGCACTCATCTGGTCGGGGTTGCCGACGATGAGCGCGGGACGGTAGCCGTCGTTGCGCAGGATGTCCGCACCGCCGCCCACGCCGACCAGCACCGGCTGGTACTCCTTGATGAACGGCTTGAGCGCCTTGAGGTCCTCGGCGGCGCCGGGCCCGTCGGAGACCACCACCACATGACGGCGGTAGACGTCGACGTCGATGTCCGGGATGCCGATGCCGTCGATGAGCAGCGGGCTCTCGCTGCGGATGAATTCAATCGTGTTGCCCGCGAACGCCTCCAGATGAGCCACCAGTCCGGTCTTGGCATCATGCATGAGGTCGGCGATTTCCTCGTCGGTGCGTTCCACGCCGTGGATCAGGCGGCGGTCACCGGTGTAGACGCCGCCGTCATACAGCCGCACCTTCGAGCCGTCCTTGACCTTCTTGAAGATATCGGCGCCGGCGTTGTCGATCAGGACGATGTTGTTGGCCACCAGGACCTCGGGGCCGAGGTTGGGGTAGCGGCCGGAGATCGACGGCGAGGCGTTGACGACTCCGACGACACCGGCCTCGACGAGCGCGTCGGCCGTGGCACGGTCGAGGTCGAGGATGTCGAACACGGCAATGTCTCCGGGGCCGACGCGCCTCAGCAGGCGGTCGATGTCACGGTCCACCCGGGCGTTCCCAGTGACGCCCGGTCGCGCGTTGGCATTACGTGAGAGAAGCGCAGACATCTTCATGCTGAGCGATTCTGTCGGCGGGTGTCCCCTTACCGGGTTAGGCGCGCCGCAACATTAGCCACATAAGTCACAAACAGTCACATTGGTAACAGGTTGTGCACGGGGCGGTCACGGCTCGTCCCGCTCGGCCTGCGCGGCGTCGAGCAGCTCGCGGGCGTGCGCCCGGGCAGTGTCGGACTCCCCCAACCCGGCCAGCATCCGGGCCAGTTCGGCCACCCGCTGCTCGGTGTCGAGCCGGCGCACCTCACTGGCCGCGCCGCTGCTGTGCACCACCAGGTGGGTGTCCGCGTAGGCGGCCACCTGCGGCAGGTGGGTGACCACGATGACCTGGTGACTGCGCGCCAGCCGGGCCAGCCGCCGGCCGATCTGCACGGCGGCACGCCCGCCGACGCCGGCGTCGACTTCGTCGAACACCATGGTGGTGCCCTCGGCGGAGGCGGCCAGCACGACCTCGAGGGCCAGCATCACCCGGGACAGCTCACCACCGGAGGCGCTCTTGGTCAGGGGCAGGACGTCGGTGCCGCCCGGGGAAGCCCGACGCGCGGCGAAGCCGAACTCGACCAGGTCGACGCCATCGGAGCCGGCGTGGGCCAGTCCCCCGGACGGCAGCCGCACCGGGGCGGTGTCGTCCTCGCGTGCGGGCACGGCGGACACGCTGACGGTGAAGTCGGCGTCGGCCATCGCCAGCCCGGACAGCTCGGCGGTGACGGCGTCGGCCAGACCAGCCGCCGCCGCGGACCGCATGCGGGAGAGCTCCGCCGCGGCCTCGGCGACCTGTCCGGCAAGGTCGTCGACACGGCGGGACAGTCCGGTGAGGGCCCCCTCCGAGACGTCGAGCTGCGCCAACCGCTTCCTGGCTTCGGCCGCCCACCGAAGCACTCCGTCGACGTCGGCCGCGTACTTGCGGGTGAGGCCGCGCAGTTCGGCCTGCCGTGCGAGCTTGACCGCCAGCGCGCTGGCGTCGGCGGGCAGGTCCGCCAGGAACCGTCCGAGCTCCCCGCTGACGTCCGACACCACGTTGAGCGCATCGGTGAGCTGCCGGGCCAGAGCGGTCAATGCGGTGTCGCCGGTGGATTCCAGGAGCGTGGCGGCCCTGCTGAGATCGTTTGTGGCAGAACGGTTATCGAGGTCGGGAGCATCGGCGTCGACACCGGAGAGGGCGGCCCGCGCACCGGCCGCCGCCTCGCGCACGGCGTCGAGTTCGGAGAGCCGGCGGATGTCGGCGACCAGCGCCTCGTCCTCGCCGGGCGCCGGATCGGCGGTGTCGATCTCGGCGAGCGCGAACTTCAGCCGGTCGGCCTCCTGGGCCATCTCCCGCGCGCTGTTGACGCGGTCGGTGAGATCCCTTCGCGCGACGAGCCATTCGTCGCGCAGCTTGCGGTAGCGCTCGACAGCCGGCGCCGCACCGGCGAACCGGTCCAGCGCCGCACGCTGTTCGTCGGACCGCATGAGCCGCAGCTGGTCGTTCTGCCCGTGCAGGGTGAGCAGACCGGTGGTGAAGGTGGTGAGGGTTTTCGCCGGTACGCTGCGGCCGCCGAGGTAGGCCCGCGACGGCCCGTCCCGGTTGACCGATCGCAGCGCGATGATGCTGCCGTCGTCGTCGCGGTCGGCGCCCGAGGATTCCAGGATGTCGCCGACCGCGGCGGCGGTGTGCGGGTCGAGTTCAGCAGTGGTGAAGCGGCCTTCGACCACGGCCCGAGCCGCACCGGAGCGCACCCGGGTGGCGTCGGCGCGGGCCCCGCCGAGCAGATGCAGACCGGTGACCACCATGGTCTTGCCGGTCCCGGTCTCCCCGGTCAGCACGGTCAGGCCGCGGTCGAATTCGGCGGTGGCCGAACTGATCGCGCCGAGCGACTCGATCCGGATCTCGGCGAGCATCTACCGCTCGCGCCAACTCGTCACGGGCAGCCGGAATTTGCGGACCAGCCGGTCGGTGAACGGCGCGCTGTCCAGCCGGACCCACTTCAGCGGTGTCTGGCACTTGGTGACCTGCAGGCGTCCGCCCGCGGGCACGATCGCCTCACGGTGGCCGTCGCACAGCACCACGGCATCGGCGTTGTCGGCGCCGACGTCGACGGTGATGACCGCGTTGGGATTGGTGACCATCGGGCGGGCGAACAGCGCGTGGGCGTTGTTGGGCACCACGATGATCGCCTCGAGGTCTGGCCACACCACCGGGCCGCCCGCGGAGAAGGCGTAGGCCGTGGAACCGGTCGGGCTGGACACCAGCACGCCGTCGCAGCCGAACGCCGACACCGGGCGGCCGTCGATGGCCACGACCACACCGAGCACCCCCTGGTGGGTGCCCTTCTCGAGGCTGGCTTCGTTGAGCGCCCACCCGCGGTAGAGCACCTCGTCGCCCGAGCTGACGACCACATCGAGGGCCATTCGCTGCTCGACGGGGTAGTCGCGGGCGACGACGTGCGCAAGGATGGTGTCGATCGCTTCGGCCTCGGCCTCGGCGAGGAATCCGATGCGGCCGAGATTGACTCCGAGAACGGGGATTTCGGCGTTGCGGGCCAGTTCGGCGGCACGCAGGAAGGTGCCGTCGCCACCGAGGACCAGGACCAGCTCGCAGCCGTCGGCGGACCGCTGCTCGTCCTCCACGACGTCGATCTCCGCCCCGGTGGCTCGCAGGTCAGCCGGATCCAGGTGCAGACCGCCCCGGTCGACGGCTTCCCGGGACAGCACCCGCAGGCGAATACCGTTCCGCCCCAGCGTCTTTGCGACTCGGTGAGCGGTCTCGTCGGCTTCACCCCGGCCGGGGTGCACGACCATCAGAATGGTGCGGGGCTCGGTGACGGTCATTGCGGCCCCTCGGCGACGGCTCGCCGCACCGCGGCGTCCAGCTCCGCTCCAGCCAGGCCGCGATCGGTCTGCGCCCGCAACCACAGGAAGTACTCGACGTTGCCCGACGGCCCGGGCAGCGGGCTGGCGGCCGCCCCCACGGTGTGCCAGCCCAGTTCGGCGGCCCGGGCGGAGACGGTGAGGACGGCCTCGGCGCGGAGGCCCGGGTCGGTGACGACGCCGCCGGCGCCCACCTGGCTCCGGCCGACCTCGAATTGGGGCTTCACCATCGGAACGATATCGGCGTGCGGGGCCGCGCACGCGGCGAGTGCGGGCAGCACCGTGGACAGGGAGATGAACGACAGGTCGGCGACGATGATGTCGACGATTCCGCCGATCGCCTCGGGCGTGAGGTCGCGGACGTTGGTCCGTTCGATGACGCGCACCCGAGGGTCGGAGCGCAGCGACCAGGCCAGCTGGCCGTAGCCGACGTCGACGGCGACCACCTCGGCCGCCCCGCGGTCCAGGAGAACTTCGGTGAACCCGCCGGTGGACGCGCCGGCGTCCAGCGCACGACGGCCGTCGACCTCGATGCCGAACGCATCCAGCGCGCCGATGAGTTTGTGTGCGCCGCGGGAAACCCAGGTGCGTTCTCCGACGTCCTCGACGGCCAGCCGGGCCGTGACCGGGACGGCCGTCGCAGGTTTGGCCGCGGGCATGCCGTCGATGGTCACCCGACCGGCGCCGATGAGCTCGGCGGCCTGCTGGCGTGAGCGGGCCAGTCCCCGGCGGACCAGCTCGGCGTCGACCCGGGCTCGGCGCGTCATGCGCGAGTCAGCCCTTCTCGACCGATTCCAACGCCTCGACCAGGATCTGGTGCGCCTCCTCGAGGCGACGTCCCACGGCGTCGATGTCGGCCACGTCGACGTCCTCGGAAAACTCGGCATCGACGCGGGGAAGGTCGGCCAGGACGGCGTCCACCCGGGCCCGGATCTGCTGCGGATCGCTGTTCATCTCAGCGCTCACGCTAGCTGATCGGCGTCGGTGAGCAGCGACCAGCGGTCCAGCGCCGATCGGGCCGCGTCGTCGGCGGCCCGGATCGCACCGGGCTGGCCGGCGTCCCAGACGGCGCGGGCGACCGCCCGGACGACCGCGAGGTCGTCGGCGCCTGACTCACCCCCGGTGGCGCTGACGGTGACCGTCCCGTCGACGACGTCGGTCTTCCATGCGGGCTGGGCGGCGATGGCCAGTGCGTCGGCGTCGGTGAACAGTGACCGCAGATCCGCGCCGAGGTAGGTGGGGCGCTCCTGCGGGATCGCGTAGACCGCGTCGCGGGCGTTGTTGACGCCGGTGAGCACCATCAGGCTGGGCAGGCCGGCGGCGTTGGCGCCGGCGATGTCGGTGTCGAGGCGGTCGCCCACGACCAGGGGACGGCGGAACTCGCCGCGGGCCAGGGCATCCTGCATGAGCGCGGGTGCCGGCTTGCCCGCCGCGAGGGGCTCCGATCCGGTCGCGGTCCGCAGTGCCGCGACCAGGGACCCGTTCCCCGGCAGCAAGCCACGTTCGGAGGGCAATGTCGCATCGAGGTTCGACGCCACCCACAGGGCGCCGGCCCGGATCGCCAGCGCCGCCTCGGCGAGATCGGCCCAGCAGATCGTCGTCGACAACCCCTGGATGACGGCGACCGGTTCCTCGGCGAAGGTGCGGACCGGACTCAGCCCGACGGCACTCACCTCGGTGGCCAGCGCGTCGGTTCCGACGACGAGGACTTTCGCGCCGGCGGGAATTCTTCTGGCCAGCATCCGGGCGGCGCTCTGGGCGCTGGTCACCACATCGTCGGCGGAGGCGGTGAAGCCGAGTTCGGCCAGGTGTGCGGCGACCTCGGCGGCCGAACGGGTGGCGTTGTTGGTGACGAACAGCGACCGGCACGGCACGTTCTCGAGGGTCTCGACGGCGCCCTCGGTCGGAGCATGCCCGCGGAAGACGGTGCCGTCCAGATCGAGCAGAAGGCAATCATATTGCCGCGCAAGGATTTTGACGCCAGACGCCAGATTGTTCGCCAAAGCCATGTCAGGCGAGCTCGCCGATGCGGTCCTCAGCGTCGGTGACGCCGTCGACATCGGCGGCCGCGGAGTGGACGAACCACTGCAGCGCCTCCTCGGTGCGCCCGAGGGCAAGCAGCGTTTCGGCATAGGCATAGAAGAGCCGCGCCGCGGTCGTTCCGGTGCGGGATGGATCCGGCGCCGGCGAGGACAGCAACGCGATCGCCTGCTCGAGGTGACCGAGGTCGGCGCGGGCACCAGCGGCGACGATCCGCATCTCGTCGGCGTCGTCGCCGGTGAGCTGCGCGGCCTCCGGACTGCGGGCCAGTTCGATGGCGCGCTCGGGACGGCCGACGCCGCGTTCGCAGTCGGCGATGAGCGGGAGCAACTGTGACTTCGACCCCATCCGGCGGGCGGCCCGGAATTCGGCGAGCGCCTGCGCCCAGTCGCCGCAATGGTAGGCCGCGACGCCGACCGCCTCCCGGATGGCCGCGATGCGCCCGGACCGCTGCCGGGCCGCCTGCGCGTGGGCGAGCGCGGCCTCGGGATCCTCGTCGAGGAGCTCACCGGCGGCCACCAGGTGCCGGGCCACGGTGTCGGCGGTGGACTTGTCCAGCGTCAGCAACTCCGCACGGATGTCGGGGGCCAGTTGCTTGGCCTCGATGCTGGGTGGGATGGGTGGGCCGCCGGGCGGGGGGGCGGAGTCGTGGGCGTCGGAGGCGTGCTGCGGTTGGGCCCGACGGGCCCGGTCCGGGCCGGAACGCCGGGGGGCGGACGCACCCGTGCGGGCAGGCCGGCCGCGGCCCGGGTCCGCCGGACGGCGCACCGGGCGCCCCTCGCCATCGCTATTTCTTTTGTCGACCATCGCCGATAAGGATACGGCCACCAGGGGCATCGCCAGGGATGCGCCTGAACTGCCGATTCGGCCCCATTGCGCCGCCTTTCGGATTAAGTTCCTCGTTTACGGGGGTCACGCATCAGGAGGTGGATCCCGGTGGATCTCAGGGCAAAGCTCTACGGTCCGGCTACCCGGGTACTCCCGGCGTCCTTCTTCGAGAAGCGGCAAGCGCGCCAGTCCGATGCGGATGCGCGCAACAGCGGCGTCGTCTTCATCCACATTCCCAGGACTGCCGGCGTCAGCGTGATGCGCACGGTTTACCAGTCCGACTGGATCCGCCATTTCACCGTTGACCAATTTCTGCAGGTGACCGCGCGCGACGTGTTCGACCTGCCGCGCTTCGCGATCGTCCGCAATCCCTGGGACCGGGCCGTCTCCGCCTATCATTTCGCCAGGCAGGGCGGGGTTGCCGGGGCCGCGCAGATGTTCCATCAGGCCCGTTATCGCACGCCTGCCTTCGCCACCTTCGAAACCTTCGTGACCGAGTACCTGGCAACCCGCAACGTGTGGAAATTGGACGGCATCTTCCGTCCACAGAGCTACTACCTGGGCGATAACCCCGAGAAGAACCTGGATCACATCGGCGTTTTCGAGCAGCTTTCCGAGACCGAGTCATGGCTCTGCGGGGCACTCGGCCGTCCGATACAGCTACACCAGTGCAATGCGGCGAATCGCCAATATCCGCACAATGGCTATTACACCGACGAGACGCGGGAAATCATCGGCGAGATTTATCGGGCCGATATCGAACGGTTCGATTTCAGATTCTGATATTGCCGGTTCGTTCTCGGGCGAATGCCGTCCAATGAATATTCCGCAAATGGGGAACGCCCCCCGATTTCTCGGGGGGCGTTCCTAATGTGTGTTCGGCGGTGTCCTACTTTTCCACCCTGTTGGGTAGTATCATCGGCGCTGGCTGGCTTAGCTTCCGGGTTCGGGATGGGTCCGGGCGTTTCCCTGCCGCTATGGCCGCCGTAACTTTATGTGAGTTGTTGGTCCCTGCCTGTGCACCTTGTGGGGGTGT
>WBZO01001806.1_pt1 | contig 31265 bp, 26 predicted proteins | sample 5204261 | NCBI WGS metagenome assembly WBZO01 (sample SAMN12412400, study PRJNA552823) | activated sludge metagenome | isolation source: activated sludge from anammox sidestream of wastewater treatment plant... | place: USA: North Carolina | collected 2017-09
ATTATTGTCGCAAGACTTTGATTTTGATACAGGGAAAACCCCTGCTCCTTTTTTGCCTTCTCCTACTATGCGTCATCGTAATTCCCGTCGGGCAAATCGCGCAAGAACCACGGCAGTTGGGGATTATCGAGGTTAGGACACCTCCTGCCCTGGCAACGGGCTACGGAGTAGCAGGATAAAGCTGCGCTGCCAACATGAAGAAAATGTAGCTCTGTTGGCATTTGATGCACTGCCGGTGCATATGAATAAGACAGAAGCTACTGCCGGAATTTGGAAGTATAGTATAGTAGAGGTATAGATAGCCTGCCAAGGTGGAGCCTGTGGAAGAAGCCGAAAAGAAGACCAAGTCAGCCCCGAAGGCAAATAGAACTAAGCGAACCTCACCGATAGAGGTAAGGCTAGTGCCGGACGACCTAAAGCGGTTTGATGTCTTGTGCGCAGGGAGCGGGCGAAACCGTGCGCAGGTAGCCCGAGAGGCCATACTCTGGTACATGGACCAGCAGGACAAAATCATCCAGGACAGCCGAGAGAGCAAGCTAGAAGCGCGAATCAGGAAGATGGAAAACCGAATGGCGGCGTTAATCTCTCGCGGAAATATAGACACGGGCGTGATATTGGAGATTATCTACTCCAATATGCCGGTGGAAGACAAAGAAGCCGTACTGAGGAAATGCCACAAAAGGGCAGCTATGCGGCTTAGAGGCAAGATAGCGGAAGTCGAAGACATAGAAGAGCTGTTCAGGAAAGAGTTAGCGAAAGCCGAAGCACACGAGGCTTAAGCCGTGGCGCAATCCGTAGCAAAGCACCGGTACTGGAAGGGAAAAGAGGCAGTTAAGGCGGTCTCTGAGTATTCCAAGTACTTGAAATACCGGGAAGGCGACGACAAAGAGAAGGGCGGCCGGACGTTCTTTGACGCTGAAAAGGACCAGACGGACAAGGACTTAAGAGAAGAAGTCAGAGGGCTGAAGAGCCGGGGAGCGGCAGCCCACGAGCTTATCCTATCGCCAGGCATCAATGAAGTGGACCCGATGGCGTATACCCGTGAGCTAATGGAGAAGCTCGAAAGGTCCAAGGGGCAAGAACTTAACTGGGTGGCTGTAGCGCACAGTAACACCGATCACAATCATATCCACGTATTAATTTCTGGTGAGACGAAAGACAGAAAACCAGTACTACTGAGGAAAGACGACCACGCCAATTTAAGGGAGTGGGGAGACAAGTACATCGAGCGGGAGCACTATTTAGAGCGCTACTTGGACCGAGAGGCAGAGAGGGGGCTAGATAGAGGCTTTGAATATGACCGGGGAGACGAACTATTTAACCGGCTGCTTTACGGAATAAAAGGCGGCAAAGAGCAGGAGAAGCCAAAAGCCAAGCCAGTTGAGCGCAAGCCAGACGAGTGGAAGAAAGAGAAGGCAATAGCCGAGCTCGCCGACGACGAGAAGATAATAACCAGTCAGGGCGAGGTCTTGAGCAAATTTAGCAGCCGGGCGGAGTTAAAAGACTTCTGCCACAAGCTAGCCGAAGGCGAAGAAAAGAGGCTCAGCAAGGAGCAGTACAAGAAGCTCTGGAGCTGGATAGGCACGAAAGAGAAGGCCGGGGATGACTATTTCGAGCGCAAAGAGCGGGAGAAAGACAAGGACAAGAAGCGCAAGGAAGAAGCCAAAAGCGCCACAAGAATAACTGAAACCAGAGAGCAGTTTAAGCAGCGCGGAGCGAAAGAGAGCCGCAAGCACTACTTAGATTACAGCAAGAAACCCAAGAGCCAGCGCATATTTGAGCAGCGCGGCAGAGACTTAGAGAACTACACGTACATACAGCTATCGGCGGAACGCACGAGACTAAAAGGGCTAATAGAGAGGCTACCGGAGAAAAGAGAGGTATTTGAGCACCAGTTAGAAGAGCTGGAGGCTTACAGAAGAGATATTGAGAAGGACTTTGAAAAGGTCGATTTAGACAGCATCATGGGCTGGAAGAAGAGCGGCCAGCAGAAAGAAAAAACATCCGGCAAAGAGCAAGAAGGCGAAGGCAAGGACGAGCCGGACAAAGAAGAAGAGCGCCAGGAGCAAGAAAGGCAGCAGCAAGAACAGGCGAAGCAGTCACAGCAGGCGCAGGAGCAGCAGCGGGAGCAAATGAATCAGGCGGAAGAGGCCAACAAGGCCGCAGCCAAGAGCAGGGAACAAGAGAAGGAGTTAGGCCGGGGCGAAGACGACAGCGAAAGGGAGATGTATGGGCGCTAAAGGCAAGCTACACGGGGATTTCGAGGTAGAAGAGAGCTACTTAGGGGAGCTAATTGCAACGAGCTTAAGAGCGAACGCCTGGCAGCAGCTCAATTACAACGACCTGACACAAGAAATAACCGGCGAGCAGAAGAAGACAGAAAAGCGCAGCGGCATACCGTGGACGTTCGATTACCGGCTATCGGTGGTCTGGTTTGAGCAGGGCGGAAAGTGGCGCATAGTCGTTGAGGTGCAAGACCGGGAAGCTCAATCAGTAGAGCGGGATTGCCAAAAGCTCTGCTTTGAGGTCTTGAAAGGCATATCTGAGAGGCTGGAGAGGGTAAAGGCGAGCTTGGCGAAGGCGAAGCCAAAAACCTCATACGGGACAGCTAGGTGGGCAAGCAAGGGGGATATTGAGGCGGCGGGCTATGTCACTGAGGACCTTGAGGGTAATGGCTTCCTACTGGGTCCGTGGGAGGGTGGAAAAAAGCTGGTTGTGCCGCAGGACCAAGCAATACGCCATACGGTCATTTGCGGGCCTACCGGGTGCGGTAAAAGCTCGTCCCTGTTCATTCCTAACCTGATTGAGCGTGTCGGAGTGTCGGCAATAGTGACTGAAGCGACAGCCGGAAGCGAGCCTCCAGACCTGTACTCAAAGACCGCCGGGTTTAGAGCCAAGAACGGGCACAAGATTTACTATTTCAATCCCGATGACCTGGCATCTGTTTGCATTAACCCGCTTGACCAGATAGACACAAGCGACGAGACAAAAGCAGTAGAAAAGGCTCTAGATGTCGTCGATCTCATCATCAGGAACACGACGCAAAGCAAGCACGTAGGCGGAGACCCTTTCTGGGAGAACGCAGAGCGCAACGTCTTGACCAGTCTTGTTTTACACGTGGCAAGCGAAGGCGGCGACATGGCTAAGGTAAGAGCCTTGCTCAGAGAAGGAGCCGAGGGATTAGGCAAAATACTAGAGCAGTCGAAAGTAAAGCAGGCGCGGGATGAATACAAGGCATTTAGCGGACTTGCTACCGAGACCTTAAAAAACAACGTGCTATCAGGAGCTATGCAGAGGCTCAGCCTGTGGCTAAATCCCAAGGTAGTAGCGCTGACATCAAAGACCACAATAGACATTAAGGCGCTACCCGGTGAGCTTTTTAGCTTTTACTTAGCGGTACCGGCACAAAAGGAGAAGCTGAAACCGGCGGCGGCGTTAGTGTTTAACTTCCTCCTGGACCTGCTACTAGAAGCGCCGGAAGCTGAATTTAAGAACCCGACAGCGCTTATTCTCGACGAGTTTACGAACTTCGGGCTAATACCAGGCATAGCTAAGAAAATGACCATCGTCAGACACCGTAAAATGCCAGTGGTGTTAGGTATACAGGACTATGTACAGCTAAAATCTGTCTACGGGGATGATGACGCAACACTGCTATTCACGCAGCCAGCGACCAGGGTTATTTTCAGGACGCCGGACTTAGCGACAGCTAAAAAGGTGAGCGAGTCTCTAGGGCAAGAGACCGTAGTAGAGCGCAAATTGACCACTACCTGCCAGGTCATGGAGAGGGAATTTGGCCGGGCGCTAATGACACCGGCGGAAGTAATGGCGCTAGATCCTGAGCTATCCGTAGTATTTACGCCATCGACAGACCCCTTGAAGATAAGCCGGTTTAGCTGGAAAGACTACATAGAGCAAACAAACTACGCACCGCCCCAGCAGCAAGAGGTCAAGGTAGACCCTAACCTGGTGCTGCTTTTGGAGGACCAGGAGAAGCCGCCGAAGTGGGAGCAAGAGCTGAAAGACCCGCCTGAGACCCCACCGGCGAAACCTGCCAAAAAGCCAGCAGCGAAGGCTAAAGCAAAAGAGCCGCCGAAGCCCACCGACAACAAGAAAGTTGCAAAGCCTGAGGGCGCAGAGGACAATGAGAAGCCAAAGAAGACCAAGGGGAAGCCAGCGCCGGATCTAGAAGACGATGACGAGATTTTGCCTATATGAACTATGACGACGTAGAAGCAGCGTTCAGGCTCATGGGTTTGGAGCCAGGGGCGCCCTTGGAAGAGGTAAAGGCGGCTTATAAATTTAGCCTGCAAGCCTTCCACCCGGACAAGTATCCGGCGGAGTCGGCAGCGCAGAAGATGGCGACAGAGAAGCTAATAGCGGTCAAGGACGGGTACGAAATACTGACCGCCTTTTTTGCCGAGCACCCAACCGGAGAGCCGCCCGAGGGCTGGAGAACCAAACAGAGCCAACAGCAAGAGCGCCCAGGGCAAACTAAGGCAAGTTCTGAAGACTCCACCGACTGGCAGTCTTGGGAGAAGGGGCAAGAGACCAAAGCGCCGGATAATGACCTCCATGCTTGGGAGCAAAGAGAGGTAGAGCGGCAGAAAGAAGTCAAAGCAGGGCACGGCAGAGACCAGCGCCAGAAGCTAGTCACATACGGAAAAGTGGCGCTGGTGATAATGTGTCTGGCTCTCTGGTCGGGCAAGTTCAGCAACAACACCTACGAGAGAGTGAAGAGGCAGCAGCAAGCCAACTTGCTCATGGAAAAGGCCCAGTACAGGCAAAGCACCCACGATGCAGCAAGCGGCTATTACAAGACTGACGCCCAGATACATGACGAGATAGACCAAGAAGCGGAGCGCATGAAAGCGCAATGGATGCAGGAAGACATGGGGCGCTGGTTCGGTGTGCTCATGCTCATAGCGATGTCGGGCGGCACTGTGTGGGTGTTTCGGTCGAAGAAAGCCAAGGACTTTATTGACTCTTGGGTGGATGGTACTAGCAAATGAAACTGCCAGAACTCAAAGCCACTGGGGTGATGATAGGGTCATGCGTGGCTGCATTTTTCGTGTTTTTTGCTGGCTACAACATCTTTCATGCTATTTGCAATGATTGGACAATATCGACCGTACTGGCTGGAATAGCGGCCACGTTTGCCTTTAGGCTGATACCGGTACTGTACATATCGAGGGACCCGGCGATATTTAGGCCGTCGGCAAGGCCGTACAAGCTGACACCGATGTACGCCTTGACGGAAGTCAAAGACGCCATATCTACGCAGTATTTCGGGGAAAGGCGCTGGCACCTGGAGAACGTGAACCCGGAAAATCTAAGCCTCTTTTATGTCTCAAAGTTCGTGCAGGAAATGGGGCAGGGAGAAGCTACAACGAGGGTAGAGACTGTAGTAACGATGAAAGTACAGGTAACAGCAATCGGCGATTTATGCTCTGTACAACTTGACTTTGACACAATAGCGGGCGGTGTAAGTCAGCAGATAAATGACCTTTGCAGCCAGACAACAGAGTACATAGAAGCCCGGCTGGTGAGCTTGCAGAATAGATTAGGTGGAACACAAAACTAGGTGAGGATGAAAGTGAAAGTAGCAAAAGCAATAGCGGCGGTGGCTCTCGCAGTAGCCTTACAAGTGCCAGCCCTGGCTATTCCGCAGAGGGATCAAACCATCCTAAGCGGCATAGCTAAAGAGATGTTTGCCAAAGACACGCTATCAGTAAGGGGACAGAAAAACGCCCTCAAGAAGGAAGGCAGACCATTGGGGCTGTATTCGGCTACTCCTGCCATAGTGTTTAGATCCGGCTATCAAGATTTGCCAAGTCAAACACAAGCAGAGTGGGCCTATGACTTGCATGACTTTGTGGTAGCCAGGGGCGGCGGGCTAGAGAACTATGCCAAGTACGTGGAAGAGCAAGCGGAGAGGCTAAAGAGACCGCAGATAACCGCTTATAGGACTTTTTCAAAAGAACTGCCGGACCCGTATGACCCACTGGACCGTTGTTATGTCTCCTACAGCGAGCGGAAAAAATTTGCTGATGAGTGGTGGACGGCAAGAGATGAAGGCTACAACACGGCTCTAGCAAAGGATTGGTGGCTTAATGATGCCATTCTAGATGGGACTAATTTGTGGCACCGTTGGGAGATGACTTATCTAAGAAGTGCAGACAGAGAAGCTATGCGGACAGCGGAGTTAAACCAATTGGTCAAGAAGAAGTAAAGCCGGTGCCGGGAGTGTCGAAGCGGACGGGCTTGCTACGGCTTACTTGCGAGCCTTCGCCGCCCAGGGAGCAGTCAATTAGAGAAAGCCGAGGGATCGTAACCCCCAGCTCCACCGCTTAGCTGGTAGGGTAGTAAAAAGACCAATTGAGCTTAAAAATGTCGAGTGCTGAGCAGGAAAACAAAGCTGAAAGACAGATAAAGGCGGCACCAGAGCAAAGCGCTATGAGTGCTCAAGACGCCCAGGCGGCTAGAAATGCCGGGGTGTCAGATCTCAAGCCGGCTGAGGCGATAAGGACAAATCAGAGTGACGGCTCACTGAGGAAGTTTGCTCAAGTAGACCACCAGAAGATGAGCATAGAGCTTGTGGACTATGGAAATGATGGGCGTTATAACTGTAAGTTTCAGAATTAAATGGCACGGATTTTGCAGAATTATTTGTCGCGCTTTTTATAGAATTATTTGTCACATTGCCAGCCTGTCTGCCTTTTAGGCACTGGTTTGATAGCCAAGTGTGACAAATAATTCTGAAACTTACAAGCAACCGCTACAAATAACTCCGCCATCGCAAGTGAATATAGGACCGCCACCTGGTGAGTCTTCAAGCAACTTTGGCGGGCCGCAAGCGCCGCCGCAGGCTCCTGAATTGCAGCAGAACACATTTCCGCATTAGCAGTATCTTTCCTTTCCTTCTATCTGATTCTGAAAGAAAAACAATCTCTTGAAAATAAGATTTTTCTAGAAGCTGGGTGTATCGAAGGCGTAGCCACTTGGACGCTGTTGGAAATCTTTTGAGGGTGAAAGGTATTTGTGTTGCATATCGTCTTTGCCGCCGCAATTGCTGTCGGTTTCCGAAGGTGAAGGAAATTCGGATAGACATGCCAAAACTATCCAAAGATAATAGCTATCTCAATGGTTCAAAGGCGCCTAAGTAGGCAACTGTGGGTATCGTGCCATGGCTGGAAAAACTGGCTCTGAAGCTTCATCGCTTCGTATGCCGAGATACGCAATTTTGGCACTGCCAATGCCGGATCTACTGAAGTGCGTAGAAATTGGTACCTTCGGCGCAAAACAAAAAAAGACAGTCTTTTCCATGAAAAAGGGAGACAGACTCATTTTGTACGCCACTAAGGTGCTGAAGATCGTTGGTGTTGGCGTGGTGACAGGTGAATACTATTTTGGTGATTCAAACATTTTTTTAGCTGGGCCATTCTATAATCACCGGCTCAAGTTCTATGGTGAAACCGTGGCTAAAGAAGACGAGTTGGATATGAAAGACCTGGTCCCAGTTCTGCATGCAACTAAAGATCTTAATCGCTGGGGCGTGCGCTTTATGAGTCCCCTGTCTTCTATTGACGAATACGACTGGAATTTGATCAGTGGAAAATTGCCTACGGGACTTGTAGAGAAAGTACTATCAACCGCAAATGACAGAATTATGCAGAAAAGACCAAGTGGAGGCTAGATAGCGCATGCAAATTTTCTCAAAAAATAGTGACACTATTGTTCATGGCGACGCTATAGAGGCTCTACAGACCGTTTCAGACAACTCGGTGGATCTAATTTTTGCTGATCCTCCATACAACATTGGCAAAGTCTTTGGCGAATGCAAAGACCGCTGGCCAACTGACGAGGCCTATGCTGAATGGTGTGCCCAATGGCTAGACTTGTGTATCCAAAAACTCAAGCCAACTGGCAGTATGTACATCATGTCAAGCACTCAATGCATACCTTACTTGGACCTTTATCTAAGAAAAAAAATCAACATTTTGAGCCGGATTGTCTGGTCCTATGACAGTTCTGGGGTTCAAGCAAAAAAATACTTTGGCTCAATGTATGAACCAATCCTGTTTTGTGTGAAAGATCCGAAAAACTACACCTTTAACGCAAACGACATTTTGGTTGATGCTAAGACCGGTTCAAAGCGAAAGCTTATCGACTATCGTAAACCTGTACCGACTGTCTATAACTCGGAAAAAGTACCCGGCAATGTGTGGGAATTTGCCCGAGTCAGATATCGCATGGATGAATATGAAGAGCACCCAACACAAAAGCCCGAAGCTCTTTTGGAGCGCGTAATTAAGGCAAGCAGTAATCCCGGCGATTTAGTCCTAGACCCTTTCTCTGGTACCTTCAGTACCTGCGCTGTAGCTCAGCGCCTAGGCCGACATACCGTTGGCATTGAAAAAGAACTGGATTATGTGAAGATTGGCTTGCGAAGGCTTTCTATCCTTGCAGAGTTAAATGGTGAACCGCTTGTAAAAGCCAGGAGAACCTTTGAGCCGGTGGAAAGAGTTGAACAACAGCAACTGCCCATCGAGGCCCCTTCAAAAAAAGGCAGACAGAGAAAACAACAGGCCGATTACATTGCTGACCAAAAACAACTTCAATTAGGTGTTACAACCTAATGGAGCATGCCTTTACCCCTTCCATCCGTGCGGTACTTGCTACAGAATTCAAGGAAAATGCTGCGGATATTTTCGCACTAAGCCCTTTGATTCAATATCTAAACATCAAGACGAAATCCGCTAGTAAAGGCGCGAAAGCCCGATCATCCTTTGCAAATTTATACGCGCTCTACGTACTCATTGAAGATTACCTGAAAGGCGGCTTTGCTGTCTCCAACAAGTATTCAGATTACGATGGTGCTCGCTTTGCTGACTTATTTGCAAGACAGCGCCAACTTCCTTTTGGTAGCAAATTACAGAACCATGCCTTGAATAGCCGCATGAATGACGAGTTTAAGGGATTATTCCCTACTGTCGATATTCAGCCCATTATTCGCAATGTAGAAACCAATCGATATTGGATCAATGAAAACGTACTGTTAATCACAGTCGGCAAAAAGACCTTTAATATCGCCGAAGCAATTATCAAAATAATTGAGGCATATATCGATGCCAAAAAAGCATCTTTCAACGCTTTCATGGATGACTGCGAGAAAATCGAGAAGCTTCAGGGCGAGCCTCAGAAGGTCCGGCAATTTGTGGAAGAAATGATCCGTCCGAATGTAGACGCTCGAATCTTTGAAATTGTTAGTTTCGCTATTCTGAAAGCCTTTTACGGTGACCAAATCATCTATTGGGGCTGGTCTCGCGAAGAATTGAAAGAGGAAGTCTTAATCCTCTACAAAACTGGTCGAACCAATGCTAATGATGGTGGCATAGACTTTGTAATGCGTCCACTAGGGCGCTTTTTCCAGGTTACTGAGACTTTGGACGTCAAAAAGTACTTTTTGGATATTGATAAAATTCAGCGCTTTCCCCTGACCTTTGTCATCAAGTCCCAGGAATCTGCAAAAGCCTTACGGTCGATGCTTGAAGAACAAGCTTCTAAGCAGTATAAGGTTAAACAGATCGTTCAAAAATACATGGACTGCATAGAAGAAATAATCAATATTCCAGTGCTTCTGGAACGATTTAATGAGGCTGTACAACGCGGTGCCCTACCTCAGATCATCTCTGAAATCGTCACACAGAGTCGTGTTGAATTTAATATGGACAAAGAGAGTGAAACCGGTATTGATATTGATGCTGCTGAAGAGGCAGTAGAAGAAGCTTAGTCTGATAATAAAAATTATGTTTGACCGGCGTTCGTCGAGCCTGAAAACTCTTACTGGGCTTGGGCTTCTCGTCCTCTATTTTTTGCTCTCGCTGTCGGAAAACTCAAAAAATAATTTTGGGGTATCCTGAAACCGGCTCATCTCGCTTGTTTCGAGATTTATCAGTCATCCGAATTAATAGCCAACTAACTGTGAGGATTCACTGTGGACCACCCGAAAATGATATGTGCGCAGGAGTTTGTACTCGTTGACGAAGAAGGATCACCGAGAGCCACTTGGGCAATTGATGATGGCGGGCAAGCTGCGATCAGCTTTCTAGACCGTGATGGTAACGGTAAGCTGCTCGTTGGCGTCGGTAAAGACGGACTAGCCGTAATAACCCTAAAAGCCGCAAAAGAATTTCCCTCAACGCTTATTACCGTTGATAAGGCTGGCGATTTCAAGTTTGCCTGCCTGGATTCTGACGGGCAAAATCGATTTCAGTTAACTGTCGCTGCTGACGGCTCATCCGTACTAATGGGACTGGGAGGTAATCCTCCAAATATCCTACTAAGCGCCATTAATGGCAAAGGCGAGATTGTCACTGACACCGATTAGCAATACGTAGCAAAAGAATTTGACCACTACTTTTTACCAAGTAACCAGGAACCGAAACGAGCCCACCAACCACGTTTATGTTGGCTGTCGGTCAACAGTTTTATCTCTTTCTCGTAGTTTTCGGTCCTAGCTTCAAGGTAGCCGATCCTCATGCTAGCTGCTTCTAGCTTCTCAGCTTGCTTTGTAATAACGTCCAGAAGGCTTTTCAATTCTGGGGCAAAGCTTGGCTGAACCTGCGCTTGAGAAGCGCCGGTGATCTTTGCATCGGTGTACCAAGCTGGTTCCGGCGTGGTACCGGTCTGGTACCGCTCTGGTTCCAGGGTGGTACTGCATTCTTCTAGCGTGGTTATGGTTTCGCTGACGTCGGAACCTACCTCAACAAACTCTGGTTCCAGACTGGAAGGCTCAGAGGTTGGGATATCCTTCGGGAGTCCTTTGGGATATATCCGCCACTCAAGACCTCTAGGTCCGTCCTCTTTCCGCGCCGGAATTTTTCCGTCCTTGATATGAAGGCGAATAGTTTTTTCAGAAATTTTATAAAACTCTACGGCCTCTTTAAGGGTCAAGACGGGTTCCGGCTCGGTACCGGACTGGTTCTGCTCTGGTTCCACTGTGGAACCGGGCTGAACCTCCGCCGCTGCTGCTTCAAAGAAGTCTGAAAACCCCTCCTGGAATGAGGCTAACGGCTTCTTGCTAATTGTTTCGCTTGCGGTATTTCCTACCGGGCTGAACTTCTGCGCTGGTACCAGGGTGGTACCGTCATTGGTTCCAGGCTGGTAATCAGCCCCAGCACCCTGGAAGCTCTCTAAATTCCCAACAGCATTGGCGTTTAGTGCGCTCATTTCGATTTCCGGCCTTTCAGGGTGGTACCAGTCTCAATCAAGTGCATTATGCGTGGAACCGGGCTGGTTGTCCAGAAAATTATATACACCGCATATCCCCAAACCCTCACAGGTTCCTTGATCCCCGAATCGATCCGGCGTAACATCTGATACTGAATAAAACTATTTGCCACTGCCTGTGGCGCCTGGAGCAAACAGCACCAAAGAAAAAAACACCGCCTGGGGCGATGCTTTCTAAGACCTATAACCGGATCTCTCGGTTCTGATTGTAATTGGGTTTGTTTTGGCGAACTATTCCCTAGTGCAGAAAGAATACGCGATAGATCCGGCACAGTCAAGCACGACTTTTTTCGTGCTAAAGGCAGACAGTGACCGGAGCTACAGCTTTTCAAAAAGCCACCACCGGTGGCGGAATTAATCAATGCGCGCGACAAATTTTCTTGTCGTTATATCCAAATCGCCATCAAGGCATATTGAAGCCGAGCGGCTGCAAGAGCTGGGTGACGCTTAGCAAACACGCACCCTTATCTGATAACACCATTCTTGATGCTGTCGGGCTAGCCGATCCCGCTATCTGGGGATGCAGATGGGGAGCCACTACCCGCTTTGCTGTCTTGGATATAGACAAGAACAGTCAATATCATAATGACCTTGGACTAGCGCGCCTGCGGCACTCTCTAGCCTCTGTCGGCTTTGACTCTCCGAAGCTATATCAATCAAGTGCTAGCCAGGGCTGGCACTTGTACCTATTTTTGTCTGATTGGGTTTGCTCTGAAACTTTGCAAAAGCAGCTCAGGCAATGGCTTGTAGCTGAAGGCTACAGTATCAAACAAGGACAGCTAGAAGTCTTCCCCTCAAACAACGGGCTTAGACTGCCCATGCAGCGGGGCTTTGCCTGGCTCGATGACCAGGGCGCTGTAATTAGTTGTCGGGAAGACAAAACCACAGACCGGGCAATAACTACCTTCTTGGACGACCTGGACGCTGGCGCACATAGCTGGCAGACAGTACGGCGCCGTATAGAGAACCGCCTGGCTGAACTAACTAGCGCTGATGAAGTTGCCCAAGCTAAACGGGCGGAAGCTCCTAAAGACTTTGAGGATGATGGGTTTTCAGCCTTTTTTACTAAGGCCGGAATGATCCCTGAAGTCTATAGCCTCGGGCAAGCCTACTGGGCTACCGGTCTTACCGCCCCAAGCCAGAGACATAACGCCATACTGTGCCTTGGGCATTACCTCTGGTACGGCGATGAGCAAGCGGGCGTGCGAGCCTTGCCGGGCATTGCCCGCGCCGATGAACGGGCCGCTGTAATTGAGGCGTGGTTACGGGAGCACCATAACGGACAGTCGCAGGCTGTAATTAGAGGCGACTGGAACGAGATCGGTAATGACATAAGGCGGGCTTGCAATTGGACCGCTCCAGAGGGCTCAGAGCAGCCTCAGGAAAGCTATCAACTAACCGATCGTGCGATCGATAGGCTCATAGGTTTGACCAAACAAACCGGCCGCGTCTGGAGCACCGACGATTTCAAAAAAGGCAATATAAAACGCGAAGAATCAGCCCGACTGAAAATTAGAGCCGCCTTGCTGCAATTAGTTGAGGCTGGCCGCCGCGTAACTGTCCGAGGGCTGGAACGACTATCAGGATGCAAGCGTGAGACTATAAGGCGACATGCTGACATCTGGGGTGTATTCAGGTTGTCAAACGGGCCAGGCGATCTTAGCTTGTGTTTTGCCGATTCTGGTTCGGTTCCCTTGAATTCTCCTGCAGCTCTTTCTGAGGAAACTGGTTTTGATCGGATCGACCAGCCGGAGTCAAAAACCGTTTCAGGATTTGATCTCGGTTCTGGTGTTCTGGGGTCTGTTGAACTTTCTGGGAATGCGCTACGCGCGGATTTTTCTATGGAGCTTGACTCTCTACGCTTACTTCTCTCCGGAGCGACGGCGAACAACTCAACGGCAACAGCGGGGGAGTCTTTAGACCTTCCGCTAGTTGGTTCGTGTCCGGTCTCCTTGTTTCATGCCATTGAAGAAAGCCAACTGCAACCATCACCGAGTCCTACTCAATCAAAACCAGTTTTTTCTAAAACCCTTCTACTTGGCTCTGTGCTATCCGCTCGTCGGCCATTGCCTACGCCTTGGGCGCGTCCTCCTTTATCTCCAGGGCTCCTAGACCTTGGTCTTTTCCGAGCCGAACGTTTGAGGGCTTCGAGGACTTTTGATTTCAGAATTATTTGTCCCAGTGCCCTAGAGGGCGCTAGTCCAGCTTTAGCGGTCGGAAGGGGTCCGCCGGGGGTGTAATTTGCAGTCGCCGAACCCCAGAGCGAGGACTAAAACCTGGATAGGCAGCGCGTGGGGTTTGCGGGGTTGAGCTAACGGGCGCGTGTGCGCGGAGGGTCCATAAATGGGGCTTTTCGCAGAATGAATGCGCTAGAAGTAAGTAATAATAATAGTAATAAACTGGTAATTACTCCTGTTTTCCAGTACACTGACAGCACTGACGGAGGGCAAAACATGGCACGTAGGCAACCAATAGCGCCGGATGAACTTTTCGAGACCGCCAATAGGCTAAAGGCCGAGGGCAAAGAGGTTACTGCCCTGGCACTTTTGGACGCCCTCGGCGGCGGCAGCTTGAGCACAATCTACAAGCACCTTGAGGTTTGGCAGGCTAGTAAGCCAGTCGAAGTTATTACCCCCGGCGACGAATTACCGCCCCAGGTGCTAGCTAGCTTTACGGCTTCATGGAGGCTAGCAACCCAGGAGGCCGGGCGTCAGGTCATAGAGGTAAAAGAGAAGGCTAAGGAAGAAGTGTCCGCAGCTTTGCGCCAATTTCACGGTGCCCTGGATGCTATCCGTAAGCTGGAACAAGAAAGCGAAGCCGACGCCCAGGAAATTGAGCGCTTGTCCGACAAATTGGAAAAGACCGAAACCGCCTTACATGACCTGCAAAAGGAAGCAGCCGGGCACAAGTCGCAGGTAGAGCAGCTCCAAAAGCTCATGGAAAAACAAGAAAAGACAATAGAAGGACTCAGGCAGGAAGCCGCCAAAGCTGCCGAACTTAAGGGCACAGTAGCTACCCTGCAGGCGCAAAATGACAAGCTTATGGACCGTCTTCCCAAGTCCAAATAGCCGCTTGAAAACACGCTTGGTGCTTACACAATTAGTTCAAGAAACTTCGCAAACCCTTCTAGCGCGAGCTTGGACAGGCTCACCCGATCTTCCTTAGTGACCGTAAATCCAGGCTGGATGGTCTCATGGTCTAACTCTTAGCCTTTTGTTTATAAATGCAAGTTTGCAAAGCAGGCAATCAAACATCTAAATGAACGAGGGTTCAGACCGTTATCCAATCTAATTTTCCTACAGGCAAACTCCAAAAACAATAACAGGCAAAGCCTTCCAAGCAATTACTCCAAGCGGCAAAAACCGTCCGGATCGTTGTTGCCTGCTCTGGAAATGCCGATGGGTAGCGAAACAAACCAATCAACAACCGCAAAGGTAAAAACATGAAACGAACAATCAAAGGCCTCCTAGCAGTAGCCGGGCTGGCTTTCATCGGCTTAGGTTCACTCTTGGCCGCTTCACCCGCAACTGCAGCAGTAACAATCACAAATATCACTAATAATGGTATTACCTGTAAGCGTCACGATGGAGGAACGTTTCCTGAAGATGGACATTTCTATGACTGTACTTCAGCAAATCCAGTTTATAGCACTCGGGCGTTGCAACAGGTTGGATTTATTCGTGGTGCTGCGTCTTATCCTAAGGTATACCCAGGCCTGCAAAACCTGCCGAAAACAAACATTTACGTTTTTGAAAATGTTGTAGAGTACGAGCAGTGGATTCATCCCGCTGGGACTTGCTGTACCACGGCTCAAAAGCAAACCTACTTTAACCAGTATGGCTCAACGCCTGGTTTTACTGACAGTTGGTTCGGAGTAAATCCAGTAACGGTAAAGGTATTTGCTTCGTTTGGCGATGGACCTTATCCTACTCGTACATTCTTCACAGAAGCACAGTTCAAGAATGTGTTGTCACATGAACTGGGCCATGCTTTCGACTTGCTGTCCACAACAACCCGTCCATCAAATGGCTTGACGCCATTTATGATCAAGGATAAGGCTTGGATGTTCGGTGGAAATCCACCACGAGATCCCAATGCTACTGCCGATTATAATGACGGAAGTTACTGGTTGGGTGATAAGAATGAGCTTTTCGCAGAGATCTTCGCTTTGAGCTATATTGCTGCTAAGCCGGTTGATACAACCATTTCACTTTACTGGGCTTGTTCTCGTACCTACGCCCAGTTATGGATGAAAAAAGGAGTCGCTCCAGTGCAAGCTGACTTCCCGCTCTCTCTAAGGGGTAGTCGCTGCTTCTAATTTTAGCTATGGGAGGGGGGCCACAGGCTCCCCTCCTTTTAATAGAGACTTGTATTTAGATCTCAGCGAGCTTGCGAACTTTTGAATATCAACTTTTTGAACGGAACCAGCTTTTAGGAAATTCGACCATTCAAGTAGAAATTCCTGTAGTTGTTTGTCTTTGCGAATCGTTTGATTTGCGGTCTCTCCTCCAGTCTCTGGTGAACTCTTCCAGAGTCGTTCTGTCGCGATCCCGACCAAGTTTTCCTTAGACGTAATTTCAGATATATTGAATTTGTCTGGATATGCTTTGGCGAACGTAGCTGGAATCAATGGGAAATAAACATATTTCGCGTCTATTTTTCGAGAAATACAATCTGCTAACTCAATTCGACTTGTTTGAGCGTCAACACCGCGAACAGATTGTATTTTGATGTTTGAAATATTGGCGGGGAAAGGAAATGTAAGAGTAGTTGGCGGTAAAACTTCTGGGCAGGTAAATGCAGAATACAGAGTCCAAAAATCACGCGCAATAGAACCTGATAAAACCGTCAAGCGCCAGTTTGAGAATTTGCCTGTTTTGTCAACATCGAAGGCAACTACAGTTCTTGTGGGTTTTTCAGACCAACGCTCTCCTAGTTCAATTGGAGTACCGGCCAAAACTGTGTCGTTGAGTTTGTCCTGAAACTCATGTTTTTTGGAATAAAGTTCATGAACAGCCATTTTCCTTCGATTGTTGTTGGATTCGTTCTCTCTTGCCAATGCCATCTGAGCAGCTGGTAAGGAAAGTGTTATGCAAAGCAGAATCAAGTATTGCCTCATGTCTCACCCCAAAGTGTTTTGGCTATTATTGTCGCAAGACTTTGATTTTGATACAGGGAAAACCCCTGCTCCTTTTTTGCCTTCTCCTACTATGCGTCATCGTAATTCCCGTCGGGCAAATCGCACAAGAACCACCGCAGATGGGGATTATCGAGGTTGGGACACCTCCTGCCTTTGCAACAGGCTACGGAGTAGCAGGATAAAGCTGCGCTGCCAACATGTATCAATTGAAGCTCTGTTGGCATTTGATACACTGCCGGTGCATATGAATAGGGCAAAAGTTACTGCCGAAGTTTGGAGCTGTAGTATAGTAGAGGTATAGACAACCTGCCAAGGTGAAGCCCGTGGAAGACACCGAAAAGAAGACCAAGCCAGCCCCGAAGGCAAGCAGGACCAAGAGGACCTCACCGATAGAGGTCAGGCTAGTGCCAGATGACCTAAAGCGCTTTGATGTCTTGTGCGCAGGGAGCGGGCGTAACCGTGCGCAGGTAGCCCGAGAGGCCATACTCTGGTACATGGATCAGCAAGACAAGATCATCCAAGACAGCCGAGAGAGCAAGCTTGAGGCGCGAATCAGGAAAATGGAAAACCGGATGGCGGCGTTAATCTCGCGGGGAAACATAGACACGGGCGTGATTCTGGAGATTATCTACTCCAATATGCCGGTGGAAGACAAAGAGACCGTACTCAGGAAATGTCACAAAAGGGCAGCTATGAGGCTTAGAGGCAAAATAGCGGAAGTCGAAGACATAGAAGAGTTGTTTAGGAAAGAGCTAGCGAAAGCCGACGCACACGAGGCTTAAGCCGTGGCGCAGACTGTGGCAAAGCATAGGTATTGGAAGGGAAAAGAGGCAGTTAAGGCGGTCTCTGAGTATTCCAAGTACTTGAAATACCGAGAAGGCGACGACAAAGAGAAGGGCGGCCGGACTTTCTTTGACGCAGAAAAAGACCAGACCGATAAGGACTTAAGGGAAGAAGTCAGAGGGCTAAAGAGCCGGGGAGCGGCAGCCCACGAGCTTATCCTGTCGCCAGGCATCAATGAAGTTGACCCGATGGCCTATACCAGGGAGTTAATGGAGAAGCTCGAAAGGTCGAAGGGGCAAGAGCTTAACTGGGTGGCGGTAGCGCACAGTAACACCGATCACAACCATATCCACGTACTGATATCGGGAGAGACGAAGGACCGAAAGCCAGTACTACTGAGGAAAGACGACCACGCCAATTTAAGGGAGTGGGGAGATAAGTACATTGAGCGGGAGCACTATTTAGAGCGTTACCTGGACCGAGAGGCTGAGCGGGGGCTAGATAGAGGCTTTGAATATGACCGGGGAGACGAGCTATTTAACCGGCTGCTTTACGGAATAAAAGGCGGTAAAGAGCAGGAGAAGCCAAAAGCCAAGGTGGTTGAGCGCAAGCCTGAAGAGTGGAAGAAAGAGAAGGCGATAGCAGAACTGGCGGACGACGAGAAGATAGTAACGAGTCAGGGCGAGGTCTTGAGCAAATTTAGCAGCCGGGCGGAGTTAAAAGACTTCTGCCACAAGCTAGCGGAAGGCGAAGAGAAGAGGCTCAGCAAGGAGCAGTACAAGAAGCTCTGGAGCTGGATAGGGACGAAAGAGAAAGCCGGAGATGACTATTTCGAGCGTAAAGAGCGGGAGAAAGACAAGGACAAGACGCGCAAGGAAGAAGCTAAAAGCGCAACTAGAATAGCCGAAACGAGAGAGCAGTTTAAGCAGCGGGGAGCAAAAGAGAGCCGCAAGCATTACTTAGACTACAGCAAGAAACCCAAGAGCCAGCGCATATTTGAGCAGCGGGGCAGAGACTTGGAGAACTACACGTACATACAGCTATCGGCGGAACGCACGAGGTTAAAGGGGCTAATTGAGAGGCTGCCGGAGAAAAGAGAGGTATTTGAGCAGCAGTTAGAAGAGCTTGAGGCTTACAGAAAAGACATTGAAAAGGACTTTGAGAAGGTCGATTTAGACAGCATCATGGGCTGGAAGAAGAGCGGGCAGCAGAAAGAGAAATCCTCCGGTAAAGAGCAAGAAGGCGAAGAGAAAGGCGAGCCCGACAAAGAAGAAGAGCGCCAGGAGCAAGAAAGGCAGCAGCAGGAACAGGCGAAGCAGTCAGAGCAGGCGCAGGAGCAGCAGCGGGAGCAAATGAACCTGGCGGAAGAGGCAAACAAGGCCGCCGCAAAGAGCAGGGAACAAGAGAAGGAGACAGACCGGGGCGAAGACGACAGCGAAAGGGAGATGTATGGGCGCTAAAGGCAAGCTACACGGGGATTTCGAGGTAGAAGAGAGCTACTTGGGGGAGCTAATAGCAACGAGCTTAAGAGCGAACGCCTGGCAGCAGCTCAATTACAACGACCTGACACAAGAGATAACCGGCGAGCAGAAGAAGACAGAGAAGCGCAGCGGCATACCGTGGACGTTCGATTACCGGCTATCGGTGGTCTGGTTTGAGCAGGGCGGAAAGTGGCGGATAGTAGTTGAAGTGCAAGACCGGGAAGCGCAGTCAGTAGAGCGGGATTGCCAAAAACTCTGCTTTGAGGTCCTGAAAGGCATATCTGAGAGGCTGGAGAGGGTAAAGGCAAGCCTGGCAAAAGCGAAGCCAAAAACCTCATACGGGACCGCTAGGTGGGCAAGCAAGGGGGATATTGAGGCGGCGGGGTATGTCACTGAGGACTTAGAGGGTAATGGCTTCCTCCTGGGTCCGTGGGAGGGTGGAAAAAAGCTGGTTGTGCCGCAGGACCAAGCCATACGTCATACGGTCATTTGCGGGCCTACCGGGTGCGGTAAAAGCTCGTCTTTGTTCATTCCTAACCTAATTGAGCGTATCGGGGTGTCGGCAATAGTGACCGAAGCGACAGCCGGAAGCGAGCCGCCAGATCTGTACTCAAAGACCGCCGGGTTTAGAGCCAAGAACGGGCACAAGATTTACTACTTCAACCCCGATGACCTGGCATCTGTTTGCATTAACCCGCTGGACCAGATAGACACAAGCGACGAGACAAAAGCGGTAGAAAAGGCTCTAGATGTCGTCGATCTCATCATCAGGAACACGACGCAGAGCAAGCACGTAGGCGGAGACCCTTTCTGGGAGAACGCAGAGCGCAACGTCTTGACCAGTCTTGTTTTGCATGTGGCAAGCGAAGGCGGCGACATGGCTAAGGTAAGAGCCTTGCTGAGAGAAGGAGCCGAAGGATTAGGCAAAATACTAGACCAGTCGAAAGTAAAGCAGGCGCGGGATGAATACAAGGCATTTAGCGGACTTGCTACCGAGACCTTAAAGAACAACGTGCTATCAGGAGCGATGCAGAGGCTCAGCCTGTGGCTAAATCCCAAGGTAGTAGCCCTGACATCAAAGACGACGATAGACATTAAGGCGCTACCGGGTGAGCTTTTCAGCTTTTACCTAGCCGTACCGGCACAGAAAGAGAAGCTGAAACCGGCGGCGGCGCTGGTGTTTAACTTCCTCCTGGACCTGCTACTAGAGGCGCCGGAAGCTGAATTTAAGCACCCTACAGCGCTAATACTCGATGAGTTTACGAACTTTGGGCTAATACCAGGTATCGCTAAGAAAATGACCATAGTTAGGCACCGTAAAATGCCCGTGGTGTTAGGGATACAGGACTATGTACAGCTCAAATCTGTTTACGGGGACGATGACGCTACACTGCTATTCACTCAGCCAGCAACCAGGGTTATTTTCAGGACGCCGGACTTAGCGACTGCCAAAAAGGTGAGCGAGTCTCTAGGGCAAGAGACGGTAGTGGAGCGCAAACTGACCACTAGCTGCCAGGTCATGGAAAGGGAATTTGGGCGAGCGCTTATGACACCGGCGGAAGTAATGGCGCTAGATCCTGAGCTATCGGTAGTATTCACGCCATCGACGGACCCGCTAAAAATAAGTCGGTTTAGCTGGAAAGACTACATTGAGCAGACAAACTATGCACCGCCAAAGCAGCAAGAGGTACAGGTAGACCCTAACCTGGTGCTGCTTTTGGAGGACCAGGAGAAGCCGCCGAAGTGGGAGCAAGAGCTAAAAGACCCACCAGAGGACCCACCCGCTAAAACTCCCAAGAAGCCAGCAGCAAAGCCGAAAGCCAAAGAGGCGCCCACGCTTACCGACAACAAGAAAGTTGCAAAGCCTGAAGGCGCAGAGGACAATGAGAAGCCGAAGAAGACCAAGCCAAAGCCAGCGCCGGATCTAGAAGAAGATGACGAGATTTTGCCGATATGAACTATGACGACGTAGAAGCAGCGTTCAGGCTCATGGGACTGGAGCCGGGGGCGCCTTTAGATGAGGTAAAGGCGGCTTATAAATTTAGCCTGCAAGCCTTCCACCCGGACAAGTACCCAGCAGAGTCGGCAGCGCAGAAGATGGCGACAGAGAAGCTAATAGCGGTCAAGGACGGGTACGAAATACTGACCGCCTTTTTTGCCGAGCACCCAACCGGCGAGCCGCCCGAAGGCTGGAGAACCAAACAGAGCCAACAACAAGAGCGCCCAGGGCAAACCAAGGCAAGCTCTGAAGACTCCACAGACTGGCAGTCTTGGGAAAAGGGACAAGAAACCAAAGCGCCAGATAATGACCTTCATGCCTGGGAGCAAAGAGAGGTAGAGAGGCAGAAAGAAGTCAAAGCCGGGCACGGCAGAGACCAGCGCCAGAAGCTTGTCACCTACGGAAAAGTAGCGCTAGTAATAATGTGTCTGGCTCTTTGGTCAGGCAAGTTCAGTAACAACGCATACGAGAGAGTAAAGCGGCAACAGCAAGCCAATTTACTCATGGAAAAGGCCCAGTACAGGCAAAGCACCCACGATGCAGCAAGCGGCTATTACAAGACTGACGCCCAGATACATGACGAGATAGATCAGGAAGCGGAGCGCATGAAAGCGCAATGGATGCAGGAGGATATGGGCCGCTGGTTCGGTGTGCTCATGCTTCTGGCAATGTCGGGCGGCACGGTGTGGGTGTTCAGGTCGAAGAAGGCCAAGGACTTTCTTGACTCTTGGGTGGACGGTACTAGCAAATGAAACTGCCAGAACTCAAAGCTACTGGGGTGATGATAGGGTCATGCGTGGCTGCATTCTTTGTGTTTTTTGCTGGCTACAACATCTTTCATGCTATTTGCAATGACTGGACAATATCGACCGTACTAGCTGGAATAGCCGCCACGTTTGCCTTTAGGCTGATACCGGTACTGTACATATCGAGGGACCCGGCGATATTCAGGCCGTCGGCAAGGCCGTACAAACTGACACCGATGTACGCCTTGACCGAAGTCAAAGACGCCATATCCACGCAGTATTTCGGGGAAAGGCGCTGGCACCTGGAGAACGTGAACCCGGAGAATCTTAGCCTCTTTTATGTGTCAAAGTTCGTGCAAGAAATGGGGCAGGGAGAGGCTACAACCAGGGTAGAGACTGTAGTAACTATGAAAGTACAGGTAACAGCAATCGGGGAGTTATGCTCTGTACAACTTGACTTTGACACAATAGCGGGCGGAGTAAGTCAGCAGATAAATGACCTTTGCAGCCAGACGACTGAGTACATAGAAGCCCGTCTGGTGAGCTTGCAGAATAGATTAGGTGGAACACAAAACTAGGTGAGGATGAAAGTGAAAGTATCAAAAGCAATAGCGGCGGTGGCTCTCGCAGTAGCCTTACAAGTGCCAGCCCTGGCTATTCCGCAAAGAGATCAAACAATCATAAGCGGCATAGCTAAAGAGATGTTTGCCAAAGACACGCTATCAGTAAGGGGAGAGAAGAACGCCCTCAAGAAGGAAGGTAGACCATTGGGGCTCTATTCGGCTACCCCTGCAATAGTGTTTAGATCCGGCTATCAAGATTTGCCAAGCCAAACACAAGTAGAGTGGGCCTATGACTTGCATGACTTTGTAGTGGCGAAAGGCGGCGGGCTAGAGAACTATGCCAGGTACGTGGAAGAGCAAGCCGAGAGGTTAAAGAGACCGCAGATACCAGCCTACAGGACCTTTTCAAAAGAACTACCGGACCCGTATAACCCACTGGACCGTTGCTATGTCTCATATAGCGAGCGCAAAAAATTTGCTGATGAATGGTGGTCGGCGAGAGATGAAGGGTATAACACGGCTCTAGCCAAGGATTGGTGGCTTAATGACGCTATTCTCGATGGTACAAACTTGTGGCACCGTTGGGAGATGACTTATCTAAGAAGTGCAGACAGAGAGGCTATGCGGACAGCAGAGTTAAACAAACTGGTCAAGAAGCAATGACAAAAAAGTTGGAAAACCTAGATTCATGGCAAAGTTTGGCAGATGCTGGCGAGATAGAAATTAAGAATAGAAACTATGGGGAGGCAGAGAAATACTTCTCTCAAGCCTTAGAGCTTGTTGAACGTGAGCAATTTAATTCGCTTGAACGAGCTACAGTGCTTGATTTTCTATCACTGGTTCATGTAATTCGTCATAATTACGAACTTGCGGAGGGCTTCGCTAAGAAGGCTTTAGCCGTCAAGCTGGCGGATTGGCAAGACTTGGGTGATGAGGATGCTAGTTTTCATTGGCTCGATATTGCTACAAGTGAAACAAATTTGGCGTCGATCTATTTGAAGATGAATCAAGCCCCGCTCGCTACAGAAAGCCTAAAGAGCGCTCTTGAGTGTTCAGAGAGTGTTCTAGGGAAAAGCTCTATTGGATTGACTTCCGCCTTAAGAAATCTAGCAATTGCCCTAAAGTCTGAAGGCAGGCTAGATGAAGCGTTCCTGATATATAAGCGTTTGTTGAAAATCCAGATCTCCCAATTTGATTTTGACGACCCTGCTATAGAAGACGTCTTGAAAGACTTATCTCTTTTGCATAGTAAAGGCATTGCAGAATTGGCACCCCTGGTCAATCAAGATGATCCGAGAGTTTATAAACCGCTCCATTTTTCACACTTTATTGCCGCCAATTCTAATGAGAACGCACCGCACTGAGTAATTGAAGCGGGCGGGCTTGCTGCGGCTTACTTGCGTGCCTTCGCCGCCCAGGGAGCGATTGATCGGAGTCAGCCAAGGTTTCGTAGCCACCCGCTCCACCGCTTAGCGTAGTTATTGCCTGGAGCTTGAGAGCATCGAGCTAGCCGGGTCTTAATTTGCTGGTCGGTGGCAGTCTGGCTTACCCCTTCGGGGGTTAGCTGAGAGCCAGTTTCTTATCAGACGCAGGTGGGCATATTAGGAGCCTGAGAACGTGAGGGGCTGGGCGATGGTGGACACAAAACCGACCGACCAGGGCGAAAAGCCACTGAGGTCCAAGGAAATTAAGCCCTTGGAGTCATCAGACGCGCAGGCAATAGCCACACCGACCGCTCAAGACAAAAGATTTGCCGAAGCCGACCGCTCGAACCAAAGCAGTGGATCGCTTACAGAGCTGGCATTAAAGACCAAAGGACTCACAAAAGAACAGATAGCTGTGCAGATCGAAGCACAAGGCGATAGCGTCAGCATTGACTATGGAAACGGGCAACAAGCCTCTAGAAAGAGCGGGCTTACCGAGAAAGACTTCATACAGAAAAGTGGCACTGAGCAACAGAAAATAGCTTATGACTTGCGTGATGCTCAAAGGGATATGAGCGGAGGAATAAAAAAAGTAGGGACGTTTTTGGAGTGCTCGAAGGAGAGCCTGACAAGTTTTGAAGCTGGTAATTCACTTTATCCACATCTTGGAAAAGAGGATGACTACATCTCTTATCCCGCATGCAGACAGGCTAATGCCGAATTTCCTGAGCTGGCAAAACGTATAGGAGAAGGTAAGGGGTACATTGATAAAAGCCTGATAGCCGCTACTATCCGACTGGAAGTGGCGTTTTACAAGCAGGGAGTAGATACCGGGCAAGACAAGTATGTCCTTGAACATGGGCGGGATGAAGGTATTGGACAGACGGCATCTATCGGACCAGCACAGATGCAAATACGGCATATAGAGAGGCTTGTAAAAGAGTTTCCGAATCAGTTGGGCAAGTTTGCCGCTGATCCACTGAGAGCTGCTCTAAAAAAAGAGAATGCTCCGCATTTTGTAGGGGGGTATTTTTCGGAGGTCATCCAGCATATTAACAAAGGCACCAAGCCTGATTACATCGGCGGGCTGGATTGGGCTGGAGTTAAAAAATATTGGAGTGAGGGCGATTTAAATGCAGCGTTAATCTACGCCTACAATCCTCGAAAGGACCACGTCGAAAGCGTTAAGAAGCAGATGAAAACTATTCATGAGAAGGGGCTTTGATGCGTCTTTTGTCTAGCCACCGGACCAGGAAAAAACCTATAGCGAAGCCTTCAATAGGACCAACGAAAAGCCAAAGCAAGACCGCTTCTATGCTTTCGATGGGATTGCCAGCAGAGGCATCTTTAAACGTACCGTACCACCAACCATCGAGCAAAAATGGCATCCAGCCGTTAAGCGCAAAGAAGCCTGTAAAGCCGCCCAAAAGCCAAAGTAGCGGGAAAGAGCGCCGGATTTTTGGTGATGGTTCTTGAGACATACAGCTAGTATAAACTCGAAAAAGCAAAAACTCCCGAAGCCGGAGCCTCAGTAGTTACTGCATCCAAATACCCAATTTCACAAGCATTAATGCTCCGCGTAAAAGATACAAAAATGGTAGCTCAGTATTTGACTGTACTTAGAGCTGATTAAAGTGTAAACTCGGCTAAAATAGAGTCTCGGCTCAAAACGAGCATTGAGACTAATAATGAAGAATAATCTGAAATTCGTGCTAATCGTTACCTGCATCGTCCTTTGGGCTTTAGCAGCCATTGGCATTTTCCTTTACATGATTGCGCAGCAATTTAAATGCTCATTTTTAAAAGCTTGTATTTATGCCGTTTTATGCGTTGTCATTCCGGGTGCACTTTTCTTGTTTGATTTTTTAGAGACAAGAGTAAGTAGTTTCTTTAGGAATAGAACTGCTTTACCAGTGTATCTGACTGAATATTCAATGAAGTTGATTTCGATTGGCGTTACCTTTTTGGCTGTGGCCGCTTTGGTTTTAGGGATAGTTCTGGCCGTGGACAAGATGTCTGTCTGATAAATGCGGCTGATTTCACTGAATCGCAGAAAAAGAAAAAACCGGATGCCCCTACTAGCCGTGGCTCCGGCTTCTTCTTCAATGAAACAGATTGAGTATTATTGGACTTTAGCGTCCGCAATAGGGGCAGCCGCCTTGCAATGGACCAGTTTGCACTTTCGTAAATCTTTCACTTATTTCTCTTTTTTCAAATTGAGACCCTCTCTGATACTCCTCAATCTTCTTGGCTACTTCCGCCTTTTCATGATCCAGCAGATTTAGAAATGCCTTTAGGGTTCTCTCGCTGCGCTCGCTCATCAGAAACCTCCACAAATAGAACAATTCGATGATTCCATCGAAATCGGTACAATACCGCATCCAGCGCAAGCGCGTCCAATATACCTCAATCCAGCTCTATGTCCGTATCGCAATTCTTTATCGGATAGGTTCTTTTTCATATCGGCATTCTGTCGTGCATTGTCTGTGGCTTTCAGTATATTTACTTGGGCTTCATAGTCTGCTGGTGGATTAGCTGCAAGAGCGCCAAGTTCCTTGAACTTAATAGATAGGGCGTGATTTTCGGCCGCTGAATCTAAGCAATATTGCAGCTCGTCTGACCATGCATACACAATGGAGATCCCGCTAAAAATCAACTGAGCTATGCCTAGAGTTGATACAAGCGGTATCAAGAGTTTCTCTAACCATTCTGTTTTTGTTCCGAATGAAAGTACAAATCCTCCGATAAGGAGTGGAAAAACTATTCCAGCTAGAGACAAGCCACGAAGCAATCTATTTAAAATTGCACTTCTTTTCTGGAAGATTGCCATCGTGCCATAGGAATGAATGCTTCTATTCCAGCATTCTGCTGCAAGTTGTTCTGTTGCTGTTGGCGGTTTCGAGGCATCAGTCATTCTTGCACCTGCTTTCAATCTTGGTCAGACTAGGATTATACTCAGTCCCTCAATAACACAGGACCCTAAGCTTTTAAACGGAGTCGTATGTCAGAAAGTCAGATCTCAAAAGAGATAAAAACTGAACGCTTAGCCATTGTTGATACAAATGGTAAGGAAAGAGTTGTGTTGGATGCTTTAGATGGTGTAGGAAATCTCAAGTTTAGAAATAGCAGTGGGAATACCCAAATACATATAGCGAGCGATGAAGAACTCAGCATGATTGAACTTCGTAGCAAGATGGGCGATTTGCGCATGGCGATGGCCGTTAATGCTGACAGTGCTACCTACATTCAGTTCTTCGATGCACATGGAATCACCCGTGTTTTACTCAAGTTGTTTCCTGACGGCCAGTGCATGTTTCAGATGTGTGATGAAAGCATGCCACGCATAAATATGGGATATATAGCTGGTCACAGTTTGATTTCTATGATGAACAAGGACAAATCTTCTGCGTTTTTTCAAAGTTCAAGTGACTAAGTCTCTTTGGTAGCTATTTCATATCTTTCCCTGCGAAAAAAGGCGATTTAGTTATCGGTCGCGACTCAAGCGGGATAAGGCTCTTGGGGTACCCCAAATAAGGGTTAGGGTATAAATGACAACCAGGGGCGGTGGCGCAAGTCAAGTGCCGGAAATAAATAAAACGCTGGAGATTCCCACAGAGAAGGCAATGTGAGTCGTTATATCAAAGTGGCGCACATAATATATATTATCAGACTGGTTTATATGCCTGGTGGCTTCGGTCTCTTGAATATGGCTTGAAAGCTAGACAGAGTTACCGTCTAGCCCTATACTCTTCCCTATGAGTGATACCGCCCGTAGTTATCAGCCTAAACCACCTGCCACCATCGAGGGGCTTGATGACTTCTTTGCCTCTGAGGTAAAAGAGGGACGCCCGCAGGGTCTCCCGCAAGAACTCCCTCAGGGGGTCCCTGTGGAACTCGCAGCATTAAGGCTTGGTCTGACTGATCGAGCAGTCCTTAAAAGGTTGCGTCGAGGCACTCTTAAAGGTTTTAAAACAAGAACTAAGTATGGTGATAAGTGGTTAGTGCTTGCCGAGGAACTCCCAGAGGAACTCCCAGAGGAACTCCCAGAGGAACTCCCAGAGGAACTCCCGGAAGAACTCCCGGAAGGACTCCTGAGTGATTCCCTCGCAACAAGCGGGGTGATTCCGGACACCGAGCAGTCACACGATCAATGGGACTCCCATCCAGGGGTGCCGGGTGAGTCCCCAGTTCTTCTCGTTCACGACCAGGGACTCCCTCCTGTCCAATCCCTTGAACTAGATAGACTGTGTCAACTGGTGGCTGATTTACAGGAGCGCCTTGATAAAGCTAACCAGCAACTCCAAGGTGCTACTTTCAGGAATGGATACTTAGAGTCAAAGCTAGAAGATAAAGAACAGCAGATACTGTTGCTTACCGATCGCCAAACTAAGCAAAGCTGGTGGGCCAATTTCTCGGCCTGGTTTCTAGGTCGTCGGTAGTCTTTTTGACTCTGAGATCATATAATCGTGTGTGAGTATCTGCCACCATATTTGGTGTGCGCCACAAAAGACATGCGAGAGATATAAATTACTAAAATTCCAGCGGTTCAGTGAACCAGCACTAGTAAGAAAACAGCCCCGACCGGGCGGTCGAGGCTATCCAATCAGGTTTTGCTTTGGTAGGGCGATTTCCTGAAGCTGCTAAAAGAATAGCGGATAGCTTTTGCTCGGTCAAGATTGCTTTGCAAAAAAAGCAAGGAGTAAAAGACGAGCGAAGCCGCAGCCGTCCTTGAAAGCCCCACTGGGCTTGAGGAACGCAGCCTAGATAGAAAAGTTAAATCATCGCAATTGCCACTAATGGCGGTTTCGGTAGATATCTGTCAGCTTTACCCAGAACGCAAGACATCGATCTGGAAGCACCCAGGCCAGCGCCGCTGGATGCAATGGACAAGCCACCTAAAAGATTCCCAAATTCTTGGCGTCATGTCCGACGAAGGGCGGGGGCTACTTCGTGGCTGCTACTGGGGAGAGAAAACTAGCCATGGCGTCTTGGATATTGACATCAATAGCCTTTATCACACTGAGCAAGGCCTCAAGCAGATTACCGCCGACTTCGCTTGTGTGGCAATCAACCTCATCCCATACCGAAGTAGTGAATCAGGCGGTTGGCACCTGTATTTTTGTTTTGATAGCTCTGTACTAAGCAAAGAAGTAGAAACAAAGATAAAAGACTACTTGAGGTTACGTAGTTATCAAATCGCCTCCGGGACCCTTGAAGTCTTTCCATCAGGCAACGCCCTTAGACTGCCACTACAGAAAGGTTTTGCCTGGCTATCTCCTGATGGCACCGTAAGAATTAAAAGAGAGCAGTTAACCCAGAACGAGGCAATAACTACCTTCCTTGAGGACCTGGAGCGCAATAAGGCAAACTGGGAAGAAGCCAAAACCAGGATAGAATCAGAGATTTATTCCGCCGGCGCCGGCGTTGCCGGCAACGCCCAGGACGCAACACAATGGCTAAATGATGAGGGTTTTACTGGGCTATTCAAACCTGGATTAGATTGGGAGAAATATCAGAGGGGGAGGCAATACTGGCTCACAGGGCTAACCAGCAAAAACCAAAGACATGACGCAATACTTTGTATGGGGCACTATCTCTGGTACGGAGACCCGGCTTTAGGTCTGCAAGCCCTACCAGGACGCCGCAACAAAGAAAGGCGCTACCAGCTAATCAAGGAGACTCTAGCCCAAAAGCATAACGGGCTGTCTGAGGAAATAAATAAAGAGAGATGGAGTGAAGTAGAGGCCGACATACAAAGAGCGGTTTCCTGGACCAGCCAGACCCCTCTAGTAAAAGAATACGAACCCTACAAGCTCACAGAGAAACTATTAAAACGCCTGGAGTGGCTGCACAAAAGAACAGGCAAGCTCTGGAGCATTGAAGAGCTAGAAAAGGCAAACATAGACAGGAGCCTTGACGCTAGACAGAGAATAGCTCTGGCCGTGGCCCAGTTGGAAGCTGAAGGCTCAGAAATAGACATAGCTAAAGTGTCTAGGAGGGCAAAAGCCTGCAACAAGACAGTAGCCAAGAATAGGGATCTTCTTTGCAGCCGAGGAGGCGAATATATAGCGGGGGGTGCTGGGGGGCTTGCTGCTCCTCCTGACTTCTCCGGTAGTCTTTTAGACTCCTCCCCTTCGGAGAATGGTCCTACTCGGTTGGTTGCAGTTTTAGATCCGGTGCCTTCCGCCGGGGAGTCTTTAGACCTTCCGGTAGTTCGTTCGTGTGCGGTCTCTTTCGTTCATGCAATTGAAGAAAGCAACCCGCAACAATCACCAGGTCATACTCAATCCAGATCTGTTTTTTCGGAAATCATTCCACTGGACTCTGTGTTCTCCGCTCGTCAGTCCGTTTCTACGGTTTGGGGCAGTCCTCTTTTATCTCCAGGGCTTCTAGACCTTGGTCTTTTCCGAGTCGAACGTTTGAGGGCTTCTAGGACTTCTGATTCCAGAATTATTTGTCACAGTTTTTGCAGAATTAAATGTCGCGGATTTTTCAGAGTTATTTGTCACAGTGCTCTAGGGGGTACTAGTCCAGCTTCAGCAGTCGGAAGGGGTCCGCCGGGGGTGTAATTTGCAGTCGCCGAACCGGGGAGCGAGATTTAAAACCAGGATAGGCATCGGTGGGGTTTGCGGGGTTTTAGATAACGGGCGCACCTGCGCGGAAGGTCCAAAAATGGGGCTTCTCGCCAAAACAAAGCACTAAAAATAGTAATAATAATGATAATAATAGTAATAAGCTGGTAATTACTCTAATTTTCCAGTACACTTACAGCACTGACGGAGGGCAAAACATGGCACGTCGGCAACCAATAGCGCCGGATGAACTTTTCGAGACCGCCAATAGGCTAAAGGCCGAGGGCAAAGAGGTTACTGCCCTGGCACTTTTGGACGCCCTCGGCGGCGGCAGCTTGAGCACCATCTACAAGCACCTTGAGGTTTGGCAGGCTAGTAAGGCAGTCGAAGTTATTGCCCCCGGCGACGAATTACCGCCCCAGGTGCTAGCTAGCTTTACGGCTTCATGGAGGCTAGCAACCCAGGAGGCCGGGCGTCAGGTCATAGAGGTCAAAGAAAAGGCTAAAGAAGAAGTGGCCACAGCTTTGCGACAATTTCACGGTGCCCTAGATGCAATCCGTAAGCTGGAACAAGAAAGCGAAGCCGACGCCCGCGAAATAGATCGCTTAACCGAGAAATTAGAAAAGACCGAAACCTCCTTACAGGAGCTGCAAAAGAAAGCAGCCGGGCACAAGTCGCAAGTAGAGCAGCTCCAAAAGCTCATGGAAAAACAAGAAAAGACAATAGAAGGACTCAGGCAGGAAGCCGCAAAAGCTGCCGAACTGAAGGGCACAGTAGCTACCCTCCAGGCGCAAAATGACAAGCTTATGGACCGTCTTCCCAGGTCTAAATAACCGCTTGAAAACGCGCTTGGCGCTTACACAATTAGTTCAAGAAACTTCGCAAACCCTGCTAGCGCGAGCTTGCACAGGCTCACCCGATCTTCCTTTGTGACCGTAAATCCCGGCTGGATGGGCTCATGGTCTAACTCTTAGCCTTTTGTTTATAAATGCGAGTTTGCAAAGCAGGCAATCAAACCTCTAAATGAGCGAGGGTTCAGACCGTTATCCAATCTAATTTTCCTACAGGCAAACTCCAAAAACAATAACAGGCAAAGCCTTCCAAGCAATTACTCCAAGCGGCAAAAACCGTTCGGATTGTTGTTGCCTGCTCTGGAAATGCCGATGGGTAGCGAAACAAACCAATCAACAACCGCAAAGGTAAAAACATGAAACGAACAATCAAAGGCCTCCTAGCAGTAGCCGGGCTGGCTTTCATCGGCTTAG
>WBZO01001807.1_pt1 | contig 31264 bp, 22 predicted proteins | sample 5204261 | NCBI WGS metagenome assembly WBZO01 (sample SAMN12412400, study PRJNA552823) | activated sludge metagenome | isolation source: activated sludge from anammox sidestream of wastewater treatment plant... | place: USA: North Carolina | collected 2017-09
GCGCGAAAGCATGGAGTCGAAAAAGTGGTTCAGACTTCCTCCTCGGAAGTGTATGGCACTGCCCGTTACACCCCGATGGATGAGTCCCATCCGCTGCAGGCCCAGTCTCCTTATGCCGCTTCCAAAATCGCGGCCGACAAACTCGCGGAAAGTTATCACCTCGCTTTCCAGACCCCTGTCGCCACAATACGGCCTTTCAACACTTATGGCCCACGGCAGTCCGCTCGAGCGGTCATTCCCACCCTCCTCAGCCAGGCCCTGGCAGGCGGGACTGTCCGAACCGGATCACTGGAACCGGTCCGTGATCTGACCGAGGTTTCGGATACGGTCGAAGGATTTATCCGCATCGCTGAATGCGATGCCGCCATCGGGCAGGTGATCAACATCGGAACCGGTCATGGAATATCCATCGGCGGCCTCATGAAATTGATCTTTGACAAATTGGGGATTGACCCGCACATCGAGATCGATCCCCAGAGGATTCGCCCGGAAAACAGTGAGGTCATGGAGCTGGTTTGTGATAACCGCAAAGCGGTGGGAACACTCGGATGGAAACCCTCCATTTCACTCGAAGAAGGAATCGACAGGACCATCGAATGGATGCGTGGGAATCTGGATCTGTTCCGGATCGGGACCTATGAAGTCTAACAGCAATCTCTCAAGGCTGAGAATGGTTCGAGGAAAGCGATGAAGGCACTCATCCTTGCAGGAGGAAAAGGCAGCCGGCTGCAACCTTACACAACTGTCCTGCCGAAACCCCTGATGCCGGTCGGAGAGGATCCAATTCTGTCGATTGTCCTTCAGCAGCTGGCTCATGCAGGCATCCAGGAGGTGATCCTGGCCACCGGGAGCCTGGAGCCGCTCTTTCGTGCGGTCTTTGAGAATGGACAGCGCTATGGAATTCATCTGGAATATTCCACCGAGACACACCCACTGGGAACCGCGGGTCCGATTGCCCAGGTGCTGGACAAGCTGGAAGATCATTTCCTGGTGATGAATGGGGATCTGCTGACCACCCTGAGCTATCGGAATTTCTTTGAATCTCACCTGGCCAGCGGGGCTGCGCTGACTATCGCGGCAGCACATCGTGAAGTTCCGATCGACTTCGGTGTTTTGGAAGTGGATGCCCGGGGCTGCCTCGAGGCCTTTCATGAAAAGCCGGTCCACTCTTTTGATGTCAGCATGGGAATTTATGCCATGCAGCGCCAGGCTGTGGCTCCTTTCCTGAAGAAGGGGGAAGCCATGGATTTTCCCGAGCTGGTCCAGTGCCTGCTGAAAAATGAGCAGCCTGTCCATTGCTACCGGGAGGATTGTTTCTGGCTGGATATTGGCCGGGTTGAGGATTACCGTCTGGCCAACGAAATCATCGAAACACGGAAATCCGAATTCATTCCGGAAAAGTGATGCCTCGCACCGACCCTCAGCACCCGGCTCATCCGACCGGGCCGAACCTCTGGCATCAGGCAGCCCGGCATCTGACACAAAGCCTTCGGTCCTCTCCATCTGAAAAAATGGACTGGTGCGCCTGCCTTCCGGTATGCGGGTATGACCGCAACCAGCCACTGCGCCGGATTTTGTCGGCGCTCGAGTGCGGGGATTCGCCGGTGCACCAGGACCCAGCTGTCATTTATCATTTCGATGAGCAAATTGTTCCCCGCCGATCCTCGGTGGAAATGTGGATCGAGGCGTGTGGCACGATTTTTTCTGAGAATGATGTGCGGGACTTCTGGGAGAATATCTGGAATATGGCTGTCAAAGCCTGGGATTATATCGACCTCGCAGGGCAGATGCCCCGGCAATCCCCCTACCCCGGTTTTCCTCTTCTCACCCCGGCCTTCTGGAAAGGCTCACGCCGTTCAAGGTTCCTGTTTCAATCCTTTCCCCGTTTTCTGGAATCCATGAAGGTTCATCCCGGCAGTGCTTTTCAGAACTGGCTGGAAACTCTGCTCCGATTCCAATACGGAATGAATCCGGCGTGTCTGACTCTGGGGATGGCGGCACTGGCTCTGAATGCCCCCTCTGAGGCTTATCATCCAGGAGAGACTCTCCAGGTTCTGCAGTCTGTCTGCGCCATGACTTACCCGGAGGCCTCGTCATCGGCATCACCTCTCTGGCGGGTGGAGGCTTCAATCCGATTCGACCCAGAGTGCTTTTCCTCCCCTGTCCACCAGTTTTTCTGGAGCGATGGCATCCAGGATCTCTTTGCCCAGTGCGCATTTCTGACAATCGGATCTTCTGGAAAAGGATGGATCTACCTGCGTGGAGATCTCGATTCACCCGAAAAGCAGAAACAGACCGGCCGGCTGGTTCTGGAAAGAATCTTCAAAGGGCTGCCGATTGAAGATCCATCGGGCGCGGAAATCCTGCAATGGGAACAAATCGGGGAGGGCTGCGGCCCCTTTCTGGGGCCGGTGATGCATCTGTCCGGGATTCGCCAGTCTGAACCGATGATATAATTCAAAACAGGGAATTCAGTCATGGAGAAGAAGCCATGCGAGTTTTTATAACTGGAGCGACCGGCCTGATCGGGAGCCATCTGGTCGATGCCCTGGTGGAACGGGGCGATCGGCCGGTGGCAATGACCCGTGATGCCTCACGCATTCCATCGCACTGGCATGGAAAGGTCGATGTGGTTACCGGTGATCCCCAGACAGAGGGAAAGTGGATGGAGAACCTCTGCCTGTGTGATGCGGTTGTGAATCTGGCAGGAGAGCCGGTGGCTGGGCGGCGCTGGAATGCCCGGGTCAAAGCGGAAATCGAGGGCAGCCGTGTCGAATCCACCGCATTGATCGCCCTTGCTATCCGTGGAAGTGACCCCCATCCACAGATTTTCATTTCAGCATCGGCTTCGGGATACTATGGCAATCAACCCTGGGAGAAAGAGCTCACCGAGGCCCATCCCCCGGGGGAAGATTACCTGGCGGTGGTGTGCCGCAGATGGGAATCAGCCTCCAGCCTCGGGACTCTCGATGGGCTGGTGCGGAAGGTGAATGTGCGCATATCGATTGTCCTGGATGCGGAAAGGGGCGCTCTCGCCAGGATGCTGACACCATTCAAACTGGGGCTGGGGGGACCCATCGGGAATGGGAGCCAGCCATTTCCCTGGATCCATATCGATGACATGGCCGGAATAATTCTGTGGGCCTTGGATAATCCCCAGGTGCGTGGCCCGCTCAATGCCTGTGCGCCACAGGCGGTCACCAGCAGAACATTCGCGACAACCCTGGGGAAGGTTCTCAACCGCCCGGCCTTCTTCCAAATCCCGGGATTCGTATTGAAGCTTCGCTTCGGTGAAGGAGCCGCGGTCCTGTTGAGCGGACAAAGAATGGTCCCTGCTCAGGCTCAAGCTCTGGGATACTCCTTCAGGTATCCTGAGCTGGGCCCAGCGCTTCAAAATCTCCTGGACCGAAAAAAAAATCCTGAGGCTGATCTCAACAGATTGAATCGAGAACCATCAAAAAAGGGGCAGCCCGGATGAGCTGCCCCTTTCGGATGCTGATATGCCTGACGTGTTCGATCTACTTTCTGTAATCCCCGAGATTGGGTGCTGAAGGATTCATCCCTGGCCCGAAATATCTAAGCATCACCAAGGGGCACTCTCTGCCCAGGTTTTCAACTGTGTAGCCTTCACGAGCGCGCCTGGCGGTGATGAAGATCTCATCTTCGGTCATTTCACCAAAACGGATGAGGGTCGGGGATTCGAGCGGGAGGTTGTTGATCCTGCCGCGCCCCTGCAGAAGGATCACGCCCGAGGCGCCATTTTCCTTGATGGCCGCCTTGCATCCCGGGTTGACTGTCAGTTCCTTGGCGGTGAACAGCTGTTTCCCGCCGATTTTTCCATACACCACCCAGCGGTCGGTATAGCCTTCCCCGGAGCAGGCCGGATCGACAATCGGTTCGAGGTAGTGGTTATCCTTGAAGTTCGGATCGACATTGGCCTCCCAGTCAAGCGCATCGACAATGAAGTCGATATCGTTGTGCTTATCTTTGGGAAAGTCCTTGACCAGCAGAGATCGCGGAACCGCACGCCCTTCAACCAGGGACTGATACATGCCGAACACATCACTGCCCCACTGTGGCTCGTAGGTGCAGAGAGAACCGGGAGCATGAAGGATGCAGGGACCGACCAGCCAGCCGGTTCCCGGTTTGAGCCGGTAGGCCTTGGACAGGTCGAGGATGCCATTATCGCCCTCATTCCACCTTTCGATGCAACGGCGCACATCCTCCTTGCGGGTTCCCAGCTCGAGGCCGAAAAAGGTGTATGGGAAATTGTTGCCGACATTGTTCATCTGGGGCGGGAAGTAATAGGATTCGGGTTTGCCTTCCTGTCCGACCAGCTGCGCCTGTTCCTGGCTTTGATGCATGTGGTGTGGGATTGGCCCCATATTGTCGAAGAATTTGGAATAGACCGGCCAGCGCTTGTACTGGTTCCAGATCTCCTCTCCAACAATATCCGCACCCAGGCAGGCGACTGCATCGCGCAGGGTGAAACGTTGCCCCTCAAACACCGCATAGGACAATCCCTCATCCGGAGGCGCACCCTCATTCGCGGCGGGTGTGGTCGAAGCGAACCAGCGCTCATCGATGCCTCCTCGATGAGTGCCGAGGGCATAGTAATCATCGGGGTGGAGTTTCAATCTTCTTCCGGGATGCAGGAAGGATCTGGGAACCCAGTTGGGGGCCAGACGGAGTATTCCCTCACCCGCTTCCAGTGCCTGCCTGGCAGGTTGTGCCGCTTTATCACCTTGAATGGTCTGCATGATAGTTGTTGAAATCCTCCTATAGGAATACACATGATTGATATTGCCCGACTCGTCCCGGGCGTTCAAGACAACCGGTTGCCCCCGGCTATTGTCCTCATTTTGCCAGGGGATCCCAGCCCTCACGCAGGCGATCCCCCACCGAATTGAACAGGATCACAGTCAAAGCCAGTGCAAGGCCTGGAAAAAAAGAGAGCCAGGGGGCGCGCGACAGCTCATCCCAGCCCTGGGCCACCAGAGATCCCCAGGATGGAAGGGGAGGTTCCACCCCCAGCCCGAGGAAGGACAGTCCCGATTCGGCCAGGATCGCTCCCGCCATCCCGGTTGTGGTCCAGACCAGCACCGGTGTCAGGCAATTGGGCATGATATGGCGGATGAAAATCTGCCGGGGAGGGAGGCCGAGAGCCATGGCGGCTGTGGTGTAGTCCAGCCCGCGAACCACCAGGACCTGCGCCCGCATGAGGCGTGCAATTTCAGCCCACCCCGCCAGCCCGATGGCGATGAACAGTGAAACCAGGCTCGGACCCCAGACCGCCACCAGTGCGACCGCCAGCAGGAGTGTCGGAAAAGCGAGGAGGATATCCGCCAGGCGCATCACCACCAGGTCCACGACTCCCCCTTTGAAACCGGCCCATCCTCCCAGAAACACTCCCAGAACCAGGGCCAGGAGCCTGGACAGCGCGGCGACCGCCAGAGAAACACGCGCCCCCACCAGAATCCGCACAAACAGATCCCTCCCAAGCGCATCGGTTCCGAGCGGGTGCGCCCATGAAGGCCCCTGGAGAACAGAGGCATAATCCACTTCCGCATAGCCCCTCGGCCAGACCATGGGGACGAAGAGGGCGGCCAGGATCCAGACAGCCAGCAGCAGTGCCCCGATGGACTTCTGCATCAGCTGGAACCTGCCCGGATGCGTGGATCGAAAACCGCATAGCAAATATCGACCAGGAGGTTCACGACAATGAACAGAGCCGCCATGAAGACCACACAGGCATTGATCAGCGCCATGTCCCTGGCCAGGATGGCATCCACCAGCAGCCTCCCCAGGCCCGGCCAGGCAAACACCTTCTCAGTCAGCACCGATCCCGAAAGGTAGCTTCCCAGATCCAGCCCGATAACAGTCAGGATCGGCAGCGAGGCATTGCGCAGGGCATGTTTCCCGGTCACAGCCACCGGAGACAGTCCTTTGGATTGTGCGGTGCGGATATAATGGGAAGAGGACACTTCGATCAATGCGGCGCGGGAGATGCGTGTCACCAGGGCGATCGAACGCAATCCCAGAGTCATGGCCGGCAGAACCAGAAACCTCGCATCACCGGCTTCATATCCCGAAGGAGGCAGCCACCCCAGCTGCAGAGAGAAAAACCACACCAGGATCAACCCGATCCAGAACACCGGCGATGAAATGCCCGCCAGGCTGGCAAAGGTGATCAGCCGGTCGATTCGGCTCCCCTGAAAAACCGAGGCTGTTATCCCCAGGGCCATCCCGATCAGGGTGGCGAACAGGATGGCCGAAAGAGCCAGCTGGGCGGTTTTCGGAAAACGATCCAGGATCAGTGGCCAGACCGCTTCTCCATAACGGCTGGAGGATCCCCAGTCCCCCTGGAGGATCCCTTTCATGTAGAGCCAGTAACGAGTCAGCGGATCCTGTTCGATGCCCAGCTTCTCACGCATGGCTGCCAGAGTCTCGGCATCGGTTCGCTGCCCTGCCAGGCTTTCGGCAACATCACCGGGAGCCAGGCCGATCAGGCCATAAGACAAAGTCAGCACACCCCAGAGAACAAACAGGGACAACCCCAGGCGTTGAAAAACATACGCGATCAATGAAGATACCCCAGGCCCTGCAGTTCTTTGATATCTTCTGCATCGAGCTGGACATTTTCGAGTGAGGATTCACCTGAACGTTCCTGCCGCATGAACTCCCGCACAGTCCTGAGACGTTGAATCTCCCTGGAAACCTCCGGGATATTTTCAGGAGCGAGGTTGCGGGTTTCACCGGGATCCGCTGCGAGATCATAAAGCTCCTCGCGGGGATAGGGAGCCTGGACAGGTTTTTGGGTGGCTTTGCGTGTTTCAATGACTTTTCGGTCTTTGAGGTAGACCGCAGAGAATACAAATGCCTCCCGTGATAATTCAGTGTACAAATTGCGGGGGGCTGCGGGAGTTTCCCCACGAATCAGGGGCAGAAGGGAATGGCCCTGCCATTCCTCCGGGGCCTGCCAGCCGAGATACTCATACAGGGTCGGGGCGACATCCAGGAGGCTGACCCTTGATGAGACTTTCGTCCCGGCATGAGCCTTCTTCGGAAACCGGATCAGGACCGGAACCCTTGCCAGCTCTTCATACACATTCCAGCCATGCGCCCAGCTGCCATGTTCGTAAAACGATTCTCCATGATCGGAAAGGAGAATCACCAGCGGATCTTTGACCAGGCCGCTGTTTTCAAGGGATTTGAACCAGTCTTCGAGCTTATGGTCCACATACAGCACACCCCCATCATACAGAGCACGCCAGTAGGGGGCGCAGGCTGGATTCAAAACCCGTGAGCCATTTTCTTCAGCCATGTTGGCGGCCTGCAGGCCGGCAGGTTCGGGGCAGTCATTGGCCACATGAAGGTTCCGCAGCTCGGGAGTCACGAACCGGCTGTGGTATGGCTCGGGGGAGTTATAAGGGCCATGGCAGTCATAGGTGTGCAGGAAAAGGAAGGTTGGGACCGAACGGTTGCGATCTGCCAGCCAGTCACGGCAGCGCGGCAGGCTGGTGGCGAAATGGCCGCCCAGCTGGTCATATCGCTGAAACCCCTGGCCGAAACCATAATGGGCCTCGATGAAGCCTCGATCCACAAAGGCGGCGGTCTGATAACCTTTTTCGCTGAACAGCTCCGCCAGCATCTGGACTTCATTGCTGATGCGGACATCTTCCGAACCGACCCCATGGCGTGAGACATACTGGGAAAGGAACAGGCTGGCATGGGATGGCAGGGTCCAGGTGCAGGGCGCCTGGACATGGCTGAAGCAGACTCCATCCCGGCCGAAGAATCTTTCCATCCATGGGCTGGTCTGACGCTCATACCCCAGGCAGGACAGGGCATCCGCTCGCAGTGTGTCGATGGAGATCAGGATGATGTCGGGAGGCTGTGGTTTTCCCTCTCGCTGTGGAGGAAAAATCAGCGGCTCACCAAGAAACAGGGGCTGGGGAGGCTGGTGTGCGCCATTGGCTGCCGATTCGAAACGAAGGGTGCATTTCCCATTCACTCCGGCGGGCAAAACAATACGAAATCCACTATCCCAGGCTTTGGCAGCAGCATCCCCAATGGATTCGATGACACGATCAAACACAGGGGTCTCGGATTGGCCCTCGACAAACACACGCAAACGGGCCTGGCCGGAGGCCTGAAGCTGAGCCGGGTTTTGAATCACCGGATAAAATACCAGCTCCGATCCTGGTTCCGCCTGAAAATCAAAGCGAACACTCGAGGGGGTCGGGAGGAACAGGGCGGAACGGACAATGCTGCCGATTTCGACCGATCGAATCCAGCGCTCATCCTCATCATAAACCGCCCAGGGTGAACGGACCGGTGCATTCGAGGGGAGGTTCTGGTCCGACCGGAGCAATTCGGCCACCGGGTTGGCCGGACGGTAACGGAAGCAGGGAGGGGGGTCCTCCCGCTTAAGAAACACCTCGATTGTCGAAGGCTCTGCAATTCGGAAGTTCCGAATGAAGAATGCCGGTACCCCATCCCGTGTGCCATCAAGAACCAGGGTTTGGGTTCCAGCCGCCACACCCTGAGGGGCGAGAGAATACTGCTTCCAGTCAGGTGTATCGATGCTCAGTGTGGTGGTCCAGGTGGATGCCAGAGACAGATTCAACTGGGGAGGATCGACCCTTTCCTTGCGGGCTTCGAAAACAAGCAGGGAGGATGCCGAAAGGATCGGAACCTCAAAACTGAGAATCGGCTGATGAGGGGGCGGGAGAGTGAGGGTGGGGATCTGAAAAGCTTCGTGGCCCCGGGTGAATCGGTATCCTGCCGTGGCCTGATCCTCCGTCCCCAGGGAGGGCAGGCGCTGAGTGCCGGAGAGCACCTCGATGGATGGGGTGTCCCGATCGATATCCAGGAAGCCTGACCAGCGGTATGCAACCCAGTCGCCGGGGAGCGGCCGGGTCTGCCAGCCGGATTTGATTTCCGAGCGGTAATCCCAGAGTGGGGTGCTCAGCTCGATATTCGAGGGCGGCAGTGCCAGCAGGCGCACAAAGCCGGATAGCTTTTCATTGTCCTGGGGGGGGTGCGCGATGCGGCTTTTGAGCCACACAACTCCCGGAATGATGGCGATCAGAGCGAGGATCAGAAGGATTATTTTTTTCATGGAGCCGTTGTGAAAAAACTATAAACATCCTCTCCATGAAGGTAAATGGTGGCCACTGGGGAGCAGGGAAGATGGAATACAGTGCAGTTGGGGCCGGGAGCGACCGGGGGGCACACTGCCCGCCCTCTCCGCCCCCCCAATCCATCATTCCCGAGGCTGAGGCCGTCATTCCCACTTTCTCCTTTTGTCATTCCCACTTTCTCCTTTTGTCATTCCCACTTTCTCCTTTTGTCTTTCCCACTTGCCCCTGCCGTCATTCCCGCGAAAGCGGGAATCCAACACGCAATCCGTCATTCCCGGCACCGACCGGGAATCCATTGAATGGTGGTCCATGGATCCCCGCTTTCGCGGGGATGACGTGAAAGGAAGCGGGGGTGGCGAATAGGGGTGCGGGGATGACGAATAAGGGGTGGGGGTGACGAATAAAGGGAGCGAGGGGGCATATAAAGGGTTTGTGGGTGGCGACGGAGGGAGTGAAAAAAAGCCCAAGGCCCAAGCCTGTTGGCGAAACAGGTGGGAAGAGCCCGGTGTAGGGGCGACATTCATGGCACCCGAAAATCCCTTTGCACCCGAAAATCCCTTTGCACCCGAAAATCCCTTGGTGCCCGAAAATCCCTTGGTGCCCGAAAATCCCTTGGTGCCCAAAAATCCCTTGGCGCCCGAAAATCCCTTGGCGCCCGAAAATCCCTTGGTGCCCCTCAGCCCCGGGAATTCAAAGTCGAGGCCAAGGTGGCCTTGGCGGAATTGCACAGCGATAAGACCCCAAATCAGGCAACAGCCTCTTTTGCGGGGCGGCTAATGGTAGCTGAGCAGGAGACCCAGGCGCACCAGCATCCCCACTGAGGCTAAAATCCAGATCCCTGCGGCAGTCCAGCCCCAGCGCCCCGGGATCAGGTCAGCCAGTGCAAACGCTGTTCCTACCATCGCCAGGATCCACCCAATCGGGTAAGGAAGTAGCAAAAGGCCCCACCACTTCGAACGGAAAAACGAATCACTTCCTCCAATGCCACCCAGTACGCTCATCACAACCAGCAGGACAAAAGACAGCACTGTCAGGATAAAGCCTCCATAAACAAGCCTGCGCATCCGGGTTTGAGCAAGGTACACACCGGCCGAGGCACTTCCACCCCCGATCAGGATGACAATGGCTCCCTCGAGTGGATCGACTGCTCCAATCAGCATGGCAAATGACCCAGCAAGAACCAGACCCCACACCCACTTCATTCGCGTTGACATGGTGACCCTCCTTGTGGATGAGAAACCCTCTTCACTGGCTCCATCCCAGGTCATGCCGATCCTGCCAGCACTTCCTGGAGGAGTCTGAACCAGCCCACGGTTATCTGGAATGGCTGCTTCGGGCGATGCGGAACCCCACAAAACCGCTGGGGCGAGTTTTCGGTGAAACAACCTTGCGTGTGCCCAGGTCAATTTCATCGGGATTCTGCCCCCAGGTGCCACCCCGATAGACCCGTTCTTTGCCACCATCGACCCATTCACCGACATTGCCGAGCATGTCATGCAGGTTGAAAGGGTTGGCCTCGAATGATCCGACCGGAGAGGTGCGTGCAAACCCATCCATCCAGCCGCCAACTGTTTTATCCGAGGCTGCCGGGGATTCGTTTTCCATGAGGAAGGCACGGTCGGCGATGTTGGCGAACCGAGGCATTTCGCTCGAATCCGATCCCCAGAAATAACGATCCCCGCTGCCTCCCCGGGCGGCATAGTCCCATTCCGCTTCGGTCGGGAGCCTTACCTCCAGGGCGAGATGCTTCGACAGCCTTTGGCAGAATTCCTGGCAGTCTTCCAGGCTGATATTTTCCACCGGCAGGTTTTCTCCGGGGATTTTAGCCGGGGCTTCCTCCAGGTCATGTGCGGCTCGAGGAAGGCCGGCTGCGGCTGCTTTCCACTGCGCCTGGGTGATCTCGAATTTCCCCATCCAGAAAGGGGCGATATTCCCGTCACCCGGAAGATAGACCATCTCGATCCGGATCCCGCCGGGCAGATCCAGGGATTCCGTGGAGAAATCGGAGGGTGGCGCAACCGGAAGTGGGAGTGGGGGTTTTTCTGCATTCGGAAGCGGCAGCAGGCTGCTGGTGCCCGACAGGGCGATATCTCCACTCAGATCGGTCATCAGGCGCGGGTCCTGAGTGGGGTCTTTCTGATTCTGGTTGCACCAGGCCACCACCTGCTCGCGCACAAACAAGGCCAGGCCAGTGGCTGTGACCAGGCCAGCCGTGTTGCGAGCCTGCCCTCGCAGGCCCTCGAGGATGTAATGAGTGAACACGCCATGCCCCACCTTGTTGTCCTCATAGGAGACCTCGCCGGGGCCGCAGGAAAAGAGGGTGACCAGGCCTTTCGCCTGGCGCAGCTCCTCGACCAGACTGGCACTGGTTTCGGAAAGGGTGACTCCTTTGGTTCCGCGTGTGGTTTTATTCCGGCAGGCATCGACAATCAGAATCCGCCGCCGTGCCTGGCACTGGTCTTCGCCGAGCTGGTTCTGAAGCCAGGCCACCGGGATGGCTTCTTCTTCGAGCAGGTCGAGATCGCCATTTTCCGGCATGATGTAGGAGTGGCGGGTTTTCGGATCCAGGAACCCATGGCTGGAGAAGTAAATCAATACCAGATCCTCGGGGGCCGCTTTTTCGGCGACAAACTTGATCGACTTCATGATGGCTTTGCGGGTCGGGGGATAGAGCATTCCATCCGGTTCTTTGACACCGGAAATGTGCAGGAAAGCCTGGCTGGGTTTCACCAGCCCTTCCGGGCGTGTGATTTCCTCAAAAAAGGCGCGGGCATCAGCCACCGCATAGGAGAGGGGAATGACATCCTCTTCATCGAACTCATTGATCCCGACCACGACACTCCAGGCCTGGCCTTCAGGTGAAGGGGGAGATCCCGCGGCTTCGAGCTTGACACCCCGGTCCTCAGCCGGGAGCGGGAAGCTCACGCACCAGCACAACAGGACCCACCACAGGGGACGGAGTTTTCGAGGCATCGGGGCTGCTCGCTCTCGTGGAGATGGACATCATCATGGCATTATAAACGATATGACCGGTGTGAGGGGTGATATTATTCACAGATAAAAAAATAAAAATTCCGAAAAATACCGTGGCAACTTACCAGTAGATAAAGCGTGTCAGAGCCTCACGGTCGGCTTTCGGCAGTGCATTCACATCCGGGATGATGTAACGGTTTTCATAAACATCGAGGAGGACCTTGCCATTTTCGCCGAAATCCTGGGTCCGGTCATAGCGCCAGCGCATCTGGAATTCGCCTTTGCCTTTTTCTGTTTCCACCTCGAAAAACAGGAGCCCATATTTGAATTCCACAGTAAACACACGGTTAATGGTGAGTTCGTAATAATTGCGTGCCAGGGAACGTCGGATCAGGTCCTGGGCATCCTCCGGGAACTCGCGGGGATTTTCGATCATCCCGATTTCCTTGTCTCGACCATCCATTTCAAAATAGCGCAGGGAAATGAATCGGTCCGGCTGTGAAATCGGAAAGGCCATGGCGGCGAATACCCCGCGAAAAAGCCTTTCCCCTTTCCAGTCAGGAGCCTCGATCTGGACATGCAGGAGATCATGGGCGCCGGTGAAAATGCGTGTGGTTTTCGGATCGAGGTAAAGGATCCCCACTTCGGATGCAGAGGGTCGATTGTGGAGTGTTTTTGTCTGTTCACTCATGTCACTCATGTCACTCAAGCCTCCAGGCTGGCCAACTGGGTCTGCATGATAACGAGGTGATGGTAAATGCCCTCTTTCTCCATGAGTTCCTTGTGGGTCCCGCTTTCAGCCACACGGCCATTGTCGATGACATAGATTTTGTCGGCCCCCCGCAGGGTCGACAGCCGGTGTGCGATGGCGATGGTGGTTCGCCCTTTGCACAGAACCGCCAGGGCCTCCTGGATCTGGGTCTCGGATTCGGTATCCACACTCGAGGTGGCCTCATCCAGGATGAGGATATCCGGATCGCATAACAAAGCCCGTGCAATGCTGACACGCTGGCGTTCTCCACCTGATAATCCTGCGCCCCGTTCACCCAGGCGGGTGTCATAACCTGAAGGCAGGCGCATGATGAAATCATGGCAGTTGGCTGCTTTGGAGGCATTCAGGATCTCTTCATAAGTTGCATGGGGTTTTCCATAGCTGATGTTGTCCGAGACAGTGGCACGGAACAGGAAAGGTTCCTGGAGCACCAGGCCGATATGTTTCCTTAAATCGACCCGCTTGAGATCCTTCACATTGAATCCATCCACCAGAACCTCGCCCTCCTGAGGATCATAGAACCGGCAGATCAGGTTGATCACAGTCGTCTTGCCGCTGCCGGAGCGCCCAACGATGCCCACCATCTCGCCCGGGGCGAAATCGAGATTCACATTGAAGAGGACCGGTTTATAGGGGTCATAACCGAAAGTGACATCCTTGAACTCGATATGGCCTTTGACCTCTTTGAGTGTGGGAGCATGGGTCCGGTCGACAAGAGAGGGCTGGCTGTCCAGGACTTCGAAGATTCGATGGCTGGAGGTGACAAAACTCGAAACCCAGTTGGAGAAAAGGGTCAGGTTCTGGAGCGGGCCATTGAGCATGCCGATATAACCGAGGTAGGCGATCAGGCTCCCGATGGTCATCGAATGGGGAGCCTCCCGTCCGGCATCACTGATGACATCGCTGCCACCCACATACCAGACAATGAAGCCACCCATTCCGAAAATGAAAGTCATGATCGGATTGAAGGTTCCAAGGTGGGAATCCAGAGTTTTCCGGCTGTCGCGCAGGTAGGTGACATTGTTGTCGAAACGCATCGCTTCACGGCCTTCCTGGGCGAATGATTTGACCAGGCGGATGCCGGAGAAGACTCCATTGAGCATCGAGTTCAGTTTGGAATTGCTGTCCCACAATTTGAAATATCGCGGATAGACTTTTTTCCAGAAATACAGGGTCCCGGCCACCACGAAAGGTATGGGAATCAGGACGAAAGGAGCCAGATGGGAGTTCAGGTAAAACAGCATTCCCAGAATCCCGATGATCATGAAGATATTGATAAAGAACCCCTGGGCTACCTGGCTGACAAAGCCATGGAAAGACTCGACATCACCGGTGATGCGGCTCATGAGGCTGCCCACCTGGGTGCGGTCGTAGTATTCGACTGTCATCTGGGTCAGCTTGTTGAACATGCGTGTCCGGACTTCATAGGTCATCTGGGTTCCGACATGGGCCGAGACACGGTTGATGGCAATCTGTATCGCCTGGCGCAGGAGGGCAGCGGTTAACAGGCCTGCCACGATCAGAAACAGGCTGCTTTTACGTGAATTCAATTCCTCAGGAGAAAGCACCCCGACACCGCTTTCAATGACCGACTGGACATTGAGCACATCATCGAGGAGAAAGCGGATCAGCAGGTTCGGGAGCAGATCGAGGCAGACACCCCCCACCATGATCGAGAAAAGGAAAACCACCCAGCCATAGTAGGGGCGAAGCATCAGCAGGGTCCGCTCAAAAACCGCACCCTGGTTCAGGCACTTCCCGCAAGGCGCGTTCCGGTCAGGGAGGACCATTCCGCATGTCTGGCAGTGATACTCATCCGGGGCGGTCAGGGCCTCCGGCTGGAAGTTGCGCCCATTTTTCAGCCTCTTGATCTGGCCCAGAACTCGAGCGAAACGCTCTCTGTAGGCATTTGTAAAACGGATCAGGTCGAGGAAAACCCCCTCCATTTTGGCACGCAGGCAGGAGCTTCCGACAGTTCCATGCAGGTCGAAATCCTCGATCTCGCTGAGATGAAAATGACGGGCACCGCCCAGAGCTTCCAGGCAGGGGAGAATGATGAAGCTTTCCCCGGTGACCAGAAGCCAGTGCGGGACTTCCTCACCGCTCAGGGACAGGTCCCCTTCAGCAGCCATAAGCAGATTGGCTGTGTTCATTCCGGCCTTCTCAGCCTGCTGGATCAGGGAATCCGGAAGATGTTTGGTGCTGGCAAGAATTATCGGCAAAGGATCCGAAGACGCCGGAGCGCCATTGGTGGTCTGTTTCTCAGTCATTGGAATCGTCGATCAGGCCGGTCAGTTGCGGTCTCTACAAAACGGTTGGTCAATCTCCTGTGCCTCTCTGGAGCTTTTTACCTTCCGCCAGAGGTCCCCGTTGAGCATACAGGTTCCTCCCCCTCGCAATGAATCTACTCCTCTGTTTTGGAGAGTCAACCCATATCAGGGGGCCAGGAGAGGAAAAACAGGGTGCAAAAGCCCCCAACCATCTCCATTCCGTGCCCGCTTGCCAGTATGATAACCACCAGGAATCAAACCCCCTGGCCGCTATCAAGGCTTGATGACATTGGAACCAGAAGGCTTTTATCAGGAGCCTGAGGACAGGTTGATTGACTCTCTCCTTGCCACCATGAAGAAGAGAGCGGATCATCCGTTACCCCATCAGGGTTGATACATGCCACATCCAGGGGAAAGGAGCAGACAAGGAGTTCGCACCCCATGAATACACTTCAGATTGAGACCGCACCCGAGTTCCGGCGCCTGGAGAGGCTGTTTGTCGATATTTTCGAAACCCACGAGGAAATGACCAGCCAGGCAGCCCGGTATGCCCTGGACCTGATTCAGTCCCGCAGAGCGGAAGGAAAACAGACTGTCATCGGTCTGATCATCGGTACGACTTCGGTTGGGATCTATCGGGAATGGATTCGAGCACATCGGGAAGATGGCTTCGATTTCAGCAGTGTTGTGGTGTTCAATCTCGGGGAATATTTTCCAATCCAGCCGGATAACCTTCAGAGTAATGCTCGTTTTCTGCGCGAAAACCTGCTCGACTCTCTCAACATCCCGGAGGATCAGATTCACCTGCTGCGCTGCGACATCGGCCGTGCGCAGGTTGACAAGACCTGCCGTGAATACGAGAAAGCCATCAAAGCTGCGGGAGGGATCGACCTGCAGCTGCTCGAAGTCGGCCGCCTGGGGCATATCGGCTTCAATGAACCCGGCACCCAGCCGGGGACCCGCACACGGCTGGTCACAGTCGATGAAACCACCCGCAAAGAAGCAGCCTCTGATTTCTTTTCGGAAGAAAATGTCCCCGAGTGGGCGATTACCATGGGAATGGAAACGATCATGGAATCGAAAGAGATTCTCCTGCTGGCCATGGGGGAAGGAAAAGCGACTTTGACCCGCAAGATCGTCGAGGAAGAGAAAACCCCCGCGGTGCCCGCTTCTTTTCTCCAGGATCACCCCAATGCCCGGGTTCTGCTGGATATCGGAGCGGCCGGGATGCTCACAAGGGTGCACAAGCCCTGGACACTCGGTGAAGTGAACTGGACTCCCGAGCTGAAATATCGTGCGGTCATCCAGCTTTCCGAAGAGACCGGAAATGCCCTCACCCGGCTCGAGAACACCGACTACAATCGAAACCACCTGACCAGCCTGCTCAGGGTTTCCGGGCCTCCGGATACCCTCAATACGCAGGTCGCTCATACTCTTACCGGGCGGATCTGGAACACACCCGCGTTCTTCGAAAAAAAGAAGGTTCTCATTTTTTCACCTCATCCGGATGATGATGTCATCTGCATGGGCGGGACCATGCAGAAGCTGGTCGAACAGCACAACCGGGTCGATGTGGCTTATATGACCAATGGGAACCTGGCTGTTTTTGACCAGGATGCCATGCGGCACCTCGAGTTCATCCTGCGTATCGGAGAATCCCTGAAAATGCAGGATACCCGCTTCCTGCGTGCCATCGAGGATCTGATGGGGGTGCTGCAGCAGAAGAAGTTTGGAGATGTGGACCACCCTGGAGTCCAGGATGTCAAACGGGTCATCCGGGAATCCGAGGCAATCGCCGCAATCGAGACCCTCGGGATCGGGCGTGAACACGCCCATTTCCTCAACCTCCCTTTCTACCAGACCGGAAAGGTGAAAAAGGATCCCATCGATGAGGATGATGTCCGGATTGTTCATGATATCCTCAAGCGCCTGAAACCCGACCATATTTTTGTGGCTGGAGACATGACCGACCCTCATGGAACCCACCGGATGTGCAAGCATGCCATCGATGAAGCCCTCCGCAAAATCAAAGCCGACAACCGTCCGCGTGTCTGGCTTTACCGCGGGGCGTGGCAGGAGTGGGATATCCACCAGGTGGATGTCTTTGTCCCGCTTTCAAAGGCTGAGGCCAAGCGGAAAACTCTTTCGATTTTCAAACATGAAAGCCAGAAGGATCGTGCTGTCTTCCCCGGGCCTTATGATGATCGCGAGTTCTGGCAGCGTGCCGAAGACCGAAACAAACGCACCGCACAGGCACTCGACCGTCTTGGCCTGCAGGAATATTTCGCCGCCGAGGCTTTTGTTTTCGGGGAAAATACATGAGTGGCTCCGCGGGGAGTCCCGGGCCGATCCTGGTTCTCAATTCGGTGATCTGGGATCCGGAGTATGATCCCTGCGACCCCTTGTGGGATGTCGGCGGCTGGTTCCGGAAAGTTTTTGAGGGAAGCGGTGCGATTCTCGAAATCCGCCAGACTCAGACAGATCTGCCAGCCAGCCTGGATGGCTACTCCGCCCTTGTACTGACCGGGTCCCCGGCAGGGGCTTATGATCCCGATCCGTGGATCGAAGAACTGAAAGACACGGTGCGTGAAGCAGCCGACCGGCAGCTGCCGACACTGGGAGTCTGTTTTGGATCGCAGCTGATTGCGCAGGCACTGGGGGGAAAAGTGGAAATCAACCCCAATGGCTGGGAGATTGGGAACTGCGAGGTGGAGCTCACCCCGGAAGGAGTCCAGGATCCGCTGTTTCATGGCTATTCCCATTCGATCGGTGTGATGGAATCGCATCAGGATTACATTTCTTCGCTTCCTCGGGATGCGGTGCTGCTTGCGACCAACAGCCACACACAGATTCAGGCTTTTGGCATCGGAAATTATCTTCGTGCGATCCAATTTCATCCGGAGATGGGTCCCGAACATCTGCAGTTCATACTGCCCCCGCGGCGTGAACGGATCCTTCGTTGCATCGGTCTGGACATCAATGATCTCCTTCCCAATCTTTATCCCACTCCAGGCAGCGGAAACATATTTCTAAATTTTTACAATAACTTTGTCGCGCATTGATTTTTGTCGCACCCATTTGGGATGATGATGCGGCCATGGTTCTGAATCTCATTCTTTCCCGCACTATCGAATCGCTGACGGATTCATTGAGCGGCTCCATCCTGCAGCATTCGTCCGGAAATCCCTTCCGCCACCCACTGGTGCTGGTACCGAATCTTCATGTGCGCACCTGGCTGATGCTGCAGTTGTCGGACCGTCTCGGAGTTTCTTTTGATATCCGCTGCCTGCTGCTGGAACGAGGCCTGTGGTCGCTTCTGGCCAGCTGTGAAAAGGCATCCCGCGGGAAGCAGTCCGAAGCAATCCGTCCACGCCAACTGCAGCTGTTGATTTTTAAAATTCTCCTCGATGGGAGTTTTCAGGAATCCGCTGGTGGGTTGAGCGACTACTTGCGAGCCGGCCATCCAACTCATCTGGAGCGGGTTAAAAGAGCCTGTCAACTCTCCAGCCGCCTGGTCAGCCTGTTTTTTGAATATGAATACCATCGGCCGGACCTCATGAAAGATTGGCTGGAGGGAGGCATCGACACCACGGCAGAAACGGATGATTCCGGTCTGTTCAATGAAGAGCTGATGATTTTCCAGCGGCTTTTTGGATCCGATGGATTGATTCAGTCCATCGGTAGTGGACAAAACGCCGGCCTTGCAACATTGCCCATGCTGGCACGTTCACTCGGTGATGACTACATAAAGCCGGATGAGGATGACCTCTCTTCCATTCACCTGTTTGGTTTTTCTCATCTATCCCGCTTCCACTCCTCTCTCCTTTTTAGGCTTAGCAGATTTTATCCGGTAAATTTATATCAGCTGAATCTGTTTCCAGATCTTCCTGGAGAAGGTGAGTCTGATCTTGCAGCGCTTGCGGCGCGTATAATCCAGTTAAACCATAAACAACCGATGCAATCCACTCCGGCACGAAAGTGGGGGCGTCCCGGCAGAGATTTTATTCGATTACTCGATGACCTCTGCAGCGGCCAGGAATCAGGGGCTGCTGTCCATGTCATCCATCGGGATATTCCTGCATCCAATCCCCAGCCGCAAAGCCTGCTTCAGGCTGTGCAGGCTGTTCTTTCAGGCAGCAGGGAGCTATCGGAGCTGCAATCCCAATTCAGCAGTGATGGCTCAGTCTGCATCTTCTCAGCAGCCAGCGCACGCCGTGAGGTTGAATCCGTTTTCAACAGCATCATTGCCAGAATGCAGAAAGATGATTCGCTGACTCTCAATGACATCGCAATTCTCGTCACCGATATGGATGTCTACAGGAATCATATTGAAGCTGTTTTCGACCAGCCCCGGATTCCTGTCGACTACAATCTGACCGATTTAAATGCCTCTGAGGCAAGCCTTTATGCCACAGCGGTCAGAGATCTTCTTGCTCTCACTGAGAGCCGTTTCAGTCGATCCGATGTTTTTCGCCTGTTGATGAACCCCTGCTTCATGAAGAAGCTGCGCCTGTCAAAAGATAAGATTCATATCTGGCTGCACTGGGCATCGACACTCAATGTGTATTACGGCATCAACGCAGACCAGATGCGGAATGTAACTGGAGATATGAATGATTCCCCGATGTTCACCTGGAAGCTCGCATTGCAGCGGCTGCGGCTCGGGCGCCTCATGGATATTCCGGAGCATACCCTCCCATGGGATTTGTTTGAAACCTTCGACAACATATTGCCTTATGAAGACCATGAGTCGAAGAATGCCGAATTGCTGCAGACATTCACTTCAACACTCGATGCATTATTCACACGAATCATGATGCTGTCCGAAAGCGAGGGAGATGGCAGTTTCTGGGCGAATGAGATCCGTTCGCTTCTCTCTGATTTCCTCGATATCCCTGATGACCGCCTGGAGGAAGAAGGCATTCAAAAGGGATTGGATGCGGCGCTTGATGATTTCGAGTTTGCAGCGACCGCTCTAGACAGTTCTGATGGTGTTTCTCCATTCACCTTTCATGAAGTCCGGGAATATCTTGTCAATCAGATGGGATCCACTGACTGCAGCCGTGGAAGATATCTGATACAGGGAGTGACTGTTTCTGAGATTCGTCCCCTGCGGCCGTTACCCTTCCGTCTGATCTACATTCTCGGTCTGCAGGAGGGAACCTTTCCTGGAAAAGAGACTCGCTCCACTCTTGATTGTCGGGTGTCGGAGACCCGGCAGATCGGAGATTTGTCTCAACCGGAAATCAATTGTGGCATGTTCCTCGATACATTGCTCAGCGCACGGCAGCATTTGTACCTCAGTTATATTCGCAAGGACCTTCAGAAAGATGAAGACTGGGAGCCATGCTCACTCATCCGGGAAGTAAAGGATCTGATACAGGAATTAACGGGAGATACTGCCCTGCCATTCGATGTAGTCGATACATCACTCCAGAGCTTCGTCAGCCTTGGTGCCGGAATTGAGCAGGGCCATGCAGATCTCTCCAGCAGATCTTCGCTTAATGACTGGCTGATTGCGATGTCTAAAACGACGACAGGTATTGATGCGGACACTCTGGCAAACATTATTCCTCGTGACTCTTTGATTCATCCAAAGAACTGGCCAGCAGGCACACGAATCCATTCTGGAAATCTACCTTTGCCATTGTCAGAGATCCCCACGCCGCTGCGAATCAGGGAACTGCGCGATTTTATCTGCAACCCGATTGAGAATGGGTTGCATCGTTTGTTCGGATGGCGTCTCGAATGGGATGATTCCAAAGATACTGAGTTGAACGATGAAGAACCATTTTCGCTTCCTGCATCGGTTCGATACCGCTACACGGATATCCTTCAGCAGATGGCAGCTCATTACGATAAAGATGGTTTCAACCTGGAGAAAGCGCTGTCCTGCTTTCATCGGCGACTTTCCCTGCAGGGGGATCTCCCTGATGGCCTTCTCGGACAATACGCGACAGGTCACGCGCGAGAACAACTCAACCTGTTCATTTCAAAAGAAGATCCGGGATTCCTGAAAGATTATCTCAGCCAGCATCGAGAAGACAAGATCATCGAATCGGTTGTTTTCGGAGAATGCAGCGGGCTGAAACATCATCAATGTATTCTCCCACACCTCCGTTGGTTATTACAAAACGGTGAAGGGTCTCCTGAACGTCTGATTGAATTATCCGGTGATATTGGCCCGCTCTGGTTGAGCGAATCCACAATAACCCACCTGGTTTTAAAACCTTTCAAAAAAAGCCAGCCGGAAACTGTCGAAAAGGAGGCCATCACTGATTTTCTCTTCTATGCACTTCTTCAATGCCAGGGAGGTGATGTCGGAGTATTTTCAAAACGGATGTCTTTTGAAGTTCGATATATCAGCCAGAGCCATGCTGCGCAATGGATTTTTCGCCCGGATTCAATCGAGTATAATGCCTATCTGAGCGCACTTCTGCATGACTACTGTTCGACTGAAGCACTCGATCTCCTGCCATTCAGGACAGCCCGTCTCTTCCTCAAATCCATCGAGGATAAATCGATTAACCGTGATTACTTCCTGAATGAATTCCTCCTCTCAATGAACAATCAATTTGGTGCCATCGACAGTTCGACAGAGGACATTCAGACTTATTTTTCCCGCCATATACCTGAGGATGGGCTTGAAAAGATCCAGCGGCGCCTGATGCCGATTCATTCCGCTTTCATGAAGATAAAGAAGGTCACCAGGAAAAAGAAATGAGCCTTGATATCGATCTTTCAAAACATGCTCTGATCGAGGCATCCGCCGGAACCGGCAAGACCTTTACCATTGAATCTCTTGTTGTGCGACTTCTTGTTGAAAAGCAGATCCCACTATCACAAATCCTTCTGGTTACTTTCACTGAAAAAGCGACCTCGGAAATGAAGGCGCGGATCCGCAAGAAATTAGATTCGCTGATCCAGGATGGCATATCCCAGCCCAATGTCGTCGAAAGCCTGGTCCAATTCGACCAGGCGCAAGTGATGACGATTCACAGCTTCTGCAAACAGGTTCTCCAGCAATATTCTCTTGAGAATGGCATCCTCTTTGACCTCGATCTGACTGACACTGCCTCCCTTTACCAGGCCGGCCTGCGTGATATCCAGAGGAAATGGAGTGCCAGAGAAAGGGATATTCTCGACTCCTCGGTTTTTCGGGACCAGGACAAAGTCAAGAACTGGGAAGAGATGGTCGTGCGATATGCCCATGACTACAACAGAGCTTCAGGCGATGTTTTCTCGACAGCTGACGACATGCCGGAAAATGTTGCCTGGCATGAATTCACAGCTGATCTCATAAAGACACTGCATCAACAGGTTTGTGAGCAGGCTCGTGAGAAGGGCCTTGCTTCATTTGATGATCTTCTCCGGCTTGTTGATGAGGCATTGCATCAGGAATCGACTGCCTCACAACGTCTCCTTGAGTCTATTCGCAGCCAGTATCGTTATGCCTTTGTTGATGAGTTTCAGGATACGGATCCTGTCCAATGGCGTATTTTCAAAAAGATATTTATCGACCACAAACAGTTGAACCGGCTATTTCTGGTCGGTGATCCGAAACAATCGATATACCGCTTCCGCGGGGCTGACATTTTCACCTATCTTTCAGCCAGGGAAACACTGAAACAACTTGGAGAGATCTATGAACTCGATAAAAACTGGAGATCCACACCTGATCTGATCACATTTCAGAACTGGATATTTTCATCCAGCTGGTTTCCGGCAGAATCCGGCATTGCCTATCCTCCTGTCCAGCCTCCAAAGGAAGACTCCACAGGAAAACGGCCCTTTGCCTGCGACAATTCAAAGCGGAAGTCTGCTGTATTTCTTTCTCTCCCAAAACTATCCGCCACAGAATTAAGGCAGTGCTATGCCAGATGGCTTGTAACCGAGATCCGCTATTTGCTCGGAATGGATGACAATGGAGATCCATTGATCACTTTTCCGGGGCATGAAGGGAAGTCTCGACCGTTTAAGCCTGGAGACATCTGTGTTCTGGTCAACACTCGAAATGAGGGGGATATTGTCGCCAGGCAACTCGAGGGAATTGTTCCTTATTCATTTTACAAAAAGACCGGGTTATATGCCTCTGAAGAAGCACTTCATCTGTTTTATCTCCTCGATGCACTTTCACATCCCGAGTGCTCTACCCGCCGGCAAAGAGCATTGTTGACTGACTTTTTCCAGATTCCGCTCGATGCCTTCAATCAGCAGGACGTGTCGTCAACCCACTCACTCCAGATCAGCCTGATTGATAAATGGTGTGATCTTGCTGCATCACGCAAATGGACACATCTATTCGATTCCATCCAGAATCAGTCTCTGGTCTTCTTCCGGATCGGTGAGGTGGTGAAGGCGCGGGATGACCGGAGCATCGCCAACTACAAGCACCTGTTTGAAGATCTCCTCATGATTGCCTGCGATTCCATGATGGATATCGAAATGCTCACACAACACTTTGACCGGAAGAGGCGGGCACGCATTATGATCGACCGGGAAGAAGATTTGCATCGTATCGATTCGGATCAATCAAAAGTCCAGCTGATGACGATTCATGCATCCAAGGGGCTTGAATATCCTGTGGTCTTCCTCGGGGGTTTATCGCCCGGAAAAACCAGAGACAGTTCGGATTTCTATCATGAAAACGGCGCTAAGGTCTTTCGCCTGGGCGAATCCAGCAGAGAGAAAGAACTTGCACAGAATGAGCTGGCCGACGAACAGAGGCGCCTTTATTATGTCGCAATTACCCGCGCCATGAACCGTGTGTACATTCCCCTGATCGAAGGCTGTGAACTCCGCGGAAATCAGGGGCCTATTGTCAGTATTTCTGACATTCCACCCGCTCTCTCACAGACCTGCGGCATGATCGAGCTTGTTCCGAATGCCATCCTGTCTGCTTATCGGCAGCTGGTTCCTGTCGCAAGCCATTCCAATGGTGTACCCCCTGAAGACTTCATTTCACCAGATATCCGAAGGATCAAGGCGAGTGGCATTCATATTTCCTCATTCTCCTCATTACATCACTCCAACCTGGCCCAGCCACAGATCCTGATTGCCCGGGATTATGACGACGAACCATCCTTCTCTGCTGTTGATGACGTCACGGACTCAATGGATGCTGTAGTTCCAAGTGAAGATCCGCTCCCTCCTGGAGCGCATACAGGCGATATGCTTCATGCCATATTCCAGTCGATCCCATTCGACGAGGTCGCTGCTGCTTCACCTGAAGAACTGCTGCACACAACGACACGCTCGCTTAAAGTCATCTCTCAGGCTTTTACACAATCCGACCTCTACAGAAAACTTGATCCATCAGAACATCACAAATGCATTGAAAGAATTGCGAACATCATCTGGAATACTTTGAAAGTCCCCCCTGGTGAAGAAATTCAGTACCCCCCGCTTGCGACAATTCCAGAACGCGACCGGCGGCATGAAATTGAATTTCATTTGAGTGATGATGTCATTGAAAAATATCTTCCAGATATCTTCCGAAAGACGAACACTCACTGCAGGCGTTATCTGAAGGGATATATCGACCTCGTCTTCCGGTTTGAAGGCCGTTACCATATTGTCGACTGGAAATCAAATTCACTTCATCCCTTCAACCAGGAAACCATTGAACGGTGCATCATCGATAATCAGTATGACCTTCAATACACCATCTACTGGGCAGCTCTGGTGGAGTGGCTAAAAAAGATCCTTCCGGATTTCGACCCCGAGGTCCACCTTGGAGGAGTGTCCTACTACTTTATTCGTGGCATCAGAATGACCGAACCTGGAAAAGGAATATTTCACCGAAGTGCCGCTGATCTCTCCAGAAATCTCCAGACTGCTGTTGTTCAAACAAAGCCGGGATCGAAATTGTGAGCATAAAATCAACGGTAATGCAGCTGCTTGCGAACGCACTTCATACTGAGGCGCTCACCCCGCTTGCGGTTCAGTCGATCATCGATATCGCCGAGGTGTGCGCCATCACATCCGCCGCTGATATATTTATATTGGCGTCACTCTTTGCCGAAGAAGAATCGGGCAGCATCTCCCTCAAACTCAGCCAGCCCGGCCTCTCTAACCATCTCAGGCAGCTTGGTATAAAGGGTCTTAAGGATGATGAAATCGGCACCATCCTGAATCGTACAGAGAATGAAGACATCGATCATCTCTTTTCAGGGCAGAATTGTAAAAAGATATCTCCAGTTATCTCACTCTTCAAACATCAGGGTTGCTGTCATTTATCATTCCGGAAACATCGCGAGGCCGGCCTGGATATTGAACGATGCCTGGCTGAACGCTTTGCCTTAGACGATTCACCAGTCAATCCAGAAACTCTTCAGGATATCTTTCACCGGATCTTCAACGAATCCCCTGTGCTGCATCATGGAAAGATCCTCGACCTCAACATTGAACAGAGGATCGCCATCGCATTGGCACTGACCAAACGGAACCTGCTGTTGACCGGAGGTCCCGGAACAGGAAAAACTTCTGTCGTCGTCTCGATGCTGCGTGCATTCTCATGGTGCGGCCTTCCTGCTGAGCAGATGCTTGTTGGCGCGCCGACCGGACGTGCAGCCCAGCGGCTTACCGAATCGATCCGTTCATCGATCCAGTCAATACAGAATCCTTCTGACAAAGACACCGCTTTGCTGCGGATCGAGGGGCAGTCGCTGCATCGAATGCTGAAATACTCCCCTTCCTTCAGCCGGTTCCTGAAGAATGAAATGAATCCACTCGATGCCTCTGTCGTCATAATTGATGAAGTATCGATGGTCGATCTCTTTCTGATGCGGTCACTGCTGAAAGCGTTAAAAAGGGAGTGCCATCTGGTATTTGTCGGGGATCGTGACCAGCTCCCGTCCGTCGGTATTGGCGGACTGCTGACAACCTGGATTCCCAATCACTGCAAGATGGACTTTACCCAGCCGATGGCGGAACAACTGCAATCCATCTTTCCCGAGCTGCCTGCAGGCATACCCGTGAATCCAGAGAGCCGCGATCAGCTGGCCATCCTGAATACCACCTTCAGGACAAAATCCGATATTCTTGAAATCGCTCAATCCATCAGAGATGGAGATGAGAGCATGATCGATGGGCTTCGCGGACGGAAAATAAATTCAAAAGATTTTTATAATAACCCAATCAAAGAACTGGAAGGCATCTTCTGGATTGAGGCTGGCAGTGGCTCTGGAGATAACCTGCATGACCTGCTTTCGTCAGTCGCCAACCAGATATACCAGGACATCACAGATATTTCATCTGTTGATGAAGAATCCCCCACAGAACCATCGTCTCAAGGTATGAGAATCCAGCAGCTGCTGAATCAGTTCCGGATCCTCACTGTCATGCGGCAATCGATGTCGGGATGTGAATGGATCAATGAATTCATGGCCGGCCACATCCGGAGGCAGCTCGGACTTAAACAGGCCACGCATTATTTTCCCGGAATGCCTCTGATGATCACCCGCAACTCCTACCAGCACAACCTGTTTAACGGAGATGCAGGCCTGGTGATCAAATCACGGCTCCCTTCCCGGCCTGGAGGCCTTTGTGTTGCATTCCCCAGCGGCGAAGAGGCTGCCACTTTTCCCCTTTCAGGCCTTCCAGCCCATGAACCGGCTTATGCAGTGACAGTGCACAAAAGCCAGGGGTCCGAATATGATCGTGTGCTGCTGATCATGCCGGAGAATCCCGGCCATCCCCTTTTGACACGTGAAATTATTTATACCGCTTTGACTCGGGCCAGGCAGGCGGTCATCCTCTACGGCAGCCTCGAAAGCTTGAACCAGGCCATCCGCAATCAGGCCAGCCACTCCTCCTGGCTGAAAGAATGGAATCGAAGGTAACCGGTCAACGTCTTGCGAAACCTCTTGACCAAAGCCCCTAAAGGGAAGAATCTTTCGGCTTATGGATGCCAAGCAGACTGTACTGATCCTGAGTCTCGTGCTGCTCCTGATTCTTGGGACCTTTGCTTTTACCGGCAAGCCAACAGAGTCCCGGAATGGGCGCATGGTTTTGGATTTATGGCACCCTTGGGGAGGGCCGATCGGGGAGGAATTCCGCAACTTCATCCACCGTTACAATCTGTCAAACGATAAAGTTCAGATCGATCCTCTCTTTACCCCCAATGACCTTTCCGCCAACCAGAAATTTTTCCTTTCTGTCGCGGGCGGATCGCCGCCGGAGATCACTTTTGTCGATGGCCCCCAGGTGGCTGAATGGGCGGCGCGTGGTGCGCTGGAGTCCATCGATGACCTGATGGCGGAGTATGGGGTTTCCAACCAGGATTTCTGGGAGCCTTGCGCACGACAGAATCAATACAACGGAAAAACTTATGCTCTGACCTACTGCGCCGACCCGAATTTTGCGCTGGCCTGGAATAAGGAGCTCTTCAAAAAAGCCGGACTCGATCCCGAGCGAGGGCCCCGAACCATAGCCGAGCTGGATGAGATGGCGGAGAAATTGACCAAAATGGATTCACGGGGCGATCTGGAGACGATCGGCCTGATTCCCTGGTCGGTATATGGCAGCGAAAATTCTTTATTCACCTGGGGATGGTGTTTCGGCGGGGAATTCTACAACCCGGAAACACGGGAGATTACCTGCGACTCACCGCAGATACTGGCGGCCCTCAAGTGGATGCTCTCTTATGCTGAAAAATTCGGGATCGTGAAGATCACAGCCTTCATTCAATCCCAGCAGGGGTTCGGCACCGGCCCGCTTGATCCTTTTCTGACCGGAAAGGTGGCCTTCCTGGCTGTGCATGTTTCGGTGGTCAGGCTGTATGCCAAATACAAGCCCGATCTGGATTATGGCCTGGCGCCTCTGCCGGGTCTCAATGAAGGTGAAGAGGGAAATGGTTCCTGGGTGGGGGGATGGTGCATTGGCATTCCCAAGGGGAGCAAACACCGTCGAGAAGCCTTCGAGTTCATGAAGTGGCTGTGCACCTCCGATCAAGGAACACGATCCAGTTATGAAACCAGCGGTTCTTTCCCTGGCTACACAAAGGCTCCGGTGCTCGAGGATATCGCCAGAGAGCCGAAGAAAGCGATCTTTCTGGATATCCTGAAGAAGACCAGGCATCAACGCCCGGTCATGCCTGCCCAGGCATATTACATGGGGGCCATCCGCCGTGCTGTGGATTATTCACTCAACAACTTGAAGACGCCTGAAGAAGCCCTGAAAGAGGCGCGTGAGCTGACGGAAAAAGAGCTCCACCGTGTCGAGCAGCAGTTCGGAGAGGCTTCGGCTGGAAAGGGTTCCTCATGAAGCGGAGCCAGTCGGATTTCATTGCCGGCTTCCTGTTTGCGCTTCCCTACCTGATCGGGTTGTGTGTCTTTGCGCTGTATCCAATCGCCATGTCATTCTACTACAGCTTCACACGTTATGACATTTTCTCAAGCCCGGAGTGGATCGGACTGGCCAATTACAGCGAGCTGTTCGGCGACCGATTTTTCTGGACATCCATTTACAACACACTTTATTACACCTTCATTTCCGTGCCGCTGGGGATGCTGGTGGCATTGCTGCTGGCATTGCTGTTGAATGTCAAAGTTCCGGGGCAGTCTTTCTTTCGGACTCTTTTTTTCCTGCCATCGATCACCCCCCTGGTGGCGGCTTCGCTGCTGTGGCTGTGGATATTCAATGCACGCTTCGGGCTGCTCAACTCTGTCATCACACCAGTCCTGGATTTTCTGAATGATTTTCTGGATTCCAGCCTGACCGCACCTGGATGGCTGGCCGATCCAAGCTGGTCGAAGCCGGCACTGATCCTGATGAGCCTGTGGGGAGTGGGTGGAACCATGGTCCTGTACCTGGCGGCCCTGCAGGATGTCCCTCAATCGCTCTATGAAGTGGCGGAGCTGGATGGCGCCGGCCCGTTCCGGAGGTTCCTGTCAGTCACACTCCCGATGATTTCACCGGTCCTCTTTTTCACCCTGGTGATGGGCCTGATCGCGGCATTCCAGGTCTTCCTTCAGGCTTATGTCATGACCGCCGGAGGGCCAGGAGATTCGACCACCTTCTACTGCCTGTACCTGTTCAACAACGGGTTCCTGTATTTTCGCCTGGGGTATGCATCGGCGATGGCCTGGATCCTGTTTCTCCTTGTGATCGCAGTCACCTTCCTGGTGTTCAAAACCACCGGTCGTTATGTTTATTACGAGGGAGAAGGCGCGTGAAACCCCGGCATTCGGCCACTGTGATAATGGTGTATACCCTGCTCGGGCTGTTTTCGCTGGTATTCGCTTTTCCGATGGCCTGGCTGCTGGTGACTGCGCTGAAACCGGAAGATCTGATCTTCCAATATCCCCCTGTCTGGGTTTTCCCACCAACCCTGAAGCATGTGAAGGATGTGGTCGGGGGGGATGTCTTCCACTTCAAAACCTATCTCGCCAACAGCCTGTTTGTGTGTGAGATGACAATTCTGGGGACGATTCTTTCCTGTTCGATGGCCGCCTACAGTCTGGCACGCATCCGCTGGAGCTGGCGGCAGCCGGTTTTTGTCATCATGCTCTCGACCATGATGCTGCCGGCACAGGTGACCATGATCCCTGTGTTTGTCCTGTTCAAGCAACTGGGATGGATCAATTCCTTTCTGCCACTGATTGTTCCGGCTTTTCTGGGGAGTCCGTTTTTTATCTTCCTTCTCAGGCAGTTTTTCATGACAGTGCCGCAGGATCTCATGGATGCCGCCACAGTGGATGGCTGTGGGCACATGCGCATCTGGTGGCAGGTGATGATGCCTCTTTCCAAACCGGCCCTGGCGACAGTCGGCCTGTTCGCATTTCTCTCAGCCTGGAATGATTTCATGGGGCCGTTGATTTATCTTCTCAACGAAAACCGTTACACCCTCTCCCTCGCCCTGGCGATGTTCAGGAATCAGTATGACACCCAGTATGGCCCGATGATGGCGGCCAGTGCGATCATGACACTCCCGATTATCGTGCTGTTCTTCTTTACTCAGCGGACTTTCATCCAGGGTGTGAAAATGACTGGCCTGAAAGGATAGACCGAGAGCACATCCCGAAGGGGCAGGTATTCGCTCAGATTAGAACGGGTTGAGAATCAGGCGGCAGCGCGTTTTGCGATCGGGACAAACAGCTCGATCACCTCGAGGCATTCACTCGGGCGTTCCAGCAGCACGGCATGGCCGCATCCCGGAAACAGGAAGGTGCGGCAGAGCGGGCAGTTCTCACGGAAGTACCGCGATTCCTCATGCGTATCGACCTGGCCATCCTCCTCACCCCCAAGGTAAAGCACAGGGGTTTCGATGCGTTGAATCTCCTGCCTCATATCAAAAGCGGCCAGCAGTCTCAGGCGCCAGGGGACCTCTTCGAGGTGGCCATTGGAGAGGATCTCATCAATGCTGTTTTTCTGGATCTTTGCGGGATTCTTACGCGCAAGCCTGTTGAGAGAGCGGCGGACAACCTGTTTGCGCCACTTCCCCGGGCAGGAGTCCCACAGCCGTGCGGTTGTGAGGAGCTTAAAAGGCGAAGGGGCCTTGGAGAAACCACCTGCAAGGATTACCCCCTGGGTTACCTGGGGGTGGCGCCGGGCGATGGAGAGGGCAATGGCTGCCCCGAATGAATCTCCCAGCCAGATGATGCCGGACTGCTTCTTCTCCGGAAGCGCGGATACACACCCATCCGCCAGTTCTTCGAGTGTCAGACGGCTATGCCCGGGATAATGAAGTTGGGTTATCGAGAAACGTGTTTCCGCTTCAGACAGAAACTGATTTGCCAGAGCGCCCAATCCATCGATACCGGGAAGATAGACAATCAAAGGCTGACCGTCCCGGTTCTGAGACACAGTTCGAAACATGCGTTGTTAACCCCTTGCTGCGATGTCAAAGTAAAAATAAAAAGATCGGCAACGGGAAAGCTTTTTTACCCCAGAGCCCATCGACTTTCCCTGACGCTCCATCCACAGGAGCGCTGCCCGGAAAATTATCACAGTTCGAAATCCTACCCTAGACAGCAGTTCTGTCAACTGGTAAAAGCAGCTTTAACAAGAATTTTCTATCGGAACTACACATTTCCGCCATTTTAACCAAATTCGCTGAAAAACGGCTGTTTTTCCACATCGAGTAGCCCGGGAATGACCCC
>WBZO01001808.1_pt1 | contig 31256 bp, 14 predicted proteins | sample 5204261 | NCBI WGS metagenome assembly WBZO01 (sample SAMN12412400, study PRJNA552823) | activated sludge metagenome | isolation source: activated sludge from anammox sidestream of wastewater treatment plant... | place: USA: North Carolina | collected 2017-09
GCGTCTTCCACGCACGGCCCAGCGCGTCGAAATGCGTTTCATCCTTCAGCCAGACGCTCGCGCTCTGTTTGGTCTCGCTCAGGATGTAAAGACTGCCGGTCACGTCGTTGTAGGTCTTCTTGACCTCGCCGCCATCGGGCAGGATGGCGCGCTTCAATCGGCCCAGCGAATTGCCAGTCTCGTATTCGTAATTCGTGATCTGATTGTTGGCGTCCTTGCTCTGGGTCGGTTTGCCCGACTGGAAATCGTAGGTGGCGAAGGTCTCAAACGCCGCGCTGGACGCGTAATAGCCGCTGCTGTCGGGCACGGGCGAAATGGTCTTTGTCGCGTAGGCGTAGGTGTTGCGCGAGTTGTTGCCGTCTGCGAACGAATCGGCGTACAAGGTCTCGCTCATCTTGTTATTGCCGTCCCACGCCTTGCGGACGTTGCCGAACTGGTCGTATTGCGCCCGCGTCGTGATGAACGATCCGCTCGGATAGGTGTCGAACGATGTCCCGTTGAAATTCACCCAGCGTTTGGTCGAGGTCGCATTGCCGCGCACGGTCGTCGCCGGATTGTTCCATCCCGGAATAGTTCCGCCGTAAGTCAGCAAGGGCAAATCGGATTCATCGTATTTGAACTCCGTCGCGGCGACGACAACCGAGGAGCCGTTTCTGACCAGAGTCTTTGACGGTAAACTGATTAAATGGCGCGTGCGGTCTGAACCGGGTTTACCATATCTGCGTATTCGCATACGCTTGAAGATCGAACGCGCGCATCACAACCGGCGCGATCAAATTTCCCGAACATGAGCTATGAAACGAACCGGCGGAATACAGGAAACCATCTTGATTATTGACGACGACGCTTCGGTCGTCGCGTCGCTCTCGCTGCTGCTCAAACAGGCCGGCTACCGCTCGCAATCGGCGGCGACGCCGGAACAGGCGTTGAAGCTGATCGAAAGCGAATCGTTCGCGCTTGCGCTGCAGGACATGAACTTTTCGCGCCAGACGACCGGCGAGGAAGGCCTCGAGTTGCTCAAACAGATCAAAGCGCGAAGGCCGAATCTGCCAGTGGTGTTGATCACCGCTTGGGGTTCGATCAGTCTGGCGGTGCAGGGCGTGCGCGCAGGAGCTTCAGATTTCATCACCAAACCGTGGACGCATCAGCAGATCATTCAGGCGGTCAACACCGCGCTCGGACTGGCTGCGGCGCAATCGTCGCGTCCGGCTGGTTCGACCCTCACGCGTGAAGAACTCGACGCGCGATACGATTTCAAGGATTTGATCGGGAACGATCCGAAGTTTCTGCGCGTGCTCGAACTGATTGGCCGCGTCGCGCCGACCGATGCTTCGGTCTTGATCACCGGCGAAAGCGGCACGGGCAAGGAGTTGATTGCAGACGCGATTCATCGCAACAGCCATCGGCGCGACAAGCCGTTCGTCAAGGTGAACCTCGGCGGCATTCCCGCGCAGTTGTTCGAGAGCGAGATGTTCGGCCACGTCAAAGGCGCGTTCACCGACGCGCGCGCCGACCGCAAAGGCCGTTTCGAGATGGCTGACGGCGGCACGATCTTTCTGGACGAGATCGGCGATCTGGACGCGGGCGCGCAGGTCAAGCTGCTGCGCGTGTTGCAGGATCGGACTTACGAAGTTCTGGGATCAAGCGCGACGCGAACGGTTGACGTGCGCGTGATCTCGGCCACCAACCGCAATCTGGCCGAGATGGTCGCTGCTGGCGGCTTCCGCGAGGATTTGCTCTACCGGTTGAACCTGATCGCGATTCACCTGCCGCCGCTGCGCGAACGGATGGGCGACATTCCGCTCATCGCCAATCATTTTCTTGAAAGCCTGGCGAAGGTTTACCGCCGCGCGGGTCTCTCAATCAGCGACCGGGCGCTGCGCTGGCTGCGTAATCAGTCGTGGCCCGGAAACATTCGCCAATTGCGCCACACCATCGAACGCGCGCTGCTCATCAGCGGCAAGGACGTTCTGGAGGTCGAAGATTTTGAACTGACCTTCGAAATGGATTTGAGCGATGAGCGCAAGGACGCGCTGCCGCAGGTCGGCTCGATGACGATTGACGACATGGAGAAAGCAATGATCGTCAAGGCGATGAACTATCACGACGGCAACATCAGTCGTGTCGCCGAGGCGCTGGGGTTGAGCCGCGCGGCGTTGTATCGCAGGTTTGAGAAGCACGGGATCAAACCTTAGCTTTACCCTCGATTCGGACGAGGGCTATACTTGCGCTATGGAAACAGCAGTTATGGAAACGGCAGTCAGCATTCCAAGCGACCTCTTTCAGCAGGCCGAAGAGTTGGCGCAACGGACTGGGTTGACGCGCGACGAACTTTATACGAAGGCTCTCCGCCGTCTGCTGAAAGCTTATCGAGATTCAGAGTTGACCCGTCAATTGAATGAAATTTACGAACACGAAGATTCGTCAGTTGATCCAGTGCTGATGCAAATGCAACTCATGTCTCTTGAGCCGGAGGAATGGTAATGCGGCGTGGCGATATTTGGTGGGCGACATTACCGCCTCCGGTTGGTTCAGGACCTGGGGGACGGAGACCTGTCATCATTGCTCAGGCCGATCACGTAACAAAGAGCCACATCAGAACCGTCGTCATCGTCACTGTAACTTCCAACCTCAAACTCGCGCGATACACGGGTAACGTCCTTTTGCCCTCTCACCTTTCCGGCCTGGAACGTGACAGCGTAGCTAACGTTTCACAAATCTTCAGCATAGATAGAACGCTGTTAACTGAATATGTCGCAACATTACCAAACTCATTGATGGACGAGGTTGATGAGGGACTGAGACTGATTCTCGATCTATTTTGAAAGCCCCAAAGACAACTCAGAGCAATCACCGGTATGAGTCTTCGGCTCAAATTCATCTTTTATCTCATCCTCATCCACCTGCTCTTCGCGGGCGTCGCCGTCTATCTGCTTTCAAAAAACCGCGTCTGGCTGCTGGCGGTCGAAGCCGTCTTTATCGTCTCGCTTTACGTCGGGCTGCGGCTCATCCGCCATCTCTTCAACACCATCGAACTGATCAACACTGGCGCGCAGTTCATTCAGGATAACGATTTCACTTCGCGCTTCAGCGAAGTCGGACAGCAGGAACTCGACCGGCTGGTCAAGGTCTACAACAAGATGGCCGACCACCTGCGCGAAGAGAGAATTCGGATGCAGGAGCAGAACTATTTTCTCGACCGCGTTTTGACCGCGTCGCCTTCGGGCGTCGTCACACTCGATTTCGACGGGCGCGTCACGACGCTCAATCTGGCGGCGGAGCGAATGTTTCAGGAACCGGCGGCCAACCTGATCGGCAGAAAATTTTCCGAATTGAATACTCCCTTCGCAGGCGCGCTCGACGATCTCAAGCCTGGCGAGGCGCGGATTATCCCGATGCTCGGAAGGCGGCGCGTGAAATGCCAGCGGTCGCAATTTCTCGACCGGGGCTTCACGCGCGATTTCATCCTGATGGAGGAGTTGACCGAAGAGTTACGGCTGGTGGAAAAGACGGCTTATGAGAAAGTGATTCGGATGATGTCGCACGAGGTGAACAACTCGGTCGGATCGGCCAATTCCCTGCTCCATTCGTGCCTGAATTATTCCGGCCAGTTGCGCGGCGAAGATCGTGAGGATTTCGAGACTGCGCTGGGCGTGGTCATCGGACGCACCGATCACCTCAACGCCTTCATGCGCAACTTCGCCGATGTCTTCCGCCTGGCGCCGCCGAACCTGCAATCCTGCGACGTTGGGAAATTGATCGAAGGAGTGGCGTTCCTTTTCAAGGCTGAATGCGCGCGGCGGCGAATTGATCTGAGATTCGAGACTGGAGATCAGCCCTGTTTCGCGCAAATGGATCGCGGGCAGATGGAACAGGTCTTCGTGAATGTGTTGAAAAACTCGATTGAAGCGATTGGCGAAGACGGGCGGATCACAATTCGAGCCGGCGGGCAGGCAGGTAAAAGTTTCATCGTGATCGAAGACACGGGCTGCGGCATTTCGCCCGCCGCTCAAGCCAATCTCTTTACGCCGTTCTTCAGCACCAAAGGCGACGGGCAAGGCATCGGGCTGACGCTCGTCCAGGAGATTCTGGACGGGCACGGCTTCGAGTTTTCGCTCGAAAGTCAGCCGGAAGAGCCGACCCGGTTCACAATCTGGTTCTGACCATCAGCGATGCTCGCGGCGCCAATCCAAAACTCCCGGCAACCTCATCGCGCTGACCGGCGTATATGCAACTTACGCGCATACCGGCAACCACTCATCGTTCCGGTTCGTCAAAATTCCAACATTCATTAGCCGTCAGACGCTATTTTTGAAAGCGAGACATCAGTGCGGTTTATTCGCGGTTTCCAGGCCATCTTCATATTCATCCTCGGCAGCGCAGGCGCGATTACGGCGGCGGGCCAGTCCGAGTCCAACTACAACGCCGGCAGTAACGCCAGGCGCGATCATCTCAGCATTCCCAAAACGGGGCGCGCCCCATCGCTCGAAGATTTTCTGGAGATGAAGCCCGGCCCTGAAGTCGAGGGCGGGCTGGCAAAGGCCGAAAACTTCATCCAGAACCAGCCGCGCGATGGAGAGCCTGCGACGCAACGCACCGACGCTTATCTTTGCTACGACGACAAACATCTCTACATCATCTTCGTCGCGTTCGACACCGAGCCTGAAAAGATTCGCGCGCGGATGGAGAAGCGCGAGAACGCGTTTGATGATGATTTTGTCGAAGTCACGCTCGACACGTTTCACGACAGGCGGCGCGGTTATATGTTCTGGTCGAACCCGCTCGGCGTTCAGGCCGAAGGCATCTGGACTGAAGAACAGGGCGAGCCTGATTGGTCGTTCGACACCATCTGGCATACGCGCGGGCAGCGGACGAAAGAGGGCTACGTTGTTTGGATGGCGATTCCGTTCAAGAGCCTGCGATTCCGCATCGAGGATCAACAGACGTGGAACATCACGCTGCTGCGCAGGATTCCGCGCGCCAACGAATGGGCGTATTGGCCGCGCGTCTCGGCGCGCGTCGAAGGGCGTTTGAGCCAGGCTGGCGAAGTGACGGGGCTGAACAAGATTTCGCCGGGTCGCAGCGTTATTCTGATTCCTTACGGATCGTTTCGTTCGTTTCGCGCGCTCGACGACAGCGGCTCGCAGCCGCGATTCGTCAGCGACCGGCAATTCGATGGCGGTCTGGATGCGAAGATAGTTTTGAAAGACAACTTCGTGCTGGACGTGACGGCCAATCCTGACTTCGCGCAGATCGAATCGGATCAGCCGCAGGTGACGGTCAATCAGCGCTTCGAGGTCTTCTTCCCCGAACGCCGCCCGTTCTTTCTGGAAAATTCCGATTTCTTCACGACGCCGCTCGATCTGGTCTTCACGCGCCGCATCGCCGACCCGCAATTCGGCGCGCGGTTGACGGGCAAGGCCGGGCCTTACGCCATCGGCGCGCTGGTGATGGACGACCAATCACCGGGCCGCCGCGCGCCGGGCAACAATCCATTGCGCGATCAGCGTGCGCTGTTCACCATCGCCCGCGTTCGCCGCGACATCATGAAACAATCGAACGTCGGCGTGATCTTCACCAACCGCCAGTTCGGCGACAGCTACAACCGCGTCGGCGGCGTGGACGGGCGCATCAAGCTCAATCAGAATTGGGTCTCCGGCTTCCAGGCCGTGACGAGCGCGACGAGAACGCTGGATGGGAAATATCTGGCCGGGCCGGCTTATCAGGCATATCTTTATCGCAGCGGACGGCAGTTCAATTACGAATTGAACTACGAAGACTTCAGCCCGAACTTCCGCACTGAGACCGGTTTCGTGCAACGCACCGACCTTCGCAATATCGAGCAGGGGATAAATTACAATTTTCGTCCGCAGGGAAAATATCTGATCTCGTGGGGGCCGCGCGTCTTCACCGATCACAAGTGGGATCATCAGGGCACTCGGCTGGACGAAACCATCGGCGTCAACATGCGATGGGAGTTTACCGGCCAAACTTACGTGGGTTTCTTCACGATGCACAACCGCGAGCGGCTGCGCCCGAAAGACTTCCCGATCCTGAAGGAGGACCGCGACTTCGCAAGCAACGTCAAAGGCTTTTCTTTAAGTACCAGCTATCTGCGCTGGCTATCGTTCAACGGCGAATACAATCGCTGGGCCGGAATCAATTTCGTTCCGCCCGATGGGCGCGAGCCTTTCCACTCCGACCGCAGCTCGATCAACGCCGGCGTGACCGTGCGACCGAGCAACCGAATGCGCGTGGACAATACCTATCTGTTTTCGCGCTCGCTCGACCGTTTGGCTTTGTCGGGCAAAAAAGGCGCGAACATTTTCCAGAACCACATCATCCGCTCGAAATGGAACTGGCAATTCAATCGCGAGCTGTCGCTGCGCGTGATCCTGCAATACGATGCGCTGCTGGCCAATCCGTCATTGACCGCGCTCGAAACGCGCAAGAATTTCAACGCCGATTTCCTGCTGACCTATCAACTCAATCCGTGGACAGCGCTGTACGCCGGTTACAACAGCAATCTGCAAAACATTGATCTGCTGCAAAGGCCGGGCGGAGCCGAGGTCGTGCGCTACCCTGACCGCTTCATCAACGACGGGAAACAGTTGTTCGTGAAGTTCTCCTACCTGTTCAGATTCTGATCGGATGAAATGAATGAAGGACTGGCGGCGCGGCGTTTGAGTGTGCGAGGATGCGTCTGGGCGCAGCGTTTCGACGCCGATTGATAGATAGAAGGGAAACCGTAACGTCGTGGGTGATTGGGCCGATGCGCTCTTCCACCATCGAGCGCATTTACGTAGCGCGCATCACTGCCGTCGAGATCACTTCCGCATTCGCGCGACGCAGGCGCGACGCCACTCTCAGTCTTACAGAAGCAACCAAAGCAATGGCGCGCTTTCGCCGCGCATTCGATCAGCGATATTTCAGGGTTGACATCACTAACAAGTTGCTTGATCGGGCGGCAGCGTTAGCCGTCAAACACGCGTTGCGTGGCTACGATGCGGTTCAACTGGCAGTGGACAATCCGAACCTTCTTCCATAACTCATTTGATCATCACCTGCACAGTGTTCACTGGCCTGGGGCCGTTCGGTCCGCCGCCCGCCTGGAGTTCAAAGCTCACCACGATGTCCACCACGCCGCGCCCTGCGAGGCTGCTCGGCAACGGGCCGATGTTCACCTGATCCAATCCCACGAAGCCCGGCGCGGCGCCGGTAAACAGCACGGGAACATCCACTCCTCCGACTTTCGCCGTCACCTTCGGATCGGGAATTCCGCTGGGCGGGCGAAATCCTGAACCGTAGAGGATCAGGTAGACCTGACTGCACGCGGCCAGATCCAACGGGACGCCGACGAAGCGTTGCTGCGCCTGGTCGTAGCGAGAGATCGGCAGGAACGTCTGCGCGCCGTTGGCCGCGACGCACAGCGCGACGGCTGCCGCAACGCCCTGTCCATTCGCGTTCGCGCTGAACAATCCGGGCGAAACGAAGCGGTTTAGGATGTCGCTGACGCCTGCGACATTATTGCCCGATTTGACGATTACCCAGGCTCCGCCCGTGATGAAGTTCGGAACGAGAAAGTTGATCTGCGACGGCGAGACGAAGAAAAGCGGCGCGGGCGTGTCTCTGCCCGTGTTATCTCTGATCGTCACAGTCGTGCCCCGCAACGAAGTCGGTAGCGGCGTGCTCGCGGCGACTTCGACTCCGGTGGCGAGATCGGAACCGAACAGCGAAGCGATTGAATTGCTCGACACTTCGTTCCTGCTGAAGCTCGTCGCGGGAACTGTCGCAGCCTGTTTGCCGACGAAGACGGGCGCAGCGTTCGACACGCCGCCACCCGGCGTCGGCGTGAAGACAGTAACGCTGGCCTCGCTCGGATTCGCGATGTCGGCGGCGGAAATCTGGGCCTGCAACAAATCGCTACTGATGAAGGTTGTCGGACGATCCTGGCCGTTCCAACGGACTTTCGTTGTCGCCGCGAAATTCTTTCCGCCAACGCTCAGCGTGAACGACGGCCCGCCCACAATGATCGCCTGCGGCGCGGCGCCGGTGATTGATGGAACCGGGTTGCTGGCGACGATGCTGAACGTCAGCTTGTTTGAAACTCCGCCGCCCGGTTCGGGACTGAAAACTGTTACGTCGGCTGCGCCCACGCTTTGAACATCAGACGCGGGAATATCGGCGCGCAACTGGTTTTCGCTGACGAAAGTCGTAGGCCGGGCGCTGCCGTTCCAGCGAACGACCGAAGAACCGGTGAACTGGCTGCCGAACAAGTTCAAAGCGAAGCCGGTTCTGATGGCCGCCTGGTTCGGCGCCAACGACGACAGCGACGGCTGCGGGTTCGGCTGGCTGACAACAACGGTCAGCGAATTCGACACGCCGCCGCCCGGCGCTGGATTGAAGACCGTCACATTCACAGTCGCCGCCTGCCCGATGTCAGTCGCCGGAATGGTCGCCGTCAACACGGCGCTGCTGATGTAATTCGTCGGACGATCAGCGCCGTTCCATCGAACTTTCGATCCGGTGATGAATCCCGCGCCGTTGACCGTCAACGTGAATTCGCGGCCTCCGAGCGGGGCGAACGCAGGCGCGACGGTCGCAATCGTCGGCGACGGATTGGCGCCCGTGATCGTAATCGTTCCGGTCTTGACGCAGGTCACTGAGCCGGGGCCGATGCGGCGCACGCGCGAATTGAGAGCGTCAGCGAAGATCACTTCTCCGCTTCCACCGACGATGATGTTCACAGTCGTGGGGAGAAACGACGGGCTGCCGACCGCGTTGATGTTGATGCCCGGAAACGCGAAGCTGAGTTTCGCATTCGCCGCCGCTCCGCCATCGCCATCGAAACCGGTGGTCGTGCCTGCGAACGTTTCGACCACGCCTGATGGGCTGATTCGCGCGATGCGGTCGTCGCCGCTGTTGGTCACGTAAACGGCGCCGCCGGCGTCAACCGCGACATCGCGCGGCTTGTTGAGCGGAGTCGAATTGATCGGCGCGAACGCTCCGCCGCCCGCGCTGATTTCGCGCAATGCGCGGTTCTGATCGAAATCGGCGACGTACAAACGCCCGCCTGCGTCCAGCCCCAGGCCGGTGTATTGCGACGCCGGCAGATTCAAACTCGTCACCACGCCGTTGGCGCCGCTGATCTTGCGCACAGCCTTGTTGCCCACATCCGCGACGTAGATGTCGCCACTGGTCGGATTGACCGCGACATCCGCCGGCGCGAAGAATTTGGCGTCAAGCGCGAATCCGCCATTGCCGATGCCCGCCGCGCTGACGCCGCCTCCGGCGATTTTGGCGATGAAACCGGGCGGCACTGAAATCGGAGTCGCTGAGTTCGGGTAGAAAACGACTGTCGAAGGCGAAGTGTTGATGAAACGAATGACCCCTGTGCGTTTCAGGTTTACCGGCGGGCCTTTCTTTGAATCAACCACGAAGACGCCCTGGTTCGTCACGAACAATCCCGTCGGCGTGTCGAAGCCGCCCTGGTTGACCGGCACGGCGTCGTCCTGGCCTGCGCCCACGTCTTTGTTGATTGTGACGATGGCGCCTGGCTCCACCACCTGCTGGGCCGGCGTATTCGGAAACAACGTCACCACGTTCGATCCGCGATTGACGAATCGCAACCGCCCGACCAGCGTATCGGAAATGAAGAGATTGCCGTTCGCGTCAACCGCCGCTCCAGCCGGAAAACTCAACGCGCCGCTGACCGCCGGGCCGCCGTCAAACGGCGAAATCAATCCGCTGCCCGCGATTGTGTCTATGTTGCCCGGCGCTATCGTCGTGCCCGCCAGCGTGACAGGCGCGGCGCTCAGGTTCAGATAACGCACGCGACCTCGCTGATTCGCGCCTTGATCCAGAATGTAAAGGCCGTTGGCGTCCGGTTCGATGCCGAGCAGCGGCGGCGACGCGGTGCTCCCAGCCAGACTGAAAGTCGCGTTTGCGCCCGCTGCGCCATCGCCGCAGGACGACGAAGAATAATCGCAGGCCGTATTCGCCTTGCCCGCTACGATCACGCCTGCGCCGCTCACTCGCACAATCGTCTGCTGATTGCCGTTGGCCACGTAAACATCGCCGCCGATTGCAGCCAGTCCCGCCGGATAGGGGTTCGGCGACGATTGGCTGATCGGAAACTGCAAGGCGAGCGTGATCTTGCCCATCGCGTCAACTTTGACTACACGCGCGTGCCCGGTGTCGGCGATGTAAAGATTTCCCGCGCTGTCGAACGCGATGTCGCGCGGCAGCAGCAACGGCGCGGCTGTCGCGTCCAGAGGCGGCGGCGGCAACGCGTCTGTCGCTTTCGTGGATGCGCCGTTGCCCGCAATCGCTGTCAGGGTGACGCCGTCAGCCGAAACTTTGAAGACTTTGTTCACGCTCGCGCCCGAATCGGTGAAATACAAATCGCCGGTCGCGGGATGAACCGCGAAGCCGGTGATGTAACCTGTGGCCAACGGGTCGGAGGCGTCGAATTGCGTGAACGTGCGGATGTTCCCCGCGCCAATCGTCTTGCCCCCGATGGTCACTGCGTTCGGCGAAACGTTGATCACGCGAATCCGCGAAAGGCCGTCATCATTGAAGAAAAGCAAATTGCCGTTAGCGCTGACGCCCAAACTCGTCGCGCGGAAAGAGGACTGCAAGGCGGGCGTGTCTTCTCCCTGATCGTTGGCGCCGCCGCCTGCGATGATTCGCACCGTTCCCGGCGCGATTGCGCGTCCTGCGATTGTCGCCGCCGCGTTGCTCGTGTTGATGAATCGGATCAAGCTCCCGCCTGCTTCGTCAACGACGTAAACGCCTCGCCCCTGCGGATCGCGCGCGATGGCCGATGGAGTGGTGAACGGCGCCCGTCGCGCAAGCGCGTTTTCGCCGTACCCGCCCGCGATTGTCGCAATGGTCGTCGCGGCGACGCCGGAAGTCGTCGTCAACTTCCAGGTGTAGACGCCGGGCGCGGCGTAAGTGTGCGTCGGGTTCTGTTGCAGCGAAGTCGTCGTCCCATCGCCGAAATCCCATTCGTAAGCCGGCGCCGACGCACAGCCCGAAGCCGTCGCCGTCGCCATAAACGGAACCGAAGCGCCGGCCTGAGCCGTCGCGGGCACGGTCGCCGAGCATCCGACCGCGCAACCGCCTTGCGCCGACGCGCCGCGTTCCGGGGTCAGCAGCCCCGCGCATACGCTGAAGATCAGAAATGCGGCGACGTAAATTTTAGGGTGAATCGTCCGATGAAACAGCGGGCGGCGCAGGAGGGAGTAACGCATGATTCAATCGCTCCTTTTGTTGCGAGGGTGTCCTTGCGATTTATCTCGGGGCGGATGAAATCAGAGGGGCAGGATCGAGAAGCGTCGAGGCGATGACGGGCGCTTCTCATCGGGTAACAGATGGGGCTGAGTATGCGCCATATGGCGTATACCCATTTGAGGGACTTATATCGGTAAGTGGAAGAGCGGAAGAGTGAGGGAGCGGAAGATGAACTATCTTCCGTTTCCTCACTCTCCCGCTCTCCCACTTTCATTCCCGATTACTTGATCGAGAGTTGGATGGTATTGCTGACCTTGCCATCAACAGTGAAGGTGAGGTCAATCAGGCCACGCCCGATCAAAGTACGCGGCAGCGCGAGGTTGATCTGATCGAGACCGACGAAGCCGGGGGCGGCAAAACCGTCCTCGAATTGCGCCGGGTCGAGAGGCCTCGACGAGCCGCCCAGATTGACGACGATGTTTCCTGTCGCCGAGCGGCCTCGGATGCCCGTTCCGTAAAGCAGAACGTAGACGATGTCGCCTTGCGGTCCCATATCAATCGGTACGGGAACGAATTTGTTCTGCCCGGTATCGAAGCGCGAAACCGGCTCGAAAGTCTGCACACCATTTCTGATGCGCAGGATCACCGCCGCCGCCACTTCCTTACCGCTGGCGTTGGCGCTGATCAATCCGGGGGCGACCTTGCTGATGGTCATCGAGCCGACACCAACGATATTGCCGTTGATCGCCACTGTCACCCTCGCCGCGCCATCAACCGTTCCCGCCGGCACCAGGTAATTGATCTGCGACGGAGCGACGAAGAAGAGCGACGCGTCACGCGTAGTTCCCGCGCTATCGGTCACTTTCACCGTCGTGCCGAGCATCGTGGTCGGCAACGGCAGGCTGGGAGCGACTTGAACGCCGGTCGCCATGTTGACGCCGAACGCCGCCACGATTGATTCGGGAGCGATCATCGCGCCCAGGAAGCTCGCAGCGGAAACGCTCGCAACCGGCGGCACGACTTTCAACATCTTGGCGTTTGACGTTCCGCCACCCGGCGCCGGATTGAAGACCGTCACCTGCACGTCGCCTGCGGTGGAGATGTCACCGGACAAAACACTCGCCGTCAACTTCGTCGAATTGACGACTGTCGTCGCGCGAGGATTGCCCGCGACTTGCACCACGGACCCGCTGACGAAATTGGTTCCGGTAACCGTCAGCGTGAAACCAGCCGCGCCAGCCGCAACAGCGGGCGGGTCAATCGAGGCCACTGTAGGCACGGGATTGCTCTGCACCGCGGTGATCGTGAAGGTTTGCGCAGCGCTTGTGCCGCCGCCCGGAGCGGGCGTAAACACGGTCACTTGAGCAGTGCCTGCGCTCGCCACCAGATTGGCCGGCACCTGAGCCGTCAGTTGAGTCGCGCCGCCGAACGCCGTCTGCAGATTCTGTCCGGCCCAGCGCACCGTTGAGGTCGCAGCGAAATTGGAGCCGGTGGCGGTAATTGTGAACGCCGCCGATCCTGCAGTTGTGGAATTCGGACTGATGCTGGTCAACACAGGAACCGGGCTATTTCCCGGAGCGATGGTGAACGTCGAGACGTTCGACACGCCGCCGCCCGGCGTCGGGTTGAAGACCGTCACGCTGGCCTGACCGATACCGACGATGTCGGAGGCCAGGATTTGCGCGGTCAACTTCGTCGCGCTTTCAAATGTCGTGACGCGTTGCTGTCCGTCCCAACGAACTTCAGAGCCATTGACGAAACCGCTTCCGTTCACTGTCAGAGTGAATCCGGGGCCGCCTTCTGTGGCTGTATTCGGACTCAGACTGGAAATGGCGGGAACCGGATTAGGCTGGGACACGGTGAACGGGACGGCGTTCGACGTTCCGCCTCCCGGCGACGGGGTAAAGACCGTCACCTGAACCGTTCCTCCATTCGTCAAATCGCTTGACGGAATGGCGGCTGTCAACTGCGTCGCGCTGACGTAAGTCGTCGTGCGGTCGCTGTTGTTCCAGCGAACGACCGAGGAAGGAGCGAAGTTGCTTCCGTTGACCGTCAGCATGAACGCGCCGCTGCTGACCAGAGCGCTGTTCGGGCTGATGTTCGTGATCACCGGCGTCGGGTTGGTACCCGCGACCGTGATCGTTCCGGTCTTGACGCAGGTAATAGCCGTCGCGGCGATGCGGCGGATGCGGTTGTTGTTGCTGTCGGTGAAGATGATTTCGCCGTTCTGGCCGACAACGATGTTGACCGTTTCCGGCAACTGGTTGGACACGCCGTTTCCGATGACCAGCGAGGAAGGAGCGATATTGATCAATCCGCTTGTCGCCAGGCCACCATCACCACCGAAACCAGGTCCTGCCCCGGCGATTGTGGTAACCGTTCCGCCTGAATCAATGCGCCTGATTCGATGGTTGCCGCTGGTCGAGGAAGTCGAGCCTTCAGTCACGTAAGCGCCGCCATCAGAAGCTCCGGCGACGTCGCGCGGCTTGTTGAAGCCTGTGGCGAAGTTCGCAAACGATCCGCTGCCCGCGCTCGATTCGCGCAGGATCACGCCATCATCGAAGTTGGCGATCAGCAAACGCCCGCTCGAATCAAATCCGAGGCCGGTGTATTGCTTCGAAGCCAGGGAAAGGCTGGAGACGCCGCCCGTGCTGCCGTCAACCTTGCGAACCGACTTCTGACCAACTTCGGTGACGTAGATCGTGCCGTTCGCGGTCACGACGATGTCCGAAGAGCCGAAGAATTTCGCGCCTGTGGCGAAGCCGCCATTGCCGTTGCCCGCTACGGATTCGTCAGCGCCGCCGGCGATCTTCATCACAAAGCCGGCAGGAACCGTAATCGCGTTCCCGCCCGCTCCCGGAAAGATTGTGACGCCATTCGATGTGGTGTTGATGAATCTGACCAGGCTGGTGCGACGCCCGCTGAAATCGAGCGGAACCTGCGGGCCGCCTTTTGAATCAACGACGTAAATGCCCTGGCTGGTCACGAACAGACCCTGCGGCGACTCGAAAGAGGCCTGATTCACGGGCACGCCGTCACCGGAGCTGCCGCCAACATCCTTGTTGACGGTGACGATTTCGCCGGCAGGAACGGTTTGAGCCGCCGGAGTGCCGGCAAAGATCGTCACTGAGGTTGAGCCGCGATTCACAAAACGCAGACGCCCGGTGATCGTGTCCGCAATCCACAGGTTGTTGTTGCCGTCAACGGCGACGCCGGTCGGCGTGTTGAAAGTAGCGCCTGTCGCCAGACCACCGTCATAAGGCGACGCAAGGCCGTTGCCTCCGACCGTGCGAATCACGCCCGACGCGATGGTCAACCCCGCAATCGTCACTGAGCCGCCAGTCAGATTGATGTAGCGCACGCGCCCTTTGCCCGTCGTGCCCTGATCCATAACGAAGAGTCCGTTCGGATCGCCTTCTATGCTGGCGAGTGGCGGGCTGGAGGTGCTTCCCAACATGTTGAATCCGGCGTTCAGCGCCGGACCGTCATCACCGCAATTGGAGATGGAATAGTCGCAGGCCGTGCCCGACTGACCGGCGATGGTCGTAGGACTGCCAGTCACGCGCACAATCGTCTGGGCGTTGCCAAGCGCGACATAAACATTGCCGCCAACGACGGCGACGCCCGATGGATACGGGTTTTGATTGATGCCGTTGACAATGACCGGAAACTGATGAACCAGGGTCGCGTTGCCGCCGCCGTCCACTTTGATCACGCGTCCGTGCCCGGTGTCCGCAAGGAAGAGATTTCCCGCCGCGTCGAATTCGAGCGCGCGCGGTTGCAGCAAGGGAATGTTGGTCGCCGCTCCGGCTGAAAACGCCGCGTCGGCTGGCGTGTTTGCGCCGTTGCCCGCGATGGCAGTCATAGCCCCGCCGCTCGAAATCTTGAACACCTTGTTTACGCCAGCCGTCGCGTCAATGACGTAAACTTCGCCGGACGAAGGATGCATCGCAAGGCCGTTGAAGACCGATATGGCGTTCGTGGCCAGAGTTCTGACGCTGCCTGAGTTGACCGATTGACCGGCGACCGTCTGCGAACCAGCCGAAACGTTGATGGCGCGCACCAGCCCATCAACTCTGTCGGCGAAATAGACCAGATCACCGCTGGGGCTGACGGCCAGTCCCGTCACCTCTCCCAGATCGGCCTGCAATCCCGGAACGTTCTCGCCGAGGTCAGCGCCGCCTCCGGCAATCGCGCGGACAGTTCCGGCGGCGATCTGACGTCCGCCTAATGTGACCGTGTTGTTACTGATGTTGATAAAACGAATGAGCGCCGCGCCGCCGATCGCATCGGCGACGTAAACGCCGCGTCCCAGAGGGTCGCGCGCGACTGCGGTGAGAACCCCGAATGGCGACTGCCTCGCCGGGTTGCCTTCACCCAGACCGCCCGCGATGGTGTCAATCATCAGCGAGCCGCTGCTGACCGATGTGGTCAAAGTCCAGGTGTAAGTTCCAGCCGCCGCGTATGAGTGAGTCGGGTTCTGCTGCGACGAACGAGCCGTGCCGTCGCCGAAGTTCCAGTCATACACCGGTTGCGTCGAACATCCTGAAGGAGTCGCGGTCGCCGAAAATTGAATGGCGGCTCCGCTATTCCCATTCGCGGGAACCGTCGCGGTGCAATTGACCGTGCATCCCTGAAAAGGAGCGAACGGAACCGCATTGGCGGCAGCCTCAGCAGCCAGAGGGCCGCGCGAGGTCATCGGCGGCATTTTCGGGATTGAAGTCGGGATTGTGTTGAAGCTCTTTTCAGCCCGTGTGCGGCGCGCGGCCAGTCCTGACAAAACCAGATTCGTCGAGACTGCGATGACGCCGAGGATGAAGGCGAATAAGAGAAGAAAGATGGTGGTTCGAGAGTGAAATGTTTTTGTAGGTGACAATGTGCGTAAACGTCGGAGGAACAAGCCCCTCATGACAGACATAGGTTAACAACTCCTTTTTCGGTTTTCGGGGGGCAACACATGGTTGATACCAGGACTGGACGTACCACTTCGATGCTACGAATCTGTAGCCAGCCACTGTAACGAACTTCGACAATCAATCCAGGTTGTGTGTAGATATGTGTGAGTTGTCATCAGTGGGAGAGCCTCTGTCTGGGCGCAAACGTTCTTACAAACAGACGACTCAAAATTGAGTAAATGGAGCCGACTGCCGGACTTGAACCGGCGACCTACTGATTACGAATCAGTCGCTCTACCAACTGAGCTAAGTCGGCCTGCGGATCCGGAAGCTTCGAGGCTTGCCAGAATTGGGGCTTAACCAATTTGATGGCGTGGAGGATTGCTTCCGATACTTGAAAGACAAACGGGTGAGGAAAAATCACGCCGTGGCGTCTAACGCAAGCGGCAATATACACGAGCATATTTGTTCGGTCAAATTGAAATTCTTCTCGCGCTCAACACCCGTTGAGCAATGTGATGATCGTCGGGATCGTGTGTGGAAGCCCTTAGAATAAGGCCACGATTGATCGGTTGCTCGCCTCTTTTTTTTAACTCAGGTTTTAATCGCTCGCAGCGACCAGGGCCTGCTCTTTATATTGCAGTTGATAGAGCTTGTAATAAACTCCGCGATGGGCGAGCAATTCCTGATGACTGCCCATCTCACGAATCTCGCCCTTGTGAAGCACAATGATCTTGTTCACTCGCTGAATCGTCGAGAGCCGGTGCGCGATGACGAGCGACGTGCGGCCAACCATCAATCGTTCGATGGCCTGCTGAATCAACTGCTCGGTTTCGGTGTCAATGCTCGACGTGGCCTCGTCGAGGATCAGGATGCGAGGGTCGAACGCCAGCGCGCGAGCGAAAGAGATCAGTTGCTTCTGCCCGACTGAAAACCCCGCGCCGCGTTCCCAGACCTTCGCCGCGTAACGATTCGGCAGCTTTTCGATGAAGTTTGACGCGCGAACTTCGCGCGCCGCCCACTCGACGCGCGACTCGCCAATCGTCTCATTGCCGAGCCTGATGTTGCCGGCGATGTCGCCTGAAAATAGAAAGACATCCTGCAAGACGACCGCGAAATTCTCGCGCAGCTTCCGCAAATCCCAATGACGAATATCAACGCCGTCAAGCAGAATCTCGCCGCGCTGAATGTCGTAAAACCGCATCAACAAATTGGTGATCGTCGTCTTGCCGGAGCCGGTCGCGCCGACAAACGCCACCGATTCTCCAGGCTCGACGGTGAACGAAATATCTTTCAACACCCAGTCTTCGTCTTTATACGCGAACCAGACATTGCGGAACTCGATCCGGCCAATGGCGCGCCCGTCTGTCGCGATCAAACTTTCTGCCAAAGTTTCTGGAAGCCTGGGATGTTCAGGCGAAGTGATCTTGTCCTCTGAATCAAGCAGTCTGAAGATGCGTTCGCTGGCGACGACCGCCGCCTGGAAGACATTGTACTTGTCGCTGATGTCCTGAATCGGCTGCCACAGCCGCTGGGTGTATTGCAGAAAAGCCACGAGCGTGCCGATGGTGATCGCGTTCTGAATCACCTGCCCGCCGCCGTACCAGACAATCGCCGCGATGCCGATGGCCGAAATCAAATTCACCAGCGGATAGAAAACAGCGTAATAAAAGATGGTGTCAATGTTGGCCTTCAGGTGCGCCGCGTTGATGTCGGAGAATTGCGCGAGCGCTTTCCTCTCGCGGTTGAACAACTGGACGGTTTGAGCGCCCGAAATGTGTTCCTGCGTGAAGGCGTTGAGCCGCGCGATCTTCGTCCGCACCTGACGAAAGCCTTCGCGCGCGCCTCGCCGGAACCACGCGGTGGCCGCGATCAGCAGCGGCACGACCGTCAACGACACGATGGCCAGCCGCCAGTCGAAATAGAACATCATTCCCAGCGCCCCCGCGATCAACACAACATCGCCAAGCACTTCGACCAGCCCCGACGTGAACAGTTCGTTCAGCGCGTCAACGTCGGTGGTCAACCGCGTGATCAAACGTCCGACCGGGTTGGAATCGTAAAACGCGACTTCGATGGACTGCAGCTTGGCGAAAATTTGCTCGCGCAGGTCGTACATCACGCGCTGCCCGATGGTGTTGAGCAGCACGTCCTGAAAATACCCGACGCCCAGCGTGACCGCGAGCGAGAGGATGTAAACGACACTGAGAATCGTTATCCCGCGAAACGCCTGATCGAGTCCCATCGCGCCTTCCGACGCCGGTTTGACGTAATCGTCAATCGCCCATTTGGTCAACAGCGGCCCGACCTGACGAACCAGGTTGAGTCCGACCGTCAGAACCAGCGCGACGATTACCACCCGCCTGTAGGGCATGAGATAACGAATCAATCGCCGCGCGGCGCGGGCGTCGTAAAGTTTACCGAGTTGTTCTTCTTCGTGATGATCAGCCATATTGTGATTCCGGCCGCCAATCGTATCAGCATCTGAATCTAAAGCGAAAGCGGTAAACCCGTTGCCAGCGGCTGATGGCGGGTGATAAATTGCAGCCATCTTCAGCAGTCTTGTAACTCATTATTGACGCCATCGGCACTCACGGAGAAAGCGCCTTATGAGCGAACAATCCCCCGGCGAAGTGACGCAACTGCTCCTGAAATGGAGCGGCGGCGACGAGCAGGCGCTCGAACGGCTCATTCCGCTGGTTTACGCCGAATTGCAACGACTGGCCCGTCAGTTTTTGCGCCGTGAATACGACGCCAGCGCGGTGCAGACCGGAACATTGGTGCAGGAGGCTTGTCTGCGTCTGATGGGCGCTGATCGGATAGCGTGGAACGACAGCAAGCATTTTTTCGCCATTGCCGCGAGGATCATGCGGCGCGTGCTGGTCGAAGAGGCGCGGCGGCGCGGCTACAAAAAACGCGGCGCCGATTTCACACGGGTTTCATTCGATGAAGCGCTGATAGTGTCCGAAGAGCGCGATGTGGAATTGCTCGCGCTCGACGAAGCGTTGGAGCGTCTGGAAGAGTTCGCGCCGCGTAAATGCCGCGTCGTCGAACTGCGCTACTTCGCCGGCCTGACCATCGAAGAAACCGCCGAGGCGATAGGCGTCTCCGGCAATACGGTGAAGCGCGAATGGCGCACGGCAAAGCTGTGGCTGCTGCACGAACTGAATGGCGCCGAGAGATCAGGCGATGGACAAAGAACGCAAGAGACAGATTGACGAAATCCTCCAGGCTGCCATTGACGTGAAGTTGGACGAGCGCGCGGCCTTTCTAGGCGCGGCCTGCGGCGGCGATCAGGAGCTTCGCCGCGAGGTCGAGTCGCTGCTCAGTCTGGAAGCGGCGGCTGAAGAATTCATTGAAACTCCGGCCAGGATCGGCAATCCGCGTGCGCCGCTGGCCGGGCAGCGAATCAGCCATTACTTGATTGAGGCGCAAATCGGCGTGGGCGGGATGGGGGAAGTCTGGAAGGCTCGCGATGAAACTCTCCGGCGCGTCGTCGCGCTCAAAATGCTGCCCGCCGAATTCACCGCCGATCCCGAACGAGTGCGCCGCTTCGAGCAGGAGGCGCGCGCAGCCTCGGCGCTCAACCACCCGAACATCATCACCATTTACGAAATCATCCACGCCAACGGAGCGCACTTCATCGCCACCGAATTTGTCGAAGGCCGAACGCTGCGGCGGATGTTGACCGATCAACAGAGCGGCCAACCGCGTCCGATCGAGATCGCAGAAGCGATTGAGATCGCCATCCAGATCGCCAGCGCGCTCAAAGCCGCTCACACCGCCTGGATCATTCACCGCGACATCAAACCGGAAAACATCATGATCCGCAACGACTCGCTGGTGAAAGTTCTTGATTTCGGCATCGCCAAAGTGGGGGAGCGGGTTATCGCTGATCGTCACTCGAACACCAGTCTCCAGATTCCCGATTCCCCACTCCCCACTCCCCACTCCCCACTCCCCACTCTTCCCGGCACGATCATGGGCACGGCCAATTACATGTCGCCCGAACAGGCGCGCGGCGAACATCTCGACGGACGCGCCGACATCTTCTCGCTCGGCGTAATTATGTTCGAGATGGTGACGGGCGCGCCGGGCAATGAAGAGTCGTTATCGAAGACCGCCGCGTTCAATCACGCGCCTGCCGGGTTGCAGCGAATCATCCGCAAGGCTCTGCGCCACAACCGCGAGGAGCGTTACGCTTCAGCGGGCGAGATGCTCGACGATCTGAACAGACTCAAGCAGCGAATTGAGACGCTCTCAAGCCGCAGGCTGGTGAAGATAGCCACGCTGGCGTTGGCGTTGGCGCTGGCGTTGGCGGCGATGGCGGCGTGGGCATCGGTGGGTGAGGTTTGGGAAGAAAGAGCGATGCGCGACGGGCACGCATCGGTGGTTCGACGCGCGATCTTCTCGCCCGATGGACGGCTGCTGGTTTCAGCGGGCGAAGACAATCAGGTGATCGTCTGGGATTTCGCGCGGCGCGAGCGATTGAAGACGCTCACCGATCACACCGGCTGGGTCACGACGGCGGCGTTCTCGCCCGATGGCAAATGGTTTGCGACCGCAGGCGCCGAAGGGTCGGTGATCGTCTGGGACGCCGCGCGATTGACGAAAGCCGCCGTTCTGCCAGGTCATCGCGGAGTCGTCAGGGCAATCGCTTTTTCAGCCGATGGCCGGTTCCTGGTCACACCGACCGACACCGACGAGAAGAACGTGTGGGTCGTTGGGCAATGGGAGAAGGCTCGCACGGTCGCCACCGAGGGGTTTAAATATGGCTCCTTCCTGCTCTCGCCCGATGGCCGTTTTATGCTTGTTCCATTGTGGACTACCTATGATCTCATGACGGGCGCAGACAAGAATCCAGGCCCGCTCCCGGCCCAGTGGGCGATGGGCGCCTTCGCGCCTGACAGCAGGCGATTCGTCAGCGTCGGATCAGGAGGCGCCGTCACTTTCTGGGACACGAGAGATTTCTGGAAAACATTTCAACCGCGCCTTCTCTCTGACCAGCGTCCGCATCAGGATCACGGGCGCGCAGTGGCTTATTCGCCTGATGGACGGCTGGCGGCTTCTGGCGCCGAGGACATCATCATCTGGGACGCTGTCAAAATGTCGAAGCTCGCCCGTTTGAAATATCCGGCTAACGTGATGAGCCTCGCTTTTTCTCCCGCCCTCTCTTCAGATAAACGATGGCTGGTTTCGGCGCACGCGGACGGGGCGATCCTGCTCTGGGACGCGGCCGAAAACGAAGTGGTGGCGAGTTTCAACGAGCACAGCGATTCAGTCCGCGCCGTCGGATTCTCTCCCGACAGCAAAAGATTGGCCTCAGGCGGCGGCGACCGGTCGGTGATCATCTGGAATCAGGCCGATGGAGTTAAAGAGATGGCGCTGGCCGGGCACGAGAGGCGAGTGACGGCAGTGGCTTTCTCGCCCGATGGCGACAGCGCCGCTTCCTGCGACGCCGATGGCGCCGTCATCGTCTGGGATTTGGCGCGCCGCCAATCCCGGTTCAATTTCCCCGCTCCCGTGAAAAAAGCGGATCGCTCCAGCTACTGTCTGGCGATCTCTCCTGACGGTAAATGGCTGGCGACTTCTTTCGGCGTGTACGATCTGACGCGCCGGCAAATGATCATGAATTTTTTCGAGAGTGATGCGCTGACCTATCCGCAAATCTACGGCGTGGATTTTTCATCGGACGGACGGCGATTGGTTTGCGTGACGACGCAGGGACAAGCGCAACTCTGGGACACAGCGGAATGGAAGATGGTTGCGGAACATAAACTGCCGGACATCAATCTGGTCAGCGTCAGATTCTCGCCTGACGGCAAATGGCTGGTGACCGGCGAAGACCAGGGAGCGGTGCGGCTCTGGCAGACCGAGCCATTGAGCCATAAGTCCGTGATCGGACGCCACACGTCGCGGATAAAATCGGTCGCCTTCTCTCCCGACGGGCGCGAAGCGGCGTCGGCAGGGGAGGATCAGACCATCGCGCTTTGGAATGTCCGCCGCCGCGAGTTGATCACGCGCATCGGCGTTCACGACTCGCCCGTTTACGCCATCGCGTTCTCTCCCGACGGCAAGCGGCTGGTTTCAGGCGAACACGACCGCTCGGTTCGAGTTTACACACGCCGCCGCACGTTGTGGGGCTGGAAGCTGGATTAAGCTCATGGAACACGGATGGAACTGATGCGACTGATTTGCGCGGCTTGATCCACGTCAATCCGTCGCATCCGCGCCATCCGTGTTCCATCTGCGCTCACTTGATGTTGATCGTCACGGCGTTCGACGTCCTGCCGTCCACGATCAAAATCACATTGACTTCGCCTTTGCCTGCCAGACTGCGATCGAGCTGGATATTGGCCTGATCCAGCCCGATGAGGCCCGGTGAAGGGCCGCTGTAACTCACCAGCGCATTCACGCCGCCGATCAACGCCTGGACATTGCTGAGCGCGCTGCGTCCGCGAACTCCGGTGGCGAACGCGATCAGAAAGACTCTGTCGCCCGCAGGCCCGAGGTCAATCGGCGTCGAGACGAATTTGCCTGCCGCCGAATCGAAACGCGCCACCGGCTCGTACTGCGTCGAGTTGTCGGGCTTGATGCGCAACAGTGCGGCGGCGGCCACTCCCTCGCCGTTCGCGTTGGCCGAAAAGAAAGCCGGCGCGACGCTGGCGATGTTGACCGAACCGGATGCGATCTCGCCCTTGTCGTTCGTCACGGTGATGGCCGCGATTCCGTTGGCCGTTCCGCTCGGAACGACGAAATTGATCTGTCCCGGCGAGACGAAGAAGAGTTGAGCCAGCCGTTCGACGCCCAAACTGTCGCGCACTCTGACCACCGTTCCGCCGAGCGCCGCCGGAAGCGGCAGCGAGTTTGCCGATTGAATCGCCGAGGCCAGGTTATTTCCGAACGCCGCCGCAATCGAGTCAGCGGCAAGATCGCTCGACGACCCGTAGCGAGCCGCCGAAACAGCCGCCACAGTCCGCAACGCCGAGGCCGTGATCGTGCGGCGAACGCGGTTGTTGAACGTGTCGGAGATGAAGAGATTGCCCGCCGTGTCAACAAACGCGGCGGTCGGCCGAGCCAGAACCACGCCGGTCGGCGACACAGCGTCAGCGCCCGCGCCCGCCGCGCCTCCGCCCGCAATCGTCGAGATGACGCCGGTGCTGATCGTGATCTTGCGGATGCGGTTGTTGCCGTTGTCGGGCACGATCAGGTCGCCCGCCGGATCAATGCTGATCAGGCAGGGCCAGTTCGGGCTTAACAGCGCGTCTTTGGCAGGAATGCCGTCGCCGTTATAACCAGCAACGCCGGTTCCGGCAATGGTCGTGATCTTGCCGTCGGACGCGTTGATCCGGCGGATGCGGCGATTGCCAACGTCGGCGATGTAAACATTCCCGCCCGCGTCAACAGCCACGCCGCCCGGGAAGTTGAGATCGGCCTGAGTGGCCGGGCCGCCGTCGCCGCCGGAGCCTAGCAGCCCGGTTCCGGCGATGGTCGTGATTACGCCTGTCGCCGCCGTCACCTTGCGAATGCGGTGATTGCCTTCGTCTGCGATGTAAATGTTGCCAGCCGAATCAACGGCCACACCTTCAGGGAAATTCAGATCGGCGGCGGTCGCCTGTCCGCCGTCTCCGCTGAAATCGCCAAAACCGCTGTTCTTGCCCGCGACTGTCGTGATCTTCCCGTCAACTCCCACTTTGCGAATTTTGCTCAGGTTGGTGTCGGCGATGTAGACAGCGCCCGCCGAATCAATCGCCAATCCCGTCGGCACATTCATCGTCGCGTCAACCGCCGGGCCGCCGTCGCCGCTCGAACCCAAAACGCCGGTTCCAGCGAAGGCCGAGATGATTCCCTCAGGCGAGACCTTGCGCACGCGGAGGTTGTTTGAATCGGAAAAGATGATGTTTCCCTGCTTATCAACGACTATTCCGGTTGGCGACGAAAGCGACGCGGCGATGGCCGGGCCGCCATCGCCGCTCTGAGCGTTGGCGCCCGTGCCCGCGACTGTGACAAGCAATTGCTGCGCGTTGAACATCACAGCGATACTCGCGCTGCTTGCGTTGCCGCTGACATCCCACGCCGTAACGGTGATGTTGTTGACGCCGTTGGCCAGGCTGACCGCCGGGATCGTCCACGAGTTGGTTCCGAGAGCCGCGTCATTGCCGCCGCGATCGCTGCTCCATCGCACAGCCGCGATCCCTCCGCTGTCGGTCGCCGAGCCTTTCAGTTCGAGCGGGTTATTCATCGAAGTGTAAGCCGGCGCGCTGACCGGCGAAGTGATCTGCACGACCGGCGGAGTCACATCACCGGCCAGGCCGGAAACGATCTTGCGAATGCGCTGGCTCGACGTTTCTGAAAAGTGGACTGTGCCCATCGGGTCAACAGCGAGTCCCTGCGCGCTGTTCAATCTGGCGCCAATCGCAGCCGAGCCGTCGGGGCTGAATCCGCCGCCGCCACCACCGGCAATCGTCGTAATGACGCCGGAGCCTGCGGCGATTCGCCGAATGCGAATGTTGGTCACGTCGGAGAGAAAGATGTTTTTCGCTCCGTCCAGAGCCATCCCCAGAACGTTGCCCAGATTTGCGCTGGTCGCAGCGATGTTGTCGCCGTTGAAAGTCGTACTGCCCGTTCCCGCAATTGTGTTGATCACACCGGAACTGACTGTGATCTTGCGGACGCGGAAATTCCCGTTGTCCGAAATGTAAATGTCTCCGGTTGCGTCCAGCGCCAGATCGAGCGGGCTGCGCAGCGTCGCGGCAGTCGCCGCCGCGCCGTCGCCACCGAAACCCGCCGTGCCCGTTCCGGCGATAGTCGTAATGTTTTTGGTGTCGGCCGCGACTTTGCGAATGCGGTTGTTGGCGCTGTCGGCGATATACAAATTTCCAGCCGCGTCCACCGCCACCGCGTTCACGGAACTCACCTGAGCGTTTGTAGCCAGTCCGCCATCGCCGCTGAAACCCGCCACGCCTGTGCCCGCAACGGTCGTGATCACGCCAGTGCTGACCGTCACCTTGCGGACGCGTTCGTTGCCGCGATCGGCGAAGTAGATGTTACCGTCCTTATCAATCGCAATCGAAACCGGCTGATTGATTTGCGCCGCGATGGCCTGTCCGCCGTCGCCGCTGAAACCGCGCAACCCGTTGCCTGCGACGGTCGTGATCACACCGTTGGGCGCGACCTTGCGGATTCGATTGTTGGTGAAATCGCAGATGTAGAGATTGCCCGCGCTGTCGAATGTCGGTCTGAGCGGAGCCGAAAACGCAGCCGCGAGCGCCAGGCCGCCATCGCCTCTGAAGCCTGCGGCGCCCGTGCCCGCAGCCGTCACCAGCACGCTCGAAGCGGATGTGTTGACCGTAACTGTCGCGGCGCTGCTGATGTTGCCGGAATCATCGCGCGCGTTGACGGTGATCACGTTCTGCCCCGTCACGAGCGGCAATCCGGCGATTGCCCAGACGGTCGTGCCGGTCGCTGTTCCGCTAAGCCCGCGATTGCTGCTCCACGTCACCGAAGCGACGCGAATGTTGTCGGACGCCGTTCCCGCAATGTTGATCGCGCCTGCGGTAGTGTTGACCACCGGCGTTGCCGGATTGGTGATCGCAATCGCGGGCGCGTCAACGTCTGGCGCGCCTTCCTGAATGACCGTGAAACTGCGGCCCGCGATGTTCACCGTTCCGGCGCGTGAGCCGAAAGTGTTGTTAGCCTGAACCTTCAACGCGACCGAACCGGCGCCGCTGCCGCCGCCGCTCGATTCCACCGTGATCCAGGAAACATTGCTCTGGGCGATCCAGTTGCAACCGCTGCCGGGATTGGTCGTCACGTTCACTACGACATCTCCGCCCGCGCGCGCGAAGCTCTTACCGGTTGATGAAAGCGCGTAGTTGCATCCGCTCAAATTCGCCGTGACCTTGTACGCGCCTCGCCCGTGCGTGAAGGCGTAAAGCGAGGTCGCGCCGTTTGCGACGTTCAGGCTCAGGCTCTCAGTCACGACGTTGGCGAAGCCGGTGTTTTCGACCGACCACGTCGCGCCGCCGTCAGTCGAAACGAAGACGCCGAGGTCTGTGCCGACATAAAGCCGCGCCGTGTTCGACGGATCAACGACGAGGCAGTGAACAGGGATGTCGGGAATCCTCGCCGGGGCCGCGCCGTCAATGCCCGTCCACGTCACGCCGCCATCAATCGTGCGGTAAACGTGCGTTCCGCCGAACGTCGAATAGGTCGCGTAGGCGATGTCTTTGTTCGTCGGATCAACCGCCAACCACGAAACGACTCCGCCTCGCGGGCGAGTGACGGCTTCGTTCGGAGCCGCCGCCGCTGCTCCTGCCGGATAGTTGAGAATGCGATTGGTTCTGACGATTGTCCCGTCAGAATAACCGAAGAACGCCCTGTTGGCGTCGGTCGGCGCAATCGCAATCGCGCTCAACGTTCCGGCTGACACCCACACGCCGGTCGCGTTCGTCCACGTGGACATCCCGTTCGACGTGCGGAAGATTGATCTGGCGCCGGTGTACAAACGGTTCGGATCGCTCGGATCAATCATCACCGGCGTGATGAACAGTCCCGTTTCGTTGACGCCGCCTCTGGCAAACGAAAACGACTGTCCGTTGTCGGTTGATTTCCAGAGGTTGGTGCTCTGCGACGAGGCGTAGAGGATGTTCGGATTGAGGAAATCAATGTTGCTGTACCCGCCGTCGGCGCCGAGGATCATCTTCCAGTTGTTGGCGCCCGTGTCGTCGGTTCCGCGCACGGTGCCGTTGTCCTGCGTGCCGCCGAAATAGCTCTTGCCGTCTGGCGCGACCGCGCCGTGATAGAACTGCGTCACGCCGTAGTCGCTGTTGAGCGGCGCCCATTGAACCTGCGAAGCGTTTGGATCGCAGGCGGCGGGAATGCCGACAGCGACGGCTGCGCGCGCGTTGTTCGTGCGATAGATTCCGCCGTCGTTGCCGACGAACATCGTCTGGTTGTCGGCGCCGTTGAACTTCGGATGGAAAGTGATGAAGTGCTGGTCGGGATGGATTTTCCAATCGCCGGCGGGCGGATAAACAACGCCTCCCAATCCCCAGGTCGCGCCGCCGTCGTCGGTTCGGAAGAGATCAACGCCTCCGACCCAGACGCGGTTTTCGTCGAGCGGATCAACAGCCATCGCCAAATCGTACCAACTCTGGCCGGTGAAGCCATCCGTCGTTCCGAATTTGCAGGCGGTCGAGAGAGCGCTCGGCGGGATCGAGAGAATGGCTCTGCCCACCACGTTCGCCGCATCGGTGTTGCGGACGCGCGGCGTCCACGATCCCGAATCACCGCTGGAAGCCGACCGGAAGAACGCGTGAAGGCCATATTGGAACGTCCCCGAAAACGCCGACGCGAGAGCGTAAACCACGTTCTGATTCGATGGGGCAATGGCCAAAACCGTGCGCCCCATCCCCGTGTCGGATAAGACCGGATCCCACGTCCCGGCGGCTCCCGCATCCGTGTTTCGATAAACCGTCGCCTGAGCGAACGAACCGCAGGCGGCGAAGATAAAATCAGTCTGCTTATCGGTGCGAATCACCAGATCGCTGCAACCGACCGGGACGTTGACAGCCAGCGAGCGGCTCCACGTCGCGCCGCCGTCGGTTGTGCGGAAAACGCCTGTGGCAGTCCCCGCGTACATGCGCATGCTGTCGTTCGGGCTGACGATGATGTCGTTGACGAAATAAAAATCGCTGGAATTCGCCGTCCCGGCCAAGCGTGTCCAGGTCTGCCCGGCGTCGGTAGTTTTGAAGATGCCCGCGCCGCGCACGGCGTCGCCGTTGAAAAATCCTTCGCCAGTTCCGGCGAAAACCACGTTGAAATTTTTCGGATCGAAAGCCAGCGAAACGACCGCGATATTGGCGATCAAATCAGACACCGGCGCCCACGTCGCTCCCGCGTCAGTTGATTTCCAGACACCGCCCGCAACGCCCGCCGAATAGATAATGTTCGGGTCTTGCGGATTGATCAGGATTGCGCGCGTGCGCCCGCCGATGTTGCCGGGGCCAAGCGCCGTCCACGCTCCGAGTTTCCCTTGATCAGACTCGGCTGCTATCTCAGCGCGCGAAGTCCAGCGGCGGTCGAGCGCCGTCGAGTATTGCGGCATCAGCCGCATTTCCTCCTGAGCCTCGAAATACTTTTCGACCGGCAGTTCTTTCTCTCCTTCGGGAAGACGTTTGAATAAATAGTATTTGTTCGCGGCTTCAGGCTCATCGAATCGCTCCTCGATGTCACGCGCCCGCAAACCGGTCCCCAAAGAATTTTCGACGATGTCGAATTGTCCGGGCGCCAGCAGTTCGGGCGCGCTTACCGGCCAGAATTTGAACTGCTCAGCGGAGCCTTTCTCTGAATCCTTGTTCGCCGGGTTTGTCGAAACAACTGTGGGGCCGCTCTTTTTCGATTTTTTGTTTGTACGCGCTGTTGTCCTTTTAGCTGAGGTTTTGGCTGACTGCTTTCCTGCCTTGTTTTTCTGCAAGCGGCCGGCGCTGTAGGCCAGCAGCAAACCGCTTGAGAGGATTATCAACAAAAGTGAACCGAACAGAATTGGCTTGTTTCTTTTTTTCATACGTCTCCCCGAAGAAGGGCCGCGCAAACATCGCGCAGTCTGATTGAACGACTGTGGTGTTATTGGTTGGATATTGACCGATTGCTTTGCCTGAACGGACGAAAGATCAACCACTCGCATTTCGCAGTTGCGAAGACTGAGAACTCAAACGACTGAAACTTTGTACTACCGATTGAATGAAGCTGGCGACCGCGCGCGGATGATAGCGCAGGGAAGGTAAAACGCAAACTCTATTTTGCGATGTGCGCTCGCGCGCATTCGTCCGAGCAGAACGCCCGCGAACTGTTGCGGGAGGAAATAGTCACGGCGTCGCGCGACGAAACGAAAGCGCCGCAGGACAGACATCGAACCATGTCCGCGCTGGCTACGGTACGCCCGGACGCTTTCTCGCGGATGTCTTTCACATCACTGATCGTTGCGCGCAGGTGATGGCTCAGGCGGGCAATCGCTTTGAGCACATAGACGATGAAACTGAAGACAAGCAGGACAGTGACGCACTTTAAAATGAAGCCCAATCTCGCCTCCTCACTTTGCAATTTTCGGTTCTTCAGGCCCGTGACTGAGCGTGGTTTTCGGCCCCGAAGCCGCGCCTGAATTTCCATTTGGACTTCTGCTTCCGCCGGAACGCGCCGCATTCAAATCCGCGCGTATCCGGGCGAGTTTGGCGGGATCAACGCCTTTGCCCTCGAGTTCTTTGAGCAGTTGGTCGGCCTCGTCGAGGTTCTTACCTGTCTGAATATACGAACCGAGCAGCAGCGATGTCACGTTCAGATCATTCGCCCCCTGCGCGCGCGCGCGCTTCAGCGATTCAATCGCCTGGTCGAACTGTCCCAGCATGAAATGTGCGATTCCAAAGCCGGCGCTGACACGCGGATCATTCGGGGCGCTCTTCCTGGCCTGCTCCAGAAATGGCAGCGCCTCTTGAGACCGCTCGATCTGAATGAATTGAATAGCCGCGTCCAACTGCGCCTCGGCGTCATTCGGATTGGCTTTGGCTTTTTCGATGATTGCGCTGACATTGCCCTGCGGGCCTTGTGGATTGGACATTCCGCTGGTCGCCTGGGCGATGTCTCGATTGAGCGCCGCGTTCTTCTGGCTGCGATACTGGCTGTTGGCGATCTTGAACCCGCCAATCAATCCAATCAGCAAACCGACGATGACCAGCGATGCGTTGCTTCTAAGGAATGCGTATTTGCTCATTTTCAGTGTTTGGTTTTGCGCCTTGCGGAAATTTCAGTTGCGGAGCTGGCCTGTAAGCCGAATTCTGTACTCGCCTGCAGCCGGAACCGCAAACGAGTGGCGACCATTCATCTGGGCGGCGCATTACTGCGCCGCTCGTGCGGCCTACCCGGAAGCGAGCATCTCAAATCTCGAATCTGAGATTCGAGATTCAAAAGGACTGAAGCGGACAGCCTTCAATACCGCTTCCCTATTTGGCCTTGCACCGCAGGGGGTTTGCCTAGCCGAGCCTGTCGCCAGACTCGCTGGTGAAGCCTTTACCTCACCGTTTCACCATCGCCCGGCGCCTTCGGCGCAATTTCAAATCTCAAATCTCAAATTGAAATTGCGCCGAAGGCGCTTAGGGCTGTCTGTTCTCTGTTGCACTATTCCGTCGGGTCACCCCGCCTGGCCGTTAGCCAGCCTGCTGTCCTATGGTGTTCGGACTTTCCTCCCGCGCTAAAGCGACGTCACAAATTTCAGATTTGAGATTTGAGATTGCGCCAGACGCGGGCGGCCACCCAGCCTGCTCCGCAACGTTCGCGCGAAAGTATAACAGAAGAGACGGAGATTTGGTTGATCGCGGGAAGAGGCTTGAGGAGATTCTCCACGCCAATAAACGAGAGAATTGGGGCACAAAAATCGGGCGGGGCTCTTCCCCACTGATGAGCCCCGCCCCTCTGTTGAATGGAGATAAACCCCTCATCCCCATTACAGACAGAGCTTACCAGCGCCGGGCATCAACGTCAGGAATCGTTACTATTCCAGCCTGTTAGAACACCACCATAATGCAGAAACGAGAGCCTTACGCGAACTGGCCCTGGCGCAGGGCGGATAAACTACCAATGCGATAAGACATAATCCATACGTAGAACTACTTATTTTAGGTAAAAAAAGAGGCGGGTGAAGGATCGCCAGCGGAAGGCTATTGATCCAGTGAGAGTATCCCTCTCTTCAACGCGAAGAGGACCAAATCGGTGTGATTTTGCAAACTGAGTTTTCGCATCAGGTTGGCTCGGTGACCTTCTGCGGTTCGAGGACTGATGAAAAGGCGGTTGGCTATTTCAATGCTGGTGCGTCCCTCGGCGACCATCTGCAACACCTCGCGCTCGCGCGTGGTCAGCAAATCATAGGGGTCATCAAGAGCTGATTTCATCTTTCGCGCATAAAGTTCAAGTGATGTCTCGGAAAGCGGCGGACTGAGGTAACTTCTGCCGGCGGCCACCTCCCGGACAGCTTTTACCAGGTCTGAAGCCTGAGAGTCTTTCAGGACGTAGGCCGAAGCGCCGTTTTTGAGCGCTTCAAACACATAAGCGTCATTGGTGTACATCGAGAGCATG